>PJUL01000843.1_pt1 | contig 17371 bp, 23 predicted proteins | sample 1512221 | NCBI WGS metagenome assembly PJUL01 (sample SAMN08177667, study PRJNA422409) | Feces metagenome, whole genome shotgun sequencing project.
ATGCTGGCACTGTCCGGCCAGATCGGACGCCGACCAGGTCGATACGCAGACCGCCGCAACGAACCAGTGGTCGACACTCCCATAGGCGAGGCGCCGGCCAATCTGTCGCCCGCCGAAGCGCTCATCTGGGAGGATCTCGTTGCCTATGGTGTTTGGCTCACCGCGGCCGATAGATTGATGCTCGAGATTGCTTGCCGACTGTTTCAGCAGTTCCGCGTCGGCGACACCGCCCACACTTCCAAGCTCATCACTGCGCTGTCGAAACTGGGTTTCAACCCGACCGACCGCAGCAAGGTCAACGCCCCTGGCGGTAAAGAGCCGGAGGACGATCCGTTCGCTGCCTTCAGGTAGGGACGGTGCATCGGCGGTTGAGTGGGCTAGCGGTGGCGGGTGAAAGCGACGATACGGCAGAGAGCATGTTCAGATGCGACACAAAACTAATTCGGAAAATACCTTTCGGGTAGTTGAAAATTTCAGTCAGTTCAGCTAGTCCGATATCGGACTAGCTGATCGAACCGCTCTCGCCTTAGCAATTTTTGCTGAAACAGCGGTGAAAAACCTGAATGATACGATGCGCGTGACGCATCACATTCGCATCACCCAGCAACCATTTATTCAACCAAAAGTTGACTCGCAGATACGCGTGGCGCATATGTTAGACGTTATGTCACACATAGCGAATGGAGCCGCATCTGATCGGTAAGCCGAAAGATGCAGGAGAGATGAGATGAGCAATTTGCAGAGAACTGAGCAGCACGTCAGTGCGCGCAAGAAGTTCATTGTGCGCAAGGGTGCTCGGCCGGTTGACTACAAGGCAATTGCCAAGCAAGTTGAGGCTAAGTTTCCTCTCTTGATGGCTGAGCTTGCAAAGTGAACCTTTTTGGCTGCCCGCTGAAGCAGTCATAGCAATTAATCAAATCCATGTGGGCGAAACAGGAGAGGTCCATTTTCTCCTGTTTCCTGAACGGCTCGATGCGGCGGTACTACGGCCGCAGAACGAGTTTTATTATACAGGCGTTGACGACGTCCTGTCTTTAGCCGTGAATTTGATGTTTTCTGTTGCAGCAGCCCATGCCTTTGAACAGGGAAACAAACGTACCGGCTTCACCAGCGGAATCGCGTTTCTCGAAGGAAACGGTTATTCTTATGACGGCCCTGATACGTTTGCTCAGGCTGAGCTCTTCACAGCTGTAGTAACTGGACATGCAGAGACTGAAGACTTTGCAGTCTTCATGGAGCCTTACATAGTGTCGCTTCCCGACTAGGCCGACCGGCTGCTAGCCCCCCCCCCCCCAATAAACCCGCCCACCGAGGCGGGTTTTTTGTTGCCCAAAATAACGGAGGCCGCATGGCCAAAGACATTGAACGGTTGATCGTTTCGCTCGAGGCGTCGACCACAAAATACGAGCGCGCCTTGGCGAAGGCCAATGGCGAGACTGATCGTCGTGTCCGCTCTATGCAGGCCCGATACGACGGGCTGGGCGCGCGCGTCACCCAGGTCAGCAGTGGAATGGCTTCATCCTTGGGCGCGGTCACTCGCGCTTTCGGAATGCTTGGCGTTGCCTTCGGCACGCAGGCTCTGATCGGTATGACCACTGCGTGGACCGATCTGTCATCGCGCGTGAACAACGCAGCGGGCAGTCTGGAAAAGGGTACGGCGGTCATGGATCGGCTGGTCGATGGGGCGAACCGCACCTACAGTTCGCTGGAGCAGACCGCCGAAGGCTATTTGCAGAACCAGCAGGCGCTTTCGGCGCTGGGCTATTCCACTGCCCAACAGCTCGACCTCACGGAAAGCCTGAACAACGCCCTGGTCATCTCGGCCGCGCGCGGCGACAAGGCGAGGTCAGTGCAGGAGGCGTGGTCCAAGGCCATGGCCGGCGGCAAGTTGTCCGGCGACAACCTGAATACCGTGATCCAGTCCGGCGGCAGGCTGTCCAAGGCGCTGGCCGACAGCATGGGTGTTTCGGTCAACGAGCTGCGCAAGTTGGGGTCGGAAGGGAAGATCACCACCGCCGAAATGTTCGGCGTGACCAGCCAACTCGCTGCGCTACGCGCCGAGGCCGATGCTATGCCGGCCACAGTGGCCGACGCTGTAACGAAGCTGCAGACGGCCGCGCTCCGCTTCATCGGCGAATCCGACACAGCTTCTGGTGGTAGCTCCAAGCTGGCAGAGTCCATTGAGCGGCTGGCAGCGGCTATCGACGGCATGCCGCGCATCGAGATTTTCGACTGGCTGGCCAATGAGGCCGAAGCGTTCAATCGCGGCATTGAAGGCACCAAACGCGAGATCGAGGCGATCGGCGGTGCCCTAGAATATCTACAGACCACCCGAGCCGATGAGTTCTTCCAGGACATTTGGGACAAGATCACAGGTGCCGACAGCCAGCGCGCGAAGGAAGCGGTCTGGGCCATTGAGGATTCCTTGCGCGGGGTCGCTATCGCTGCCGCCGAATCCGTCCCCGAGGTGGGGCAGAAACTGGCCGAGCTCGCTGGTGATTTCCTGCATGGCAAGAGGACGGCGGAAGAGGCGAAGGCGGCAATCCTACAGGTGGGCAAGGAAGCTCCCGATGTCGCGCCAACCGTTGGTCGACTCTGGACGCTGATCGACACCCTGTCGAAGGTCTACTCCGGCGCTATCGACGCCGCTGCTGCCGTTGAGGCGGTTCCTGTGGGCATGGGCGGGCCAGTTCATTCCAGAGGGGCGGCTGGTGCTGCTGCTCGACGAATTGCTGCCCGCAAGGCGCTTGAGACCGACGGTGGTGACGGAGATAAGCCGGTTGTTACGACGTCGTCTGGTAGCAGGGGTACGTCCCCCGCCCAACGATACGGCGAGAGCGTCGAGGAAATGCGGCGGCGACTGGACATGCTTCAGGAAGAGAACTTCCTGGTTGCCCACCTCGGCCATGCGCCATCCGTCACCGAATACGTCCTTCAGGAGAGAGACGCAGCATGACAGCTTACTTCTCAGTTCAGTATGCCGACCGGATCGAAATCGTCACCGATGGCGCCTATTGCGCGCCTTCCGGCGAGCTTCTGCGCACCGGGGTCAAAGTGTTCGCCTCGCCGTTCCTGCCGCTGGCATTCACGGGCACTGGCGGTGTGAAAATCATGACATCAATCGCCGGCCGCATGATTGAAGCCAGCCGCGCCACCACAAGCGTGGATGGCACCATCGAGCGGCTGGCTCAAGAGCTACCTCACGGTGAGGAAGTCGCTATCGGCGAGCCCTTCGTCGCGTTCTTCGCAGGCATCTCGGAGGCACGCGGACCATCTATGTGGAAGTTCGATGCGGTGTCGGGCCGCCCCGATCTGATGCCGGTCTATGACAGCGACAATGCCGGTCCTGGAGTCACCTTCGAAGAAATGGTGGAGGCTGGATTGCGGTTCTCAGACAGCATCGCCGAAAGCGGTGTGAAGCTGCTCGATATAATGCGCAGGAAGCTTCAGGCGCCTGTGCGCGGCGGGCCCGTCACGTCTTGGATCGGCGGCCATGTCGACCACACCATTGTCACCGCCAGCGGCGTCGAGACCCGGCAGGTGCATCGATGGGATGATGTGGTGGGGGAACGGATTAGGCCTTCGAAGGATCCATCGCGTTTATGACGGCAATTCGCTCGCGGGCAAAGTCGGCTAACGTCTTCGCGGATCCGGTTAGGTCAATAGTGAGGGCGCTATGTCTTGAAGTCCCATCGGTTGGGCCCCCGTAAAGTTTCTCGGCGGTTCGGTCGCTCTGATTGTAATCGCTAACACGGGCCACGAGGTCGGAGAACGCATTGCTCACACGGTGCGAGGTGTGCATCGAAACTCGATATGTCAGATTTAGCGGTGGCTCGAACATGTCTCGACCATGGCTGATTACATATCGTCGGATAGTCTCGATCCGATCGAGGTATTCGACTAACCCCTCTAGTGCATCGAGTTCATTGGCAAGCGCAGCAAAACGTTGTTGCGCATGGTGCTGTTCGGAAGTCTTTATCTGGTGAAGTACCGTGCTGGTTGTCCAGAATGCTGCAAGCAAAGCGGCCACACCAGTTATCAATGTTTGATATCGGTTTACCGCATACTCGATGGGCCCGTGCGGCGCGTTAGCCGGATCGACGCCAGTGGCGCTAAGCGACCCCAAGAGCGCGCCGATCAGAAGCAACTCCACCCCTACAAAAATCCAAAACCCACGACTCGCGGCCATGCAACGTCCTCCACTAGGAGGATAGCGAATTGCTCCGTCGCATCAACACCCCATCCCCGCCCGGCCATCGCGCTGGGCTTTTCTATTAGGAGGAAATATTGGAGATCGAAGAAATTGGCTCCGGGTTTTCTCGGCAGGTAATAGCGTGGGCAAGCGCACCTGATGTTGTTTTTAAGTTTGCCCGATGGCCAAATTTTAATTTAAGCGAATATTGTTTTTGGCAGTCCCGCAAAGATACTGAAGTGGCGGCTCATTTGGCTCCCTGCGTTGACATCACAGCTGATGGCTATGTGCTCACCATGAAGCGAACGACACCCTTAAAAGCTGCCGGAATAACCCTGCCAGATTGGCTCCTGTTGGCGGAACCCCACTCGCGCCTGAGCCGTCAACAGGTTGAGGAATTAGGTCTGCACTACGAACTAATGCCATATGACATAAAGCCCGAAAACCTAAGTATCTTTAATGGGCGGATCGTTTTGCACGATTATGCATCTTCAACGGCGCCGCTCTTATTCCATGAATTATCGCGGTAACCACCCGGCTATATCGCGCCGCCTAAAAGGGCGGCTCACGGGCCGCCCTGCATGGGTATCAGCAGAGACAGCCAAGTCCTTTCGTCGCATAGCCGAAAATTGCGATCCACTGACGTACACAGCCATTGAGCACCGAGGGGCAGATGAAATTTGTGCTTACGACACTCGACGGCCAGCGGGTTGGCTTCACGATGTTGTCCGATCGAGACTGCATGGTACGTTCGAGAACCGATCAAAATCTATCCAGGCGCTTCGGACTTCTGCAGATGGCTCACAAGTTGCGCTCGCGCCTGCGCCGCCGCTTGAGTTAATGGATCGCCTGATATCGCCACGGTAAGTTGAGCGAGCGCAATGATCGACGCATCCAACAAAGCACGCGGCCTGTTGAAGTCTGCCTGCCGCCAGACCTCTGTCCCGTCGCGCATTGTCTTGATAAGCGCAAGGGCCGCATCATTGGATGTCTTGTAGCCGTGTTCGAACGATATCTTGCTTTCTGTTGGTGCTTCGGTGGTTCTCGTCCCGTCCATTTGCAGGGAACTTCTGCTGACCTTCAACATCGCTTTTGGCTCGCAAAGAAGCAAAGCATCGGGAAGTTGCGGAATGGTCCCCCAGACGCAATGGGCAAGCTTGTTTCGTGGTTTTGCGGCTCGGTCAATAAGGCCGAATACCGGTTTCAGCAGGGCAAGCGTCTCGCCGTGAACAATTCGCTCAGCCGCGATGGCCCTTATGGCGTCCATCTGGCTGTTTCTTGCCCTGATGCTGTCGAGCACGGCCAATGCGCCCATGTCGCCAACCAACACGGCTACCATACTGCCTAATGTGAGCTCGACATTGGCCCATTTCGCAAAAATGCGACCCGCTTCCGCCGCAAGGATGGGGCGCTTTAGCCCTGCATCACTGGCATCGATTTCGAACGACTTAATGCTATCCGGAAAAGGTTCGGGCATGATCTTAAACCTTCGACCGCCGCCACCCAGTAGCGCGCGCTTCCGCTTCCGAGCAAAACCAGCGCTCGCCGTGTGACGCCTGAATGCGGGTGTCGTTGTAATATTTCTGGCCGGGCACATGGTAGATGCGCTCGCCTTTCGTGTTGACGTTGCCCTTGATCACGCACTCGCCGGATTGGGCGAAGGCTGGCTGGGCCACGAGTGCTAATAGCATTGCGACGAGAAGTGTTCGGGTGATGCAAATCATTTCCCGCTCAACTCTTTGAGGATAGCCTCATCAAGTGCATCAATCGCATTGCATATAGTCTGCAGATTGTCGTCGTCCACTGGGCCCCCGCCAAGTATGGCGTCGCGCGCCCTAGTCAAAGGGGCTTGAAGGGCCTTGAGTTTCTCGATCGCGTCATGGCTCAGGCGCCCACGTTTGTTGTTGCCGCTCATAACACCCCCTCAACACCCCCGTTACTTCATCAAGTTGTGGCGCAAATCTAGAGAAGTGCAACACTTTTATAGAGCGTTGCAGAGTTCTAGGTTTGTGTTGCTAGGTTCGAGATTAGTGCCACATCTGAGGTGTTTATCCGGCTCGGCCCTGCCTCCACACCTCGTTCAGTATTTCGGCAGCCAACGCAGCCTTGTCCTTCGGGAGGAACCGCCCATAATGCTTGGCAACCACAGCAACGGTATCCTGAATCGCATAGCTGGCCTTCTCGAATGAGCCCGTGCGCTTCAGCACTTCAGTAGCCAGAACGTCGCGGATGTTATGCGGCCCGTGAGGCAGCAAACCTGGGATAGCGCCGTTGCCCGTGTAGGGATTGAAGACCCCATAGCGACTGATGATCAACCGCCAAGCCACATAGAACGACTGATCATCGTATTCAGCCGATGTGCTATTGCTTTTGACGGACTTCACGAAGAACGTGCCAGGGTCGTTCGCGTCGGCCAACAACAATCGCCGGCTCTTCCGCACATACTCGTCGATGTAGTCGTACAGGCCAGCTACGTCGGGTAGTGGAACGCAATATGGGTTGGATGAGAAGTAGGTTGAGCCTGCGTTTTTGAATGCGGACTCCGGTACGAAAATTTCCCATACGACCTCACGGGGCCGCCATCGAATTTCTCCTCGCTTGATTTGTGAAAGCCGTCGTTCTGGCGTCGGCATGCGTCCAGGCGGACACAGGAGAAGCTCACGTAGGTTTTTCTGCCGAAAGCCAGTGTGCAGCCCGATACGGATCATCAGTAGGGACCGAAGGCTCTCTGCCGCTGGTTTGGGATGTCGCTTGCTGTCCGGCATGTGTCGAACGATCTCGTCGGTGATCTTAATGTATTCGAAGAGCGGGCTATCGGCCTCGAGGATCGGGAGGATAGCCTCAAAGGGGTCACGGTGAACTTCTGCCACTGACTTTATCTCTTCGATGCGAACCGCAGCTTGCGCATGCATTACATCGCAGAACCCAGGCCAGTCGGCACTAGCCTGTGCGACATCCGCGTCGTTGATAAGATTTGGGATTACTCGAAGCCGCATGCCCAGTTGCGGTCGTTGGCGCAGCCAACCAGTTTCCTCTCTGACGAGAGATTTGACGACGTTGAGCATGTCGACTTCCCACGCGGTTAGGAAGCCCCGGCGCTGTTCGCGCCACTGGATGTACCAGTCCCAGACTTTTGGAACGGCCAGCATTGCAAACGAAAGCTCATCCACCGGCACGCCAGCACCCTGATTGGGGCCATCTGGGTCAGCACTAAGGGCTCCGAACAGCAGACCGAGATGTTCGACCTTCTGATCGGCAGTGGCCTTCGCCCACCTGCCATTGCGCTTCTGCCCGGCTGCACTGAGCACCGAGGTCTTGAACCGAAGTAGATCGGACATTTCCTCGATCAGAGACGAAGGCGCCGACTTCTTGCCGCGTTTCTTGGCTCCGTCCAGCGCTAGAGAATATGGCTCCTTCATCGCTTGAGCCTGAAAGCGCCGATATTCAGTCGCGCCTGAAACGAACGTGCTGCGCACCCAGGCAAATATCTCTTCCTGTTCGGAGTCAGGGCGGGCGTCAAAGTCATCTGGAAGGTGCCAAGCTAAGCGGCGCTGCTCGGCCGGTGTGATGTGGGCGGCGCGGGTTTTTCGGTGCGCACGATTGTCTGGCCCAATCCTGTCCTGCAGATATTTTTCCGGCAGCTGGTAGCGGTGCTCTATTGCTGCGAGAACCTTGAAGCTGTTTGCTGCGCTCGGGGCCTTTCGCCCCTCAACCCACGCCTTTACCGCCTTCACGTCTATAACGTGCCCGAAATGCGCCAGTGCTTTCGTGAGGTGGCCGACGCTATCCCCATGCCGAAGCATTTGGGAGCGCAGTGCATCGGGGAATCCGCCATGGTCGCTATCTAGTGCGTATAGCGCCTTTGGATGCTCAACGATGGGCTTTGGGGGAACACCGCGCTTCTTTTGAAATCCAGACAACAGCAAAACTCCTTTGAGGAAATGATCATTTGGGCCGTCTCCTCTGTGGTGTGGTTTGCTGCTGGCGGTGACTCAACAGGCAGTGTGGTGCAGCCTCGCTAGTTTGCGCCGCTTGTTTTTTAGTTAACTTTGGTTCTGCGTGAGCGTCACGCCTGGCCCTAGTGCCGCCTCGCCGACATCGACAAACTGCACGCCAGCCAAAGTGAGTGCGTCCTTCATGGCTTTGATAGTGCGGTCTTTTATCAACGAGACCGTCGGCGCCTCAGGCGCATCTGACTTTTCGAAGCGGGTGATCGTGTTGGTCGACACATCGGCGAGCGCCGAGAGTTCACGAACCCCCAATCCAAGAGCAGCGCGTGCCATTCGACATTGAGCAGGAGACATTTTCGCATCCATGTAGCGATTTCGCATTGACGTAGCGATTTTAAGCGTTAATATCGACACTGTAGCGAAATCGCCACGTGGTAGCAACAGGAGGCCACACCATGAACGCACACGCCACAATCGTCGCCGAAAGATCCAAACTGCCACCACTGCGTGACCGCATTGATCTTATGGAGCTTGAGACCCGTCTCAACGACGCCAAGCGAGCCATCCGCATCGCCGATCATTTCTGCTGCGAGGAGGATGGGCGGGAATTGACCGCTTATGCGGTTCAGCAGGCGGTCGACGAGATCGATGCGGCGCTGGCGGCGTTCTACAACAAGCCGGCAGCCTGACCATATCTCCAGTTTCTTTGGCCTCACCAGCCAGAGGGAATGCCCGTCGCGGTCGCCCTAGCGGGTCCACCACCGACAAAAAACGCGACGGGCACACACGATTTTGCTCTCAAGCATACTATATTTCCTTTGCCATCAACGAGGAGGAGCTATGAAGCCCGCAAATGACAACGGCCTGTACCTATCGGAAAAGTCCATTGCTCAGCGCATCCTGGGCTCCGGCGCCGTTGCGCGGTGGGAGGGCCTTGCTGTCGTACTAGAACGCGAGGGAATGCCCCGCATCGACCCTCTGACGGGTTGCCGGTATTGGCCGGCAGTGCGAGCATTCCTTGATCGCCGGCATGGGCTGGCTCAAGGTGTGGTCCCGGCTACGGCTGACGGAGCGGAGACTTGGCATTGACCGACACCCCTGGCCTGAAGCGCAAGCGCAACAAAGACGGGACCGAGCGCCTATACTGGATGGCGCGGTCCGACCTTGTCGCGCGCGGGTATCGGCCATCGAGCATTCGTCTTCACCTGCCCGACACCCCCGAAGGCCGCACCCAGCTTTCAGCCCGATGTTATGTCCTTCAAGCCGAGATGCTGACATGGGCGGCTCATGGAGAGAACGCCGGCCCGTCCTATGATGGCACCATCAGGAGCTTGTCGCGCCTCTATCAAACCGATGAGGACTCCCCTTACAAGGGTTTGAAGTGGAACAGCGCGGAGAACGTCACCAAGTCGCTCAAGATAATTGAGGACACGGTTGGCGCGCGCCAAGTGAACAAGCTGCTTGGGCCGGACTTCAAGCGCTGGCATCGCCAGTGGGGCGATCCGAAAGAAACCGGCTCCCCTGCCCGGCCTTGGCGCGCCAAGCACACCATGGACACTGTCCGCCAGCTTATCAGCTACGGCGTGACCCTAGGATATGATGACTGCATCCGTGCCGATACCATCCTGTCCAAGATCCGATTCTCGACACCCCCTGCCCGCACTTCAATTATGACCGCCGATCATGTTGCTGCCATCAGGAAGGCAGCCCATGCGTCCGGCTGGCATTCCATTGCACTGGGCACCGTACTGCAGTTCGAGTTGGCTATGCGTCAGAAGGACGTCATAGGCGAGTGGGAACCCGTGATAGGCGGTGACGGCGGTATTCGCCACCGCGACACCCGATGGGCGAATGGACTGGTTTGGTCCGACATCGATGAAGACATGATATTGCGGAAGGTACACATCAAGACTGGATTCCCGGTCGAGCATGACCTGAAGCTGCATCCTATAGTTCTGGAGGAGATCGCGCTTATTCCCAAGGACAAGCGCGTTGGACCGATCATCATAGCCGAGACAACGGGCGAGCCGTTCAAACACCGGAACTATACCCAGAGATGGCGCATGGTCGCCAACGCGGCGGGCATCCCAGCTTCTATCCAGAACATGGATGCTCGTGCTGGCGCCATTACTGAAGCCTATGACCTCGGTGCAGCCGAGACCGATGTCATGAAATCCGCCGGCCACAAGAACCGGCAGACCAGCGCCCGCTACAACCGCGGGACCATTAAGCAGACCAGCCGTGTTGCCCTAATGCGGCTGGAGAAACGGAAAGGGAACACCGACTAGGGGACGTCACAGGGACGTTTGGGGGACGTTTGCGGCATCGCGTTGATTTTGTTCGACAAAATGGAACCGAGAAACACGTCCGCATCCTGTTTCTCGACAAGAAGAATCGTCTGATCGCAGACGAGGTACAACAGGTCGGCACCGTTGATCATACGCCAGTCTATCCCCGCGAAGTCATCCGCCGTTCGCTTGAGCTGTCGGCCACGGCCCTCATCCTGGTTCACAATCATCCATCAGGCGACCCGGCCCCCTCCTCCGCCGATGTCCGCATGACCCGCGAAATCGCCGAGATTGCCAAGACCATGGGCATCACGCTGCATGATCACATCATCATCGGCAAATCAGGTCACGCCTCGCTTCGCGGGCTAAAGCTCATCTGAGCGCTTGCTGCCACTCAGCCGGTCTCGGGCCTGCTGCGCGCTGCGCGCGAGTTTCTTCATGGCAGGATTTGCCTTGGCCCACATGCGCACGCGCTGCACCGCGCCGTGAGCCTCGGCCACCACACGGCCAAATGGCGAGAGACTGATATAATGGTGCCGCAACGGCACCTGCACATTGCACCAATGGCGTTTTTCATCGGTGAAGCCCGCGCCCATATCGAACACATCATGGCCCGTGTCGAACACAGTTTGCATCACCCGCAACAGACATTGTTTACCGGGCGAACCACCCTGTATGTGCTTGCTATCGCTCATCGAGGAGATAAGGCAGAACATGCTCTGCCCGACCACGATATTGTAGCGCACCGCGACCACGTCACCGTCCAGCCGCAGCACGTGCAAAACCACATCGACGCCTGAACCAGCCTCGGCCAGCTCGTGGTAGAACCCGATCAGATCATCCTCGACGAAACAGTCACGGATACCCTGATCCCGAAATCGTTCCGACCGCTGGCGGAACATCACATCGATGACCGGATGGGCCAGTTCGGGAGTGGTAATTTCCTCGAAGCCGACCGCGCCCAGCGCCGCCAGCCGATCACCCTGCTGCCTGTCATGTTTGCGGCGCGAACGGCTGCGCTGCTCGGCATCGCATTGTTCCCATGACGAAAACTCGGCGCGATACAGCAATTCCGTTTCAAGCGAGGTGCCCAGTCCGTCAAAAAGCCCCTCATGCCCGCCAAAATTTGCAGGTACCGACCGCAAATAGACCAGTCCCGCTCCTTTAAGCGCGCCGATCATCGCATCCCAGAGTTCTGCCCGTCCCTTGTCGCCCAAGGCGGCAAGGCGGTCATAATTGGTCACTGGCGTGTAGCAGCCAGCATTGGTGCCCGGAAACCAGGTAAAAACCTTGATTCCCCTGATGCTTTTGAGGTGCAGCGGCAGGATGGCAACAGCCTGCCCATCCGCCTCACCGACGACATAGTGCTGCTGGTCGCTGGGGATGCGCCGGTTCTCTACCCAGAGCCGGATAAAATCATAGCTCATCCCCGGCGAAGCTATTGCCGCCGGAGACAATTGCCGCCACACCGCCTCGACATCTTCGATATGGTTGGCAATGTAGACACGCAAACGGCCGCGCAATTCCTGCGCGCGTGCAGCTGAATTATTGCTGTTCATATTTGTCATGGCACCGTCGAGCGCCGGATTGATCGCATTCACCGGAATTGCCCCCAATCCGAAATCGATGCAACCATCATCGCCGAGAGTGAATCAGTCCTGAATTTTGATGGACAGGATAGATTTATGTCTACGAATTTCCCCTAAGGGTTAATGCAGTCTTCCTGTTCAGCCAAAGGTGGCGAGCACCGGGAACGTCTCGAGGAACCAGTACGAGATCCGCGTGAAATTGCCGGTAAGGAACAGAATGCCGGTCACCACCAGCAGTCCGCCCATGACCTTTTCCACCACGCCCAGATGTTTCTTGAAGCCGTTGAAGAAGGTCAGGAACGGCCCAACCGCAATTCCGGCGAGAAAGAAAGGTATCCCCAGCCCGAGCGAGTAGAGCCCCAACAGCGACGCGCCTTCCCATGCCGTCTCACGACTGGCGGCGACAGACAGGATCGCAGCCAGTACCGGCCCGATACATGGCGTCCAGCCAATGGCAAAAGCCAGACCCAGCAAAAATCCACCCAGCGGGCCCGACGCAACGCCCGGCCCATTGTGGCGCAATTGCCGGTCGAGAAAGCCAATGCGATAGACGCCCAGAAAGTGCAGCCCCATCGCAATGATCACGAGCCCGGCAATCGGGGTGAGAATCGGCAAAAGCTGGCGGAACACCTGCCCAAACGCTGTCGCCGTGGCGCCAAGCGCCACGAACACCACCGTGAAACCCAGGATAAAGAAGATCGACGTTGCCGCGACGCGAAGTTGCAAGCGCCCGCCGACATGGGAAGATTCAGCGCGCAACTGATCGTAACTCGCCCCGCTCATATAGGTGAGATAAGGCGGAACCAGCGGCAGCACGCAGGGGCTGAGAAAACTCAAAACGCCGGCGCCGATAATGAGAGGCAGGGAAAATTCCACGGTGACGCTCCTTGCTGCCTCTTCTGTAGCGACTGCGCCGACCAAAGCAATGAGCCGCGGCGTCGCATCGCGGGGATTTGAGACCAGACAAGACACTCTTATCCGGAAACTACGCACGCCTCTTTGCATTTACGCATGCTTTCGCGGCGATCGTCGAATCGCGCCGCCTCCCGCCCTTGCCGCATTCCCACGTCTTGCCTATAGCAATTTGACGCCAATTGTTTCGCTGGCAGGGGTTCAACCATGTCGATCCGTCCGCTTCGTATCGCTCCATCCATTCTCTCCGCCGATTTTGCGCGGCTAGGTGATGAAGTGAAGGCGATAGACGAAGCCGGTGCCGACTATATCCATATCGACGTGATGGACGGCCATTTCGTCCCCAATATCAGTTTCGGCGCGCCGATCATGAAGGCTGTGCGTGGGGTTACCAATAAGGTCTTCGACGTTCACTTGATGATCGCTCCGACCGACCCCTATCTGGCCGATTTCGCCACAGGCGGCGCAGACATCATTACCGTTCATGCCGAGGCCGGTCCTCACCTGCATCGCTCCCTGCAGGCCATTCGCGCGCTCGGCAAGAAGGCCGGTGTGGCGCTCAATCCGGCAACCCCGGTTTCCGTTATCCAGCACGTCATCGATGATTGCGACCTCATTCTGATCATGAGCGTCAATCCCGGATTTGGCGGCCAGAGCTTCATCCCCGAAAGCCTCAACAAGATTCGTCAGGCCCGAACCTTGATCGGCGGCCGCGACATCGATCTGGAAGTCGATGGCGGCGTCAGCGCAGAAAATGCCGGTGCAATCGTCGCCGCTGGCGCCAACGTATTGGTTGCGGGCTCGGCGATCTATGGCGGCAACGATCCCGCGACCTACGCCAATCGCATCAAGGCAATCCGCGAAGCGGCGATTACCCTGCGAGCCTAAGCCTCGCTCGTCATCGTGAATTGCAGCCCCGCAGAACGGTTTGCCTGCCAGGCAACGCGGAACGGCTCCATACGGTTGTCGAACAGGATATATCCGTCGCTGCTGATCTGTGCCTCATGATCCAGCCGGATGCGCAGGCCCGTCTCGGACATGTCGAGAATGATGCCGAAGGCGCGCACGAGGTCATTGCCCCATACGATGATGGCCCTGGTATTGACGGCATGCCTTGTGGCGGAACGACGGTCTGTAAACATCCCTCTGATCTGCCAAGAGTCGCCAAGCAGAACCTTAATCGAATTGTTAAAATGCGATCCTTCACAGCCACTCCACAGGGCCCGGCCCTGTTTATGCTAGCCCTGAAGCGCATCACACTGTAGTGAAAGCCCGAAAGCTGCAGTGGCTGCGCTGCACACTTGAATCCACCTCTCATCCATCAAGGCCAAACCCATGATTCCGCGCTATTCCCGCCCCGAAATGGTTGCCAACTGGTCGGCTGAAAGCCGCTTTGCCATCTGGTTCGAGATCGAGGCGCATGCCACCTCCAAGCTCGCCGAGCTTGGCGTTGTGCCCAAGGAAAGCGCCGACAAGATTTGGGAAGTGATGAATGCCCGCAAGGCGGAACTGGGCGATTATGGCTTCGATGTCGAGCGCATCGACGAGATCGAACGCACCACCAAGCACGATGTCATTGCCTTCCTGACCCACCTGTCGGAAATCGTCGGACCGGACGCGCGCTTCGTGCATCAGGGCATGACCTCTTCGGACATTCTGGACACCACGCTTTCGGTGCAGCTTAAAAACGCCGCCGATCTGCTGCTGGCGGACATCGACGCGCTGTTGGCCGCGCTCAAGAAGCGCGCCTATGAGCACAAGAACACCATCACCATTGGCCGCAGCCATGGCATCCACGCCGAGCCGACGACCTTTGGTGTCAAGCTCGCAGAGGCCTATGCCGAATTCAGTCGCAACCGCGCTCGCCTCGTTGCCGCCCGCAACGAGATCGCCACCGCCGCCATTTCCGGCGCTATCGGCACCTTTGCCAATATCGACCCATCGGTTGAGGAATATGTCGCCGAAAAACTCGGTCTCTCCATCGAGCCGGTCTCGACACAGGTCATCCCGCGCGATCGCCACGCCATGTTCTTTGCGACGCTGGGCGTGATCGCCTCGTCCATCGAGCGCGTTGCCATCGAAATCCGCCATTTGCAGCGCACCGAAGTGCTCGAAGCCGAGGAATATTTCTCCCCCGGCCAGAAGGGCTCGTCGGCCATGCCGCACAAGCGCAATCCGGTGCTGACCGAAAACCTTACCGGTCTCGCCCGCCTTGTGCGTGGCATGGTAACCCCGGCTCTGGAAAATGTGGCCCTCTGGCATGAGCGCGACATTTCCCATTCCTCGGTCGAACGCATGATCGGCCCCGACGCCACGATCACACTGGATTTTGCGCTGGCCCGCCTCACCGGCGTCATCGACAAGCTGGTGGTCTATCCCGAAAACATGCGCAAGAACCTTGATCTGCTCGGCGGCCTGCATAATTCGCAACGCATGCTGCTGGCCCTGACCCAGGCCGGTTATAGCCGCGAGGACAGCTATGCCGCCGTCCAGCGCAATGCCATGAAGGTCTGGGAACATCGCGGCGACCGCACCGGCCTCTTTGCCCAGAACCTCAAAAACGACCCACAAGTGACTCTACCTGATGCGCAAATCGACGCCATGTTCGATGATGCCTATCATTTGAAGCATGTCGAAACGATCTTCGCTCGGGTCTTTGAAGAATGAGGATCGCTGAAACCGATATTCTGATCCTGCCGGGACTGGGTGGCTACAAACACGGCCATTGGCAGATGCGCTGGGCGGAAAAGATGCGCACAGCCGCAATCGTCGAACAGGCAGATTGGTGGGAGCCCGACGCGGCAGACTGGATCGACACGATCGTAAAGGCGGCGGAACTCGCCACCCAGCCGGTCGTGTTCGTCGCCCACTCCACTTCAGTAACGGCGCTGGTCCATGCCGCGCCGCGCCTGCCCGATCATGTGCGCGGCGCTTTTCTTGTCGCGCCGACAGATGTGGAACTAAGTCCGGCCGCTCCCGAAGCAATTCATGTTTTCCGCCCCATCCCGCGCGATCCCCTGCCCTTCCCCTCCATGGTCGTTGCATCGAGCAATGACCCCTATGTCACGCTGGAGCGCGCCGTCGAATTCGCCAATTGCTGGGGCTCCGATTTTCATCAGGCCGGCGAAGCAGGTCATATCAATGTTGAATCGGGTCATGGCCCTTGGCCCGAAGGCCTGCTCATGTTCACCAGGCTGATGCAGCGCCTTTAGCCAGAGTGCCAGTATCCGGGCGCCGAAGGGAATAACGTCCGAATTGCGGCAAGACAGCGACCAAAATATGGCTAACATATTGCCGAGACTTACATTTTTTTAAAAAAATAAACGCAGCTTAATTTGAAAAGCCGTGTGGCACGACCTATCTCCTAATCGTCAGCAGGAACGAGACGCTCAGCGCCTCTCACCTTCTGACCCTGCGGACATTATCCGCGTTTTTAGGAGAATTTTTATGAACAAGATTATTGCGTCTGCCTTTGCCGTTCTGCTTGCTGCAACCCCGATCGCAGCAATGACTGCAACTTCCGCTGCCGCGGCTGAAACCGTGAGCGCACGCGTCGTTAATTATTCCGACGACTCGAACCTTCTTTTCCTGAGCAACGGCAAGCTCTACATCCTGCCTGCTAACTTTGACCGCACTGCACTTTACGATGGCGCTGACGTCACCGTGTCGTGGAACCAGAGCGGTGTCAGCCGGGTCGTGCAGGGTGTCTCTGCCCAATAAGGGCAATAAGGATCTCACGATCTGATAATAGCCGCGGTCAATTTCAGGGCCGCGGTTTTTTTGTGCCTGCCAAGCTCCCGCATGCTCATTTGATCTTAGCCAACCACAAACAAAAAGGGAGCCGGCCACGCCAACTCCCTTTCAAATAAATTGTCCGGCTAGGATCAACCTTCAGCAGCAACCTGCTCATTGGCGACAGACACAAGCTGGTCCATCTTGGCGCGAATGGCAGCATCATCAATCGCCACACCCTTGGCCTTGAAATCACCCGCCACCTTTTCAAACACATCCTCATCGCCCGGCTTGGCGAAATCGGAGGCCACCACTTCGGCAGCATAGGCATTTGCCGCATCGCCGCTGAGGCCCAGCAATTCGGCAGCCCATATGCCAAGCAGCTTGTTGCGGCGCGCTTCGGCCTTGAACTTCTTTTCGGCGTCGAAAGCAAACTTGGCTTCCTGGGCCTTCTGCCGATCTTCAAACTGGCTCATGGTCTCTCCCAAAATGGCTCTGTGACGCCGCCTAAACCGGCTATCGTCATGGACATAGGCGGTTCAGGCCCGCAAATCAACATTGGCCCCTGCAAGTGCGACTCGATGCCATCCTGCTGCAAAGCACAGGAAAGCCCTTGCATTTTGGCTCCATTCTGGCGCATGAAGCGGCCAATCCTCCTCACCTCTCAAAGGCAGCGGATTCGCTCATGAACCGTCGACGTAAAATCTA
>PJUL01000844.1_pt1 | contig 17368 bp, 16 predicted proteins | sample 1512221 | NCBI WGS metagenome assembly PJUL01 (sample SAMN08177667, study PRJNA422409) | Feces metagenome, whole genome shotgun sequencing project.
ATCATCATGAGCCAGCCGCGCTCGTCGCACAGCTTGCGCAACTGCTGCAGGTATTCGATGCGCATGCCGTTGATGCCGCCTTCGCCCTGGATGGTCTCGAAGAACACGGCCACCACGTTGGGGTTGCCCTCGGTGGCCTTCTTGATGGCTTCGATGTCGTTGAGCGGCACGCGGATGAAGCCGTCGACCAACGGGCCGAAGCCGTTGTGGATCTTGGGGTTGCCGGTGGCTGACATGGTGGCGATGGAGCGGCCGTGGAAGGCCTTTTCATACACCACGATCTCGGGCTTGGCGATGCCCTTGTCCACGCCGAACTTGCGCGCGATCTTGAGGGCCGCCTCGTTGGCTTCCAGGCCTGAGTTGCAGAAGAACACGTTCTGCATGCCCGACAGCTCCACCAGCTTGGCTGCCAGCTGCTCTTGCAGTGGCACATGGTAGTAGTTGGAGGTGTGGATGAGCTTGGTGATCTGGTCCTGCAGCGCGGGCACCAGCTTGGGGTGGTTGTGGCCCAACGTGTTCACGGCAATGCCACCCAGGCCATCCAGGTACTCCTTGCCGTTGACGTCCCACACGTGGCTGCCTTGACCACGGGCCAGCGCGATGGGTACGCGGCCATAGGTGTTCATCACGTGGGGCGAGGCAGCCTCAATGAAAGCGGTCATGCAAGATCTCCAGACGGTACGGTGGTGGGCTGGCTTGGAATGAACCCAAGGCCAGGAACCCGAAAAAACGAAGCACGATTCTAGGGGGAGCCTGGCGGCAGGATGTTGACGATTGCGCATCACTGCAATGCAGGCCGTTACCCGGAAATGGCCCCGGATTCCAACCGCTTGCGGTGGTTTAGAGGCTCAGCTCTTATATAAGAGTTAGAATATCGCGCTGCGGTGCAGCATACAGTGATCCTGTATCTGGCGCGCCCACTACCACTCCAATCCCCGATGGTTTCCCCCACCTCCAAAGAGATCTTCATCCAGGGCATCACCCACGACGGGAAAACCTTTCGGCCCAGCGACTGGGCCGAGCGGCTGGCGGGGGTGATGAGCAGCTTTCGCCCCGGCGGCGCGCGGCCGGGCAGCCATCTGAGTTATTCGCCCTGGTGCATTCCCACCACGCTCAACGGCGTGAAGTGTGTGGTGGTACACCGCGACCTGCAGGGGCACGAACCCATGGCCTGGGACTTCGTGGTGAACTTTGCACGCGACAACAACCTGCAGGTGGCCGAGGCCTGCCTGCTGCCCGACGCGCCTGCCTTACCCCCGCGGGGCTGAGGGCGGCGCCAGGGCGGCCGGTGCCGCATCGCCATTCGCCAGGGCGGCATTGGCTGCGCTGCCCGTGCGCAGCAACTGCTCGGTTTGCTGTTTGGCCCGCCAGGCTTTTTCCACAAACGGGTCCGTCACGCCATAGTGGCCATGCCGCACGCGCATCAGCAGGTTGGCAGTGGTCATGGCGCCGATGATGCTTTGCACTTCCTGTGCTGTTACATCGCGGCCGATCTGGGCAGCATAGGCCTTCAAGGCTTCGCCCGTGAAAACGCCTTTCACGTCGCCGCCAATGCTGCAGATGCGCGAGAACACGGCCTCGGCCAGCGGGCCCATCGTCTCTACCTTTTGCAGTTCCACGTCGGCCGCAGCCGCGCCCAAAGACTGAGCGATCGTGGGCAGGTGCTCGTCGGGCCGCGCATCCGGCGGCAGGCTGCGCAGGATGTTGAGAGCCTTCATCAGCTCCTCAGGGCGGCTTCCCATGCTGCGAAAGGCGGCTTCGGTCACTGGGGCGGAGGGCACCATGGCACCCAGTTGGGGGCGCACCTGCTCCAGCACGTAGTCGATAAAGTCTCTCCCTAACACGGGGAACTCGTTGGTGACCGCGCCGTTGAAGGCCTGGTTGCCCTTGAGCGTCAACTCTTGCACCCGCGCGCGGTGTGAGCCCGTGCCGACAAAAAGGAAGTAGCCCGGTGTGTCCGGCCGCGTGTTGATGGCGTCACGGGTGGCCTTGAGTGCATGCAGCAGATGGTCGCCGTCCGCGCTGCCCAGGGCGTGTTGCACCTCGTCGATGATGAGCACCACATCGGTATTCGCCTGGTCGATCAGTTCCGTGAACGCCTGGGCGAGTGTCGCGCCGTCGTCTTTGCCCACATCGGCCAGCTTGAAGCCAAACTTGAAGCCCGCCACCCCGGCATCCACGCTGGTCATCTGCTTGAGCCGCTTTAGCAAGCCTGAGCCCGGTGTCTGAAGCTCCGTGAGCGTCTTGCGGATGGCCTCGTGCACCAAGTCGGCCGGGTTGGCCTGAGGCTGGCTCCACAGGTCGACATACACCACGATGGCGCCCAGGGCCTCCAAAGCCGGAATCAGGTCGGTGGCCAAAAAGGTCGTTTTGCCCACCCGTCGCTGGCCAGAAAGGAACAGGCCCGAGCGCAGCGAGGTATCCAGGAATGAGGGCCTCAGCAATTGGGCGGCCATCTGCTCGGCCAAGGCGGTGCGACGGAAGGTCATGGTTTATTGATTTTTATGGATTTCGCATAATTATGCTGATTCAATAAATCTTGGTAAACCCTGTTTATCTGTGGGCCCCACGGTAAAAAATGAAAAACGCCACATCGGAAACGAAAAAACCGCCCGGAGGCGGTTTCTCGTTTTTTGCTGGCAGCGCACCCGTTACAAACGGCGAACGGCAGGTGCCGTTCGGGCTGTTTGCCTGAATTTGGTGATCAGGCGGGGATTTTTAGGCTGCTGCCAGTGCCAGGGCTTTCACCTTGGCAGACAGACGGCTCTTGTCGCGAGCAGCCTTGTTCTTGTGGAAGATACCCTTGTCGGCCACGGTGTCGACGACGGATTGCATCTTGGCGAACAGTTCGGTCGCCTTGGTCGTGTCGCCAGCCAGAACAGCCTTTTCGACGTTCTTGACAGCGGTACGGTACTTGGAACGCAACGAAGTGTTGGCTGCGTTCAGTTTGATGTCTTGACGGACGCGCTTACGGCCCGAAGCGAGGCGGGGGTTCTTTTTCTTGGGCTTGGTGGATGCCATGGTGTATTCCTAAAGGTCTGTGGATGTTGCCAGCAAAGCCGACGATTATAGCCCAGAGCACTTCTCACATCCATTCAAGCGCGTGAAACCGGCATGCCGTGCGCGCCAACGCCGCGAAAAAAACTGCTGCCGCCAAGCGCCAGACGCCCCTCTCGCTGGTGCAAGAGGCGAAGCGGCTCAGGAGGAATACACTCCCCGCGGTGTCATTGTTCAAAGCCGCCTCCACCGTTTCCCTGCTGACCCTGGCCTCCCGCGTGACGGGCCTGGTGCGCGATCTGCTCATGGCTTCGATGTTCGGGGCCAACGCCCTGACCGACGCCTTCAACGTCGCCTTCCGCATTCCCAATCTGTTTCGCCGCCTGTTTGCCGAAGGCGCCTTCAGCCAAGCCTTTGTACCGGTGCTGGCAACCACCAAAGCGCAGCAAGGCGAAGAGGCAACGCGCCGGCTGATCGCGGCCGTGGCGACGGTGCTGGCCTGGACGCTGCTGCTGACCTGCATTGTGGGCGTGCTGGGGGCGCCCGCGTTGGTGTGGGCGCTGGCCAGCGGTTTGCGCCAAAGTGGTGAGGCCTACGACGCTGCCGTGCTGATGACGCGCTGGATGTTTCCGTACATCGGCTTCATGTCATTGGTGGCGTTGTCTGCGGGCGTTCTCAATACCTGGAAGCACTTTGCTGTGCCAGCCGCTTCGCCGGTGCTGCTGAACATCAGCATGATCGCCGCTGCCTGGCTGGGCGCACCGCAACTCGAAGCGCGCGGGATCGAACCTATTTTTGCCATGGCGGGCGGCGTGATGTTGGGCGGCGTACTGCAGCTGGCTGTGCAGGTGCCGGCTTTGATGCGGCTGCGCCTCATGCCACGCATTGGCGTCACCTGGAGTGCCATTCGCGCCGCTTGGGCCGAGCCCGGCGTGCGGCGCGTGCTGATGCTGATGGGGCCCATTCTGCTGGGTGTGGGCGTGGCGCAGATATCGCTGATGATCAACACCCAGATCGCCTCCTACTTGGCGCCCGGCAGCGTGACCTGGCTTTTTTATGCCGACCGGCTGATGGAGTTTCCAACCGCCCTCCTGGGTGTGGCCTTGGGCGTGGTGCTGACCCCGCAGCTCACGGCCGCGAAGGCGGCGGGCGATTCCGAACGATATTCGGCCATGCTGGACTGGGGCCTGCGCATTGTGGTGTTGCTGGCCGTGCCCAGCGCGGTGGCGTTGCTCACGTTCTCAACGCCGCTGGTGGCCACCTTGTTCCACCACGGCAAGCTGGTGGATGGCGATGTGGGCCAGATCGCCGTGGCGCTATCAGGGTACGGCGCTGGCCTGCTGGGCATCGTGGCCATCAAGGTGCTCGCCCCTGGCTACTACGCCAGCCAGGACGTGCGCACGCCGGTCAAGATCGCGGTGGCGGTGCTGGTACTGACCCAACTGCTCAACATCGCCTTGGTGCCGCTCATCGCGCATGCGGGGTTGGCATTGTCGATTGGTCTCGGTGCGCTCATCAACGCGCTGTGGCTGCTGGTGGGGCTGGTGCGGCGCGGCAGCTACCAGCCGCGGCCCGGCTGGGGCCGATTTGCGCTGCAGGTGGTGGCGGCCAGCGCCCTGCTGGCCGTGCTGCTGGTGTGGGGCACCCAGCACTTTGACTGGGTGGGCATGAAAAGCCAGTCCCTGCAACGCATTGGCCTGCTGGCCGCGCTGATGTCGGCTGCCGGGATGCTCTACTTTGGCGCTCTGTGGGCAGCCGGGCTCAAGCTCCGCCAGGTTTTCCGGCGTTGAGGCGGCGCGGGCCTGCGAACCCGCAAATAGCCCCGGGAAACCCGAGTTTCTGCGGCTTGACGACACTGTGGGCCAGACTTACAACCCTGCCATGTCCCTGAGCTATTCCGTACCCACCTCGCTGGAGTACTTTGCATCGCTGGTGCAAAGCGATGACCACTTTCCGCTGCTGGAGGCCGCTGCCAGCCTGGCGCAAGATGAGTACCCCGAGCTGGACATGCAGCAACTGCTGGGCGACATGGACCAGCTGCTCGCGCGCATCAAGCGCCGCCTGCCCGCCGATGCGCCCGCGCTGCAGCGGCTGCGAACGCTCAACCAGTTCTTTTTTGCCGACCTGGGTTTTGCCGGCAACATCAACAACTACTACGACCCCGAAAACAGCTACCTCAACGCCGTGCTGCGCACGCGCCGGGGCATTCCCATCAGCTTGGCTGTGCTGTGGATGGAGTTGGCTCAAGGCCTGGGCCTGCATGCGCGCGGCATTGCGTTCCCTGGGCACTTCATGGTGAAGGTGCTGCTGCCCAAGGGGCAGGTGGTGCTGGACCCGATCTCGGGCCAATCACTCAGCCGCGAAGAACTGGCCGAGCGGCTGGAGCCCTACAAGCGCCGCAACGGCCTGGTGGACGATTACGACGTGCCACTGGGCCTGTACCTGCAGGCGGCCACGCCGCGCGACATCATTGCGCGCATGCTGCGCAACCTGAAAGAGGTGCATCGCACCCAGCAAGACTGGCAGCGCTTGATCGCCGTGCTCGACCGCCTCATCGTGTTGCTACCCCAAGCCTGGGGTGAGCGGCGGGATCGGGGCTTGGCACACGCCGAGCGTGGCAATACCGCCGAAGCCGTGGACGACCTGGAGGCCTATCTGGCCCATGCGGAAGACGGGCTTGACGTCGACCTGATTGCCGACCGCTTGAATGCCTTGCGCCGGGCTGGCGATTGAACGATCAGCATTCAGGCACTCCATGCCTGCTCCGGCGAACTTGAACGGTGACGCGTCTTGGCGTCAGAACGGTGTGCTGTCCTCTGGCAGGGCTGCCTGCAGTTGAGCCACCTGCCTGCGCAGCTCGGTGTTTTCTGCCGTGAGTTCTGCCACGCGGGCGCGCAGGGTGTGCAGTTCGTCGGCACCCCCTTCGACGCTCGCTGCTGATTGCGTCGCGGGTTTTTCTTCAGACGGCGCTTCATCGCGGGGCTTGCGCTTGTTAAGCTCGCGCACGCGCTTGGCGGCCTGCTTGAGTTCGTCCTTGCCCGCCACCACGGCGGCCACCTGCTCTTCAGCGGGCAGCGTGGCCACTGCGGCCGCCGCGTTGATGGAAATGGTGCCGGACTTGACGGCTGCCACCAGTTCCGGGGCGGCCTGCTTCTGGATCTTCTCGATCATCACCACCTGGCTGCTGCTCAGGCGCGCGGCCTTGGCAATGGCCTCGCGGCTGCTCAAAGGGTCGGGCGCGGGCAGGGCGGCGGCAGCCTCGGGCGCAGCGGCTTCGGCACTCACCGGCGCCGCCACTTCGTCTGGTGTTGGCGCTGTGGCGGCCCGGGCCTTGCGTTCGGCCATGATCTCGCGCTTGCGCAGCGCCAGCACTCCGCGCTGGAAGTCCGACACGCTGCGTCGGCCCAGGTGCTGGTCGATCATCCACAGATGCACGTCTTCCATCGACGTGAAACGGGGGTTCTGCACCGTCTGGAAAGGCAGGCCATGTTTTTGGCAGATGCCGTAGCGGTTGTGACCATCCACCAGCACATCGCCCCACAGCACCAGCGCGTCGCGGCAGCCTTCGGTGAGGATGCTGCGCTCCAGCGCCTCGTGCTCCTCCGGGGTCAGGGGTTCGATGTAGGCTTTGAGTTCTTCGTTGACGACGATGTTCATGGCGGGCAGGGCTGGCGGATCGGATGCGGGCAAGGGGCGGCATTGTAGACATGCTGGCGGCACGGCCCGCAGCCCCCTTGGGATGCGGTCAGCGGTCGCGTGTGTCCCGCAGTGCCAGCCAACCTGCCACGGCCGTGAAGGCCACCACCACGGCCACGATGATCCAGAAGCCATGGGGCTCGTCCGCCAGCGGCACGCCTCCCACGTTCATGCCGAACAACCCTGCGAGGATGTTGATCGGCAAGGCCAGCACCGTCACCACCGTCAGCACGAACAGGCTGCGGCTGTTGGCCTCCTGCACACTCGCGGCAATCTCTTCCTGCAGCAGCTTGATGCGCTCCTGCAAGCCCTGCATGTCGCGCAGCACCACGGAGAATTCTTCGGTGGAGTCGCGCAGCTCCTGCGCGTCGTCCGCGCCCATCCAGGCTGGCGGGTGCTGCAGCAGGCGGAACAGCGCCGCTGGCTCGGGCGCCAGCAGTCGCTGCAGCCGCACCAGCAGACGGCGCAGCACGCCGAGCCGGGCGCGTTTGTGGTCCAAGCGCCCGGCCAGCAGCGCGTCTTCGACGTCGTCGATGCGCTGGGTCACGCCACGCACGATGTTCACCAAGCCCGAGGCCTGGGTGCGCATCAGCTCGGCGAGCAAGCCCACGCTGGAGGTGGGTGCACTGCCTGCGCGCATGGCGGTACGCAGCGCATCCACCGAGCGCAGAGGGCGTGTGCGCCCGGTCACCATCAGGTGCGGGGCCACGCTGGTCCACAGCGTGGCGATGTCCGAAGGCTCGAACGCAAAGTCGAAATGCGCGTCGTTCAGTACGGCAATCAGCGTGTCGTCGTCGCGCTCGATGCGGGTGGAGACCGAGCGGTCCTTGAGCGCGTCAAAAAAAGCTTCGGGCAGCCCTGCGTGCCGTTCCATCCAGCGCACCGCCTGGGCGTGGCTCAGGTTGAAGTGCAGCCACATGAAGGGGGTGGGCGCGGCGTGCGGCTGCCGCTCGGCCAGCCACTGGGCGGCCTGGGTCGAATCCAGTTCCTGTGGCGCAGCCCCTTCGGTCAGCAGGTAGCCGCAGATCAGCCCCGCGGCATCGCCGCCATAGTTCAGGCTGGCAGCACCGGCCAGCGGAGGCACGGAGGAGGGGGCAGAAGATGGGTGGTCAGCAGCGGGCACGGGCCTGCATGGTGGTGGCAGGCGGTGACAGTGTCATGACAGACATGTGCATGTCACACGCCTGTCACCCGGGGGCGCCACGATGGCGCATTCATTGCTCCGCCTGCCCGGCCGTCTTTTTCCATGTTCCACGCCAACCACCTCGACACCCAGGAGCTGATGCAGCGCATCGCCAACGACCTGATCGACAGCTACGACGAAGAGCTGGAGCTGGAGATCGAGGACCGCAACGTGGACGACATCGGCGCGCCGCAGCCCACCGACCGCATCGCGCGCCAGCGGTATTTCAAGGACCTTTTTCACCTGCAGGGCGAACTTGTCAAGCTGCAGGACTGGGTGCAGCACACGCGCCAGAAAGTGGTGATCTTGTTCGAGGGGCGTGACGCGGCCGGCAAGGGCGGCGTGATCAAGCGCATCACCCAGCGGCTGAACCCGCGCGTGGCCCGTGTGGCGGCGCTGCCCGCACCCAACGACCGCGAGCGCACGCAGTGGTACTTCCAGCGCTACGTGGCGCACCTGCCGGCCGCCGGTGAGATGGTGCTGTTCGACCGCAGTTGGTACAACCGCGCAGGCGTCGAGCGCGTGATGGGCTTTTGCACCGACGACGAATACGAAGAGTTCTTCCGCACCGTGCCCGAGTTTGAAAAGATGCTGGTGCGCTCGGGCATCACGCTCGTCAAGTACTGGTTCTCGATCACCGACGAAGAGCAGCACCTGCGCTTTCTGGGCCGCATCCACGACCCGCTCAAGCAGTGGAAGCTCAGCCCCATGGACCTGGAAAGCCGTGTGCGCTGGGAGGCCTACACCAAGGCCAAGGAAACGATGCTGGAGCGCACCCACATCCCTGAGGCGCCCTGGTGGGTGGTGCAGGCGGTGGACAAGAAAAAGGCGCGGCTCAACTGCATCGCACACCTGCTGGCGCAACTGCCGTATGCGGACGTGCCGCACCCCACAGTGGTGTTGCCTGACCGCGTGCGCAACCCCGAATACCTGCGCCAGCCGGTGCCGGCATCGATGTATGTGCCTGAGAGGTACTGAGCGATCGAGCGACTGAGCGGCCAGGCCGGGCGAAGTCTTCGCTTTGCCGCCACGCTGTCAACTCATTTTTTGATAGCTGGTAGCGCTGATTGATCAAGCGCTAGAGGCAAAAAACACCTAAAAAATCTCCAAGGTCTCAGCGCGCTGGCGGGTGGGGCATGGACTGGCGTGCGTGTGGTGCGGCCCCGCGCGCACTGGTGCTGCGCGAGGGCGTGCCCACCCGCCCGAACTGGTGCCAGGCCCGGCGCAGCTGCGTGTCAGAACTGAACCCCGCCATCAGCGCGGCCTGCGTCACGTTGCAACCGGCCTGCAGCGCTGCCTCGGCCGTGGCCAGGCGGATGCGGCGCAAGTAGGCCAGCGGGGCGATGCCTGCGTGTTCCAGAAACAAGCGCGTGAGGTGGCGCGGCGACGTGTGGGCGGCCTCGGCCATGCGTGGCACGGTCCAGTCCGCCTGGGGTTGCTGGCCCACGGCGTCCTGCACGCGGTGGAGCGCAGCGTGCAGGTGGTTGCGATGGTGCAGGAAGGGGGAGAACTGCGGATCGTCCGGCCCCCGGCGCAGCGCGAGCACCATGGATTGGGCCACCTGCACGGCCACCGTGGGGCCGCACAGGTCCGAGATGCGGTGCAGCAGCAGGTCGATGCCGGTGGTGACGCCCGCGCTGGTGTGGACCGGGCCATCGGTCACGAACACGCGGTTGGCTGCCACGTCGCAGCGCGGGTCGATCTGCGCCAGCTCCTCCAGGTGCAGGTGGTGCGTGGTGGCGCGGCGGCCCGTCAGCAGGCCCGCGTGTGCGGCCAGCACCGCGCCCGCGCACACGGTGACCAGCTCCAGCTGCCCCACCGCCAGCCGAAGGCCGCGCAGCCAGTGCAACAACGCCTGGGCCTCTGCGCCGCTCACGTCGATGTGCCGGCCCGTCAGCCCCACCAACACCACCCAGGCGGGGCTGGGCAGGGTGTCCGGCAGCGGCGCCAGGCCGCACAGTTCCACGCCCACCGACGACACCGATTGCGGCGTGGGGCTCACGAAATGCTGCACAAAGCGCTCGGGCTGGCCGCGCGCCACGAGGGCCTGGTTGGCAATGCGCAGCGCCTCGGCCGGCCCGGCCCAGTCCAGCACCAGGCTGCCTGGCAGCAAGGCAAAGAACACGTGAATGGGTGGCACGTGGATGGGATAGGGCTGTGGATCTGGCATGGGCAGGTGGCGGAATTACGGCGTGCTGTGGTACGGAGTGTCCATCTGCCGCGCCGTGCGCTCGGCCAGTGCGGCGCCTGCCAGGCGCGCGACCAGGTGCAGGCTCATGTCAATGCCAGCGCTGATGCCGGCTGACGTGACCAGCGGGCCCTGGTCCACCCAGCGCACCTGCTCGCGCACGTCGAGCGCGGGGAACTGCGCGCGCAGGTCGGCAAGGTCTTCCCAATGGGTGGTCACCGGCCCCTGGGTCAGTACGCCGGCCGCCGCCAGGATGAACGCGCCCGTGCACACCGACGCGGTGATCTGCGCGCCGCGTGCGGCCTGGGCCACCCAGGCGCGCGTGGCGGGGCATGCGGCTGCGGCATCCACCACGCCGCCTGGCACCACCAGCACGTGGGGCGCGGCGGCGCTGGCAAAGTCGGCATCCGGCAGCACGCGCAGGCCGGCACGGGCCCGCACGGGCGCCAGGCTGCGGGCCACGCACTGCACATCAAACAAGGCGGGGGCGTCGGGCTGAAGCCGTTGTGCCATGCGCGTGGCGGTGGTGAACACTTCGTAGGGGCCGCCCAAGTCCAGGGCTTCCACATCGTCAAAGACCAGGATGGCGATTTGCAGGGGATGGGGCGTTTTAGCGGACGTGGTCGCAGGCGTGTTCATGGTGCTTGATCCGGAGTGTGGGGCGCAAAGACATAGCGCGGGTAGGTGCTGCGCGCGGTGGCCGGGGCCGTGAGGTCCAGCGCGACGGTGCAAAAGGGCTGCGCGGCCGACGTGCGGGCCAGCAGGGCGCCGTCGGGGCTGATGACCCAGCCCGCGCCGCCATAGGTGCCTGCAGCGTGGTCGGCGCGGTTGGAGGACAGGCTGTAGGCCCCGGTGCGCACGGCGGCCACGGTGCCCACGGCCAGCCATTTCTCGGTGGTGGTCGCGGCCGTGGCGCGGGGCGACAGGATGGCCTGCACACCGCCCCGTGCCGCGTAGCTGGCATAGGTGTCCAGCGCCCAGAGCTCGGTGCAGATGTTCATGCCAAAGGCCAGCGGCCCTGCGGTGAACACAGGGAAGTCCGCATCGCCGCGCTCAAACCACTGGGCCTCCCAGCCGCCAGGTTCGTCGGGCAGGTGGAACTTGCGCCGCAGCGGTAAACAGCCGGTCTGCGCGGACCAGAGAAAACCTTCGTTGAAGCGCTCGCCGCCGACAGTGACCGGCCTCGCGCCCACCACCCAGTCCACGCCCAGCTCTGGCAGGCGGGCTGCCCAGGCATCGCTCAGAGCCACGGCCGCCTGCCAGCGCGCGGGGTCGGCGGGCTGCGTCTCCCATAAGGGTTCGACAAATGCGAATTCAGGCAGCAGCACCAGCTGCGACTGGGCGCTGCGGGTGTGGGCGCACAGCGCGGCCCAGGCCGTTTCGAGCAGGGCTGGCTGGCAGGGCAGTTCGCAGACGGTGGCGCGCATGGAAGGGCTTTCGGCCGTCATTGCACTGCCGCCAGAGCGCCCTGCACGGTGCGCAGGCTGGCGAAGCGGCCTTGCAGCACGGTGGCGGTGCGGGCCTTGATGTCGGCGGCAGCCAGCGTCTGGCCGTCCGGCTGCACCATGTCCCAGGTCAGGGTGGCCTCGGTCACGTAGTCCACCTCCCAGCCCAGGTCAGAGGCATGGCGCGTAGTGGTTTCGCAGCATTGTTCGGTGCGGATGCCGCTGATGATGAGGCGCTGGATGCCGTGCTGCGTGAGCCACACGTCCAGCCCCGTGCCCACCAGCGCGCTGTGGCGCGATTTGGTGAACGTGGCGGCGGCCTCGAAAGGCGCAAGCCCGTCCAGCGCCCGCACATGGCCTGAGGCGATCGCGAACGGGTTTTCAGGCACCTCGGGGCCGTTGCTGTGCAGCACCCGGACCACCGGCACGCCGTGCTCCACACAGCCGCTGATCAGCGCGTTCTGCGCCTGCAGGTATGAGGGCAGGTCGGCATCGGTGAAATACGGGCGATGGCGAAACGATTCTTGCACGTCAATCACTATCAGACAGGTTTTCATGGGCTGGATTCCTTCGGCGGACGAGAAGTGGTGGAGTAAGAGACCTTGAAATGTGGCTTGATGTTCCGCCAGTTGGCCAACATCGTCCGCCCTTCTGAGGACCAGAGTCGATCATTTTCAGCCATCAATAACAAGATATCTATCCCGCACAACCATTCGGAAGAGGCGGCGAGCCCATGTTCTGAGATTTTTGGCAAAAAATGGCTTCAGGCGCTTGTCCTACAAGCGAAAGCAGCTATCAAATTGGTAGTAATGCGCAAACAGGGCGGCAAACTGTTAAGGTGACTAGGGTTTTCCCTTGGTTGTCATTCCGTGGTCGCCATTGGGTTGCGCTGCGCGGCAGATTCCCGTCCCCCTTTCTCTGCTTCCTCTCCTTTCTCACCACCCCTTTTGCCATGGCCCGCCGATCCCGCCTTTTTTCGCTGACCGCCTTGGCGCGTGCCTACCAGCGCAACCTCAAGGCCTTGGCCAAGGCCACGCGCCCGCCCCGGGCCGCCAAGGTGGCGAGTGGGTTGCGTGGCTTGTTACCTGCCAGCGCGGCGGCAGCCTCGCCCGGCCGCGCGGCCCGCCCGGTGCGCGGCGCGCGGCCTGCCGCCAAGCGCACCCCTGCCAGCGGCGAATGGGTGGCGGGCCTGGCGCGAGGGCCAGCGGGGGCGCGGCGTTACCACCTCTACATTCCGCCTGGCCTGGCGCTGCAGCGCGGCGAGAAGCTGCCGCTGATGGTCATGCTGCATGGCTGCGGCCAGACAGGGCGTGACCTGGCCGCCGTCTCGCGCATGAACCGCATCGCTGCACGCCACCGCTTTCTGGTGCTGTACCCCGAGCAAGAACGCATGGCCAACGCCCATGGTTGCTGGAACTGGTTCGAGCGGCGCAGCGGCAAGGCCGATGCGGAGGCCGCCACATTGCTGGCAGCAGTGGACCAGGTGGCCAGCACCCATGCGGTCGACCTGGCTCGGGTGGCGGTGGCAGGGCTCTCCGCCGGGGCCAGCATGGCAGTGCTCATGGCGGCGCGCTACCCCGCGCGGTTTTGCGCCGTGGCCATGCACTCGGGCGTGGCGCCGGGCACGGCCGAATCGTCCGCCCACGCCATGGCCGCCATGCACGGGCGGCGCGATGCCCATTTGCCGCTGCCAGCCGAGCCGATGGCCCAGGCCGCTGCCGTCAGCGCGCTGCCCGTACCACCGTTGCCAACCTTGCCGCCGTTGCTGGTGCTGCATGGCGATGCCGACGGCGTGGTGTCAGTGCACAACGCCGCCGCCACGGCTTTGTTGTGGGCCGAAGCGTTGGGCGCCCGGCCAGGTGCTTTGCGCACACTGCAGCGCGGCCAGCGCCATGCCATGCGCGTGACGGAGTTCAAGGCGCGCGGCCACACCGTGGTGGCGCTGCGCGAAGTGGTGGGGCTGGCCCACGCCTGGAGCGGGGGCGCGGCGCGCAGACCTTACAGCGATCCGGCAGGCCCGGATGCTTCGGCGTTGATCTGGGCGTTTGTGGCGCGGCAGCTGGTGCACCAGAAAACAAAGAAAACAGGCCCTGGCGCTTGCTGGTAAAGCGCTGATAGCTATCAAATCAATAGTTTTTTGACCCGGTGCTGGCAGGGCAGCGCCTTCACTACACCAGCCGTGCCGCGACCAGTTCTTTCTTCAGGTAGGCATAGAACAGCGGCGCTGCCACCAGCCCAGCCGGGCCAAACACGGCCTCGGCCACGAACATCACCGACAGCAGTTCCCACACGCCCATCTGGGTGCGGCGGCCCACCACCTTGGCATTGATCACGTATTCAGCCTTGTGGATCAGGATCAGGAACCCCAGGCAGGCCGCGGCGGTGAGCGGCGACACCGACAGGCCCACGATGGTGATGACCACGTTGCACACCAGATTACCCACGATGGGCACCAGCCCGGCAATGAAGGTGAATGTGATCAGCACTGGCGTGTAGGGCAGCTCCATGCCCCAGAGCGGCAGCACAAACAGCAGGAACAGGCCGGTGAGCACGGTGTTGAACGCCGCGATCCAGAACTGCGCCGCGACGATCTGGCGAAACGCCTCGCCAAACAACCCGATGCGCTGGCTGAGCTGCCAAGCCAGCGGGCCCTGCGCCAGTGATGGTGGGCGCACAGCGGCCAGCGCACCAATCAGCAGGCCCACATACGCAAACAGCACGCCGGCCAGCCAGGCCCGCCCGGCCATGGCCAGCGCGCCCGCCTTGGCGCCCAGGTAGCTGGCGATGATGCGCTGGATTTCTGCCGCACCCTCGGGCAGGTGGGCCGCCATATCGGCGGGCAGCTTCAGGCGCAGCTCCAGCACGGTGCGCGCCATGTAGGTCATCAGTTCCTGGTACTGCTGCGGCGCGGTGACGAGGTAGCCGCGAGATTGCGTGAGCCCCAGCGCCAGCAGCCCCAGTGGCAGCAGCATCACCAAGCCCGCAGCCGCTACCTGGGCCACACGCACAGCGCGCGGGGATGCGGCAGGCAGCCGCTGCGCGCGGCGCAATCCATACGAGAACCAGCGTGTGAGCGCCCGCGTGAGCAGAAACCCCAGGCACACGCACAGCAGCCCGGGCAGCAGTCCGCACCACATCACCAGCAGCAGCACACCCGCCATCAGCAGGTAGCTGGCCACCACAATGCCGCGAGACGCGGTGGCTGGGGGCGAGGGCAGGAGGGACGCCGCGGCCTGCCCTGGGGCAGGCTCGGTCAACGCGGTGGAAGCAACAGGGGCTGGTGTGGGGTGCTGCGCCATGCGCCAGTGCGGGCTAGAAGGGGTGAATGAAAGGGTGGCCGGTCAGCCCACAACCACCGCAGCGCCGTCGCCACGGGGCGCAATCGTGCCGATGGTGTAGACCTGCTCGCCCGCTGCCCGCAGCGTAGCGGCGGTCGCTTCGGCGTTGGCTGCGTCCACCACCACCACCATGCCGATGCCGTTGTTGAAGGTGCGGTTCATCTCGATGTCGTCGATGCCGGCCGTCTTCTGCAGCCAGGCGAACAGCTCGGTCTGGGGCCAGCTGCCCTTCTTCAGGTGGGCCGCTGTGCCTTCGGGCAGCACGCGGGGGATGTTCTCCAGCAAGCCACCGCCGGTGATGTGGGCCAGGGCTTTGATGGGGTGCTGTGCCAGCGCGGCCAGCACGTTCTTCACATACAGGCGGGTGGGCTCCATGATGGCTTGCTTGAAGGGCTTGCCGTCCAGCGTGGCGGGTGCACTGTCGCCTGCGCGGTCGATGCACTTGCGCACCAGGCTGAAGCCGTTGGAGTGCACGCCGGCCGAGGCCAGGCCCAGCACCACGTCGCCGGGCTTCACATCCTTGCCGGTCAGGACTTTGGACTTTTCGACCGCACCGACGGCAAAGCCGGCCAGGTCGTATTCACCCGCTGGGTACATGCCGGGCATTTCTGCCGTTTCGCCGCCGATCAGCGCGCAGCCCGACAGCTCACAGCCCTTGGCAATGCCGCCCACCACGGCAGCGGCCGTGTCCACGTCGAGCTTGCCGCAGGCAAAGTAATCCAGGAAGAACAGGGGCTCGGCACCTTGCACCAGCACGTCGTTCACGCTCATTCCCACCAGGTCGATGCCCACGGTGTCGTGCATGTTCCATTCAAACGCCAGCTTGAGCTTGGTGCCCACGCCATCGGTGCCACTCACCAGCACCGGCTCTTTGTAGCGCTTGGGCACCTCAAACAGCGCGCCAAAGCCGCCAATGCCCGCCAGCACGCCCTCGCGCATGGTCTTCTTGGCCAGCGGCTTGATGCGCTCGACCAACGCGTCGCCTGCGTCGATGTCAACGCCGGCGTCTTTGTAGGAGATGGGGGTGGGGGTGGCGGAAGAGCTCATGGGAGGGTGCTTTGGTGCTGATAGGCCCGCCATGCGGGCTGGAAGCCGGGGATTTTATCCCGGCAGGCTTTGGCCCCAGGGATGTCCTGCATAACTCCCTGCGGTCCGTGATAGCGCGGTCTCGGGCGGTCCGCTGCGTTGCTTTTTTGGCCAATAGCCACGCTATTGGCTGCAAAAAGTCGCCTTGCGGCCCATCCCGATCCGCACTACCACGGACTCGCGAGGGTTATGCAGGGCATCCCTGGCCCGCGCAAGGGGGGCCAGGCCAGCATCCCGGCCTGGGGCGCGGCAGCTGCTGTGCGGGCCGGCCGGGGCACAGGGGCCCGGCACAGACTAAAATTGCGTGGATTGTTCTCGGCGGCGGCTCACTTTGTGGGCAGATGCATGCCGCCACGGCCAGCCCTGAGATCACCCCCCTTTCGTTGCATTGCCGGCCGCAGTCACCTACGGCCGCAAGCCTTCCACCTTCATCTGCTGTGATGCTGCTGCCGATCCTGCTCCCGTCCGCTGATCCCGCATTGACCGCCACGGGCCTGCCTCTGCTGCCGCCCGGGTGGAGCGCATGATGCCGATGAAGCAGCTTGCGCTGGACATCGGCTTGGCCACCGGCCCCACCCTGGCGCGTTTTTTTGCTGGCCCGAACGAGGCCGCGCTGCAGCACCTGCGTCTGGCCGCGGGCGACGGCAGCAGCCAGGCCACCCGCTCGCCGGTGCCCACTTACCTCTGGGGCGAGCCTGGCAGCGGCAAGTCGCACCTGCTGAAAGCCGTGCGCCAGGCCCTGCGCGAACAAGGCGCCACGGTGGGCTGGCTGGACCCCTCGGTGGCCGAGCCGCCCGATTTCGACGAACGCTGGGCTGCCGTCATCATGGACGATGTGCACCTGTACGACACCGCCCAGCAGGCCACCGCCTTCAACTGGTTCGTCAACGCCATCAGCCCCGCCAGCGGCAGCCCGCGCTGGGTGCTGGCTGCGGGCAACCTGCCTCCGGCCGACCTGCCACTGCGCGACGACCTGCGCAGCCGCCTCGGCTGGGGCCATGTGTTTCAGCTGCAGCTGCTGGGCGAGGCCGAGCGCCGTGCCGTGCTGCGCCAGGAGGCCGACGCACGCGGCGTCTTCCTGGGCGACGAAGTCATGGACTACATGCTCAGCCGCTTCTCGCGCGACCTGGGCAGCCTGATGCAGTTGCTGGACCAGCTCGACGCCTTTGCCTTGCGCACCCAGCGCGCCATCACGATTCCGCTGCTGAAAACCATGCTGGAGTCGGAATGAAGCCGCGCCTCTCCTTTTGCCTTGTGTGACCCTGAATGACTACTGAATCCCGCCGCCTGCGGCTTGCGCTGTTTGACCTGGACCACACGCTGCTGCCGCTCGACTCCGACTACGAGTGGGGCGAGTTCACCATCCGCATCGGCTGGAACGACCCGGTGGAGTTCGCGCGCCGCAACGACGAGTTCTATGCCCACTACCAGGCGG
>PJUL01000846.1_pt1 | contig 17360 bp, 17 predicted proteins | sample 1512221 | NCBI WGS metagenome assembly PJUL01 (sample SAMN08177667, study PRJNA422409) | Feces metagenome, whole genome shotgun sequencing project.
CAAATCCCCCTCGCCCGATCTTCGCGTCCAGCGAAACCGGTGCGCGCATCGAGCGCCGCCGGCCCAGTTCCTCGGCCGGTTCAAATTCCGCTGCGAATGCTCGTGCTGCGCTTGCCATGTCCGGCAAGCTAGTCGCGGGTGGCTAACGGCGCGTTAATGACAACGCGCCGTATCGCCGTTCCGACTTACTTCTTGCCGAGGTTGAGGCCGCCGAAGCGCTTGTTGAAGCGCGCGACCTGGCCGCCCTGGTCAAGCAGACGGCCCTGGCCGCCGGTCCATGCCGGGTGCGCCAGCGGATCGATGTCGAGCGTCATCAGATCGCCTTCCTTGCCCCAGGTGGAGCGAGTCTCGAAGACGGTGCCGTCGGTCATCTGGACCTTGATCATGTGATAGTCGGGATGCGTGTCGTTCTTCACATCGAATTCCTTGAGAAAGCCGCCGGTTTCCGACCGGCAGCGGAGGGCGCGCGCCTAACAGATACGCGAGCGCCGCGCAACCAGGGGCTGCGCGGCGCCGATCTTGCGCACGAGCGATCAGGCCGAAGGCGGATCCGCGATCATCGCGGTGAATTCGCACTCGGTGGCGACTTCGCCGTTCAGCATCGCCCTGCCCGCAAACTTGCAGACACGCGAACGCTTCTGGACGAACTCGACCTCGAGGCGAAGCAGCACGCCGGGTTCCACCGGCTTGCGGAACTTCACCCCGTCGATCGACATGAAATAGACGAGCTTGCCCGAACCGGCGAGGCCAAGGCTCTCGACCGCGAGCACGCCCGCTGCCTGCGCCAGCGCTTCCACCTGGAGCACGCCGGGCATGATCGGCCTTCCCGGGAAATGCCCCTGGAAGAACTCCTCGTTCATCGAGACCGCCTTGATCGCGACGATTCGCTGGTCAGGGACCAGCTCCTCGACGCGATCGACGAGCAGCATCGGGTAACGATGCGGCAGCGCCGCCATCACCCGCTGAATGTTCAGCGGACCGATGTCGACGCCGGCCGTTGCTTCCTCGCTCACCGCGGCTCGGCGGGCTTCTTGGCGCCACCGGCTGCGGGCGCAGGCGCCGGAGCGGCCGGAGCTGCACCGGCCGGGCGCTGCTGCTGCTGCGCAGCCGCCTGATAGGCGCGGATCTGCTCGAGCTGGGCGAGCTGCTGCTGCATCGCCTGGGTCTCGCGGGCGGGCTGCCAGTCGGCCGGCGGCTGGATGCTCACGGTCGGAACCGTCTTGTCGAGCTCGGCGGTGATCGCGTCGCTGATGTCCGCCGAATCCGGCGCGTACATGAACACTTCCGGCGACAGGACGACACCGACCTTGCGGGCGGTGACGACGCGCAGCTGCGCGGCGTCATACTGGCGCAGGATCGACTCGATCGCGAACAGCTCGGCGCGGGCGGCCGGCAGGCTCAGCTTCTGGACGTCGGTGTTCGCGGTGTTCTGCAGCGCGGCGATCTTGTCGAGGACCGGGTTCTTGGCAGCCTGGGCAGCCTTGAGCTCGGCGTCGTCGACCTTCTTGTCCTTGTTGGTGTCGAGCTGCGCGAGGAGCGGCTCGGCTTCCTTCTGCGCGGCCTGGCGGCGCGCGTTGATCTGCTCGAAAGCCGACTTGTAGGTCGTCTGGATCTGCTGCTGGGCAGCAGCGAACGCCTTGGACGAATCGACGACGCGAACCGGGCTGGCGGTAGCAATGCTGCCGCTCACCTGCGCGTGTGCCGGAGCAGCAACTGCGAGCGCGGCAGGCGCCGCGAGCAGCGCGGCAAGAATGCGCTTCTTGGTAATCATCAGAATTGAGTCCCTACGTTGAAGGTTACAAGCTTGGTGTCGTCGCCCTTGGCGTGGAGCAACGTCTTGGCCACGTCGATACGCAGCGGGCCGAAGGGCGAGTTCCAGTTCACGCCGAAGCCGACCGACAGGCGCGGCGACGCGCTGTCACCCACATAGCGTTCGAAGACGGGCGAGATCGGACTATTGGCAATCGCGTTGATCGAGGTGCCGACGCATGCCGCGGTGGCGCTGGCCGCGTAACCGACCTTACAGGTCGTGTACGCGCCCGAGTTGGTGGCATCCGAAGCACTCACGATGTAGAGCTGGTTGCCCGCCGAATCCTTGATGAAGTTATCCTTCGGAAGCAGCGACGGCGAGCCGTCCGCGTTATACAGCAGCTTGCCGCTGGTATCCCGCGCCTGCTCGAACTCGATCGTCTTGTTCGGACGGGTGATGTTGAACAGGCTGCCCGCCATCACGAAGATCGACGGACGCAGGCCCATTTCGGCTGCACCGGCGCCCAGCGGGATCTCCAGCTCGGCCTTGGTCAGGTAATAGGCCTTGCCGCCGATCGCGTCGTCGATGATCTGGTCGCGATCGGTGATGAGCAGCTGGTCGCCCCCGGCCACCGAGCCGGTATAGCTGATGCGCTGCACGCGCGGACCGACGCCGCGGATGTCGAAGCCACGGAACTGCGGCTCGCCCAGATAGAAGCGATCGGTGATGCGCACCGGGTCGATACCCGAGCCGCTCGACTTCTCGAGCGCATGGATATAGCCGCCCTCGGCCGAGAGCGAGGCGATGAAGCCGCCGCCGACATTCCAGTATTTGTCGCCATCGAAGCGCGCGCGCAGATAGCGGACGTCACCGCCGACACCGGCGAAGTCGCCGCTCAGCGACAGGCGCTGGCCACGCGACGGACGCAGGCGGCTGTTCAGGCTGTCATAGGTCAGCGTCAGGCCGACCAGCGACGTCAGGCGGTTGCCCACCGCTTCGCAATAATAGCGACCGGCCTTCAGCGGATCGCAAACGCCATCCGTGTAGAAGTTCGCCTTGTCGAGCGTCACATTGTCCTTGGCGAGGTAGTAGCGCCCGGACAGCGTCCAATATTCGGTCAGCGGCACACCGGCGACGAGCTGGAAGCCGGTCGAGACCTGGCTGTAGGTCGTCGAGCGATCCGAACCGATATAGTTGAACGCGTTATAATCGCGCCGGAAGAGCGTGCCGCCGAGCGCGATGTTCTTGTCGAACAGATAGGGCTCGGTGAAGCCCAGCTCGACCGACTTCGAGTAGCTCGAATAGTCGACCGAGGCCGACACCGTCTGGCCCATGCCACGGAAGTTGCGCTGGCGGATCGAGGCCTGGAGGATGAACTGCTCGAGGCTCGAGAAGCCGGCCGACAGCGTCAGTTCGCCGTTCGCGCGCTCTTCGACGTTCGCCTTGAGCACGATGCGGTCCGGCGCCGAACCCTCGACACGCTCGATCTCGAACTTGTCCTGGAAATAGCCCAGCGAGTTGATGCGGTCCTGCGAGCGCTTGACCAGGAAGGTGTTGAAGGCATCGCCCTCGGCCACGCGGAACTCGCGGCGGATCACCTTGTCCTGGGTCTGGCGGTTGCCGGTGATGTCGATGCGCTCGATGTACGTGCGGTTGGCCTCGCCGATGTGGAAATTCATCGACATGGTCAGCGCGTCCTTGTCGCGCTGGAACTCGGGCCGCACATCGGCAAAGGCGTAGCCGGCGATACCGGCGGTCTCGCTCAGCTGCTCGACCGTGTCTTCCACGGCCTTCGCATTGTACCAGTCGCCTTCCTTGATGCTCAGCGCCGAGGCGAGCTTCTTGTCGTCAAAGTCGCGGATCGCGCTGTCGACGGTAACCGGACCGAACTTATAGCGGGGGCCTTCCTCCACCACATAGGTGATGATGAAGTCCTTCTTGTCCGGCGTCAGCTCGGCCACGGCCGAAATCACACGGAAATCGGCATAGCCCTCGGTCAGGTAGAACTGGCGCAGCTTCTGCTGGTCATAGGCCAGACGATCCTGGTCGTAGCTCGTGTTCGAGCTCATCAGGTGCGTGAGGCTGGCGACCTTGGTGGCCATCTCGCCGCGCAGCTTGCCGTCGGAGAACACCTCGTTGCCGATGATGTTGATCTGGCGAACCTTGGACTTCGGCCCCTCATGGACCTCGAAGATCACGTCGACGCGGTTCTGGTCGAGGCTGACCATCTTCGGCTCGACCACGGCGGCGAACCGGCCCTGGCGGCGATAGAGCTCGACGATGCGGGCCACGTCGGCGCGCACCGCGGTACGGGTGAAGATCTGGCGCGGCGCCAGCTTCACTTCCTTCTTGATCTTGTCTTCCTTGAGCCGCTTGTTGCCCTCGTAGATCACGCGGTTGATCACCGGGCTCTCGCGGATGCGGATCACGAGATCGCCGGTCTCGGCGCCCTCGATCGTCACATCGGCCAGCAGCTCGGACGCGAGCAGATCCTTGATCGCCTGGTCGAGCGTCTCGTTCGTATAGGCATCGCCCACACGCAGACGCGTGTAGCTCAACACCGTTTCCGGCTCGATACGCTGCGAACCCTGCACGCGGATCGACTTGATCGTGCGCGTCACCGGAGCCGGCACGGCCGGAACCGGAGTCGCGGCCGGGGCGGCCTGCCCCGCCGGAGCGGGGGCCGGAGCCTTCTGGGGCGCGGTCTGCGCGACGGCCATGCCCGAGAGCATCGTGCCCGCGAGGAGCGTCGCCGTGGCGCGCGCGCCGATTTTCGTTGCCTTGATCGCAGTCACCATCCCACCCCAGTCGGAATCAAAATACCGGCCGTCAGCCACGCGGCTTGCACCGCCCTGCACGAACCACATCAGCCGATCAACCCGGCCAGACTTCTCCACACGCCAAACGCGCCGAGATCGTTGAACGTAACGAACAGCATGAGCGCCAGAATTGCGATCAAACCGCCACGATAAGCCCATTCCATAACCTGCGGCTCCACCGGGCGGCGGCGAACGGCTTCCACTGCGTAGAACAGGAGATGGCCGCCATCCAGCACCGGAACTGGCAACAGGTTGATGAATCCCAGATTAATCGAGATGAGCGCGATCAGAAACACCAGCTCGAGCGGTCCCATCGCGAGACTCTGGCCCGAAACCTGGGCGATCTTCAGCGGCCCACCCAGTTCGCTCACCGGAATGCGGCCGAGCAGGATGCGCTTCAGCCCTTCCACTGTGGTCCGCACGATGTCGACGGTCTGGCTCACGCCCACGATCGGCGCTTCCCAGATCGCGACCGGCTGCACCACCGGCTTGACCGCGTAGAAGCCGAGCACGCCGCGCGTGGAGAGGTTGCCGAAGCGGTCCTTCTCCTTGAGCGTGCCGATCGTCGCTGTCGCCTGATGCACCTGGCCGCCGCGATCATAATCGATCGTCACGGTCTCGCCGGCGCGCATCACGGTGAAGGTCATGACGTCGCGGAAACGATCGACCGCGCGCCCGTCCAGCGCAGTGATGCGGTCACCGGCCTGCAGGCCGGCCTTTGCGGCGGCGCCCTTCGGATCGACCTGCCCGACCTGCGCCGGCGTCACATTCTGTCCGAACGCGAAGGCAAAGGCCGCAAGGATCGCGATGGCGACAAGGAAGTTGGCGATGGGGCCCGCAGCAACAATTATCGCGCGCTGCCATAGCGGCTTGGCCTGGAAGGTCTGCGCGCGCTCCCTGGCGGGCAGCGAGAGCCATTCCGGCGAAGGCTGGCTGGCGGGGTTCATGTCGCCGGCGAAGCGGACATAGCCGCCGAGCGGCAGCCAGCCGAACTTCCAGCGGGTGCCGCGCTTGTCGGTGAAGCCGGCGACCTCGCGGCCAAAGCCGATCGAAAACTCTTCGGCCTTCACGCCGAACCAGCGTCCGGCGAGATAATGGCCAAGCTCGTGCAGGAACACGAGCGGCCCGAGCACCAGCACGAATGCCAATATGGTGACCAGGATGCCGGGGTTTTGAATCAAGCGACGCAATCCTTCACACGCTCACCCGCGATCCGCCTGGCCTCGGCGTCGATTGCCCAAACGGCTTCGAGGCTTTCCGGTGCGGCCGGGTCATAGCGAGCAAGCGTATCGGCAGAGATTGCGGCAATTTCAAGAAAGTTGAGCCGGCCCGCAAGGAAGGCTGCGACAGCCACCTCATTGGCGGCATTCAGGATCGCCGGACGAGCGCCGCCCGCCTCCAGCGCCTCGCGTGCCAGCCGCAATGCCGGGAAACGCACGGCATCGGGCGCCTCGAAGTCCAGCCTTGCCAGTGCCACAAAGTCGAGCGGCGGCATCGGCGTCGCCATGCGATCGGGCCAAGCCAGCGTGTGCGCGATCGGCACGCGCATGTCGGAGGGGCCCATCTGCGCCAGCACCGAACCGTCGACATATTCCACCATGGAGTGGATAACCGATTGACGATGCACCAGAATTTCTAACGTTTCATTGGCAACGGGGAACAGCCGGGCCGCCTCGATCAACTCGAGCCCCTTGTTCATCATCGTCGCCGAATCGACCGAGATCTTGGCCCCCATCGACCAGTTCGGATGCGCGCAGGCCTGGGCCGGCGTCACGCCGCGCATCGCCTCGAGGCTCCAATCGCGGAATGGACCGCCGCTGGCGGTCAGGATGATCCGCCGAACCCGCTCGGGACGGTCGAAATCGAAGCATTGGAAAATCGCATTATGCTCCGAATCGGCGGGAAGAATCGTGGCGCCGTGACGTCGTGCCGCCGCGATAACCAGATCTCCGGCCGAAACGAGCGGCTCCTTGTTGGCCAGCACCACGGTACCGCCCTGCTCGATGGCTGCCATGGCCGAGCCGAGTCCGGCCAGCCCGACAATCGCCGCCATCGTCCAGTCGGCGCCCATCCGCGCAGCATCGCACACGGCTTGCGCCCCGCCCGCGCTGGTGATTCCCGATCCTTCGAGCCTTTCGCGCAGGGCCCGGAGGCAGCTCTCGTCGGCCACCACGGCATGGCGTGCACCGGTGCGGATCGCAGCGGCCGCAAGCTTGTCGACGTCGCAGTTCGCGGTGAGCGCGATCACTTCGAACCGGTCGGGCTCGCGCTCGATCAGGTCGAGCGTCGAACTGCCTACCGATCCGGTAGCGCCAAGAATTGTTACGCTGCGTTTCATGGAACCAGCCAGAGCACCAGCAGCGCCGCCACCGGCGCGGAAGCGACCAGCCCATCCAGCCGGTCGAGCACGCCGCCATGGCCCGGGAGCAGATTGCCCGAGTCCTTCACGCCGGCACAGCGCTTCAGATGGCTCTCGAACAGGTCGCCGACCTGGGAAAGTGCCGCCAGTGCCGGGGTGACCCAGGCAAGTGCCACGGGGAGATTGAAAAGCCAGACCAGGACGAAGGCGAACAGCGTCGCCCCGACGACTCCGCCCAGAAAGCCCGACCAGGTCTTGTTGGGGCTGATCGCCGGCGCCAGCTTCGGCCCGCCGATCGCACGCCCGGCAAAATAGGCGGCACTGTCACACGCCCAAACCAGCGCCATCGCCCAGAAGGTCAGCAAAAGCCCCTGCTCGCCATGTTCGCGCAGCATCACCAGCGCGAGGACCGGCAGGCAGACGTAAAAGGCCCCGAGCGCCAGCTGCGCGCCCTTGGTGACGATCGCGAGAAAGAAGAAGGCACCGATGATCAGCCCGAGCGCAAGGAAGGCCTGCCCTCCGCCCAGCTCCGGCGCCAATCCCGGCAGCATCGCCGCCAGCGGCACCGACACCGCATATTGCGCGAGGCGCCTGCCCTTGGCGTTGGCGCCCGAGAGCATCGCCCATTCGCCCATCATCAACACGCCGACCACGCTGACCACTGCCCAGAAGCCGATGCCCCCGGAATAGAGCGCTGCGAAGGCCAGCCCGATCAGGATGAAAGCGACGCCCAGCCTTGTGGCGAGCTCGGAACCGTTCTTGCTCACAAGCCTCCGAAGCGCCGCTGGCGCTGGCCATATTGGCCCAGCGCATCGGCAAGCGCCTTCTCATCAAAGTCCGGCCACAAGGTATCGACGAACAGGAACTCGGCATAGGCCGCCTGCCAGAGCAGGAAGTTCGACAGGCGCTGTTCGCCGGACGTACGGATCAGCAGGTCGAGCGGCGGCAGATCGCCGGTGTCGAGCGCAGCTTCGAACGCCGCCTCGTCGATGGCCGCAGGGTCGATCTCCCCTGCCCGCGCCTTCTCGGCCAGCGTGCGTGCCGCCTCGGCCAGTTCGGCCTGGGCACCATAGTTGAGCGCGATCACCAGCGTGGGTCCGGGATTGTTCGCGGTGCGCGCCATCGCGCCCTCGATCATCGCAACGAGATCGGGCGAAAGCTTGCGCCAAGCGCCGATCACGCGGAGCTTCACGCCTTCGGAGACCAGCTCGTCGAGCTCGCTCGCCAGGAAGTGGCGGAGCAGGCCCATCAGGTCCCGCACTTCCTCTTCCGGCCGCCGCCAATTCTCCGAGGAGAAAGCGTAGAGCGTCAGCACCTCGATGCCGAGCTTGCGCGCGGCGCGGCTGATGCGGCGGACCGCCTCGACGCCCTGCTTGTGTCCCGCGATGCGCGGCAGGAAGCGCTTCTTCGCCCAGCGCCCGTTGCCATCCATGATGATGGCAACGTGACGCGGCGGCGCGGCGACCTCTGCCTCGGGAACGGGTTTAGCGGCCATTGAACGCGCCACAGACGTTATCCCGGAAGGAAACAGACAGGGCGCGCGCCAAGGTCACTTGCCCAGGATTTCCTTTTCCTTGGCCGATGCTGCCGCGTCGATGTCCGCGATCGTGGCATCGGTGAGCTTCTGCACCTCGGTCTCGTGGCGCTTGCGCTCGTCTTCCGAGAAAACGCCCTTCTTCTCGTCGGTCTTCAGGCTGTCATTGCCGTCACGACGCACATTGCGCACCGCGATGCGGGCCGCCTCGGCATATTTGCTGGCGAGCTTGGCGAGCTCCTTTCGGCGCTCCTCGGTCAGGTCCGGGATCGGCAGGCGCAGCGTCTGGCCATCGGTGATCGGGTTGAGGCCGAGACCGGCGGAGCGGATCGCCTTCTCGACCGGACCGACATTGCTCTTGTCCCACACGGTGACCGAAAGCAGGCGGGGCTCCGGCGCGGCAACCGTCGCCACCTGGGCGAGCGGCATGTGTGCGCCGTAAACCTCGACGGTCACCGGTTCGAGCAGCGTGGTGCTCGCGCGGCCCGTGCGCAGGCCCTGCAGATCGTGCTTCAGCGACTCCACCGCGCCGTTCATACGGCGCTCGAGGTCGGCCTTGTCGTAAGCGGCCATTATCGGCTCCTTCTTATGCGGATTGGGTTTCGTTCTGGACGATGGTCGAGGTGCCCTCGCCGCCCAGCACCTTGGTCAGGTTGCCGGCATCGCGGATGTTGAACACCACGATCGGGATATTGTTGTCGCGGCACAGCGCCACGGCAGAGGCGTCCATGACCTTCAGATTGTCTGCGAGGACGCGGTTGAAACTCAGCGTATCGTAACGCTTTGCCGTCGGCACCTTCTTGGGGTCTGCATCATAGACGCCGTCCACGCTGGTGCCCTTGAACAGGGCGTCGCACTGCATCTCGGCTGCGCGCAGCGCCGCAGTGGTGTCGGTGGTGAAGAACGGCAGGCCGGTGCCGGCGGCGAAGAGGACGACGCGGCCCTTCTCCATGTGACGCTCGGCACGGCGGCGGATGTACGGCTCGCACACCGAGGCCATCGGGATCGCCGACTGGACGCGGGTGTCGACACCCACCTTCTCCAGCGCGTTCTGCATCGCCAGCGCGTTCATCACGGTGGCGAGCATGCCCATGTAATCGGCCGAAGCGCGATCGAAGCCCTGCGCCGCACCGGCGAGACCGCGGAAGATGTTGCCGCCGCCGACGACCATGCAGATTTCGAGACCGCTTTCCTTGGCAGCCTTCACTTCGAGCGCGACGCGCTCGCAGGTCTCCGGATCGATGCCGAACTGCCCCTGCCCCATCAGGACCTCGCCCGAGAGCTTGAGAAGAATGCGCTTGAATCGAGGAACGGTCATGAAAGCCTTTTGGTTACGCCGGATACGGGAAGCGCGCGGACCCTAGAGGAGCGCGCACAAAGGAACAAGCGGGCGCACGGCCTATTTGCCATGCGCCCGCTTGTGACAACGGTAACAGCTGTGGACGACGCCACGCCCCGTGCGATCAATCCTTCGGCGAAGGCGCCGGAGCGAGGTAGATCAGGCCCGGGGCATCGGCGATGAAGCTGTCGAGCACGCCGTCCGAAACCTTGATCGGCCCCTCGGGGCGGGTGGCGCCGGGGATCGAGCGAATCGCGGCGGCCTTCTTTGCCAGCTCCGCGGCAGCGGCGAAGGAGCGCGTGGCACCCGGCTCGCCGGCGCGGGCAGCGATCAGGCCGTCCACGGTCAGGCGCAGCGCGCGGCCCCATAGTTCGGCAGCATCGAGCCACGGCCCCGCCTCGCGCATGAAGCCCGGCACGATCACGCCAGCACGGATGCGGTCGGGCGCAGCGACCAGGGCGTCGGCAGCTTCACCGAGCGCACTGAGCGACTTTGCGATCGCATGCGGATCGTTATCGGCCAGCGCGTCGCGCGCCGTGTCGATCAGCGCCTTGAGCTTCGGGGCCTGGGGCTGCCAGGGCTGGTGCCCGAAGGTCGGCGCGACATGCTGGGTATCGAAGAAGGTGAGCAGTGCCTCGGCCGTGGCCGCATCACCCCCGGCCAGATCGAGCGCCGCCGCACGCCAGGTGCGCTGGGGGTTGTAGTTGCGATCGTTCCACGAGAAGGCCAGCACGCCGGCGACCGCGGGACGGCTCGCCACTTCCTGGTTCATCGGATTGGAAACGATGCCGCCCAACTCGGTCGAGAGCCCGGCCTGGCGCCGGTCATAGGGTGCCAGCAGCAGACGCCCGGCGGTCTCGCCATAGTCGTTCACCGGGTAATTGTCCCAGAGCAGCGTCTTGCGGCCGAACGCCTTGGTCGCACTCTTGGCATCGGCGACGGAAATCGCGGCGGGCACCGTGTCGGTGCCGGTCCACTGCACCACCACCTTCGGGTCGAGCGCCTTGCGGAGCTCCGCCTTGTAGGGCGATTCGGTGGTGTTGTAATATTCGGTCGGCACCATGATCAGCGCGCCGTGCCCCGATGCCGCCAAGTCGGCCTGCACCGCATTGAGCAGCTTCGCCTGCGCCGCGGCCGCCGCCTTCTGGCCGGGCGCGCCGAACGCCGCCTCGTCGGCCGGGCAGTTCCACTTGGTATATTCGATGTCGTCGAGCGCGACATAGAAGCTGCGCACGCCCAGCCCGCGCAGCGCGGCGAACTTGCCCCGCACCGCGTCGAGATCCTTCGGGTCGCTGTAGCAGATCGAGGGCCCAGGCGAGATCGCATAGACGAAATTGACATGCTCGCGATTGGCGATGTCGACCACTTCGCCGAGCGCCTTCAGCGTATCGGCGGGATAGGGTTCGCGCCACTTGTCGCGGGCGAACACGTCGTCCTTCGGGCTGTAGATATAGGTATTCGCCTTGAACCGGGCGAGGAAGGCGATGTGGTCCTTCCGCTCGGCCATCGACCAGGGCTTGCCGTAAAAGCCTTCAATCGAACCGCGTACCGGCATCGCCGGATAGTCCGAGATGGCAACAGACGCGATGCGATTGCGCGCCGCGAGCTGACGGAAGCTCTGCGCCGCATGGTAGAGGCCATCACCGTCCCGGCCCGCAAGTACGACAAGGGCACCATCATCGGTGGAAAGACTGCCCAGCGCATAGCCCTCGGCCTGCTCGGGCACCGTCACGCCCGTACGCGCCAGCGCGCCGCGAACCGCATCCGCCTGCGCTCCCCCGATCACCACATAGGTGCCGTCGAGCCGCTTGGGCAGCGCAGTCGCGATCCGGATCCTGTTCACCCCGGCCGCAGCGAGCACCTCGCGGACGAGCGCCTCGGTCGCCGCATCCACGTCCTTCGAGCGCACGAGCACCACGGCGTCGCCCAGCGCAAAGCTCGGCCCGGTCAGTCGCAAGGCTACCGGGGCGGGAAAGACCGCGGGCGCGGTGCTCTGCGCAAGCGCGGGCATCGCGCTTTCCATCGCAAGGGCCAGTACAGCCCCCTTCCCCATGACGGCAGCAACACGAAATGAACGGGATTCTCGCATCAATCAGGCTCCTGCCGTTAAAGGTATTAGATTGGTAGGGAACCAAATGCGTCGTGTCGAGGGATCGGAGCGAACATGATCCACGCGCAACACTCTGAAACGCAAACGGGCGCCGCCACCCGAGGGTGACAGCGCCCGCGCATCAGGTCCGGGAAGACCTTAGTTGGCGAGACCGGCGGTCGCAGCCACTTCGGCAGCGAAGTCGCTCTCTTCCTTCTCGATGCCTTCACCGAGCTGGAAGCGGACATAGTCGGTCAGCTTGATCGAAGCGCCGGCGTCCTTGGCAGCCTTGGCGATCACGTCCTGCACCGGCGTCTTGCCGTCCATGACGAACGCCTGGGTGAGGAGCGCGTTCTCCTTCTTGAACTTCTCGATCGGGCCGTTGAGGATCTTCTCAGCGACTTCGGCAGACTTGCCGACGATCTTCTCGGCGTTCTTCTCGCGCAGGATCGCAGCTTCACGCTCGACGATTTCCGGATCGAGGTCCTCGACCGACAGCGCCAGCGGGAAGGCAGCGGCGATGTGCATCGCGATCTGCTTGCCCAGCGGCTCGAGCACGTCGGCAGCCGCGTCGCTCTCGAGAGCGACGAGCACGCCGATCTTGCCAAGGCCCGGGGCAGCGGCGTTGTGGACGTACGAGATCACCGCGCCCTGCGACACCTGCACCAGCTTGGCGCGACGCAGGACCTGGTTCTCGCCGATGGTCGAGATGTTGTTGGTCAGGACTTCCTCGACGGTGCCGGCCGGCAGCGGAGCAGCCTTGATCGTCTCGATATCGTCGCCCAGCTCGAGCGCAACCGCAGTCACGTCGCGAACGAAGGTCTGGAAGATCTCGTTCTTGGCGACGAAGTCGGTCTGCGAGTTGACCTCGACGGCAACGCCCTTGGTGCCCGAAACTTCGAGACCGACCAGGCCTTCAGCGGCGGTGCGGCTCGACTTCTTGGCGGCAGCGGCCAGGCCCTTGGTGCGCAGCCAGTCGACTGCGGCTTCCATGTCGCCATTGGTCTCGGCCAGCGCCTTCTTGCAGTCCATCATGCCCGCGCCGCTCTTCTCGCGGAGTTCCTTCACGGCTGCTGCGGTGATCTCGGCCATGTTTCTTTCCTCTTGGTTAGGCCGCGCCGGAGCACGGCCGATAAATCAATCCCCGTTCGCCCTGCGCTTGTCGAAGGCCGTCTTCTTGCGGCCCTTGCTGGGAGAAGAAGTACGGGGCTTCGACATGCGCAGCCCGAACGGGGATGGGATGACGCCCCGAACTGACCGGGCGCCTAATGCGCGCCTATGTCAGTTCGGAGACAATCAGTTGCAAGCTTACGCGTCGATCTGGCGCTCGCCCTCGACCGCCTGCTCGGCAGCCTCGGTCAGGGCCGGCTCGACCGGAGCGACTTCCTGGGCACCCAGGTCGACGCCGAAGCTCGCCTGACGGTCCTGGTTGCCGCGGGTCGCCGCGATGGCGATCGCTTCGCAGTACAGGCGGATTGCGCGCGAGGCGTCGTCGTTCGCCGGAACCGGGAAGGCGATGCCGTCCGGGCTGACGTTCGAGTCGAGGATCGCGACGACGGGGATGCCGAGCGTGTTGGCTTCCTTGATCGCCAGCTCTTCCTTGTTCGCGTCAATCACGAACATCACGTCGGGCAGGCCGCCCATGTCGCGGATGCCGCCGAGCGAGAGCTCGAGCTTGTCGCGCTCGCGGGTGAGCTGCAGCACTTCCTTCTTGGTCAGGCCGTGCGTGTCGCCCGAGAGCTGCTCTTCGAGCGTCTTGAGGCGCTTGATCGACTGCGAGATCGTCTTCCAGTTGGTGAGCATGCCGCCCAGCCAGCGGTGGTTGACGAAGTGCTGGTTCGCGCGGCGGGCTGCCTCGGCGATCGGCTCCTGCGCCTGGCGCTTGGTGCCGACGAAGAGGACCTTGCCGCCAGCGGCGACGGTCGAGCTCACGAACTCAAGCGCGCGCGCGAAGAGCGGCACGGTCTGCGAGAGGTCGATGATGTGAACGCCGTTGCGCTCGCCGAAGATGTAAGGCTTCATCTTCGGATTCCAGCGGTGGGTCTGGTGACCGAAGTGCGCGCCCGATTCGAGCAGCTGCTGCAGAGAGACGACAGGTGCCGCCATAGGGATAACTCCTTCCGGTTGTTCCTCTGGGAAGCGAGTGACCGAACAGCGTTCGGCACCGGGTTATGATGCTTCCCATGCGGGGTTGAGGCGGCGCCCCTACGCGAAAGCGCACGGCAATGCAACCAGGCATATAAATGGGGCCTGGATGGTGCCGGCACCAGTCTCCGCGGCACGGGGTTCATACGAAAGTTGGAATGGAACGTCGCATGGCGGTTCCCATCTCCGAAGAACGGAAATCGGAACGCCCGTTCACTTTTGTTCCGTTTTCGCGTTGACAATGGAACACTAACGGAACATTAAACGTACATAAGCGGTTCGGGGAACACAGCCGGCAGATCGAACATTGGTTCGGCGATCTGGAGCGCTCCCCTCGCCCAGGAGGAAGTCTTTATGGTTTCGCTGTTCGCTTATCTGCTGCTCGGCACCGCTTTCGCGGTTTCGCTCTGGACGATCGTGGACTCGGTCACGCGCCAGCTGCCCCGCATGCGGGAACTGCTCGACATCAATCCTATCCAGCCGCTGCCCCAGCCGGTTCCGGTTCGGGTTATTGCTCGCTCGTCGCTTCCGGCGCGCCGCTCCGCGGCGTTCCCGCTGCGCGAAGCTGCCTGACCTTGCGATAGCTCCGCACGCTGAACGGGATCGAGATCAGATAGAGGATCGCGATTACCGCCAGCGTCGGCCAGGGCGCGGCAACGAGTGCCGCGACCAGCACCACCAGCACTGCGATCGCCTCGAAGCGGATTCGCTGCTTCAGGCGGACGTGCGGCGCGAAGGTGGCGACGCTCGAGATCATCAGGACCGCGATGCACGCGGTCCATGGCGCTACGACCGCCGGCGAACGCAGATGCGGCTCGTCGGTGAACAGCCAGAGATAGAGCGGCAGCAGGGCCAGCACCGCGGCGGCCGGAGCCGGCACACCGGTGAGGAAGCCGGCGGATTTGTGCGGCTGCTCCTCGGCATCGATCTGCGCGTTGAAGCGCGCCAGCCGCAGCGCACAGAACAGCGCGTGGACCAGCGCGATCATCCAGCCGAACCGGCCAATCGTCTGCAGCGACCACAGATAGAGGATCAGCGCCGGCGCGACTCCGAATGAAATCGCATCGGACAGGCTGTCCAGCTCGGCACCGAACCGGCTCTCGCCGCGCACCATCCGGGCGATCTTGCCGTCGATCCCGTCGAGCAGACCGGCGATCAGCACCATCAGCACCGCCAGTTCCCATTTGCCGTCGATGGCGAAACGGATCGCTGTCAGCCCCGAACAGAGCGCAAGGGCGGTGACCGCATTGGGCGCGATCGCGCGCAGCGGAATACCGCGCACCGGTCGCATCCGCCGCATGCGGCGGGGCCGGAGCGTACGCGGGAACCGAGCGTCGCCGCGTCGGTCGCTCACTGCGAGATGCCGGTGACGACGGCGCCGCCCTTCCGCGCGATGATCGTTTCGCCGGCGATGGTACGCTGGCCGAGCGTGACCTGCGCCACATAATCCTCGGGCAGGAACACATCGACGCGGCTGCCGAAGCGGATCAGGCCGACGCGCTGCCCGGCGACGACCATGTCGCCCGGCTTGGTGAAGCTGACGATGCGCCGCGCGACGAGGCCGGCGATCTGGGTGAAGCCGATGCGCAGCCCGTTCTTGTCCTCGACGATGAAGTGCTGGCGCTCATTCTCCTCGCTCGCCTTGTCGAGATCGGCGTTGAGGAAGCGGCCCGAGATATAGATGACGTGGCGGATCGTGCCGGTGATCGGCGTACGGTTCACGTGCACGTCGAATACGCTCATGAAGATCGAGACGCGGACCATCGGCGCTTCGCCCAGCGCCTGGGCGCCGCGCAATTCGGGCGGCAGCTCCACGCGCTGGATCATCGTGATCAGCCCGTCCGCGGGCGCTACGAGCACCCCTTCGGCCTGGGGCGTCACCCGGATCGGATCGCGGAAGAACGCCGCCACGCCGAACGCCAGGAACACCAGCGGCCAGGTGATGAAGTCGAACACGAAAAGGCTGAGCAGCGCGATCGCTGCTGCGATCGCCACATATTTGCGGCCCTCGGGGTGAATATCGGGGAAACGCCATTTCACCGTGGGGGTGCCGAGCGGGGGCTTGTCCAAAGATGCCATCGGCAGGCTCTAGCTCCGTGTTGCCGGGAACACAACGCGCGCCGAACCGACCCTTTCCCACGGTCAGCCAATTCCGTCGATCGTTACGCACCGACACGCCGCGCGGCCGCCGATGGACCGTTTCATTACGGCACCGGCGTGCCGAACCGGGACTTGCCCACAGCTCAGCACCTGCGGATGCGGTGAAATGCAACCGTTCGACTTGCATGTTCGTTCGAATTGCCCAAATGCCGCGACTGTCCTGAAATTGTAATAAGGTCGCTCATGCCCGCTTCCACTGCCGCCAAGGCCCGTACGCGTAACCGCCGTCCCGCCGGCGTGCCGTCGCCCTGGGGCATGTTCTTCCGCGGCTTCCTGAAGCGGCCGGTGATGGTCGGCGCCGTCGCGCCCTCGTCGCGCTTCACGATCAACAAGATGCTCGCGCCCGTCGACTGGGAGAACACCAAGCTCTTTGTCGAATACGGCCCAGGCGTCGGCACCTTCACCCGCCCGATCCTCGACAGGCTGTCGGCGGACGGCAAGCTGATCGTGATCGACACCAACCCCGATTTCATCCGCTACCTCAAGCAGAGCATCCCCGATCCGCGCCTGATCGCGGTGCAGGGCTCGGCGGCGGACGTGAAGCAGATCATCGGCGATCATGGCTTCGAACATGCCGATTACATCGCCTCGGGCCTGCCCTTCTCCACCCTGCCGCCGGGCGTGGGCGACGCGATCGCCAAAGCGACCCGCGAGGTGATCCGCAAGGGCGGCGCCTTCCTGGTCTACCAGTACAATCCGCGCGTGAAGAACTTCCTCACCCCGCACTGGTCGCACATCGATCATGCGATGGAATGGATCAACATCCCGCCCGCACAGCTCTGGTGGGCCTGGAACGACTGATACCGGTTGCCGGGGGCGCTTGATCCCCCGGCCCCATCCTCCTAGACGCTCGCCCAACCCCTTCAAAAAGGAACAGCGAGCAATGGCTAAAATCAAGGTTGCAACGCCCGTCGTGGAGATCGACGGCGACGAAATGACGCGGATCATCTGGGAATGGATCCGTGAGCGCCTGATCAAGCCGTATCTCGATATCGATCTGAAATATTACGATCTCTCGGTCGAGAATCGCGACGCGACCGACGATCAGGTCACGATCGATTCCGCCAAGGCGATCCAGCAGTACGGCGTCGGCGTGAAGTGCGCCACGATCACCCCGGACGAAGCCCGCGTCGAGGAATTCGGCCTCAAGAAGATGTGGAAGTCG
>PJUL01000847.1_pt1 | contig 17302 bp, 19 predicted proteins | sample 1512221 | NCBI WGS metagenome assembly PJUL01 (sample SAMN08177667, study PRJNA422409) | Feces metagenome, whole genome shotgun sequencing project.
CCAGCACCAGCGCCGCGAGCATCCGCCCCGCCCATTGAAAGGCCGCCTTCAATGCCGAGCGCTTGGCATCGCGCCACGCGCCGAGCAGCTCGCGCAGCTCGGCCATGTCCTTGGCCGCGCCCGGATCTGCGAGGCCCATCCGGGTCAGCGCCCGCTCTGCGCCGATCGTCCCGGCCTCTTCCGCGATCGCGCGCAGCGTCACCAGTTCGGCGCCCTCGCTCTCGGCCTGCCCGATCAGCTGGGCCAGCATGTCGCCGCTCATTTCACACCTACCATTTCACGCTTCTCGTCATCGCTGAGGAACACCGCCGCATTCACCTGTGCCCAGAGCCGCTCGCGGTCCTCGGCCAGCGCGGTCAGCCGGTCGAGGTCGACGGCCAGCGTCGCGCCCGGGAACCAGCCCGCCAGCCCCTCGGCCAGTGCGTTCAATATCTTGTCGGCGAGCGGCAGGATCGCGAGCCGCCAAAGCGCGCGATTGGCTTCCCGGTAGTTGGCATAGGCCGCATCGCCCGGCAGCCCGAGCAGCATCGCCGGCACGCCGAACGCCAGCGCGATCTCGCGTGCCGCCGCCGCCTTCAGCCCGACAAAGTCCATGTCCGCCGGGCTCAGGCTCATCGCCTGCCATTTCAGCCCCCTTCGAGCAGCATCGGCCGCCCGGCATTGGCCGCACCGGCGAAGCCCGACTCCATCTCGCGTTTCAGCCGCTCGAACTGATCGGGGGCGAGTACGCTGCCGTCGCCCGGATCATGGACCAGCGCGCCCGAGGGACGGGCGGCATTGTCAAGCAGCGCCTTGTTCCAGCGCGCCGCCGCATTGTGGATCGCTACCGCGCCCGCCGCCGCGCCCAGGCAGCCCAGGCCGTAATGATCGTCGATCGGCGAGAAGCTGCGCAGGTGCAGGACCGCCGGCCGCCCTGCACCGTCCTCCGCCGTCAGCCGGGTCACGCTCTCGCCGACCTTGTAGCGATAGGCGACCGGCCAGCCCCGCGCATCGGGCTCCACGCTCACCCGCTCCGGCCGCAGCGCATAGAGCTCGCGCAGCGCGCCGCCGTCGTCGGTCAGCAACTGGACATAGCCATTGCCATGCAACAGCAATTGGGCGGCGAGCGTCTCGATCAGCGACTGGCCGCCGCTCCGCGCGGTCACCAGCGCCAGCAGTGCCGGATCGCTGGCCTTCAGCGCGGCGCTGCCGGCACCTTCGGCCACCAGCTTCACCGCCCGCTGCGCCACGGGATTGTGGCAATAGGCATCGCGCACCTGCGCCTCATAGCTGCGCGGCCATTCGCCGACGGCACCCGCAAAACTGCCCGCGCGCGACAAGGCCGGCCGCGCGCCTTCGCGCACGGACTTCCGCCCGAACCATTTCATGTCGATCTCCTGAATTGCCGGGCGACGATCGCGCCGGCCAAAGCTACCGCGTGCTGCGCCCCGGCGGGTCTCAACCCAATCGGGTCAGACGCTTTATCTCGACTTGCGCGGCCACGGCGACGAAGCAGAATTGCGGCTCGAGCACGTCGAACGACAGCAGGAACATGTCGAGATAGCCGGTATAGCTCCGGCCTTCCCAGCACCAGCCGAGCCGCGATCCCACGACATCCGCCATGGTATCGATCGCTTCCCATTGTCCCTGCGTCGCCGGTTCGTCCTCCAGCGTGAGGATTAGCTGGTCGCTGTCGTCGCTGACGCGAAGTACCAGTGCCTGGTGCTCGAGCACGATGGCAACGGCCCAGAAGCCCGGCGCGTCGAACAGCCTCTCCCCCAGTACCGCGGTAACGGCCTGGTCGAGAATGTCCTCATAATCGAAGTGGAGAAGAGTCGGCAGCATCGTGCCGGCTTTCTACCCCGGGCCGCGCCGACGGCTCAACTGTCCGGCGACCTGGCGGACGGGGCATCACGCGCAGGAATCGCTCGCCGCCAGTTCCGCCACGGTCAGCCGCCCATCGCGATTGCAGTCCCGCGTCCAATAGCCCGCCACCAGCCCGGCGCGCAGCACATCGAGCTCGGCGCCCTTGCCCGGTACCGCGACGGCGACCATCGCAGTCACTTCCGCGGGTTCGAGCCCGCCGTCGCGATTGGCGTCGAAGCGCGCCATCAGCGCCGCGCTTCCCGCATCGAGCAGCGCGCCCACGCTCAGCGCGCAGCCGCACAGCCCCAGCATTCCGGCAAGCGCGATCGCCCGCCGGAACATGCTCCGTTCCGTCATGTCGGTTCTCCTGTTTCGAAGTTCCCCTCGCCGGAGGGGAGCAGGTCACAGCTTCCGAATCGCCGCCTCGCCCCGCTTGCTCAGCATCAGTTCGTGCAGCGCCCAGACCAGCGCATCCGCCCGGTCCGGCGATCGGCCCGGCCCTTCATAGCCGCCGCCCGCCACCAGCCCGCACAGCTCGTCCTCGAGCATCGGGAAGGCGCCAGCATGCCGCACCTTGCCCGCCTCGTAGAGCAGGCTCACCGGCTCGGCGCGCGCGGCCTTGCCCTGGCTGGCGTGCACCAGCGTCACCGGCAGATTGCTGTCGGCGCCCAGCAGCACGGTCTTCACCATGGCGCCGCCCTGATTCTTCTCGGCGATCACCCGATCGGCGCCGTGCCGCGCGGCACAGGCCGCCACCGCGCGCGCCCAGCCTTCCGGCGTCGCCCCGGCCACGCTCGCATCCTCGAGCACCCAGGCCTTGCCGTCGCGGCCCAGCGCCGCCGCCACGATCCCGCAGCTGTCGCCGCCCACGCCGGCGGGTGGATCCACGCCGATCACGATCCGCGCCAGCTCGGGCGGATCGCCCGCACGGCACGTCTCGATCAGGGCGCGCGTCCACATCGCGCCCTGCACATCGTCGATCATTTCCCCGTCCAGCTCCTGCCGGCCCAGCCGCGTGTCGCCATATTCGGCGGTCATCGCCTCGACGAAGCTCGCGGGCAGCCAGGGATTGTCGCGCGTCCTGCCCTGCGTCTCATGCACGCCGGGGAGCGCCATCACCTTGCGCATCAGCTTCACCGGGCGCGGAGTCGTCGTCACCAGCGTCTGCGGCGCCTCGCCCAGTCGCAGACCCATCACGAGATTGTCCCAGGCCGTCTCGCCCCCGCGTCCCCATTTGGCGAGCTCGTCGCACCAGGCGTAATGATGTTCGGGGCCCCGCAGCCCGTCCGGGGCGGCGGCCGAATAGATTTGCGCCCGTGCGCCGTTCGGAAAATGCAATTCGCCCCGGCTGCGATGCCAGGTCAGTTCCTCGTCCTCCCGCGCGGATGCGAGCAACCCGCCTGCGCCTTCGATCATCACGCGCTGCACATCGGCCGCATTGGCGCCGACCAGTGCGATTCGCGCGTCCGGGTTGGCGCGGGCGCGGGTGAGCACCCATTCGGCGCCCGCGCGCGTCTTGCCGAAGCCCCGGCCGGCGCGAATCAGCCAGATCCGCCATTCGCCTTCGGGCTCCCGCTGCCCCTTGTGTGCCCATTGCCACCAGCGTTCGGCATATTCGCGCTTTTGCGGCCTGCTCAGTTCGCGGATCGCCCTGGCGCGGTCTTCGGGTGCCAGGGCGAGCAGCCGCTCGAAGATCTGCTTACTGTCCATCCTGCTTCTCCGCGGCCTCGCGTGCGCGCGCCCGGTCGATCGCGTCGAGCTTGCGCAGGATCGCGGCGTCAGTGTCCTCCGGCCGTGCGCGCTTGAGCGGCGGCCCGCCCTTCCATTTGCCCTGCAGGCTGTTGCGGTGCAGGCCGAGCAGGCGGATCGCCTCGGCTACAACGATGCTGCGCCCATCGGTGCAATGTAGCGTGTCGCCACCGCCGGCCAGGATATGGCCGAGCAGCTCGGTCTCCAGCATTTCATATCCAAGGATCAGCGCCTTGCGCCATTCCTCGGCAAACTCCTCGTCCTTGCGCCGCAGATGATAGACGCTTGGCGGGGTTACCCCGGCCATGTTCGCGGCCGCCCGCACATTGGCGGTGGCGGCGAGATGGTCGAGGAAGGCGGTGCGCTTGCCCTTGGTCCAGCGCACCCAATGCCGTTGCTTCTTCTCCACGGCGCCTCTCCCGAAAAAGAAAAGGGCCGGAAGGCGTTACCGCCCCGGCCCGACTCGCAATTCTTCAGCGTTCCCGTTTTGTGCCATATCAGCGTGACGATGTCAAGCAAAAAGTGCCTATATGGTTCACTAGCAGCTATGTAGCCTGGTTCGCGGAGAGCGGATCGTGGTGCGGATGGGCCCTTTAGAAGGGCAGCCAGCGCGCCTTTTCGCTGAACTTCATATAGCCGGCGTTGACGCCCAGCCGCCAGCCGACGCCAAGGCGAACCGGGATCAGCACCACGTCGCCGCGGCGCAGATAGGATGCCGAGAGACCGCCGACGAAATAGGCGCGGCCTTCGCCCTGCGGGAAGCGCTTGTAGAGGTCCTGGCTGTCATAGAGGTTATAGACCAGCACGAACACCTTGTTGGCGTCGCCACCCAGGTCGAAGCCGATCGACGGGCCGGTCCAATAGACCTTCCGCTGGCCTTCCACCTTGTGGAACAGCATGCCCGATCCGTAGCGCAGGCCGACGCCGATCGCGCCCGAGGCCTCGCTGCCGGCGATATAGCCATTGGGCTGGCCCTGGTCCTTGAGGATGTCCTCGATCAGCTTGGCCAGGCCCGACGCGCCCTTGCCGAACACGCCTTCCGCCGCGCCGATCAGCTCGTCCTGCTGATAGGTGGTCGCCTGCTCGCGCGAGGCACCGCCCTGCGCGTTGTAAGGTTGCTGCTGCGGCTGGCCCGTCGGGCCCTGCTGCGGATAGGGATCTTGCGGCGGGGGCGCGGGGACGTCCTGCTGCTGCGCCGGCCGGTTGTACGGATCCTGTGCCGGCGGGGGCGTGTTGATGTCCGAATCGATCGCGGTATTGGGGTCGATCGTGGTCATCTGCTGCTGGGCGGCGGCGGGCGGGGCCGTCATCGCGAACATGGCGGTAGCCGCCATCAACACCAGTGCACGAACGTTCATCGCAGAAATACCCCAGCCCAGCAGATCGGCCCTTTGTACGGTGTGCGGCTGTCGCGGCAATGAACGAGCGGCAAATAGAGTCGATTTCACGTCAAACGGGGCGTTGATTGCTGCGAAACCCCTCGTTATAGGGCCTGCCTTCAAGCCGTTGTCCGGAGACGTGGGTGAGTGGCTGAAACCAACGCTTTGCTAAAGCGTCATACGGGAAACCGTATCGAGGGTTCGAATCCCTCCGTCTCCGCCACCATCGCAAACTTCTGAAAATAAAAGGGTTTCCCCCGCGATGGGCGCCGGGGACGGCGGAATTGCGTGCCCTCGATTTCCTATATCTCCTACGATTCGCGCAGGTCTTGGCAGTAGCGGCCAAAATGCTTAGTCAGGGGCCATGCCCAGCTGGCAGCCCAAAGCCCCGATCTCGCGCACAGAGAAAAAATCCCGAGCCCGCAAGCCCCGGCCGCGTTCGCTTCGGTTGCACGGCACCGTTGCCCGCACGCTCGGCGTCCGCATCGTCTCCGGCCAGATCGCGCCCGGCGAGATTCTCGACGGAGAGATCGCCGCGAGCGAACAGTTCAAGGTATCGCGCACCGCCTATCGCGAGGCGATCCGCATTCTCGCGGCCAAGGGACTGGTCCATTCCCGCCCGAAGATCGGCACGCAGGTCAGCCCGCGCCGCGAATGGCACCTGCTCGATCCTGACGTATTGAGCTGGATCTTCGCCGGCGAGCCCGACGACGCGCTGATCGAGAGCCTGTTCGAACTCCGTCGCATCGTCGAGCCTGATGCCGCCCGTCTCGCCGCACTGCGCCGCACGCCCGAGCAACTCGCCCGCATGCAGGAAGGCCTTGCCGGCGTGGACAGGCACGGTTTCGATTCGGAGGAAGGCCGCTGCTGCGACGAGGCGTTCCATTCGGCGCTGCTCGAAGCCTCGGGCAATGATTTCATCATGTCGCTGACCAGCGGCGTCGCGGCGGCGATCGAATTGACCACCGCTTTCAAGCAGCAGCATTTGCCCGCCCCGCACGACGCGCTGCCCGTCCACCTGGCCGTGCTGGAGGCCATCGAAGCCCAGGATGCCGAGCGGGCGCACGACGCGATGGCGCGGCTGGTGGAGCGCGGCTTCCAGGACACGATGGAAGCCCGCAAGCCCGCAAGCGTCGCCGCGCGCCGCTTCGCCTGCTGAACCGCACAGCGTTTCTATCGCATCCGACAACAACCGTGCCGACAAGCGCATTTGCATTTTGCCATGGCGCTGCCTAAGTCCCGCGCGAGCGATGTTACCGCTAACTTAATTCGGAAAGACAGGAGAGCAGGCATGGCGCTGACCGGCGATTTGTTCATTGCATCGAAGCGTGTCCATCGCGACGGACCGGGCTTCCAGGCCGTCGCCGCATCGACCGGCGCCCCGCTGGAGCCGAGCTTCAGCATGGCGACCAGGGAAGACGTCGAGGCTGCGACCGCCGCTGCCGATGCTGCTTTCCCGATCTACTCCAATCTCCCCCGCGAAAAGCGTGCCGAGTTCCTCGAGGCGATCGCCGAGGAGATCGACGCACTCGGCGAGACGCTCACCGAGCGCGCGATGCAGGAAAGCGGCCTGCCGCATGCCCGCCTCACCGGCGAGCGCGGCCGCACCTCGGGCCAGCTGCGCCTGTTCGCCAGGGAACTGCGCCTCGGCGAATATCTGCGTGCGCGCATCGATCACGCCATCCCCGATCGCCAGCCCGCGCCCAAGCCGGACCTGCGCCTGCGCATGATCCCGGTTGGCCCGGTCGTGGTGTTCGGCGCTTCGAACTTCCCGCTCGCCTTCTCGGTTGCCGGTGGCGACACCGCCTCGGCGCTCGCCGCAGGCTGCCCGGTCATCGTGAAGGGCCATTCGGCGCATCCCGGCACTTCGGAGCTGGTCGCCGGCGCGATTCAGCGCGCGGTCGCCAAGACCGGCATGCCGGAAGGCGTGTTCTCGCTGATCAACGGTGCCGGCAACGAAATCGGCTCGGCGCTGGTCAGCCATCCGATCGTCAAGGCAGTGGGCTTCACCGGTTCGCGCGGCGGCGGCACGGCACTGATGAAGCTCGCCGCGAGCCGTCCGGTACCGATCCCCGTCTATGCCGAGATGAGCAGCATCAACCCGGTCTTCCTGCTCCCCGCCGCGCTCGAATCGCGCGCCGAGGCGCTAGGCAAGGCCTATATCGGCAGCCTGACCATGGGCGCCGGCCAGTTCTGCACCAACCCGGGCCTGGTCCTCGCGCTGGAGAGCCCGTCGCTCGACCGCTTCCTCGCGGCAGCCACCGAGGCCGTTTCCGGCGCCGCGGCGCAGACCATGCTCACCCCGGGCATCCTCAAGGCCTATGAGCAGGGTGTCGCCCGCTGGGCCGCCGCGCCCGGTCTGAACAAGGTTGCGCAGGGCCAGGAAGGCTCGGTGAGCTGCGGCCGCGCCGCGCTGTTCACGATGACCGGCGCGGACTTCATCGCCGATCCGAGCCATGCCGAGGAAGTGTTCGGCGCCGCCTCGCTGCTGGTGCGCTGCGCCAATCTCGACGAGCTGCTCAACGTGGTTGTGCTGCTCGAGGGTCAGCTCACCGCGACGCTGCACCTTGACGATGCCGACACGGAAGTGGCGGCGAAGCTGTTGCCGCTCCTCGAGCGACTCGCCGGGCGCATCCTCGCCAATGGCTGGCCCACCGGCGTCGAAGTGACCGACGCGCAGGTCCATGGCGGTCCGTTCCCGTCGACTGCCGACGGCCGGAGCACCTCGGTCGGCACACTGGCGATCGACCGCTTCCTGCGCCCGGTCGCCTATCAGGACCTGCCGGCAGCGCTGCTTCCGGCGGACCTGCGGGACGGCGACGCGGGCATTCCGCGCCGCATCGACGGCAAGCCGACGCTCTGATCCTTCGGGAACTCTCTCCTGCGAAAGCGGGAGAGGCGTGACATTGCCGCTCGTCCCGTCCGCGGGACGTTCGGCCCGAACGGGGTGCATGCCCGGTTCTCGGATGCTAACATGGAGACCTTCCCGCAACGGAGGGTCTCCATGCGTTTCCTGCTCCTCGCCGCCGCTCTCAGCTTCGCCGCCCTGCCCGCCCATGCGCAGGAAAAGGATGAGGCGGGCGCCCGTGCCGCGGTGAACCACTATCTCGCCGGTCATGCCACCGGCAGCGCGGCGGAATTCTCTGCCGCCTTTCATCCCAAGGCGATGCTCTACTGGAACCGCGACGGCGCCTTTGCCGAGCGGACCAGTGCCGACTATATCGCCGGCGCACCCGGCAAGCCCGCCGCGGATGAAGCGCAGCGCAAGCGCTCGATCGAGAGCCTCGACGTCACCGGCAATGTCGGCATGGCCAAGGTGATACTCGATTATCCGAGCGTGCGCTTCGTCGATTATCTCTCACTGGTAAAGGCAGACGGTGAGTGGCGGATCGTCAACAAGATCTTCCAGGCCGAGCGCAAGGCGAATTAGAGCGCCAACCCGTAGACGACAGCTTTTGCATGACGGGCTACGAAGCCGTCGTTTTCCAACAGGTCTCAAGTTGCTTGAGAGATGTATCGACCCAAGCCGCAAGCGGCGTGCCGATGTTCGAACTAATCGTCAGCCTGCCCATGTTGTCCGACGACGGTGCCGTGAGCGAATAGCCCGTGCCATCCAGCGTGATCGCTGCGGACTGGTTCTCCAAGCCATAGGGTGCCGGCGACGGCACTTGAATTTTCCGCATGGAGGCGATGACGGACCTGACGGCAGGGCATGTAGCGCTGTCGGCCCACGCGACTTCCGGCTCCGCTTTGAGTGAATTCTTGGTGCGACGAAGAATATACCGGAATTCTGCGTCCTTGCCGCGGTCTCCCGTTGCGATGTCAATGATTTCACTGACATGATTGAGCGACCCGGATCGACTGAATTGCGCCCACTGTCGAGGCAGATCAGGCAGGACAGGGCCGTTCACAAAAAAAGCAAGCAAGACCGCGAGCATAATAGTCTCCCGAGCATCGGCTTCCGAAAAATTCTATACGCTATTCTTGTTCGCAACCAGGGCGTTGTCGACGAACAGCCTTTATCTATCTGCGACCTGGCCAAAGGCTTGCTCGACACTTTCCGCGGTCCTGAAACGAAAGGCGATGTCGTGGCGATAGATATCGCCCGGATCGAGCCGTGCCGAGGGGAATTCCGGCCGGTTCGGGCTGTCCGGGAATTTCTGCGGCTCGAGGCACAGGCCCTGGCGCGCGACATAGACCGCCCCACCCGTGCCCGGCGCGCCGCCCGCAAGATGGTTGCCCGAATAGAGTTGCAGCCCGGGCTCGCCCGAATGGAGGTCGAGCACGCGGCCCGAGTCCGGATCGAACAACGTGGCGACGCAGCGCGGAGCGCCGTCGATCACGAAATTATGGTCATAGCCATGGCCAAGCTTCAATTGCGCATCCTCCGCATCGATCCGTTCGCCCACCCGGCGGGGGACACGGAAGTCGAACGGCGTGCCCGTCACTTCGGCAAAGGCGCCCGTCGGGATCAGTCCGGCACCGACCGGGGTGGTACGGCTGGAGGAAATCCGCAGCAGGTGATCGAGGATCGTCGCCCCGCTCGCCTCGCCGGCCAGGTTGAAATAGGCGTGGTGGGTCAGGTTCACCACCGTCGGCGCATCGGTGGTCGCGGTCAGCGCGACGGCGAGGCCATCCTCCTCCATCGTGTAGCGCGCTTCCGCCGCCAGCGTGCCGGGAAAGCCATTGTGCCCGGCCGGACTGACATGGCGGAACGTGACCGAATCCGGCGTACGCGCGATCACCTTCCAGATCTGCTGGTCGAACCCGAACGGCCCCGAATGGAGGCTGTTCGCGCCGTCATTCGCGGCCACCCGATGCTCGGTGCCGTCGAGCGTGAAGCGCGCGCCGCCGATGCGGTTGGCATAGCGGCCGGCCACCGCGCCATAGAAGCGCGGATGGCCGCGATACTCTTCGATATCCGCGAAACCGAGCACCACGTTCGCCGCATTGCCGTCCCGATCGGGCACCTCCAGCACGCGCAGCGCCGCGCCGAGCGTCAGCAGTTCGGCGCGGTAGCGGCCGCGGGCGATCGCGACCGTCTCGATCGGATCGCCCGCGTTCGCCGTCACTTGGTTTCGCCCGGGCAGATCGAGTTGGCGGGATCGGAGACGATCCGCGCGTCCGACAGGCTGAACACCAGCGGATCGGATGCCTTGACCACGATCGGCGCGGCGACCGCGTTCATGTCGGTCCCATTGCGCTGATAGCATTTGAGCAGGATCTTCACCGTGCGCCACTTGCCCACCTCGCCGGCAAACAGGCTGGTGGCGTCGAAGCCCTTGCCATTGCCCATGCCGAGCGTCACCGGCCCGGTCGCCGCCCGGTCGACACGATAGGTGAGCGCGAGCGACAGGTCGCCATTGGTCTCGCGGCCGAGATTGATCGGCGCGCCGCCGATGCTCAGCGTGGCGGGGCCGCCGGTCCAGCTCAGCTGCTGCGCGCCTTCCTGCGTCTGCGGGCCATCGATCGGTGCCCGTGTGATCTTCGATTCGGTAGCGAAGGAGAAGGGCTTGGGCGTCACACCCTTGGTGAAATAGACGCTGGTGTTGAGCGAAGAGGCATCGAAGCCCGCGACTTCGCCCAGCGCGCCGACCTTGCCGGGCTTTGCATAGGACAGGCCATAGCCGAGCGCGAACAGCGGATCATAGCCAGGCTTGCCCTTGTTGAGCGTGAACTGGCCGGCGGTCTTCGGCCAGCTGAACGACAGCGTGCCCTTGAAGTCGGTCCGCGGCTTGCCGGCCTTGTCGCCGATCAGCACATCGGCCACGCCCGCGCCTTCGCTGCCGGGCAGCCAGGCTGCGACGAACGCGTCCGACGCGTTGATCTCCGGATTCACCCAGAGCGGCCGGCCGGAGAGGAACACCGAAACGACCGGCACGCCCGCCGCCTTCAGCTTCTTGAGCAGCGCCAGCGCCGGCTTGTCGCCCGGCTGGAATTCCAGCGTCGGAATGTCGCCGCGCATCTCGGCATAGGGCTGCTCGCCGAACACCACGATCGCGACATCGGGCTTCGCCGTGAAGCTGCCATCGGGCGACAGGGTTGCCGTGCCGCCGCCGGCCTTCACCGCCTCGGCAATGCCAGAGAAGATCGTCTGGCCATTGGGAAACATCGAATTGTCGTTGCCGTCGCCCTGCCAGCTCAGCGTCCAGCCGCCAGTCTGCTGCGCCATCGAATCGGCGCCGGGACCGGCGACCAGCACATTGGCGGAGGCCTTTACCGGCAGCACGCCCTGGTTCTTGAGCAGTACCAGCGACCTGGCCACGGCCTCACGAGCGATTGCGCGATGCTCGGGGCTTCCGAGAACGCCAGCCTTGCCCTCGAACGGGCGCGCCGGTTCGAACAGGCCCAACTTCACCTTCACGCGCAGGATGCGACGTACGGCGTCGTCGATACGGGACATCGGGATCGTGCCGTCCTTCGCATGGCGCACCGTGCTGTCAAACAGACCCTTCCAGCTGTCCGGTGCCATCGCCATGTCGAGCCCGGCGTTGAAGGTCTGGGCGCAATCCTCCTTGGTGCAGCCCGGCACCTGGCCATGGCCGTTCCAGTCGCCGACGACGAAGCCTTCGAAGCCCATCCGCCCCTTGAGCACATCGGTGAGCAGCGACTTGTTGCCGTGCATCTTGGCACCGTTCCAGCTCGAATAGCTGGCCATCACGGTAAGCGTGCCGGCCTGGATCGCCGGGACATAGCCCTGGGCGTGCGTTTTGATCAGTTCGTCCTCGGAGACGCGGGTGTCGCCCTGGTCGACGCCCTCGAACGTGCCGCCATCGCCAAGGAAGTGCTTGGCCGATGCCGCAACATAACCCTGCTGGATCCGGCCCTTGGTGCCCGGTGCGCCCTGCAGGCCGAGGATCATCTCGCCGGCATAGGAGCGGACCACGGCGGGGTCCTCCGAATAGCCTTCATAGCTGCGGCCCCAGCGATCGTCCTGCGGGACGGCCAGCGTCGGGCCGAACGCCCAGTCGGGGCCGGTCGCGGCGGTCTCGGCCGCGGTCGCCCGGCCGATGCGGCGGATCAGTGCGGGATCGTGCATCGCGCCCAGCCCGATATTGTGCGGGAAGATCGTCGCGCCGACCACATTGTTGTTGCCGTGTACCGCGTCGATGCCGAAGATCAGCGGGATCGGCGCATGCTTGCCGCGCGGCTCCATCGCCACCGCGCGGAAGGCCTTGGCGGTCTCCACCCAAGGCATCTGGGGCGAGCGGTCGGGCGCGCCGATCGGCGGCGAGCTGCCGCCGGCCAGGATCGAGCCGAGCGGATATTGGCGCAGTTCCTCGGGCTTCATCGCGCCGATGTCCGCCTGGATCATCTGGCCGACTTTCTCCTCCAGCGTCATCTGCGCCATCAGATCGGTGATGAACTTCTCGGTCGCGGGATCGACCAACCCCTTCGAGCCGGCGGTCGGCCATTTCGCCGGATTGGCGACCTGCTGGCCAGACAGCGTTGTCGGCACTTGCTGCGCAAAAGCGGGCGATGCGGCCCAGATCATGGTGGTCGACAACAACAGCTTCAGGCCAGGCCGCATTTCTCTCTCCTCTTTTCTATATTCTGGTAGCGATAACAGAAGATCATCTCCCGAGTCCACGCTCCAGCCAGCGAGCAGCCTCGTCGGGACTTGATTTGTTACTGTCGCGATCGACCATGTAATTGGCCTCGCGCATCCGCTCCACGGAAATCGCGCCGATCAGCGGGCGGAGCGCGGCCTGGAAGCGGACGTCCCCGGTCCGCTTCGGCGCGAGCAGCAGGATCGCATCATAGCCGGGAATCGCGCCTTTCGGATCGCTGAGCACCGCGAGCTTGTCGGCCGCGATCCGCCCGTCGGAGGAGAAGGCCGGGATCACGTCCGCCGTGCCGCTCGCCAGTGCGCGGTACATGAAGGTCGGCTGATAGGGATGGGCGGACCTGAAGCTCAGGCCATAGGCCTTCTTCACCGCCGCCCATTCGGGTCGCTCGAGGAACTCGACATCGGTGGCAAGGCTCAGGCTGCCGGCGACGGGAGCGAGATCGGCGATGCTGGTGATGCCGCGCTTCTTCGCATCATCGCCGCGCATCGCAAAGGCATAGGCGTTCTCGAAGCCGAGCGAGCCGAGCAGCGTCACCTTGTGCTGGTCATGCGCCCATCTGGCCACGCCCGCGACGATCGCGTCGCGCGGCGGCACGTCGCTGCGCCGCATCGCATTGGTCCAGAGCGTGCCCGAATAATCGACATAGACGTCGATATCGCCGCTCGCGAGCGCGCTGAACGCCACCGCCGATCCCAGACCCTCGCGGTAGCGGACCTTGTAGCCGGCAGCCTCCAGCCGGTGCCCGATCAGCCGGGCAAGGGTATATTGCTCGGAAAAGCCCTTGGCGCCGACAGTGACGGTGCCCCGTGCCGAGGGCAGGGCGGGCACGAGCGCGACGGCAACCGCGACCAGCAGCGTCCCCAGGCTCGCCCAGACGAGGATACGCTTGCGCCGCGAGATGCCATGCTCGGCCAGCCCCAGCAGCCCGTCCACCGCCAACGCGAGACAGGCGGCGGCGATGCAGCCGGTCAGCACCAGTGACCAGTTCTGCGTCTGCAGCCCTGCGAAGATCAGGTCGCCGAGGCTCGGCTGGCCGACGGTGGTGGAAAGCGTCGCCGCACCGATCGTCCACACCGCCGCGGTGCGGATGCCGGCCATCAGCACAGGCAGCACCAAAGGCGCCTCGACCAGCCACAGCTTCTGCGCCGCGGTCATGCCGACGCCGTCCGCCGCCTCGATCACCGCCGGGTCGATGGTGGCCAGCCCGGTCACTCCATTTCGCAGGATCGGGAGCAGCGCATAGAGCGACAGCGCCAGCAGCGAAGGCAGGAAGCCCAGCGCCGGGATACCGCCACCGACCAGCGTCGAGAGCGAGAGCAGGATCGGATAGAAGAGCGCGAGCAGCGCAAGGCTGGGGATCGTCTGGACCAGGCTGGCAAAGCCCAGCGCGATCCGCCCGACGAATCGGTTGCGCGCGGAAAGCACCGCCAGTGGCAGTGCGATCACCAGCCCGAGCAGCAGCGCCGCCAGCGCCAGCAACAGATGCTGGGCGAGCAGCTCGGGCACGCGGGACAGCGCGGCGCTCATTTCTCCAGCTCCGCCAGCCGGTGCGCCTGTTCGCGCGGCACTGCCACCAGCGCGTTCGCCGAGGCGCCCCCCTTGCCGGCGAGCAGGTTGCGCGGGGTTTCGTCGGCGACGATGCGGCCATGCTCCATCACCAGCACCCGGTCGGCAAGCAGCAGCGCCTCGGCCATGTCGTGCGTGACCAGGATCGTGGTCAGCTCCATCCGGTCGTGCAGCGCGCGGATCGCCTTGCCAAGCCCGTCGCGCGTTACGGGATCGAGCGCGCCGAACGGCTCGTCCATCAGCAAGATGCCTGGGCCCGTCGCCAGCGCCCGCGCGACGCCGACGCGCTGGCGCTGTCCGCCCGAGAGTTCGTCCGGCATCCGCGCTGCCATCTCGGCCGGCAGCTCGACCAGCTCGAGCAGTTCGGCGACGCGCCCGGCATTGTCCTTCTCGCCAGCGAGCCGCAGCCCGATCGCGACATTCTCGCCCACGCGCATGTGCGGGAACAGCCCGACATTCTGGAAGACATAGCCGATCCGCCGGCGCAGCTCCGGCGCGGGGCGGGCATCCACCGGCGCGCCGCCGATCAGCACCTGGCCCGCGCTCGGCTCGATCAGCCGGTTGACCATCTTGAGCAGGGTCGATTTGCCCGATCCGGAAGCGCCGACCAGCGCGACGAAGCTCTTCGCCGCCACCTCCAGCGAAACCCCGTCAACGGCCTTCACGCCCCCCGGCCAGACCTTGCTGACATTTTTGAAGGTAACGGAGCGGCTTTGCTCTGGCATCGCGGCGCTTTGTGCGGGATGAAATGGCAAAGGTCAAAGACAGGGGAGAATGGGCAATGGCGAAGGCGGCATTCATCACCGGCGGCGCGTCGGGTATCGGTCTGGCAGTGGCGCAGAGCCTTGCGTCGGATGGCTGGCTGGTCGGACTGGCCGACGTCAATGCAGCCGGCCTCGAAGCGGCGAAGGCAGCGATCCCCGGCGCCGAGACCTATGCGATGGACGTGCGCGATCGCGAGGCATGGCGGGCTGCGCTCGCCGATTTCGCCCGCAAGAGCGGCGGCCGGCTCGACTTCCTGTTCAACAATGCCGGCATCGCCGTCGGCGGCCAGCTCGAGACCATGTCCGATGCCGATATCGATCGCGGCCTTTCGATCAACATCAACGGCGTGGTCAACGGTGCCCGCGCCGCGCACGATCTGCTCCGGGCGACATCCGGTTCGGCAATGATCATCACCAGCTCCGCGGCAGGCATCTCGGGCAATGCCGGCATGTCGATCTACAGTGCCGGCAAGTTCGCGATGCGCGGCTTTGCCGAGGCGCTCAATGCCGAATGGGGGCATGAGGGCATCTATGTCGGATCGCTGATGCCCAGCTTCATCGACACCCCGTTGCTCAACCACGTCACCCAGGATTCCAATCGCAACGTCCGCGAATCGGTGCGTGCCGCGGGGCTCGAGATCACGCCGGTGGGCGAAGTGGTGAAGACGGTCCGCCACATGCTCGATATTCGCAAGGACGTGCACACCCGCGTCGGCAAGACCGCGCACCGGCTGTGGTTCATGCAGCGCTGGCTGCCCGGCACGCTGCGCAAGCTGCAAGGCCGCGCCTTCAAATGAGCGATGCGGAGCGGAGTGCCACGCGCCAGCCGATCTTCCACCGCGATCGGATGGAATATTGGGCCTTTGTCGGCCAGATCGTCAGCGCGTTGGCGGTGGTCTGCTCGCTCGTGTTCGTCGGGCTGCAACTGTACGAGAGCAACAAGGTAGCGGCACGCAGCGAGGCCAACGACACCCAGGCGCAATGGGCGGCCCTTCGCGCCTCGATCTACAGCTCGCACGACACCGCCGCGATGTTCCGCGCCGGCATGGACGGAACCAAGCCGCTTGATCCCGCCGATCAGCTGCGCTTCGACTATCTGATGCGCGAGCATGCCTGGGCGACCTATCAGGTCTGGCAGCGGGTGCGCGACGGGCTGCTGGCGGCCGACCATTATGAGCAGGGCCAGGGGCTCGACTTCGTGCGGTTGATCTGCACGAAGGGCGGCGCCCTGGTCTGGGCGCGCATCAAGGTGGAGCTGGCCCGGCCCTATGTCGCCGACACCGATCGGCTGGCCACCAACTATGCCCGCGCCAACAAGCTGCGCTGCGGCGGCTAGAGCAGCGCGTCGATTGCCTGCGCCATCTGGATGTCGCGGGTCGAAAGCCCGTCCGCGTCATGGGTGGTCAGCAGGATCTCGACCTTGTTCCACACATTCGACCATTCCGGATGATGATCGGCCTTTTCGGCGATCAGCGCCACGCGGGTCATGAAGCCGAAGGCCTGGTTGAAGTCCCTGAACTCGAACTTGCGGAGGATCGCGTCGCGCTCCGCGTCCCAGCTCCAGTCGGGCAGCGCTGCGAGCGATTCCTCGCGAAGTCCGTCCGTCAACCGCGCCACCATCACTGCCTCCTTGCCGTAGCTCCGTTTCCCGGCCTATGCCCGGCGGCATGACCGGGCAAGCCCCAGACGCTGCAATGATCGAGCGCCTCGCCCGCGCCGCCCTTGCGCGCATCCCCGAACCGTTCCAGCAGCACCTCGCCGATATCGTGATGGTGGTCGAGGATTTCGCCGATGACGAGACCCTGGATGCGATGGGCATCGAGGATCCTTTCGATCTGACCGGCCTGTATCGCGGCCGGCCGATCAGCGAGAAATCGGCCTGGGACGGCGTGACCATGCCCGACGAGATTCATCTCTATCGCCGCCCGCTGCTCGACGAATGGGTGCACACCGGCGTGACGCTAGAGTCGCTGGTCAACCATGTCGTGGTGCACGAGGTCGGCCATCATTTCGGCCTCTCCGACGACGATATGCACGCACTGGAAGACTCGGCGGAGTGACGCGCCTGGTCCTTCGCGGCGTGGCCTGCCTGCGCGGCGGGCGGCTGCTGTTCGAGGGGCTGGACTTGGCGCTTGCTCCGGGCGAGGCCGCACTGGTCGTCGGCCCCAATGGCGTCGGCAAGTCGAGCCTGATCCGCATCGCCGCCGGGCTGCTCGCACCTGCCGCGGGCACCGTCGAATGCGAGGGCGCCCGCGCGCTGATGGCCGAGGCTCCCGCCCTCGATACAGAGCTGTCGCTGGATGCCGCGATCGGTTTCTGGGCGGGGCTGGACGGCCGGCGCGACGCAGTGCCGGAAGCGCTGGCAGCGGTGGGCCTGGCCGACATTGCCCGCGTGCCCGTCCGCATGCTTTCCACCGGCCAGCGCCGC
>PJUL01000849.1_pt1 | contig 17290 bp, 10 predicted proteins | sample 1512221 | NCBI WGS metagenome assembly PJUL01 (sample SAMN08177667, study PRJNA422409) | Feces metagenome, whole genome shotgun sequencing project.
ACGAAGTCGCGCTTCTCGCGCGCCATGGTGTCGTAGAGCCTGATGGTCATGAAAACTCGGTCGCCTTGACGCAGCGGAAGGGTGTTGTCGGAACGAAAAACCGGACCCATATAGCGGGGAGCGCGTCTTGGAACCACGTCTTTGCGACGTGAAAGGCGCGCCCTTTAACGGGTGGCACGCGTAATTCCAGGACGACAGGCGTTCTGGCGCAACTCAGCCCGTGGAAAGAACCCCCGCCAAAACATGGACGCCCTGACCCGCGAGCGAACCCTGATCGGCTCTGATGACGCCGGTCTTGATCTTGAACCCGCCCAGCGCCCCACCCGCGACGAAGCCATGGCCGCCGTGCGCACGCTGCTGGCCTGGGCCGGCGACAACCCCGACCGCGAAGGCCTGCTCGACACGCCCCAGCGCGTGGTCGACGCCTATGGCGAGTGGTTCGCCGGCTATCACGGCGACCCGGCCAAGGAGCTTTCGCGCACCTTCGAGGACGTGCAGGGCTATGACGACATGGTCATGCTGTGCGGCATCGACGTGCAGAGCCACTGCGAGCACCACATGGCGCCGTTCCTGGGCAAGGCCTGGGTGGCCTACATGCCCACCGGCAAGGTCGTGGGCCTGTCGAAGCTGGCGCGCCTGGTGGAAATCTACGCCAAGCGCCTGCAGACCCAGGAAACCATGACCATGCAGGTCGCCGACGCCATCGAGGACCACCTCTCGGCCGCCGGCGTCGCCGTGCTGATCGACGCCGAACACCAGTGCATGTCGACCCGCGGCGTGCACCACCACGACGTCTCGACCATCACCACCCAGTTCCGCGGCGTGTTCAAGACCGACAAGGTCCTGCAGCAGCGGTTCATGGACCTGGTGCGGAAATAAAAGAAGACCCTCCCCCTCTGGGGGAGGTGGCCCGGAGGGCCGGAGGGGGGCCGTTTTCAGCTTCCGCGAAGCTGGACGGCCTCAGCCTCTTCCCTCTCCGTCGGCTTCGCCGACACCTCTCCCTTCAGGGAGAGGGTTTTCACACCGCCCCGCGGATGCCCTCGCGCAGGCGTTCGACGCAGGCGTCGAGCGGGCGGTGGACCAGGCTGACCAGCACGAAGCTGATGGTCATCAAGAGGTACCAGGCGCCCAGCTTCTCGATCGGCACCATGTGCCAGCCCTCGCGCTGGCTGGGATAGATCCAGGCGCCGGCGGCCGTGCCCAGGTTCTCGGCCAGCCAGATGAACAGCGCCACCAGCATCAGGCCCAGCAGCATCGGCATGCGGCGCTGGACGCGGTCGGGCGTGAACACGAACCAGGTGCGGCCGAACAAAAGGGCCGACAGCACGAACAGCCCCAGCCGCATGTCGGTGACATAGTGGTGCGTGAAGAAATTCAGATAGATCAGCACCGCCAGGACGTGCGCGCTCCAGAACGGCGGATAGCGGATGAAGGTGATGTCGAAGAGCCGCCAGATGCGGGCGATGTAGCTGCCGACACAGGCGTACATGAAGCCAGTGAACAGCGGCACGTCGCCGATCCGCAGGATGCTGTCCTCGGGATAGATCCACGAGCCATGGGCGGTCTTGAAGATCTCCATGACCGTGCCGACCATGTGGAAGATCAGGATCACCGCCGCCTCGTCCCAGCGCTCCAGCTTGAGCAGCAGCAGCAGGGCCTGGATGGCCACCGAAGCGATGACGAGGAAGTCGTAGCGGGCCAGGGCCGCGTCGTGCGGCCAGAACAGGTAGGTGCCGACCAGCAGCACCAGCATCAGGCCGCCGAACAGGCACGCCCAGGCCTGCTTGAGGCCGAACAGCAGGAATTCGTAGGCCCAGCCGTTGGCCTGCGAGCGCTGAGCCCATGGACGCATCCGGCGATCCAACGTCGCCACGCCGTCCTTGATCCTGGACTTTAGGTCCATCGTCCCTGTCGTTCCCGTCCCCCGCCGGTGCGCGGAGGCTAGCCTGAACTGGGGGTCATGCGCCATATGTCTTTGATGACCAGCCAGATCTTCCCCTCCGCTCCCGACAAGCAGGCCCTGGAGCGGGGCGTCGTCATTGCTCCGCGCTTCGACGCCAACGGCCTGGTGGCGGCGGTGGCCCAGCACGCCGACACCGGCGAGATCCTGATGCTGGCCTGGATGAACGACGAGGCCCTGAAGCTGACGCTCGACACGGGCGTGGCCCACTATTTCAGCCGCTCGCGAAACGGCCTGTGGAAGAAGGGCGAGACCAGCGGCCAGCTGCAGATCGTCACGCAGGTGCGCATCGACTGCGACCAGGACGCCGTGGTGATCAAGGTGCGCCCGCAGGGCGACGGCGGGGCCTGCCACGTGGGCTTCCGCTCGTGCTTCTACCGGGTCTGGGAGAACGGCCAGCTGGTCGAGCGGGAGGAAGAGCACGTCCATGACCACGCCTGAGGCCCTGCTGGCCTTCACCCTGGCCGCCAGCCTGCTGACCATCACCCCCGGGCTCGACACCGCGCTGGTCCTGCGCAGCGCGGCCACCGAAGGCCCGCGCCGGGCGGCGGCGGCGGCCATGGGCATCGGGGTGGGCTGCCTCGTCTGGGGCATGGCCGCGGCCTTCGGGGCCGGGGCGCTGCTGACCGCCTCGGAGCTGGCCTACACGGCCCTGAAATGGGCCGGCGCGGCCTATCTGGTCTGGATGGGCGTCAAGATGCTGTGGAAGCCGCGCGACCGCTTCGAGCCCGGCGCGGTGTCGCCCACCGGCGGCGGGATCGCGGACTCGTTCCGGCGCGGCCTGTTCACCAACCTGCTCAATCCCAAGGTCGGGGTGTTCTACATCTCGTTCCTGCCGCAGTTCGTGCCGGCGGGAGCCAATCCCGGGGTGTTCGGGACCCTGCTGGCGGGGATCCACGTCCTGCTGGGCCTGGCCTGGGCGGGCCTTTTGATCGCCGCCACCGCGCCGCTGGCCGGGCTGCTGCGCGAAGCCGCCGTGGTGAGGTGGCTCGACCGCATCAGCGGCGGCGTGTTCATCGCGTTCGGCCTGAGACTGGCGCTGGAGCGGCGATAGTCACCATACCTCCCGTCATTCCCGCCCTTGTGGCGGGAAACCCTCTATCAGCCGCAAGAGCGGATGGGGCGGACTGCCGAGCAGTCCGCTTGCGCCTCACCTGCGAGCGGAACCAGGGGTTCCCGCCACAAGGGCGGGAATGACGGGCGCTAAACCTCCGACAGCGCCTTGACCCCGCCGCCGTCCGCCGGGGTGACCACGAAGGTCTTCAGCACGCTGGTGGTGTAGTCGGTCGACAGGATGGTCGACACCGCCACCAGCTGGCCCGTCGCGCGGCCCTTTTCCAGGGTCAGCAGGACGAAGCCCTTGGCGCTGGGGTGGGCGTACTTCACTTCGCGATTGCGCTGGACGAAGGCCTCGCCGATCGGGGCGCCGGGCATCAGGTCGCCATAGCCGGGCGAGGTGATCGAGGTGGCGCCGAACTCGGCGGCGACGCGGCTGGAGCCGGCGTCGTCCCACAGCTCGTTGGCCCAGAACATGTGGCTGTCGCCGGCCAGCACGATCGGGGCGGCCTTGCTGGCCTTGAAGATGTCGTAGACCCGCTGGCGGTCGGCCGGATAGCCGTCCCAGGCGTCGAGGTTGGAGGGGATGTCGTAGGCCGACATGGCGACGCCCTTCTCGACCCGGCCCCTGGCGTAGTCGGGCAGGGCCGCGACCAGGGCGTCGAACTTGGCCGCCCCCATCGTGGCCTTGAGGTTGGGGGCCGAGACGCGGGCCATGACCACCTGGTTGCCCAGCACCTGCCAGGCCGTGCCGGCCTTGACCGAGGCGTCGACCTCGCGGGCCAGCCACTGCTCCTGGCCCTCGCCCATCAGGCGGCGGGACGGATCCTTCCACTTGGCCACGAAGGCCTCGACCTGCGGCTTGCCGTCGGCCGAGAACGCCAGGTCCTTGGCGTAGTCCAGCTGCTCGGTGCGGGCCGACAGGCGGGTCTCGACCATCAGCAGGGTGGCGATGTCGCCGAACTGGAAGCGGCGCCAGGCGGCCTCGGGCAGAGCTCCGGCCGACGGTTCACGGATCGGCATCCACTCGTAATAGGCCTTCAGTGCGGCGGCCTTGCGCGCGGCCCAGTCGCCTTCTCCCTTGTCGGGATCGTGGTTCTCGGCCCCGCCGATCCAGCTGTCGTTGGCGGTCTCGTGGTCGTCCCAGACCACGATCCACGGCGCCCGGGCATGGGCGGCCTGCAGCATCGGGTCGGTCTTGTAGAGGGCGTGGCGGCGGCGATAGTCGCTCAGCGAGACGATCTCGTGCGGCGGGTCGGGCCGGCGCTGGGGCGCGACCGGCGAGCTCATGCCGTAGTCCTTGGGGCCGCCGCCGTACTCGTAGATGTAGTCGCCCAGGTGCAGCACGGCGTCGACGCGCGGCAGCTTGGCGATCGCGTCATAGGCCGTGAAGTAGCCGTTCGGATAGAGCGAGCACGAGGCCACGGCCAGGACCACGTCCTTGACGCCCGCCTCGGGTAGGGTGCGGGTGCGCCCGGCGATCCCCTCGCCGACCGGCTTGCCGGCCTTCAGCGGACGGAAGCGGAAGTGATAGTCGCTGCCCGGCTTCAGGCCCGTGGCGTCGACCTTGACCGTCCAGTCGCGGCCGGCGTCGGTGAGCGCTTGGCCCTGGGCGACGATGGTCGTGAAGCCTTCGTCGGTCGCCACTTCCCAGCGGACGGCCACGGGGGCGGTCGCGCCCTGGGCCGAAACGCGGGTCCACAGGATCACCCGGTCGGCCAGCGGATCGCCCGAGGCCAGGCCGTGGGCGAAGACGACCTCGCCGTCGAAGGTCTTGGGAGCGGCGGCGGCGACGGGCGCAGCCGCGCCGGAACCGAGCAGGGCCAGAAGCCCGCGACGATCGATCTTCATGTGAACGCACTCCCCGACTGGACGCCCGCGACGTCTTGCGGTCGCGTTAGTCCCGCCCGGCGACAACCCTATGACACACGCGGTTATTCGACACGGACAAAGGGCTGGGTGCGAAGGCTCACGCGGGGTGCGTCCTTCGAGGCCCGCTGCGCGGGCGCCTCAGGATGAGGAGGTCCGTGCAATGAATCCCTCATCCTGAGGTGAGAGCCGAAGGCGAACCTCGAAGGACGCACGGCGTCTCGCGCGCCCTTCACGTTCGTCTCAAAGCCGTCGGTCCGCGATAGAGCCGCCGCCAGACCCATTCCAGCGGCCCCATGGAAAAGCGCGCGAGCCACCAGCGCGACCACAGCACCTGGGCGATCCAGACGGCGACGACGATCAGCGCCAGGGCCGGGCGGTCGAGGCGGGCGTAGAGGCCTGGGCCGCGGCCGCCATAGAAGATCGCCGTCATCACCAGCGACTGGGCGATGTAGTTGGTGAAGGCCATCTGGCCGACCGGGGCGAGGACGGCGGGGATCTTCCGCCAGACCCCCGCCGAGCGGGCCGCCAGGACCATCAGGCCGACATAGGCCAGCGTGGTCAGGGGCGCGGTCGCCATCTGCAGGCCCTCGGCCAGGCGCAGGTCGCGCTCGCCCATGCCGTTCAGCACGAAGGCGAAATAGGGCCAGCCGACCAGGGCCAGGGCGTAAAGCCCGACGGCGATCAGCACGCCATAGGTCCGCCCCGAGGCCTGGCCGGTGAACACGCCCTTCTTGTAGGCCCCCAGGCCGATCATCATCAGGCCGGCCGTCTGCAGGAAGACAAGCACTTCGTAGGGCAGGATCTCGAGCCGGTCGGCGGCGTTGGCGGCCATGGACTGCAGGACGTCGCCCCGATAGGCGGCGATGGCGAGCCCGGCCCGGGCGGCCTCTCCGGCGGCATCGGAGCCGGCGTCGGCGGGCGGGACCAGCGCCAGCAGGGCCAGCGCCAGCCAGGTGACCAGCGAGAAGGCGACCCAGAGGCCGATGCCGCCCGCCAGCAGCCGACGGGCCGGCCACGACCGCGCCTGGGCCACGGCGAACCCGGCCAGGGCGTAGCTCAGCAGCACGTCGCCCCACCAGATCGCCAGGCCGTGGACGATCCCGAACACGGCCAGCCAGCCGAGACGCCGATAGAGCAGCCCGCCTCGGCCCTCCGCCCCCCTCTCTCCACCGACCAGGAACATCGAGATCCCGAACAGCATCGAGAACAGGGCGACGAACTTGCGCTGGAACAGCCACTGGGTGACCAGCCACACCGACATGGTCTCCGGCCCGGTCCCGAACGGCCAGGTGCGGACGCTGTCGCTGAGCTCCATCGGAAAGGCGAAGCCGGGCGCGTTGCACAGAAGGATGCCCAGCACCCCCAGCCCCCGCAGGGCGTCGAGCAGGATGACGCGGTCTTTGCCTTCGGCCATGGATCCCCCGGGAAACGGCGGGATGGTGACCTGCGTCGCGGGCGGCGTCAGCATCTCCTTCTCCCCTTGCGGGAGAAGGTGTCGACGCAGTCGACGGATGAGGGGTCGCACGAACGAAAAACGCCGCGACAGCGGATCGGCTGTCGCGGCGTCTGACTTCTGAGAGACCCCTCACCCGACCCCGCTCCCACAGGGGGAGAGGGGGATCAGCTCCTACCCCTGGACCGAAAGCTCGCGCAGCGCCGCGTTGGCGATGGTGAGCTTGGCGAAGGTCCAGCCGCCGCCGGCCTGCTCGATGTCTTCCACCGTGCGCTTGGCGGCCTTGACGCGGTCGGCGCGCAGGGCGGCCCAGGAGGCCACGGCGGCCTTGGCCGAGCCTTCGTCGTCGCCGGCCTGGGCGTTGGCGGCGAACTTCAGCACCGCCTGGGTGATGGCGGCCTGTTCGAACAGCAGGTCCTCGATCAGGCGACGGACGGCCAGGCGTTCGAAGCTGTCGCCGCCGACGAACTGGCCGGCCGCCCAGCGCAGGCGGTCGAAGCCCAGGGCCGCGCCGACCTGGTGGTACAGGCGGGCGACGTTCTCGACCGACCAGCTGGACGCGTTGCCCAGGTCGACGAGGTCGGCGGCCGTGGTCACCGGCTGCAGGGCGGCGACCGCTTCGGCGAGTTGCTGCGGGGCGCCGTCGGCGACGTAGAGCTTGGCGCGCTTGGCCGTGGTCTTCTGCTCGAAGCTCGACAGGATGGCCGGGGTGAGACCCTTCAGCGCCGCCACCGACGGGCCGTAGGCCTCGACCAGCTGCTGGACGCTGGACTTGTCGCGGAAGGCCCGGCGGGCCAGCCAGAAGGTCAGGCTGCGCAGCGCATAGGCCAAAGCCTTGTAGAGGGCGGTCTGGCCCTCGGCCTCGGCCTTGTTGTCCAGCGCCGAGACCTGATCCCACAGGGCGTCGACGCCCAGGATCTCGCGGGCGGCGGCGAAGCCGACCACCAGGGCCTCGACGTCGCAGCCGGCGGCGGCCTTCAGGCGGCCCGGGAAGGTGGGGCCGCACATGTTGACCATCTGGTTGCCGACCACCGTGGCGATGATCTCGCGCTTGAGGCGGTGCTTCTGCATGGCGTCGGCGTACTTGCCGAGCGCCCCCGGGAAGTAGCCGCGCAGGGTGGTCTCGAACCACGGATCATCCGGCGCGCGCGAGGCGATGATCTCGTCGAACAGGTCAAGCTTGCCGTAGGCCAGCAGCACGGCCAGTTCCGGACGGGTCAGGCCCTTCTTGGCCTGGGCCCGGTCGGCCAGCACGGTGGCGTCGGGCAGGCCCTCGACCTTGCGGTCCAGGCGGCCGCGGGCCTCCAGCTCGCTCATGAAGCGGGCGTGGGCCTCCAGCTCCTCGGCGCTGTCGCTTTCCAGCAGGGTCAGCGCCAGGGTCTGGTCGTAGTTGTGCTCCAGCACGTGATGGGCGACGTCGTCGGTCATCGAGGCCAGCAGCGTATTGCGGTCCGGACGGGTCAGTTCGCCCGAGCGCTCCAGGAGGCCCGTGAGGATCTTGATGTTGACCTCGTGGTCGGAGCTGTCGACGCCGGCGCTGTTGTCGATGGCGTCGGTGTTGGAGTGGCCGCCGGCTTGCGCGAACTCGATGCGGCCGGCCTGGGTGAGGCCGAGATTGGCGCCCTCGCCCACGACCTTGACCCGCAGGTCCGAACCGTTGACGCGGATGGCGTCGTTGGCCTTGTCGCCGGCCTCGGCGTTGGTCTCGCCCTTGGCCTTCACATAGGTGCCGATGCCGCCGAGATAGAGCAGTTCGGCGCGCGACTTGAGGATCGCGGTCATCAGCTCGGCCGGCGAGACGCTGGCGGCCTTGAGGTCGAGCATGGCCTGGACCTCGGGCGACAGCGGGATCTCCTTCTGATTCCGGGGCACGATGGCGCCGCCCTTGGAGAGCTTGCTGGCGTCATAGTCGGCCCACGAGGAGCGCGGCAGCTTGAACATGCGGTCGCGCTCGGCCCACGAGACGGCCGGATCCGGATCGGGATCGAGGAAGATGTGACGGTGGTCGAAGGCGGCCAGAAGCTTGGTCTGCTTGGACAGCAGCATGCCGTTGCCGAACACGTCGCCCGACATGTCGCCGACGCCGACCACGGTGAAGGGCTCGGCCTGGATGTCCTTGCCCAGCTCGCGGAAGTGGCGCTTGACCGCTTCCCAGGCGCCGCGGGCGGTGATGCCCATGACCTTGTGGTCGTAGCCGACCGAGCCGCCCGACGCGAAGGCGTCGCCCAGCCAGAAGCCGTAGGATTCCGCCAGGCCGTTGGCGATGTCTGAGAAGGTGGCCGTGCCCTTGTCGGCGGCGACGACCAGGTAGGGATCCTCGCCGTCGTGGGCGACCACGGCCGGCGGGGCGATCACCTGGTTGTCGGCGTCGATGTTGTCGGTGATGTCCAGGAGGCCCGACAGGAAGGTCTTGTAGGCGCGGATGGCCTCGGCCTGGACGGCGTCGCGGTCGCCGCCGCGCGGCAGCTGCTTGGGATAGAAGCCGCCCTTCGAGCCGACCGGCACGATGACCGCGTTCTTGACCTGCTGGGCCTTGACCAGGCCCAGCACCTCGGTGCGGAAGTCGTCGCGGCGGTCGGACCAGCGCAGGCCGCCGCGGGCGACGGGACCGAAGCGCAGGTGCACGCCCTCGACGTGCGGGGCCGAGACGAAGATCTCGCGATAGGGCTTGGGCGCGGGCAGGTCGGCCAGTTCGCGCGAGGCGATCTTGAAGCTGATGTGCGGCTTGTGACCGCCGTCCTCGCCGGCCTGGTAGAAGTTGGTGCGCTGGATCGCGCCGACCAGGGCGGCGATGCGGCGCAGGACGCGGTCGGCGTCCAGGCTTTCCACCGCCTGCAGGGCCTCGGTGATCTTCTCCGCCACGGCCTGCGCCTGCGCCTTGCGGGCGGCCAGGTCGGCGGCGATGGCCGGGTCGAACTTGATGCGGAAGAGATCCAGGATCAGGCGCGCGACGCCCGGATTGTCGGCCAGGGCCGCCTCTTGCACGGCCTGCGACGGGTCGAGGCCCGTCTGCTGGCGATAGCGGGCCAGGGCGCGCACCAGGGCGGCCTCGCGCCAGTCGACGCCGAGCTCCAGCACCAGGCGGTTGAAGCCGTCGCTCTCGGCCTTGCCGGTCCAGATGGCGACGAAGGCGGCCTCGAAGGCGCCCTTCACGTCGGCGAACGACAGGTGCTCGCCTTCCTCGTCGCGCAGCACGAACTCGTGCACCCAGGTCGGGGCCTTGAGGCCGTCGACGGTGGGCTTCAGCTTGAAGCCGTCTTCGATCAGGGCTTTCAGGCCCATGTGCTCGAGGATCGGCAGCACGTCGGCCAGCGGCGCGGCCGCGCCCGGACGATACAGCTTGAAGCGGAAGGTCATGGCGTCGTCGCCGTCGCGGCGGAAGGCCCGCACGCGCACGGCCTCGCCGGCCTTCAGGTCGTCGACGACGGCGATGTCGGCCAGGGCCTCGGCGGCGTCGTACTGGTCGCGGTAGCCGGGCGGGAAGGCGCCGGCCCAGCGGCCCAGGGTGTCGACCACCGGGCGGGTGGCGCCGCGCTCGCGGACGATGGCCTCGAAGCGGTCGTCCCAGGTGCGGGTGGTCTCGGCGATGGCCGCTTCCAGCGCGGCCAGGTCGGGATCGGGATGCACGCCCGGCTTGACGCCGAGGATGTAGTGCACCCGGGCCAGCGGGGCGTCGGAGAAGCTCGGATAGTAGGCCGAGACGCGGCCGTCGAAGGCCTGGCTGAGCAGGTCGCCGGCGCGCTGGCGCACGCCGGAGTCGTAGCGCTCGCGCGGGACGAACAGCAGGGCCGAGATGAAGCGGTCGAACGGGTCGCGGCGGGTGAACAGGCGCACGCGCGGACGGTCGTAGAGGTGCAGCACGCCCAGCGCCATCGCGAGCAGGTCGCTCTCTTCGATCTGGAACAGCTCGTCGCGCGGCCAGGTCTCGAGGATGTTGCGCAGGCGCTTGCCGTTGTGGCTGTCGGGATCCTTGCCGGCCTTGTCCAGCACGTGCTCGACCTTGCGGCGGATCAGCGGCACCTCGTGGGCCGGGGTCTCGTAGGCCTCGGCGGTGAACAGGCCAACGAACCGGACCTCGCCCGAGGGCTTGCCGTCGGCGCCGTAGCGACGCACGCCGACGTAATCCATGTAGCCGCGGCGGTGGACCCTGGAACGCAGGTTCGACTTGGCCACGACCAGCGGGGCGCCCAGCAGCAGGTGGTCACGCACCTGCGGCGACAGGATCGCCGGCTCGCTTTCGCGGCGCAGGACGGTGCGGGCCTGGTCGCGCAGCACGCCGAGGCTGCCTTCGGGCTGATAGAGCGGCTCTTCGGCGGCGTAGCCGCCGTCGGCGGTGCGGGGATATTCGTAGACCCGCGCGCCCAGGAACACGAAGTGGTCGCCTTCCAGCCAATCGAGGAAGTCCAGGCCCTCGGCGCGCTCTTCGGCGGGGATCTCGACCTGCGCGCCACGCAGTTCGTCGATCGTGCGGCGCATCAGGGCGCGCATGGCGTCGAAGTCGTCGACGGCGCGGTGGACATCGGCCAGGGCGTCGCGGACGGCGGTCAGCAGGGCCTCTTCACGGTCCTGGCCGACGGGCTCCAGCCACACCTGGATCAGCGAGCGGCGCTGGCCGAGAAGCTCGACCATCGGGTGGAACATGGCGCGGACCGAGAAGCCGGTCTCGGCGATGGCCCCCATGATCGAGTCGACGAGGAAGGGACGGTCGGGCTGGACGATCTCGAGGACGTCGCCGCCCTTGGCGGTGCGCACGCGCAGGGCCAGGGCTTCGTTGGCCGAGGTCTCGGCGAAACGGTAGAGGGCGGCCAGTTCGGCGGCCACGTCGCCGGCCTGAACGCCGGGCAGTTCCTCAGCCGACCAGTCTTCCGCGGCCAGGGCCGCGAACTGGGCCTGGGCAGGGGTGAGCGCACCGCCGAAAGCCGTTTCCAGAGCCGCGCTCAGGGCCGTTCCCTGGGCGCTGGACGTCTGTTGGTTCGCCTTGCGGTCACTATCGCCGACCATGGGATTTCCTCGCGAATTTTTGGCGACAACCTAGCCCTTTCCCGTGCGCGTTCAACCGACACGCCCGAGAACCGAACAATATTTTGCCTAAACTGCTGAATTCCGAAGGAAGCGCCACCCACATTTCTATCCGGGCGCCCTGGCCGTGGATTGTTCGGAAACGCTGCTCCGAACACGGAAGCGCCGCCGGTGGGGGGAGACCGGCGGCGCAGGCCCGCCTTGGGGGGGCGGCGGGCGTTTTCCGCGTCCGACGCGCCAGGTAAAGCAGGCTGGCGTCGCGCGGGACCGGGATTGGGGGGCTCCCGGTACCAGACCTAGATAGGAGCGCTCCCAAGAAATTTAAGCCCCTTTTTTTGAACTCGGCCTTTTTCTCGCAGATCCCTGTTTGGCGACGCCCGCCGGGCCGTGTCCGGTGGCCCGTTCGCTGGTCGGATCCCCGTCCTCCGACAGCAGGATGGCGATCCAGCGGGTGCCGTCGAACTGGGCCAGGATCAGCATCAGGGCCACGGTCAGGGGCGTGGACAGGAACATGCCGATGCCGCCCCACAGCGCGCCCCAGACGGCCAGCGACAGCAGGACGACGGTCGGGTCCATGTTCAGGCTGTCGCCCTGCATGCGCGGCAGGACGACGTTGCCCACGACGAAGAAGATCACCTGCAGCGAACCGGCCAGGATCAGGGCCGGCAGCAGGCTGTGGGGGAACTGCACCAAAGCAAACAGCGGCGGCAGGATGCAGCCGATGGCCCCGCCGATGATCGGGATGTAGGCGGCGATGAAGATCAGGAAGGCCCAGAAGAAGGCGTTGTCGAGCCCGACCAGGGCCATCACCGCCCAGGCGGCCACGGCGATCATCAGGCCGGTGACGGTCTGGATCCACAGGTACTGCTCGACCCCGTTGCGGATGCGCTGGAACAGGGCCACCGACTGATCGCGCTCGGCGTGGTGCGGGAACAGCGCGACGATCTTGCGCGAGAAGCCCCGGCGCGAGGCGATGATGAAGCCCAGATAGATCAGCACCAGGACGGCGTTGGAGGCGAAGTTCTGCAGGCTGCCGGCGATGGCGCCGACATATTGCTGCGGATTGAGCTGGGCGATCAGGTCGTCCAGCGTGGGGGCGACGCGGATCCCGAAGAGGCCGGCGATCTTGGCGATCACCTCGTTGAGGCGCGGCGCATAGGCCTTGGCCTGGCCGACGAACCCGGCGCCGTTCTCGACGACGATCCACACCGAGCCGCCGAACAGCAGCAGCGACAGCACGATGGCCGTCGGCAGGGCCAGCTTCTCGGGGAACTTGGGCACCCGCACCGTCAGCACGCGGGCGAAACTGTCGATCATCACCGCCAGGAAGATGGCCAGGACCAGCGGGGTGAGAATGCCGCGCATGAAATAGAGGGCCGCGCCGGCCGCGACCACCGCCAGGAAGACGACGGCGTTGCGGCTGGTGATCGAGGGCGTGAAGGTCGTCATCGACGGGAATCTCTGCTGGCGTAGATCTTGGGCGCCATTGTTCAGGCCGATTGGCGAGAGACAAGGCGCCAGCTAGGCTTAAGCCTCAATCATGTAGGGAAGTTGCGCATGACCCTGGCGATCGGCGAAGGCGAGATCCTGATCGGGCTCGGCGAAGGACCTGTCACTCAGCGGCTGGACCGCTCCAATCGCCACGGCGTGGTGGCCGGCGCCACCGGCACCGGCAAGACCGTGACGCTGCAGGTCATGGCCCAGGCCTTCGCCGACGCGGGCGTGCCGGTGTTCGCCGCCGACGTGAAGGGCGACCTTTCCGGCGTCGCCGCGCTGGGGACGCCGAACGAGAAGATGCAGGCCCGCGCCGCGTCGATGGACATCACCCTGACCCCGGCCGCCCCGCCGACCATCTTCTGGGACCTGTTCGGCGAGAAGGGCCACCCGATCCGCACGACCATCTCGGAGATGGGGCCGCTCTTGCTCTCGCGCCTGCTGGAGCTCAACGACGTGCAGGAAGGCGTGCTGACCATCACCTTCCACGTCGCCGACCAGGACGGCCTGCTGCTGCTGGACCTGAAGGACCTGCAGGCGGCGCTGAAGTACGTGGCCGACAACGCCGCCGAGATCGGCACCCAGTACGGCAACGTCTCGGCCGCCACGGTCGGCGCGATCCAGCGCAAGCTCTTGACCCTGCAGACGCAGGGGGCCGAGCACTTCTTCGGCGAGCCGGCCCTGAATCTCTCCGACATCATGCGCACCGACGTGGCCGGTCGCGGCTACGTCAACGTGCTGGCGGCCGACAAGCTGATCCAGTCGCCCAAGCTCTATTCGACCTTCCTGCTGTGGCTACTGTCGGAGCTGTTCGAAGAGCTGCCCGAGGTGGGCGATCCGGAGAAGCCCAAGCTCGTCTTCTTCTTCGACGAGGCGCACCTGCTGTTCAACGACGCGCCCAAGCCCCTGCTGGAGAAGATCGAGCAGGTGGTGCGCCTGATCCGCTCCAAGGGCGTGGGCATCTATTTCGTCACCCAGAACCCGGCCGACATTCCCGACGCGGTGCTGGGCCAGCTGGGCGCGCGCGTGCAGCACGCGCTGCGCGCCTACACCCCGGCCGACCAGAAGGGCCTGAAGGCGGCGGCCCAGTCGTTCCGGGTCAATCCGGCCTTCGACACCGCCGAGACCATCCAGGCCCTGGGCGTGGGCGAGGCCCTGGTCTCGGTGCTCGACGCCAAGGGCGCGCCCTGCGTGGTGCAGAAGACCCTGATCCGCCCGCCGGCTTCGCGCCTGGGCCCGCTGACGCCCGAAGAGCGCGCCGCCGCCATCGCCAAGAGCCCGGTGGCCGGCCTCTACGACACCGCCCAGGACCGCGCCTCGGCCTACGAGACCCTGCAGGGCCGCGCCGCCCAGGCCCAGAAGGACGCGGCCGCCGCGGCCAGCGCCGCCGAGGCCGAACGCCAGCGCGCGGCCGAAGAGAAGGTGCGCGAGCGCGAACGCGCCCGGGAAGAGCGCGAAGAGGCCCGCGCCTCGCGGCCTCGCGCGTCGTCCAGCCGCCAGGGCATGGCCGAGACCTTCGCCAAGTCGCTGCTGCGCACGGTGGCCAGCCAGACCGGCCGCGAGATCATGCGCGGGCTGCTGGGGGGATTGAGCCGCAGGCGGTGACGTCAAGAACCTCCCCCTGTGGGGGAGGCGGCCGAAGGCCGGTGGGGGGCCGGTTTCAGCTTTCGAGGCGTTGGCCGGTTTCCCAGCCACTCCCCCCACCGATCGCTGCGCGATCGCCTCCCCCACAGGGGGAGGTTCCTGCTCAGCGACCGCTCACCGCCTCCGCCAGCGCCCGGTGCAGCTGCTCTATCCGGAACGGCTTGCGCAGCACCGGCCAGGGCAGGTCTTCCAGGGCGGCGGCCAGGCGGTCGCCGGCGTAGCCGGTGGTCAGGAGGACGGCGGTGCGGGGCGAGCGCTCGGCGACGATGCGGCCCAGTTCCACGCCGCTGACGCCGCCGGGCATCACGAGGTCCGACAGCAGCACGTCGAAGGCGGCCTCGGCGTCGAGGCGGGCCAGGGCCGCGCGGCCGTGCTCGGCGGTGACGACGATGCAGCCCAGTTCCGACAGCGCGCCCTCGGTGATCGCCCGGACGCTGGGATCGTCCTCGACCAGCAGCACCCGAACGCCGGAAAGATCAGCGGCTGGGGCGTCCTCGGCCCGCTCCACGGCCACGCCCTCGCCGGCGGCGGCGGCGGCGGGCAGGTGCAGCGAGACGGTCGTGCCCCCGCCCTGCTGGCTGTCGATGGTCACGGCCCCGCCGCACTGGCGCACGAAGCCGTAGACCTGGGCCAGGCCAAGGCCCGTGCCCTTGCCGACCTCCTTGGTGGTGAAGAACGGCTCGAACACCCGGGCGAGCACCTCGGGCGACATGCCGTGGCCCGTGTCCGACACCGAAACGCGCACATAGTCGCCGGCCGGGGCCTCGCCCGCCTGGCCGTCCTCCAGGCGCTCGGCCAAGACCTCGACGGTGATGGCTCCATGATCGGGCGTGGCGTCGACGGCGTTGACGACGAGATTGAGCAGGGCCGCCTCGAACTGGGCGGCGTCGACGCGGCTGGATCCCGCCTCGCCGTCGGCGCGGACCACCAGGCTCTTGGCGTCGCCGACGGCGCGGCGGACCAGGGGCTCGACCTGCAGGATCAAGCCGGCGATGTCGACGACCTCCAGCTTCAGTTCCTGGCTGCGCGAGAAGGCCAGCAGCTGGCGGGTCAGGCGCTCGCCGCGCTGGCCGGCGGCCAGGGCCGCCTCGCCCAGGCGCCGCACCCGCGCCACGTCGTCGGGACGCTTGAGGATCATGTCGAGCCCGCCGACCATCACCGTCAGCAGGTTGTTGAAGTCGTGGGCGACGCCGCCGGTCAGCCGGCCGACGGTTTCCAGCCGTTGCGACTGGGCGAGCGCCGCCTCGGTCTTGGCGCGCTCGGCGATGCTGGCCTCCAGGGCCGCGGTGCGCTCGGCCACGCGGTCCTCGAGCTCCAGCGTGGTCTCGACCACCTCGGTGTTGTCGAAGCAGCTGCCGATATAGCCCTGGTACTGGCCGTAGGCGTCGTGGCGCGGCGCGCCGGCGCTGCTGATCCAGCGCCAGGCGCCGTCGGCGCGGCGCAGGCGGAAGGCGGCCCGGAACGCGCGGCGCTCGGCCATGGCGGCCGCCGCCTCGGCCTCGGCGGCCTCAAGGTCGTCGGGATGCACGCCCGCCGCCCAGCCGCGCCCCAGCTCCTCGTCCATCGCCCGGCCGGTGAACTTCAGCCAGGCGTCGTTGAACCAGATGCAGGCCCCATCGGCGCCGGAGATCCAGATCATCACCGGCGCGGCGTTGGCCACGCCCCGGAACTGCTCCTCGCTGGTGCGCAGGGCGGCCTGGGCGCGGCGCTCGCGGGTCACGTCGCGAAAGGTCACCGCCAGGCCCTCGGTGATGCGCACGCCGCTGGAGCGCACCCAGTGCTCCTCGCCGTCGATCACCCGCCGCACCTCCAGGTCGTCAGGGCCGCCCTCGTCGAGCAGCCGCGACAGGCGCTCGATCATCTGCTGGCCGGTCTCGTCGGGAAAGACGTCGCGCACCCGGCGGCCGATCAGGCTGGAGACCCCGCGCGGCCGCAGCGCCTGGGCGGCGGGGTTGGCGTAGGTCCAGCGGAAGTCGGCGATCTGGCCGCCGCGCCGCAGCGGCTCCAAGATCACGAAGGCGTCGAGCGAGGCGTCCTGGGCGATGCGGAAGCGCTCCTCGGCGGCCAGGCCGCTGCGCACGGCCAGCCGCAGGGCGGCGACGAACAGCACGATGAGGCCGCCGCTGAGCGCGAAGGTGGCCAGTTGCGCGGCCTGGGCCGTGTCGAGCGGGCCGCCCATCCACAGCAGGCGCACGATCAGCGCACTGGCCAGCATCGCGGCCAGGCCCGCCCAGAGCCCGCCGACCAGGGCGGCCAGCATGACGGCGACGAAGAACGGCGGGAAGTTGCTGGGGTGGTCGGTCAGGCTGGCCGCGCCGACGCGGGCGGCCACGGCCAGGCCCACGGCCACGCCGGCCAGGCAGAACCTGAGGATCGGGCGGTCAACCGACGATGCGAACCGGATCGTCGCCCGACTGAGAAACTGGCCCATTACGCTAGCCCCGCGTCACCAGGCGCACCCCCGCCGGCGACGCCTTGCAAACGCCGCCGCACGGCAGAGGTTCCCGGAGGCGCCTCGCAAAAGAGCGGGCGATCAGGCCGCGCCGCGGGCCTTGGTCTCGACCTCGTTGGCGGCCGCCGCGGCGGCGCGCGCCAGGGTCCAGGCCGACAGGCTGTCGATCGGGCCCGGACGGCCGATGGCGTAGCCCTGCAGTTCGGCGCAGGACTCGCCGCGCAGGAAGTCGATCTGCTCCTGGGTCTCGACGCCCTCGGCCACGACCGGGATCTCCAGGCTGCGGCCCAGGCCCAGCACGGCGCGCACGATGACGGTGGCGCGGTCGTGGCGGTGGATG
>PJUL01000850.1_pt1 | contig 17284 bp, 12 predicted proteins | sample 1512221 | NCBI WGS metagenome assembly PJUL01 (sample SAMN08177667, study PRJNA422409) | Feces metagenome, whole genome shotgun sequencing project.
ATATTCGCCGTTGTGATGGTCACCTATACCTATCGTGACGAGCTCATGGGGCTCGTTGGCCGCGTGGCTGGCGAAATGCAGCCGGGCGTGGCCATTGTGAATAGCGATGCGGGCACAGCAACGTTCCGCCGCGGCATAGGCGGGCATTTCGAGGTCAGGGCCAATATTAATGGCCATACCACGCCAATGATTTTTGACACTGGCGCCAGCGCGGTCGTGCTGACGGTAGAGGATGCCCGCGCCGCAGGGATCGACACGGATGGATTGCGCTATGTGGTGCCGATTTCCACCGCCAATGGCCGGGGCATGGCCGCGCGTGTGCGGCTGGATAGTCTCGATGTGGGTGGGATTGAACGCCGTGGGCTTACAGCCTTTGTCACCAATGAAGGCGCACTGGAAACCAGCCTTCTCGGCATGACTTTTCTCGAAACCCTCAGTCGCTATTCGGTGACACAGAATTCGCTGGAACTGGTGGATTGAAAAAGGGCCGGTCTTTCGACCGGCCCTTTCAGTTTGCCTTAGCTCACCGGGAACTGCGTCGCCTGCCCGGCCACGATGTACCAGGTCACGAACAGCGCATTGATGAATGCGCCCGGCAGATAGCTGCCCGTCCGGCGATAGGTGAAGGTGGACAGGAAGGCGATGATGGCCATCAGCGGCAGGAATTGCATGGCGATCACGGTGTTCAGCGGATCGCTGAACATGAACAGGTGTCCGACCGCCCAGAGATATCCATACTGGAACGCAAGGAACACCAGGAACCCAAGCGCCAGCGCGCCGATATTGGCGAGATAAACCTTGGCGCGGCTGTCGCCCGTCACCGACAGGCCCGTATGCAGGCCACGAAGCGCCAGCACGAAGAACAGAGTGAACGGCACCAGATAGACCAGCGCTATCTTGGCCTGCACCAGGCTGAGCGGCTTGAGCGCCACGACCCAGAAGCGGAAGTCGATCTTGAACAGGAAATCCGCCGCAAGCACGAACAGATAGCCGATACCCACGGTTGCCAGCGCGATCAGGATCGAGCCGACGATATTGCCGCGCGCCGAAACCTTCTCGCCCTTGAGCACGAAGCCCACGAGGAAGACGATCAATCCGTTCAACACCGCCCAGAAGGCGATCTGGCTGGTGATGGTCTGCGGCAGCAGCGCCGAGCCCGGCAGAAGCTGTCCGCCCCAGCCGAGGAACAGATAATAGGTCAGAACCGGCACGAAAGCGCTGATGGCAAAGGTTAGCCACCATTTCGCATTGCGCTTGGCATAGGCTGCATTGGCCGGAGCCTGACGCAGATTGGCGAAAGCCTGGGTGCCCAGCAGCACTTCAAACGTACCGGCCAGCAGCACGACGAAACCGATCAAAGCGATCAGCGTGCCGATTTCCTTCCAGAGCCAGATCTGGTCCGAAGACGGGATCGGTTCTGCGCCTTCCAGCGTCTGGGCGAACCAGTCGATGGAATAGCCGATGGCTTCAGGCGAAATGTGGTCGCCCGGATGGGTGGTGTTCGGCATCTGCAACAGACGGGCAGTACCGGCAGCGAGGTCGCCATAGACCTGACCCGGAACAACAGTTTCTTCAGTGCCAAACACAGCCTTCAGCTTGGGGCTGTCCGGCGTGTCCTGCGCCCGTTCAACATGCCACATCAGCTGCGAGAACTCGTCATATTTCGAGAACACGACAGCCAGATTGCGCGGCCATTCGGTCGAGCCTTCCATAGCGAATGGTGCGCCGGTGCTGGAGCCTTCCAACACGACCGACTTATAAGCGTCGGGCATGGTGGCGGCAGCGGCCAGAACGGTCCAGCCGCCCATGGAATGGCCTTCAAGGCCAATATTGTCAGTATCGACAATGTCGAGACTACGCAGATAGGCCAGCGCGCCCGGACCACCAAAGCCATTGGCGAAAGCCGGCGCGTCGGAATAGCCGTGACCCGACTGGTCGAGCGCCAGAACGACATAACCGCGGCGGGCATATTCGATGGCGAAACCGGCCTGGGTTTCGCGGCTATTGATATAGCCATGAACAGCCAGAATGCCCGGTGCCTTGTTTTCGGCGGAAACGCCAGGGGGCACGTAAAGCAGGCCGCTCAGCACCTGCCCATTGGTGCCGTTGAAGCGGATATCACGGATGGAAATGCCGCCCGACGTCTGGATGAAATGCGCCAGCAAGGCGCCAATGAGAATGATAACCCATCCCAAATGGAACAGGCGTGAATTGGTTTTCATGTTTTTGCTCCCCACAGGACACCGCTCAAGAGGAAAAATTGCGTCCTGTCGCTCAACCGTTATAGCCGGAGACGAAAGAAAAGCGAACGAAAACGAAAACAAGATAAGGGAAAGCGAAACCTATTGGCCGGGCATAATGGCAACACATGCGTCGGCCCAACACCTCCCCCTCGACGGGGGGAGGATGGGAGGGGTGCGGGAGCCCCAGCATTGTGGCCCTCATCCCCCACCCCAGCCCTCCCCGCAAGGGGGAGGGTGTCACACCGAGTGCGCTACAACTTCAGATATTTACTCGGCAGCCGCCATCTCTTGCCTTGTAACCGCATCCAGCGCCCGGGCGAACACTTCAGGCCCGGCCCCCGGCTTGCAGGCGTCAACACTCATGATCTGGCGGAATTGGCGCGCGCCGGGGCGCCCATTGGCGAGGCCCAGCATGTGCCGAGCGATATTGTTCAGCCGCACGCCCTGCACCAATTGTTTTTCGGCATAATCGGCCATCGCCATCATGATGGCGGCAAGATCGGGCACGGCACGATCATCGCCGAACAGGCGCTTATCGACCTCCGCCATCAGCATTGGATTGTGATAGGCGGCCCGGCCAAGCATCACGCCATCCATGTGCTGCAAATGAGATTCGGCCTGTTCCAGCGTTTCGATGCCGCCATTGATCATGACAGGCAAAGGCGCGAGCCGCGCGCGCAGCCGATGTACGCGAGGATAATCGAGCGGAGGAATAGTGCGGTTTTCCTTGGGGCTCAGCCCCTGCAACCAGGCCTTGCGCGCATGCACATAAAGCGCGGCGACCCCGGCCTCCACCATGGCATCGGCAAAACGGTCGAGGCTTTCCTCGATATCCTGATCATCGATGCCGATGCGGCATTTGACGGTTATCGGAAGCGCGGTCGCCCCGCGCATGGCCCGCACGCATTCGGCCACCAGGTCCGGCTCGGCCATCAGGCAGGCCCCGAACTTTCCAGACTGCACCCGGTCCGACGGACAGCCGACATTGAGATTGATCTCGTCATAGCCGAAGGTTGTGGCAATACGCGTCGCTTCGGCCAGCTCATTCGGATTGGACCCGCCGATCTGCAGGGCAATCGGATGCTCGACCGGATCAAAGCGCAAATGGCGCTCCGCATCGCCATGCACAATGGCGCCGCTATTGACCATTTCGGTGAAGAGCAGACCATGGCGCGTCAACAGACGATGCAAAACCCGGCAATGGCGGTCCGTCCAATCCATCATCGGCGCAACCGAAAACCGGCGGGCGACATCCAGCTCGACAGCATTTACTGCGCTGCCAGCCGTGCCGGAAACAATCGGTGTCTGCTGCTGTGTTTGCGTGCTCATCAGGCCTGTTGCCGGGCGAAAGAAGGATTGAAGGCTTATCTGGCGCAGATCATTGCCAGGTGCAAGGCCGCATTCCGTTCACGTCTGCGCCAGCCTAGCTGCCAAATATGCCGTAAAAGCCGATGGCAGTCGCAAAGACAATGGCGATGATCAAGGCCCAGAGGACCAGTTTTTCCGCGTTCATGCCCGACCACTAGAGCCGGGCCATGCCGCTGACAATTGCGGCAAAGGTCGCACCCCGAAATAGCGCTGCAAGCAGACCTCCCCAGTAGGCGTTTGGTCGTAAAGGGCGAGAAAAACTTGTGCTACCCTCCTCCATGGGTTCATGCTCGCATCGGCTATGCGTGATCTGAATCAAAGCAGGTCGTGGCGAGCCGCGCTACAGTGGCAAGCAGTTCAGCGGGGAAAGGACACCAGCGTGTATCAGAATATTATCTGCGCAATCGACGGATCGGAACTGAGCACCAAGGCGCTCAGACATGCGCTGGCGCTGGCCGCTAAGACGGACGGCAAGCTCACCGTGGTAACGGTCACGGAGCCCTCCGTCATCCTCGCGCCCGGCGCGGAAATGATGATGGTGGACACATCCTCCATCATTGCCGATCTCGACAAGGCCAAGGAAGAATCCGCCAAGCTGACGCTGGCAGAAGCCGAAACCATCGCTCAGGCCAGCAATATTGCCATCACCAAGCAATATGTCGCCAATAGCACTGCGGCCGACGGCATCATCCATGCCGCCAAGCAGGCCAATGCCGATCTGATCGTCATGGGCTCGCATGGTCGCCGTGGCCTTGGCCGCCTGCTGCTAGGCAGTCAGGCCGCAGAAGTACTCTCGCACACCGATCTACCGGTGCTGATCGTCAAGTAGACGCGCTCTGGCGTCGTCATCAACTAGCACCTTCTTTTGCCTACAGAAGAAGGTGCATCATACTATTGCATGCACCTGAAATTAAAAATGGCAAACGAGCAAAAATATACATGAAATCCACGGAAATGGCCAGCTATAAAGCCAAAATCCTACGCGGTTTTTCTTGTTATATTTGCTCCATTATTTTTATTTTTTTCAACAAGGCTATTCTCAGCAGTCACCACTGGACGGGCATATTCAAAAACTCTTACGGCCTTTTACCTTACTGAACATCCATTGGCATATTTGTTTATCACCGCCACAGACATCGTTCTTGTGGTTAGTACGGGCTATTTTTCCTTCATGGCAACAAAGACCCTGATCGAAATCGCGCTGAAATCAAGAGCTCAGGGCAAGTAGCAAGTTTCATCTCGGCATCCTAACATGTCAGTTCTGGCGCGCTGCGCCAGAATCCGCTAAATCCCGATCAAACCGGATCGGGCTATGACATGACGCAGACTCTTCCCCGCCATATCGCCGTCATCGACATTGGCAAGACCAATGCCAAAGTGGTGCTGATCGATAGCGAAACGCGCGGCCAGCTTGCCGTGGACGGCACGCCAAACAGCGTATTGCGGGACGGGCCCTATCCGCATGCCGATGTCGAGCGGCTCTGGGCTTTCATCGCCGATTGCCTCAAACGCTTCCATGCCACGCATGGCATTGACGGCATTTCGATCACCACTCATGGTGCGACCGGGGCGCTGCTGAATAGCAGGGGCCTGGTGCTGCCGGTTCTCGATTATGAAAGCGATGCGCCCGATGCGTCCGAGGAAGCCTATGACCGGGTGCGCCCGGCGTTCTCGGAGACGCTCTCGCCGCGCCTGCCCATCGGCCTCAACTGGGGCGCGCAGCTTTACTGGCAGTCCCGCGCCTTTCCCGAGGATTTTGCCGAGGTCACGGCCATCGTGCCCTATCCGCAATATTGGGCATGGCGGCTGACCGGGGAACTGGCCAGCGAAGTCACCTCGCTGGGTTGCCACACCGATCTGTGGGCACCCGATCGCGGCGATTTTTCCAGCATGGTCGATACGCTGGGCTGGCGAAACCTCTTTCCGCCGGTCAAACCTGCGGCTTCGGTGATCGGCACATTGCTGCCTGAAATTGCTGCCGCCACCGGTCTGCCGGAGAGCACGCCAGTCACCTGCGGCATTCACGATTCCAATGCCTCGCTGGTGCCCCATCTCGGTGGGCAGGAGCCGCCCTTCACCATCATTTCCACCGGCACATGGACCATTCTGATGACGGTCGGTGGCGATACGGGCGCGCTGGACCAGAACCGTGACAGCCTCGCCAATGTGGACGCCTATGGACGGCCCGTGCCCACTGCCCGCTTTATGGGCGGACGCGAGTTCGATGCGCTGGTGCCCGAGATCGTCGAGCCGAGCGCGGCCGATATTGCTTCTGTGATTTCCAACCACATTCAGGTTCTGCCCAGCTTCGCTCCCGGCGTCGGCCCATTCGGTGGCCAGAGCGGGCGCTGGAGCGTTAATCCCCACACGCTCAGCCCCGGCCAGCGCACCGCCGCTGCTTCGCTTTATCTGGCGCTGATGGCCCGCGCCTGTCTCGATCTCTGCGGCCTTGGCCGCTCCATAACGCTTGAAGGCCCGTTGGCGCGCAACCGGTTGTTCGGTTCGGCGCTGGCCCATCTTGCGGGTGTACCGGTTCATGCATCGGGCGATACGACGGGAACCAGCCTTGGCGCCAGCCTGTTGTTCGGGGGTAGCCTGCCCGACACGGGTAGCAGCATCCCGTTCGAGCCGCTCGCCCTTGCGGCATTCGATACCTATATTGAAAGCTGGCGCGCACAGACGGCCCAATAGCAGGGAAACGCGCCGACAAGGAGAGCGTCATGACCCACCGCAAGCACCGCGTCGTTATCGTGGGAGGCGGTTTCGGTGGTCTGGCTGCGGCAAAGGCGCTCAAACATGCCGATGTCGAGATCGTGCTGATCGACCGGCGCAATCATCACCTGTTCCAGCCCCTGCTCTATCAGGTTGCCACCGCCGCGCTGAGCCCATCGGAAGTAGCATGGCCGATCCGTCATCTGCTGCGGCGGCAGCAAAATGTTCGCGTGCTCATGGCGACGGTTACCGGGGTCGATACTGCGCGGCACGAAGTCGTGCTCGAAGATGGCAGCACCGAAGCTTATGACAGTCTCGTGCTCGCTACCGGCGCGCAACATGCCTATTTCGGCAATGACCGCTGGGAGGCTTTTGCCCCCGGCCTCAAGACCGTGGAAGACGCCACCGCCATCCGCCGCAAATTATTGCTGGCGCTGGAGGCCGCCGAGCGCGAGACCAGCCCCGCCCGCCGCCGCGCGCTGCTCACCTTCGCCATTATCGGCGCGGGTCCAACTGGCATCGAAATGGCAGGGGCCATCATCGAGTTGGGCCATGCCAGTATCAAAGGCCAGTTCAACACGATCGCGCCCCATGATCTGCGCGTGGTGCTGATCGAAGGCGGCGAGCGCGTATTGCCCAATTTCGATCCCGAATTGTCCGCCTATACACTCAAATCCATGCGGGACATGGGCGTCGAGGTGGAGCTGGGACAGATGGTTTCGGAGATCGACGCCGATGGCGTTTCGTTCGGCGACAAGCGCATCGAGACCAAATCCATCATCTGGGCGGCCGGGGTCGCCGCCTCGCCTGTCGCCCAATGGCTGGGCATCGAAGGCGACCGCGCCGGGCGGGTGGCGGTCGAGCCGGACCTCTCCGTTCCGGGTCTGCACGATGTCTATGTCATCGGCGATGTCGCCAGCATCCAGCAGCCGGATGGCAAGCCCGTTCCGGGCGTCGCTCCCGCCGCCAAGCAGGCGGGTCAGCATGTTGCGCGGCTGATCCAGCACAAGCTGGGCGGAGACAGCTCATCCCTGCCCTTCCGCTACAATCACGCAGGCGATCTCGCCACGATCGGCAAAAGCTCCGCCGTGATCGATTTCGGCAGGATCAAGCTCAAGGGCTGGTTTGCCTGGTGGGTATGGGGTTTCGCCCATATCTATTTTCTGGTCGAAACCCGCACCCGCATCTTCATCACCATGAGCTGGCTGTGGATTTATCTCACCGGCCAGCGCAGCGCGCGGCTCATCACCCATGGCATGGCGCCGGAAAAAAAGCCGCTGGATGAGGTGGACGAGAATTAGGTCACTTCATTTTTGAACCACAACGCTACCCAACCCACAGGTGTCATCCCGGCGCAGGCCGGGATCCATCTCCCGACCTCAGGATGGGCCCCGGCCTGCGCCGGGGTGACAATCGAGTGTGAGGGCAGTGCGGTTCAATTGGCGGCAGAAACAATTTACCGCTCTACATCCACCACACTGACCAGCTTGGCCAATTGCCGCTCACGCAGCCAGATATAGAGCCCGCTGGCGATGATGATCGCCGCGCCCAGCGCGAACCATTGGTCCGGCGGCTGGTTGAATATCAGCCAGCTGGCCATCGAGAGATAGAGCAGGCTGAGATAGCTGAACGGCGCCAGCATGGCGGGCGTGGCAAAGCGGTGCGCCACCGAATTAAGATAGTGTCCGCCAAGGCCGGCCGCGCCCATGATGAAGAAAGCCACCCATGAAATCGGCTGGCTCGGCCAGACCCAATCGGTAAAGGCGATAGGCAGCAGCAGGATGATCGGCGTTGCCCCCGCGTAGAATTGCTGGGTCATTGCCGTATCCACCCCGGCCAGTTTCCGGGTCAGGATCGAGAACAGCGCCAGAAACAGCGCACAGCCGAGACTCAGAAGCGCGGCTGGCTGAAACGCTTCCGAACCCGGCCGCACGATAATCAAAATACCGATAAAGCCGACGCCAATGGCGACCCAGCGCCGCCAGCCCACCTTGTCGCCCAGCATCGGACCGGAGAGCGCGCACACGATCAGTGGCGAGGTAAACATGATCGCACTGGTGACCGTCAGCGGCAGGTAGCGCATGGACAGGAAATTCAGGCCCGTCGTACCCAAAAGGCAGCTGCCCCGCAGGATTTCCAGCTTCCAGTTATTGGAAATGAAAAGCCTCGTCCCCGTCACCGGCAGGAACAGCAGCAAAAGCAGAACCATGTGCATGCCATAGCGCACAAATACGATTTCGCCGGTGGGAATGCCTTCCACCGAAAGCCATTTGGCCGAAATGTCGAGCACCAGCAGCACGAGCTGGGAGAGCAGCACCATGGCAATGCCAAAATTGGCGCGGCTTTCAATGGGAGCAACGGGAGACATCAGACTTTCCGGACCGCAGAGAGGCGGCTGGACTATGGTTGGCGGAGTGGGGCGGGCAAGTCAATGACTTGTATGGAAGGAGAGCAACACGCTCGATGGAGCACCCTCCCCTTGACGGGGAGGGCTGGGGTGGGGTGCTTACAAGCGCAGAAATCCAACATGTTGCACACCCCCTCCCAACCTCCCCCGTCAAGGGGGAGGTGCGCCCCGGTGGGTGCTGCAAGACCGGGGCCTAATTTTCAGCAGCCCCTCGGCCCCGATCAAAACGTCTCCGCCAGATGCCGCAGCGTGAGCGAGCCTGCTAGCTCCGCCGAATTCACGCTCGCCCCATGACGCGGGTGGAACACCAATTCCACCGGCCGCCCCGGCAACAGCGTCAGCGCATTGTCCGAGAAATAGCCCGGCGCATCGACGCTGGCGGTGGCAAAGAAGGCCGGCTTGTCAGCCTCCAGCGTCAGAACCGCCTTGCCGTCCCGGTCCGACCAGCTTGCCGATATAGTGGCATTGACCAGTTCATAGGCCTTGTAGGGCTTGGGGAAGTAGTCGTTTTCGCCCAGCACCGCGCCCTTTTCGTCTTTCCAGACGAAAAACAGGAATTCATCGGCCTTGAGATCGGCGATGGACACTTGCGCCACTGTCAGAGCCGCATCAGGCCCGATCTCGTTCTGCCCGGAGAATATCACCCGGCCTTCGCCGCCAACGCTCACCGCCTTGACTTCCAGCGACACAGAAACGGGCGCGCCGGTGTCGTTGATGGCCTTGAGCGCAATTTCCGAATTGTCCGCATTGGGCACGGCCACGACATTGACGAGATTATAGAAGCGCCGCGCCATGTAGTGCATCAGCTTCCACTGCCCGCCATAATCGAGGCTCGACCAGCTTGCCACCGGCCAGATATCGTTGATCTGCCAATAGAGAGTGCCCATGCAGCGCGGCTTGGTCGAGCGCCAATATTCAATGGCGGTCTTGATGGCAAGACCCTGCTGAATCTGGCTCAGAAACACCATCTGCTCGAAATCGCGCGGGAAGCGGAAATAGCGGTTCATCGTCTCGATGATGCGCGCATTGCCGCCATTGTTGCGCTGGTGGTTTTCCATCACCGGCGAGGAGGGGTTGCGGTCCTTTTCCTCGGTAAATGTCTCGATGACATTCATGGAGGTGAAGGACTGGAAGCCGAATTCCGAGGCAAAACGCGGATTGATGGTGCGGTAAGCGTCAAAACTCTTGGCCGAGTGCCACACGTCCCAATAATGCAGGTCGCCGCGCGTGTCCGAATGCCAGCCATCGGAAAAATCGAGATAGCCCAGCGAAGGTGAAGACGGCCAGAAGCGGCGCACGGGGTCTTCGTCCTCGACGATGCGGTGCAGCAGCGAATTGAGCCGGTCGTAATTGGCGATATAGCGGCCCATATCGGCCTTGGTCTCGGGATACCAGCCGAGCGAGCCGATCACCTCGTTATCACCGCACCAGAGCGCGATCGAGGCGTGATGGCTGAGGCGGCGCACCTGCTGGGTGATTTCGGTTTCGACCGAGGCGAGGAATTTGCGATCCGAGGGATAGCTCATGCATGAGAACATGAAGTCGTGCCAGATGAGAATGCCCAGCTCGTCGCACAAATCATAGAACCAGTCGGGCTCATATTGCCCGCCGCCCCAAATGCGCAGCATGTTCATATTGGCGGCCTTGGCGCTTTCCAGCAGATCGCGCACAACGGCAGGCGTCACGCGGCTGGGAATAGCGTCGGCGGGAATCCAGTTGGCGCCCATCATGGTGATGTCGCGGCCATTGATCCGGCATTTGAACGAGTGGTCGATTTCGTCCTTTTCGATCACCCAGACCAGATCACGCAACCCGATCTGGCGCGTCGTCACTTCGCCCTCAAGATTGGTTACCAGCTCGTAGAGCGGCTGTTCGCCCTGCCCCGCCGGCCACCAGATTTTCGGGTTCTGGATCGTGACATTGTGGATCAGGACATTTTCACCCTGCTTGACCGCGACCTTGTCGGTGATCACCTGGCCGTCGATGGTGTGCTCAAGTTCCACCACACCATCGGCAAAGGCGAACAGTCGGGTCTTGATCGACAGCTCGACCGAATTCTTGCCGTGCACCTGATCGACCTGCACGCTGTCCTGCCGCGCCAGCCGCGACTTGCGCAGGCTCATCGTGCCATAGACGCCCACCGGCATGGTGCAAATGCCCCAGTCCCAACCCGCGTGGCAGGCCGCCTTGCGGATGAAATTCATATGAATGCCGGGCAGACCGTTGGTCTGGTAATTATAGGTGAAGGGAATGGGGAAGGGATGCGCATCGGCGCGCGCCTTGGCCACATCGGGCGCGATATCGAATTCGATACGCAGTGTATTGTCGCCCTCATGCACCTTGCCGGTCACGTCGATGTCGTTGCGCACGAAGGAGTTGTCCGTGCGCGCCACTTCCTCGCCATTGAGAAAAATGGTGGCGATGCAATCCACTTCGGCCAGTGTCAGGGTCAGATAGCCATCAATGTCGCTGGCAGAGGCGGTGAAGCTGCGCTCCATGCCCCAGGCCGTTTCATTGACCCACATGACCAGCTTTTCATTTTCGCCAAAATAGGGGTCGGGAATGAGATCGGCAGCGAGCAGCGCGCCATGCACATCACCCGGCAGCGTAATGCTGGTCGAAATCTGGCGGCTCGGTGCAACCAGGCTGAATTTTCCGTTGAGTTGCAAAGCAGAATTTTTTGCAGTGATGGCCATGAATTTCCTCCGCACCCGGCGCAATCGGGCGTAGCCGCCCGACGAACAGGCAGATTAAATCGATTTCGGCGCTCCTTTTAGCCGGAATAGATGGCGCTTCCAATGGGGGCTGAGGAATTTCAACGGCGCCGGGCAGGTCCCGCTGCCAATCGGCATAAGTACGATAAATGCCGAAATATTTTACCACTCTATTAGTGTATTGCCGCTTACGGTTTCCACCTAGGGGACCAAGGTTATGACTATTTTCCGGTATTTACGAGATTTATTGGCCGATAAACCGGATACCCCCGAGCTGACACTTGCCCAATGGCGCGCGTTGAAGCGTCAGGTGCCGCTGCTTTACACCATGCTGGTGGCAAACACGCTGATCGTCGCGTGGACCCATTTCAATATCGCGCCAATCGAGCTGACTGTTTACGCCCCTGTCCTGTTGACCCTGCTTTGCCTGGTCCAGGCAATCAAATGGGCGCGCTCCCGCGATATTGAAATATCGCTCAGCCGGGTCCGGTTCAGCCTCTGGTCGACCATATGGGGCGGCGCCGCACTGGCCATTGGCGTCACCGCATGGAGCCTGCGTCTTTTTCCGTATGGCGACGCTTACCTGCAATCGCAGATCGCCTTCTATATGGGGATCACGACGATTGGCTGCATGTTCTGCCTCATGCATGTGCGGGCCGCGGCGCTGGCCGTAGGGATTTGCGTTCTCGCGCCCTTCACCGTCTTCTTTGCCAGTTCAGGCCATGACGGTTTTATCGCCATTGCCATCAATATGGTGCTGGTGATCGCCGCTCTGCTGATCATCCTGCTAAACAATAATCGGGATTTTGCGGCCCTTGTCGGCTCGCGCAATGCCATTGCCCAGCGCCAGCTGGAAACCCAGCGTCTGCTCGATGAAAATCATCGGCTCGCCAATATGGACAGCCTGACCGGCCTGCCGAACCGGCGCAGCTTCGATTATCAATTGGCAAAGGCGCTGGCGGAAGCGGACCGCGATGGCAAACATATCGCCGTGGCCCGGCTCGATCTGGACGGTTTTAAATCCGTGAACCAGATTTTCGGCCAGATCACCGGCGACCGGGTGCTTGCCGAAGTGGCGCTGCGCATCAATGCCCTGCGCCGTCCCGACACATTCGTCGCCCGGCTGGAAAGCAATAGCTTCGCGCTGATCATGCAGGGCCCTACCGATCATGACGCGCTCGCCCATTGCGGCAATGTGCTCTGCTCGGCGATGCGGCAACCGTTTGAAATGCCGGGCGGGCCAATCCGCCTATCCGCTTCGGCGGGCTTTGCGGCCTCCGTTTCGGGCGATACCGCTCACAGCCTGTTCGACCGCGCCGATTATGCAACCTCTGCGGCCAAGCGCGATACGCGCGGCAATGCCGTCGTGTTCTCGGAACACCATGCCAGCGAGATCATCAAGGTCCGGCGCATGGAGCACCTGTTGCATACCGCAAGGCTGGAAGATGAAATCTACATTCTGATCCAGCCGCAATTCGACGTGGCTCTGGGCGCGACCACCGGCTTTGAAGTGCTGGCTCGCTGGCGCAGCCCGGTGCTGGGCGAAGTCTCGCCCGCCGAATTCATTCCCATGGCCGAGCGCACCGGCCAGATCTGCAAGATCACCCAGATCGTGCTCAAGCAGGCGCTCAAGGTCAGCGAAACCATTCCCTCCGGGATGCGGCTATCGGTCAATCTTTCGGCCAATGATATCGGCTCGACCACCGCCATTCAGCAGATCGTGGCTTTGGTCGCGGCCAAGGGGAAGCCCTGCCGCGTGGATTTTGAAATCACCGAAACTGCCGCCATGCGCGATCTTCAGCAGGCCAATGAATCGCTATTGGCGCTGCTCCATCTGGGCGCGCGCATCGCGCTGGACGATTTCGGCACCGGCCATTCCAGCCTGACCCATGTGCAGAAGCTCCCCCTGCACCGGATCAAGATCGATCGCTCTTTTGTCATGGAAGTCACCAGCGACCCGGCCAGCCGCGCCATCGTCAAGACCATGATCGATCTCTGCCGCAATCTGGGCATTTCCTGTGTCTTTGAAGGCATCGAGACCGAAGAGCAGCTCGACGCACTGGTCTCACTGGGCGGGCAGGTCATGCAGGGCTATCTCTTCGGTCGTCCCATGCGCTCCGACGATCTCGAAGAATATCTCGCCCGCGAAACCTCGCTGCGTCGCCTCGAAAGCCGGGCGGTAAGCTGAGGGCCGGCCCCACTCCTCACCACCACCGCTCGTCACCCTTCCCCTTCGTCATTGCCCGGCTCGTCCGGGCAATCCATGCCGCCGCCGAGATGGATCACCGGGACAAGCCCGGTGATGACGACAATGGAGGGATACGCGCTTACAAATTGAAAGGGCAGGATTTCCATCCCGCCCTCTCCCTATTGCGCGACCAATACAGGCATAGCTCTCCCGGCCTTTAGGACGCGCCCCATTCGGCCATAGCCCTCATGGCCTTGTCAGCTCTAATCGCGCCACTGGCGCGATTAGCCTTTCAGGACGCTTCCAAGTCAAGGAAACCGCCGGACTGCCGCTCCCAGAGCATGGCGTAATGCCCGCCCGAGGCGAGGAGTTGGGCATGGGAGCCCTCCTCCACGATCCGCCCCTTTTCCAGCACCACAAGCCGGTCCATGGCGGCAATGGTCGACAGGCGATGGGCAATGGCGATCACCGTCTTGCCCTGCATCAGATGCGTCAATTGCTCCTGAATGGCCGCTTCCACCTCGGAATCCAGCGCCGAAGTGGCTTCGTCCAACACCAGAATGGGTGCGTTCTTGAGCAGCACGCGGGCAATAGCGACGCGCTGGCGTTGCCCGCCTGAGAGCTTTACGCCCCGCTCGCCGACATGGGCATCATAGCCCTTGCGCCCCTGCGGATCGGAAAGACCCATGATGACGTCATGCACATTGGCCTGTTCGGCAGCCCGGATCATGTCCTCATCACTGGCGTCGTGACGGCCATATTTAAGGTTCTCCCGCACCGAGCGGTGCAAGAGCGAGGTATCCTGACTGACGAGGCCGATAGCGGCACGCAGGCTTTCCTGCGTCACCTCTCGAACGTCCTTGCCATCGATGCGGATCGAGCCGTCCTGTACATCGAACATGCGCAGGGCCAGGTTGACCAGCGTCGATTTGCCCGAACCCGAGCGCCCCACCAGTCCGATCTTCTCTCCTGCCGCGATGGTGAGGCTGAAGCCGTCGATAACCGAGCCTTCCTTGCCGCGCCAATAGTTGAAGCTGACATTGTCATAGGCCAGTTCACCGGCCTTGACGTCGAGCGGCAGCGCTTGAGGCGCATCCAGCATGGTGAGGGGCTGGGCGATCGTGTCCATCGAATCCCGCGTCGTTCCGACCTGCCGGAAGATGTTGGAGCCGATTTCCAAAATCCAGCCGCTCATATTCATGATCTGCAGCGCGAACGGGATCGCCGTTGCCACCGCCGCAGCGCCCAGCACGCCCTCATTCCAGCCGGTCAGCGCCAGCCAGGTGACGGACACGACCAGCCCCGCATTCAGCATGAACAGGATCGACCACATATAGGTGAAGACCCGCATGAGCTTGCGGAACTCGATGGCGTGGTCCATCACGCTGTCGGACACATATTTGTCCTCATGCGCGCCGGTGGCGAAGGTCTTGATGGTCTGGATATTGGTGTAGCTGTCCACGATCCGCCCCGTCATCACCGACTTGGCTTCCGAAAGCGTTTCGGAATAACGGGCGATGAGTGGCATGGTGATGGTGAACAGCACTGCATATAGCAGCATCCACACCCCGATCGGCACCAGCAGCACCGGATCGAGCTGGGCCAGCACGACCACTGCGACGATCACGAAAATCAGCGCATACCAGGCCGCGTCGATGGTGAGATTCACCCCGATTTCGATGGCCTCACCGGCCTGGATGATCTTGTTGGCGATGCGTCCGGCAAAGTCGTTCTGGAAGAATGTCCAGCTCTGGCGAATGACATGCCAGTGGCTTTGCCAGCGGATCAGATCGACCAGATTGGGCACGATGCCGTGGTTGCGGATCAACGTGTCCATAAGGAACGCCATGGGCCGCACCAACACAACCACGAAGACCATCCAGAGCAGCGTGGTGCCATGCTGATCGAAGATTTCGCCGGGATTGGTGGTGGCAAGCATGCCAACGACCAGACCGACAAAAACCGGCATCAGGGCATCGGCCACCGAGCCGATGGCAACGAGTATGAAACGAAGAATGAAGGCGCCTTTGAACTGGCCAACGAAATAACCAACAAAGGCTTTGAGCCCCGTGGGCGGCTGGCGGTTTTCGGCCAGTGCGACGGGCGAATAGAGATTGTCGAAGAAATCGACGACGCGGTTGAACATTTTCAGTGCTCTTATTTTCGAGCCGCGCCTGACGCTTTAAATGTGTGCGGTCAGGTTCGGTGACGGTCTATGGGCTTGGTTTGCGCAAAACTCGCATTGGCGGGATTGGCTGGTTCCATAAACTTGATGATGTCACCCATCTGGGTTCTCCTCCTGGTTGGGTTGTTTATCCTCTCCTTGGCGGAGAGGCAGTCGCCGGACCTTCCTTCTCCCCTTGTGGGAGAAGGTGCCCGAAGGGCGGATGAGGGGTATGTGTCCCCATCCACCAAATATTTGAGGGAGAGAACCCCCTCATCCGTCTCGGCCTGCGGCCGATCCACCTTCTCCCACGAGGGGAGAAGGGAAAATCGCGCTTACCAAGCTCTACTCCGCCGCCTCTTCACCCTGATCGGCGTCGATGAAACCGCCGCTCTGGCGCTGCCAGAGCTGGCTGTAGATGCCGCCGGTTTCCAGAAGCTGGGCATGGCTGCCCTGCTCCACCACGCGGCCCTTATCCAGCACCACCAGCCGGTCCATCATGGCGATGGTGGACAGGCGATGAGCAATGGCGATCACGGTCTTGCCGTCCATCAGCATCTGCAACTGGCTCTGGATCGCCGCCTCAACCTCAGAGTCCAGCGCCGAAGTCGCCTCGTCCAGCACCAGAATAGGCGCATTCTTGAGCAGGACGCGAGCAATGGCGATACGCTGGCGCTGACCGCCAGAGAGCTTCACGCCGCGCTCGCCGACATGGGCGTCAAAGCCCTTGCGGCCCTGCAAGTCAGACAACGTCTTGATGAAGTCCGACGCCTCGGCCTTGTCGGCGGCAGCCAGCATCATCTCCTCGGTCGCATCGGGGCGGCCATAGATGATGTTGTCGCGCACCGAGCGGTGCAGCAGCGACGTATCCTGCGTCACCACGCCAATATTGGCGCGCAGGCTATCCTGCGTCACATTGGCAATGTCGTGCCCATCGAGCAGGATACGTCCATCGGCACGGTCGTAGAATCGCAGCAGCAGGTTGACCAGTGTCGACTTGCCCGCGCCGGACCGTCCAACCAGACCGATCTTCTCGCCCGGCTGGATATGCAGGTTGAGATTGTCGATCACCCCACCCTTCTTGCCATAGTGGAACGAGACATTCTCGAACTTGATGTCGCCCTTGATCGGCGGCAGCGCCTTGGCGTCCGGCGCGTCGGACACGACGCGGCTCACCGACAGCGAAGAAATGCCGTCGCGCACCGTGCCAATATTCTCGAACAACGAGGACATTTCCCACATAACCCACTGGCTCATGCCCTGGAAGCGCATCACCAGACCCAGCGAAACGGCGAGCGAACCCGGCGTCATCAGACCCTGCATCCACAGCCAGATGCCCGTTCCGCCAACTGCTGCCAGCAGCAGCGAGTTGGACCATAGCACCAGCGTATTAAGCACGGTGAACAGGCGCATCTGCCGATAGGCAGTGTCGAGAAATTCGTCCATCGCCTCCTTGGCGTAGGTCTCTTCGCGGTTGGAATGGCTGAA
>PJUL01000851.1_pt1 | contig 17244 bp, 16 predicted proteins | sample 1512221 | NCBI WGS metagenome assembly PJUL01 (sample SAMN08177667, study PRJNA422409) | Feces metagenome, whole genome shotgun sequencing project.
CCTGCACCTCGCCCAGGCCTTCGGACGGGATCTTGCCCGCCTCGATGGTCACCAGCAGGCCTAGGTCGGCCTTGGCGGCGCGCAGTTCCTCGCCCAGCAGGCGCACCAGCTCGCCCCGGCGCGGTGCGGGCACATTGCGCCATGCATGGAAAGCTGCATCCGCGCGGCCAATGGCGGCCGTGGCATCGGCCGCGCTTTGTTGCGGCACCTGGGCCAGCACCTCGCCCGTGATGGGCGAGCGCGCCGCCAGCGTGCCGCCGGTGTAGGCGGCGCGGGGCACGCCCAGGCGTTGCAGCAGTTGATCGACTTCAGGCACGAGAGGGGTGGCGGCAGAGGTGGCAGACATGGCGGCTCGCAAAGGTCAGGAAGCAGGGCAAAAAGGGGACGCGGATGCCAAAAAAACACCTCGCGAATGCGCCAATATCCACCAATCCAGTCGCAGTGGATAGCAAAAAAATGGAACTACTTGATCACAATTGAGAATGAAGTCCTTGAAAATTAGGGAGCTGCCAGCGCATACCCCATAAGCGCCAAAGCCCAAATTGACTCAAAGGCGCCCAGCGCCCATCATTCCCTCAACGCATGACCATCCCAGCATGACCCTGCTGCGCCGCACCTTCCTGCCTTCCACCGCCGACCTGTTGGCCTTTGAGGCCGCCGCTCGCCACCAGAGCGTGTCGCGCGCGGCGGAAGAGCTGCACCTTACTCAAAGCGCGGTGTCGCGGCAGATACGCCAGTTGGAGGAGCAGATCGGCACCGCTCTCTTCCATCGCGTGCGCCAGCGCGTGGTGCTGACCGACGCGGGCCGCGTCTACGCGGCCGACGTGCTGGCCGTGTTGCAGCAGCTGTCGGCCAGCACCCAAAAGGCCATGGCGTTCTCCAGCACCGACGGCCTGCTCAACCTGGCGGTGCTGCCTACGTTGGGAACGCGCTGGCTCATCCCGCGACTGGGTGGCTTCATGGCGCTGCACCCCGAGGCGATGGTCAACTTCTCGGCCCGCACCGAGCCGTTTGACTTTGCCGGCACACCGTTTGACGCTGCCATCCACTTCGGCACGCCGCACTGGGCCGGCGCCGTGTGCGAATACCTGATGCACGAAGAAACCGTGCCCGTGTGCAGCCCCACCTACCGCGACCGCCACAACATCCGCTCCCCGCAGGATTTGACGCGCGTGGTGCTGCTGCAGCAAAGCACCCGCCCCACACAGTGGGCCGAGTGGTTCGAGCTGGTGGGCGTGCCCACAGCCCTGGCCCTGCGCGGCCCGCAGTCCGAGCACTTCGCCATGATTGCGCAGGCGGCGGTCTCACACCTCGGCGCGGCGCTGCTGCCGCGCTTTTTGATTGAGCAGGAACTGGCGACGGGGAGCCTGGTGGAGCTGTCGGACAAAGTGCTGACGAGCACCGATGCGTATTACCTCGTGTACCCCGAGGCGCGCGCTCAAACGCCGCTGGTGAAGGCGTTCAGGGATTGGGTGGTGGGAGAGTGCGCGGGGCAGCGGCAGCGGGCGGCCTGAGGCAGCCCCACCACCGCCGCTGGGTGGGGCGCCCGTGAAACGACCTGGGAGCCCGCTACGGAGTCCTCAGGCATTGCGGAGCAAACGCAGTGCCTTAAAGACGGCTGCCATTTGGTCCGGGTTCATCCCATCTGCACGGCGGCGCAGCATGAGCTGATCAAAGCGCGCATCCAGATCAGGCACCTCGGCGCAGTAAGCCAGGGCCAGATTGGCCTGATAGGCCTTGACGTAGACGGGATGGCGGGGCTCAGCCAAGTCATACGCCAGGAAGTCTTGCAGCGTTTTGCACTGGTCCAGCACGGGCACCAGCGCGGCCAGCAGCCAATCGCCCAATGCGGGCAAAAAACTGTCCAGCCCAGCCACTTTTGAGGCGAGGTAGCCGCGAGAAGTCGGTCGTGCTGGCGAGAAGCCGTGCAGGAAGGAATTGATCTGCGGAGTGTCCACAATGTCGAAGGTGATGCGGGTCTGCGGCACACAGATTTTGGCCACCGGCTCGGGCAAGTCCGGCGTGATGCGGACAATCACAGTCGCAACGTAGTGGCTGGCCGCATCCCCCATCCACTCGACATGAATGCGCTGCTCGCCCAGCGGGCTGGGCCGCACAAGGTGCGTCTGTACGAGGTTGCCGCGCGGCGGGGGCGTTTCCAAGGCAAAGCCATGGTGCAGCAATCGCGGCAAGACAAGCGCCCGAAAGCGCCCTTGCACATCGAGCAACCCCGACGGCGCGGGCAGGGCTACCGGCGAATGAACCAGTCGCTCGCGACCCGCTTCAGAAAGCCGCCAGGGCCCGGGCACGAAACATTCTCCCGCTTGCTCGTCACACACACTCAGCCCCAGATTCAACGCCTCATCTATCAGGCGCGGATAGAAGTTGTCAGGCAAGGTACGAGCCAGCCCCAACGACCAGACCACCTCGTCAAGAACACCATTCGGCGCATCGAGCGTCCAGTCAGACGCAACCTCCGGCATGAAGGCCTGAAGACGCCGCGCAAGCTCTACAAAACGCGGGTTGGGTGGAGCAGGTTGATCGACGAGCCGATTCAGGACGGCTTGGGCCTCCGTCCAAGTCGCCGGGGTGGGTTGATCCCATATGTGAATGACATTGCTCATAAAACGCCTCTCTTTGTGAACTTGTTTTATTTTTGGCGGGATCCGTCTGCGCGCAAGCGCTCATACGTGCCTTAACACATAGCCCAGTGCGGCGTTCGCCACCAACCCCACCAGCACCAGTCCTCCAGCGATCACCGCAGCATGCACGGCACCCAACCCTGCCCGCTCGCGGACCCAATGCCACTCGGCGACAAGAAACCACAGCAACGCCACCAGTGCCACACCGGCCCCGAAAGCGGCCAGCAGCCCACCCGACAGGGCGAACGTGGTGCTGAGCGACATCGCCATTGCAAAAGGCGCCACCAGATAACACTGCTCGTAAAACGGGTTGCGCAGGTTCACGCGGTGGATGGGCTGGCGGCTGTGGCGCATGTACCAGACGGAGCCTGCCAGCGACCAGATGCCAAAGGCCATGGTGCGGTACAGCAGCAGGTTTTGCTCGGAGTTGAGCATTTCGGCAGCCAGCGAGCCCATCTCCTGAGCGGTCTGTTTGCGCAGGGCTAGGTCAATCACATGGGACACCAGCACGCACAGGATGAGCAGCAGCGGCGGGCTGATGGCGTCGCCGTAGCGGTCGTCGCCTTCGCGGGTTTGCTCGGCCTGTACGTAAGTCACCATCTGGCGTGGACGCAGCACGATGCGCCACAGGGTTTTGGGCAGCAGGACCAGCCAGATCAGGGCTTCATAAACAAAGTCTTCGAATGACTTGAGGATCTTGAGAAAGTCCACAGAAACTCCTTGCGGCGGTGGGCAGGTTCGTTCAACGGCTCAGGCGATATTGCGGGCCGACGCTACGGCAAAGGCCATGATCGCCCAGTCGTTGGCAATGTGAGCGATGGTGCTGGCCCACAGGTTGCGGGTGTAGAGAAACACCGCCGTCAGCACCAGCCGCGCGGTGCCGATGACCAACAGGGCCTGACCGATGTGCCATTGGTAAGTGGGCAGGTGCAGCGCACCAAACACCAGCGCTGTAGCGACCCAGGCCACAGCGATGGCCCAGCGGGTGGGCAGACCGGCACGGTGCAAAACGGCCACCGTAGCCAGCAGGGGCAGGATGGTGACCAGCTCTTCGCCCAGCAGTTGCACGGCCACCAGGGCAGACCGAGCAAGCACTTGAGCAACGGGCAAACCCGCAACCATGTCCACGCCGGCGTTGGCACTGAGGTTCGACATGCCCAGCACGTACACAGCCACCAGCGCAGGCAAGCCAATCACGAAGGGCACAGCAGCCAGCCCCAGAGCCACGTCGCGCCAGCGGGGGCGCCGGAACAACGCCACCCAGGCCGGGCCCACGGCCCAACGCAATCCGGCCCACTGCACGCCCACAAACAGCAGCGCGGCCAGCGCGCCGCCCCAAAGGCCCGGCAGCCAGCGGGGCACAGCCACCAACAGGACGAAGGCCACCGCGCTGGCGGCCCACAGCAACGCGCTGTGGCCCACGCTCAATGGCACAGGGTTGCCGAAGCTGTAGGGCAGCCCGGATGCGATGGATTGCACAGGCGGGATGGCGGAGGCTGGCTGGTCGAACGGTGTGCGGGGCAAGGTGACCTCCCGAAGTGGCAACAGGTTCCTGGACAACGATCAGGCTGGCAGATTGTCGGGGTTGCTTGAACAGCGTGGCTATTGGGCCGTCAGATACATAAATACAGGAAAAATGGCTTTTAGCGCCCATCAATAAAGCGCCGTAAGCTATAAAATTAGGAGCAATTTAGCTTCTGCGAAATTGCCGCACCCTTACGGCGCGGCGAGCTAGACCAGCCGTTGCAAGGGCCGCTTGCGCCACACAGCAAAGAAGTAGGTGGCCTGCAGCAACAAAGCGCACAGGTATGTCAGCGGGTAGCTGGCCCAGATACCCTCCAGCCCCCACAGTGGCTGCAGCGCGTGCCCCAGCGGCACCAGCAAGAACGCCAGGCACGACAGGGAAATGATGGTGGGCACCCGCACCGTGCCCGACGCTCGCATCACGCCAGTGAATACGCTGGCAATGCCGAACGCAACACTGCCCCAAACGGTGATCCGCAGCACGGTGGACGCCAGACCCACCACCGCCGGATCGGCCGTGAAGAGCCGTGCGGCCCAGGGCGAGGCAAGGGCCACCAGCATGGCCAGGCCGCCCGTCAGCACCAGGTTCATCGCCAGGCCCACCTGCGTGACGCGTTGGACTTCGCCAGGCCGGTTGCCGCCAATCGCCTGCGCTGCAAACACCGAGGATGCCATGGCGATGGACATGGCGGGCAACTGCACATAGGCCATCACCTGGTTCACAGTGCCCCATGCCGCCGTGGCCTGCCAGCCATGGGCGTTGACCAGGCGCAGCAGCATCACATCCGCCAACGAACTGGTAATGAAGAAAAGCCCCGTGGGCACGCCCAGGCGTGCCACGGTGGCCAGCAGCGGCCTGTCCCAGCGCAGGTACCGCGCCACGTGCACCGGGGCCAGCACATGGCTTTTGCGTTGAAGGTGCCACGCCAGCCAGGCCAGCGCAGCCGCGTTGCCGATCAGACTGGCCCAGCCGGCGCTTGCCGTGCCCAGGCGCGGAAGCCCCAGCCAGCCCAGAATGAATGCGGGGGTCAGCAGCATCCACAGGCCCGATGCCAGCACCAGCGCCCGCAGCGGCGTGGCCGTATCGCCCAGGCCGCGCAGCAGCGCTGCCGCCAACAGGTGTGTGAACAGCACCGGCATGGCCAGGAACAGCACCCGTGCATAAGCAACCGCCTCGGGCAGCACCTCGGCCGATGTGCCCAGCATGCGCAGCACGTCGCCGATCACCGCAGCCCCGAGTGCCGCCACGGCGCACGCCAACGTGAACCCGCCCAGCAGCACGGTACCTGCCACGCGGCGCACCTTGCCAGGGTCTTGCGCGCCCCACGCCTGCCCCACCAGCACCGAAGTGCCTGCGCCAAGGCCAATCACAAAGGCAATGCAGCACATGAACAACGGGAAGAAGCTGACCGCCGCAGCCAGCGCCTGCGCCCCCAAGAGCTGCCCCAGATAGATCGTGATGACCGTTCCGCCCAGCGCCTGGATCAGGTTGGTGAGAACCAGCGGCCCCAGGAACCCGAGGAACCGGCGCGGCAAGGGGGTGGAGGGCTGGCTCTGCATGGAGCCTGCCATGGTAGAGGCCGCGGTGCAGTTGCGCAGCCCTTTGCCAGCGCTGGCGCAGGAAACCAACACAGCCGCCCGAGCCCGCACAGGCATCACCAAGCACGCCATGCTCACATGGCGAGCGGACCCGCACCATGTGGCCACCCTAGCCCCCGGTGCTCTGGGCCCAGATTTACGGGGCGCGGCGCAAACGCATCTGGCTGGGCAACGGCACCGACAGCCGCAGCACGTCGTCTGCCAGCCACTGTGCCGAACGGCGTGCGCGCTGTGCCACGGCCGGCAGAGGCATCTGCAGGTAGTCGTCGTTGAAGACCTCGAAGCTGTAGTCGCCCCAGTAGCCCAGCGCGTCGAGCTTGAGCACCAGTTGCACAAGCCGCTCGCTGTGCACGCCTTCGCCGGGGAACACCCGGAACGTGCGAGCCGTGGCCATGCGTTCTTCGAAGGTGCGCGCCTCCTGCCACATGAAATCGGCCAGTTGCACGAGGAATATCTTGTCGGGCTGCAGGTCGTCGATGGCGTCCAGCGGCGTCTCGGCGGCGAAGATGTGGAAGGAATCGATGCCGATGCCCAGGTTGGGGCAATCGGCGCGCTGAATCACATCCCACGCGGCGGTGAACTGGTTGATCGTGCGGCCCCACGACAGCGCTTCGTAAGCGATGCGGATGCCGTACGGGATCGCCAGCATCGCCAGTTTGCGCAGGTCACGGGCGATGTGGTCTAGGTCGTCGCTGGCATGCTTGGAGGTCGAGGAACACGCCAGCAGCACGTTGCAGCCGAGGGCTGCACACATCTCCAGCATGGACTTGGCAATGTCCACCTTGTACGCATGCAGGTGGCCCGAGAGGCCTTCGAAATCCCGCAGCACCTGAAAGCCCGTGCCGCGCAGGCCGCTGGCATGCACGGCCTTCACAGCCGCCTGCCAGCCCTGGGCGTGGCCGACCAGGTCGTTGGCCTTGAGCATCACCTGCCCAAAACCGGCTTCGGCCATGGCCTCCAGCTTGGCCTCCAGCGGGCCGGCCAGCGTGATGGTGTCCATGCCGAAAGAGCGGATGGAGAGGTCTTCCCGCTGGCGAAGCAGGGCGTTGTGGCTCATGGCATCACTCCCCGGCAGGCGGTGCGCTGTGCACCAGCTCGAACACGACCGAGCCCAGGTAGGTCTTGCTGATGGCGCCGCGCCGCTCGGTGTGCACTGCATCGGTTTCCACAAACTCAACGCCGCGTGCCCGCAGCGCCTGCACGGCCGCCACCACATCTGGCACACCGAGGCCAATGCGCTGCAGCCGCTCGCTGCCGTCCAGCACGTTGGGCTCCGGCTCGATGAGTTGCAGCATGAAGTGCTGCGCAGAGTCCAGCGCGGGCGCGCGCAGCAGCTTGCCCTTGGGCATGATGCCAAACCGCTGCTCGTCCGGAATCAGGCGGGTGCCGAAAAGTTCGCTGTAGAACTCGATCCAGTCGTGGCTGCGCTCGGGACCGATGTACTGCACGATGCCGAAGAAATGAATGCCTGCCGTCGATGCCGGGTGCTGGTCCACCGTGGGAATGGGGACGAAATCCACGTCGTAGATGCTGAAGTGCTGGTAGCGATCCACAAAGTGGATGCGGCTGCCACCTGCGCCATGAATGGCGGGGATGTTCAGTTCCATCACGCCGGCGTGCGTGGGCACCTCCCACGCACCGCGCTCCAGCACGTAACGGTAGGCTGCTTGGGCGTCACGCACGCGCAGTGCCACGGCCGAGATGACGGGCGAATCTGCACCGTGTCGAATGCCCTGCACGTCGGTAGGATGCGCGTTGACCACGATGTTCAGCGCGCCCTGCCGGTACAGCAGCACTTCGCGGGACCGGTGGCGTGCCACGGGGCGAAAGCCCATCATCTCCAGCACCTGGCCCAGCGCCTGCGGCTTGGAGGTCACGTACTCGATGAATTCCAGGCCATCAAGGCCGATGGGGTTGCAGGCATCGCTGAAAGATGCCTGCAGTGGCTCGCGCGTGGGGCTGGTCGGGGCGGGGAGTTGGGTCAGCAAATCACTCATGGCCATCCTCAAAGATCGTTGCCGGGGTCAAGGCTGTCGGCCGCATCGGCCATGGCCTGCAAGGGTCCCAGTGATTCGCCCGGGTTGCCGTTCATGGCGTAACCGCCATCCACCGCCCACACCGCACCGGTGACGAAGCCGGAGGCGGGCTCTGCCAGGAAGCCCACCACGCGGGCAATTTCGTCCGGCGTGGCCCAGCGGCCCACCGCCGAACGCTCGGCAAACAGCGCGTAGTCGAGCGTGCCCAGCCGCATTTTTTCGCGCAGCACATCGGTCAGCACATAGCCGGGTGCGACGGCGTTCACCGTCACGCCATGGCGCCCGTTCTCCAGGGCCAGGCCTCGGGTGAGGCCGGCAATGGCTGCCTTGGCCGTGGAATACGCCGTGCGGCGCTGCAGCCCCACCAAGCCGATGACGGAAGAGAGATTCACGATGCGCCCGAACCCGCGCTCGCGCATGCCAGGCAGTACCGCAGCGCACATGGCGGCCGTGCCACACACGTGCACGGACAGCATGCGCTGCAAATCGCTGGCAGGCAGCGTGTGGTGGTCTGCCGACTCGCGCTGCATGATGCCCGCGTTGTTTACCAGCACAGCCACCGGGCCCAGTTCGGCCGCCACCTGCGCGGTACCAGCGAGCACGCTGGCCTCGTCGCTCACGTCGGCCGCCACGGCCAGTGCGCGCACGCCGTGTGCCACCGCTATGTCGCGCGCAACATCGGTGGGCCCCTGCAGGTCGACCAGTGCCACATCGGCGCCGCGTGCTGCCAGGTCTTCGGCAATGGCGCGGCCAATGCCCCGGCCCGCACCCGTGACCAGCGCCACCCTGTTTTTCAATGCGTGCATGGCCGTCACAGCACCTTCCCGGGGTTCAGGATGCCCTTGGGGTCCATGGCGTGCTTGAGCGTGCGCATCAGCGCGATCTGCTCGGGCGACCGCGCGTGGCCCAACCAGCGGCGCTTGATGGTGCCGATGCCGTGCTCGGCCGACACGGTGCCACCGAACTTCTGCACGAGGCCGTACACCACCTCTTCCACGGCGTCCTTAGGCTGTTCCTTGTCGCCCGCGCGGTAGGCCACGATGTGCACATTGCCGTCGCCGATGTGGCCGTAGAAAACGCTCTCCAGCCCGGGCACCTTCTCGGCCAGCTCGGCCTTGCAGGCGCGTGCGTAATCGTCCATGGCCGTCTGCGGCAGGCCGATGTCAAACGCCAGGTGGCCGGGCCAGGTCTGGTGCAGCTCGCCGCAGGCATCGCGCACGCCCCACAGGGCTTGCTCTTCGGCGAGTGACTGCGCCACCACGGCATTGGGAATCACGCCCTCTTCCAGCAGCTTTTCCATCCAGGATTCGAAGCGCGGCAGGTCGGACTCGGGGTCAGTGCCCAGCGCCTCGATCAGCACATAGGCGCCGTAGGGCGTGTCGTCGCCGGCAAACGGGTTGCGCGCGCGCAACTCGCCCACGGCGCGGTCCCAGTAGTCAGGCCACATCACCTCGAAGGCCGAGAGCAAAGGCCCCAGGCCGGACCGCGCCGCGCCCAGCAGGCGCAGCACCGCTGCGTAGTCCTCGCAGGCGCACATGGCCACCACCGAGGAGCCCGCCTTGGGGAACATGCGCAACACAATGCGGGTGATCACGCCCAGCGTGCCTTCGCTGCCGATGAACAGGTGCTTGAGATCGAAGCCCGCGTTGTTCTTGATCATCTTGTTGAGGCAGTTCACCACGGTGCCATCGGCCAGCACGGCCTCCACACCCAGCACCATTTCGCGGGCCATGCCATAGCGGATCACGCGGTTGCCGCCCGCGTTGGTGGACAGGTTCCCGCCAATGGCGCACGAGCCACGCGCACCCAGATCGAGTGGGCAAAAAAATCCGGCAGCCAAAGCGGCCTGCTGCACCGTTTCCAGCGGCGTTCCGGCGGCCACCGTCATGGTGGCGGCGGCCACATCGATCTCCTCGATGCCGACCATGCGCTCGAGCGACAGCGCAATCTCGTTCGCGCCGGCGCGGGCACCACCGCACAGGCCGGTGAGGCCGCCTTGCGGCACCACGGCAATGCCATGCGCGTTGCAGGTGCGCAAGACAGCCGCAACCCCTGCCGTATCGGCAGGCCGCACCACCGCCAGCGGCGTGGTGGGTGGCAGGCCGCTGTAGTCGTTGTGGTTACGCACCGGCACGGCGTCGCCAGCCAGCACGGCCACAGGGCCCAGTTGGTCAAGCAGTTTCTGCAGGGCGGGGTGAGAGGCGGCAAGCGTGGACATGGAAAGCAATCGGTACGTGAAGAGAAAACGGGCGGTAAGAAAAAGAAAGGCTGGAAATCAGGCGCCGAAGCGGTCATCCAGACCCTTGTGAAAATCCAGGTCCACCAGTTCGGTGAAATCGGCATAGCTGACCATGCCGCCGGCCGCGCCGACCGGCGTGCCTGCGCGTTTGAGTTCCGCGAGTGCTCCAGACACTGCGCGCACCGCGGTAAACAACGCGGTCACGGCGTAGAACACCACCGAGAAACCCATGCCCTGCAACTGAGAGGCAGTGAGTGCGGCAGCGGGCGTTCCATCCACCAGCGAGACCACCTTGGGGCCTTCCACGGCGCGCGCCACAGCCTCCACTTCGGCCACCGTCTTGATGCCATCGACGAAGACAAGGTCTACCCCCACCTGCTGGTACAGCTTGGCGCGGCGCACGGCTTCGTCGATGCCGGCGGCGGGCAACGCATCGGTGCGGCCGATGATCAGCAGGTCGCCGTCGCCACGCGCTTCCACCGCGCAAGCCAGGCGGCGCACGTTCTCACCCGCGTCCATCAGGCGGATGCCGGCCATCTGGCCGCAGCGCTTGGGCGCCACCTGGTCTTCGAGGTGAATGGCGGCCACACCAGACTGCAGGTACTCGCGCACTGTGCGGTGGATGTTGGAAGGGCCGCCATAGCCGGTGTCGGCGTCGGCGATCACGGGAATGTCCACGGCACGCACCATGTCGCGCGCATGGGCGGTCATCTCGGTCTGGCTCAGCAGGCCGATGTCGGGCGTTCCGAGGCGGCTGGCCGTGGCGCCAAAGCCCGTCATGTAGACGGCTGGAAAGCCAGCCTTCTGAACCAGGCGCGCGGTGATGGAATCCGGCGCCCCAGGCGCCATGATGATTTCGCCGGCTTGCAGCAGGCGACGCAATGTGGAAGCTTGGGTCATGAGGCAGAGGGAGATTGAATACGTTGCAAACGGGGCGGCCGGGCTGGCGTACCGATGCGACCGCTGTCCACCGCAAGGCGGTAGGCGTCCACCGTGCGGTCGATATGGATGCGCAGCAGGTTTTCGAGGCTGGCGAAATCCCCGCCGTCGACAAATTTCACGACGGCCTGGTGTTCTGCCAGAGAGACCTTACGCGCATCCGAAAACTGGCGCGACATCGCCGTGCGCAGTGCCGCGATCTTTCCGGCAACCAGGTCATAGGCATCGTGCAGGTAGCTGTTGCCCGAGTGCAAGAAAAAAGCCAGATGGAAGGCCGAGTCGGCATGGCCGTAGCGCACATCGTCATCGGCATCGATGGCCGCCTGCATCTCTGCCAGGCCAGCGCGCAGCGTGCGGATCACGCCGTCATGGTCGTGCCGGTAAGCGCATCGCGCTGCCTGCACCTCCAGCATCACTCGAAAGTCGCAGATGGCGCGCATGTCTTCCTCGCTAGGCTGGAAGACAAAGCTGCCACGCTTGGGCCGGATCTCGACCAGGCCGGTGTTCTGCAGGAGCGTCAGCGCATCCCGCACGGGTGTGCGGCTCACGCCGAACAGCGCCGCAAGCGTGTCCTCCGAGATCATCTCGCCCAATGCGAACTCCCCGTCGACAATCGCCTGGCGCAGACGGCTGGCGACGATCTCCGTCAGGGACTTGGGCATCTCGATGTCAAATTTGCGGGGCATGCGGGCTCCTGGGTATGCAAAAAGCCATAACTTAGCTGAGCACCAGGCCGCCATCGATGTTGATCGACTGACCCGTCATGTAGTCGGATGCCGGGGAGGCCAGGAACAGCGCCAGGCCCGCCACGTCCTGCGGCTTTTGGGCGCGCCCCATGGGCACGTTGGCCACGCGGCTGGCGAACACGTCGCCTTCTCGGCCGTTGTTCAGGTGGGCCAGGTCACGGTCCATGCGCGTCCACATGTCGGTCGCGACGATGCCGGGGCACAACGCGTTGACCGTGATGTCTGGCGAGAGCGTGTAGGCGGCGGTCTGCGTGAGGCTGACCACAGCCGCCTTGCTGGCGCGGTAAGGCCCCTGAAAGGGCGCCATCACACCTGCGCCATAGCGCGCCGCAATGGACGCCATGGTGATGACCTTGCCGCGCGGCCGGCCTTCGGCCAGCGGCGCCTGGTCTTTCATGCGGCGCGCAGCGGCCTGGAGGCTGAGGAAGGCGCCCTTCACGTTCACCGCAAAGTGCAGGTCCCAATCGGCAGGCTGCAATTCCATGAACGGCTTGACCTGCGCAACGCCAGCGTTGCACACCATCACGTCGAGGCGGCCGAAGGCCTGCACGGCTTTTTCCACCATGCGCTCGCACGCGGCGGCATCCGTGACATCGGCCGCGGCTGCGGCCACCTCATGGCCCTCGGCACGCAGCGAATCGCACGCGGCCGCGCACGCCTCGGCATTCACGTCGGACAGCACCACGCGCGCGCCGGCCTGCGCGAAATGCCGTGCCAGCCCCAGGCCGATGCCCTGGGCTGCGCCGGTGATGGCGACCACCGCGCCGACTGGCGGCAGGGTGGCGATGGCGGGGCTTGGGCCTGTCACTTGGCGGCGCGGATGCGTTGCAGCTCGGCGTTCACGGCGGCCAGGGTGTCTTCACCCACTACCTTGGCCTGCGCGGCGTAGACATCCTTCACGCGGTCGCGCATGCGCTGCAGTTCTGCAGGCGACACGTCATTGACCTGCATGCCGCCCTTCTTGAGCTTGGCAATGACTTCCGCATCGGCCGCACGGCCCACACGGCGCGACTCCTCCTGGCCCGCGATGGCGCAGTCGTGCAGCACGGCCTGCTCCTGAGACGAAAGCGTGTCGAACTTCTTCTTGGAGATCAGCACAGCCAGCGGGCTGTATGCGTGGCGGGTGAGCGAGAGGTATTTCTGCACTTCGTAGAACTTCATGTTCTCAATCAGCGCGATGGGGTTTTCCTGGCCGTCCACGGTGCGGGTTTCCAGAGCGGAGTACACCTCGGAGAAAGCCAGCGGCGTGGGGTTGCTGCCCAGCGCGCTGAAGGTGTCCAGGAACACCTTGTTCTGCATCACACGCATCTTCACGCCTTGCAGGTCTTCCCACTTGGCCACGGGGTGCTTGGAGTTGGTGACGTTGCGGAAACCGTTTTCCCAGTAGGCCAGGTTGACGAGGCCCGCTGCCTCGAACTTGGGTGCGAAGGACTTGCCGATGGGGCCGTCCAGCACCTGGTCTGCCTCACGCTCGTTCGAGAACAGGAACGGCAGGTCGAACACGGCCAGTTGGGGGATGGCACCTACCAGTGGCGCGGTGGAGGTCAGCACCATGTCGAGCGAGCCTGTGCGCACCTGCTGCGACGCCGTGGTGTCGTTGCCCAGCGCGCCGTCGTAGTAGGTCACGAGCTTGAGCTTCCCGCCGGATTTCTCGGCCGCGCACTGCGTCATCTTGGTGATGCCGAAGCTGATCGGATGACCCTTGGCCACACCGGAGGAAACGCGCAGCGAACGCGCCTCGAACTGGGCGTGTGCTGGGGCGGCAACGGTCGCCGCCGCAAGGGCGAGCGCGGAAACGCGCAGGAAGCTGGACATCATGGAATAGTCTCCTTGTTGGAATAGGGGAACAGAACGGAACAGAGGGATCAAAAATGAAGCGACGCCGCGGCTGTCAGCCCATCAGCCGGTCAGCCAGCGCAACGGCACCAGCACGATCTGCGGGAACAAAACCAGCAGGAACAGCACTGCGACTTCGGCAATCAGGAAAGGCATGAGGCCTTTCATAAGCTCGCCCATGCGCAGCTTTGCCGTACCGCAAATCACGTTGAGCACGATGCCCACCGGTGGCGTGATCAGGCCGATGGCGTTGTTCATGATGAAAAGCACCCCGAAGTACACCGGGTCGATCCCGGCCTCGCGCACCAGTGGCATCAGCACTGGCGTCAGGATGAGCAGCGTGGGCGCGAAGTCGAGCGCGGTACCCACGATCACCACCAGGATCATCATGATCGCCATCAGCAGGATCGGGCTATCGACAAAAGGCTGAAGCAGTTCGCTGACCTGTTGCGGGATGTCGGACGCCGTGATCAACCAACCTGAAACCAACGCGCAGGCGATCAAGAACACAACCACAGCCGTGGTCTTGGCCGCGCTGACGATCAACGGGTAGATCGAGGGCCACTTGAGTTCTCGGTAGACGAACATGCCGACGAAGAAAGCGTATACCGCAGCCACCACGGCAGCCTCGGTCGGCGTGAACAGTCCGAACTTCATGCCGCCCACAATGCCGATGGGCATCACCAAGGCCCAGGTGCTGCTCAAAGCCACCTTCGCGCGTTCGCGCATAGGCATGCGTGGCAGCACTTTGACATCATCCTTGCGCGCAACGATCAGCCATGCGATCAGCAACGAAACGCCCATCAACAAGCCCGGCACGATGGCGGCCATGAAGAGCTTTCCGATGGACACGTTCGCCACCACACCGAAAATGATCATGCCGATGGAGGGCGGCAGCACCGGTGCGATCACGCTGCCGGCCGAGATAAGGCCGGCCGAGCGCGGAATGTTGTAGCCCGCCTGCCGCATCATGGGGATGAGCATGGTGGCCAGCGCGGCTGCGTCGGCGGCAGCAGAGCCCGAGATGGCCGCCATGATCACTGCCGCCAGAATGGCGACGATGCCCAGCCCGCCCCGGATGTGGCCAACGAAAGCCAGCGCAAAGTTGACGATGCGCTTGGAGATGCCCCCGGCGTTCATCAGTTCGCCCGCCAGCATGAAGAATGGAATCGCCAGCAGCGGGAAGCTGTCGGCACCCTCGATGATTTTTTGCGACAGGATGGTGGTGTCCACCTGGCCCTGCAGCATCATCAGCGCGGCTGCGCACACCAGCAGCGCGAAGGCGATCGGCATGCCCAGCGCCATGGCGCCGAGCAGCGAGAAGACAAATACGCCAGCGGTCATGCGCGTCCCCCGGTGATGGAAGGGGGCACGGCGGGCGCGTTGGCGATTTCTTCCTCGCTCTCATGCACGCCAATGAGTTCGGCATCGCTCAGTTGGCCTTTGGCCAAGCGCCAAAGCTTATTCAGGCTGACCAGTGCAATGCCCACGCTGGTGAAGTAACCCATGCCGAAGATCCAGATCATTGACATCCCGGTGACCTGCGCCATGGTGGTGGCGTTCACCTCATGCTGGCGCCAGGTGCCCCAGAAGAACATCGCACAACACACCAGGATCAGCAGTTCGCTGGCTACGAGGCAGGCAATCTTGCCGCCGCGCGGCAGCGCCTGCACCAGCGAGTCGACGCCCAGGTGGGCGCCTTCGTGCATGGCGACCACCGCGCCCACGAACACCAACCAAATGAAGGCGAAGCGGGAAAGCTCTTCGGACATCACGAAGCCCGAGTTGAAGCCGTAGCGCAGCACCACGTTGCCGAAAACCATGACCACCATGGAGATGAGGCAGAAGGCCAGAAACGCCTCCAGCACCCGAACCACCGGCCCGCGCCGGCGCGCGACCGCGCTCATCGAACGACCCCAAAGATCACCCGCTGCGAGACGAACGCAGCAAGGCGGGGAAAGCGGCAAACCATGGCTGTCTCCGGAAAACTTGTAATGGCCGGTATTGTTGTATGTAAGGTACCGTACACATATTAGGGTAATCACTATGTCAAAAAGGAGAGATCAAGGCATCTCGACCCCATGGATCACAACCAGGTGAAGGCGGCAGAGATAAATAGCCTTGCGCTGTTCTTGCGCAGAGGCAGGCCATCGCGGTGACCGGACGGCGAGCGCCACCATCGGTGCCGCGCGCGACCGAGCCGATCAGTCAGCTCGCGCAACACCGTCATTGGTGCGATGAGCTCGGTGGGTCAGAGAGAGGCGGCAGAAACCCGCGATGCACGCAACCGATTCAACGAACGAACGGTCGGCTGCGCGAGCACCCGCGCCCAAGCCGCCCCACAGAAGAAGCGCTCAGCGCACAGCACTGGTGATTTGAGGAAGCGAGCATCCAATGGATCGCGCGGTCCCAATCAACCGCTAAAAGACGCGCCTATTCCTATTGCTCCGCCGGAGCAATCGCCTGCGCCACATGGCCGCCCGAAAGGCTCTGTGCAGGCCGACGCAGGGTGGCATCAAAAGGGTTGATCCTTGGCCCAATCGAAGCGGCCTCGCGCTTGAGCAACTCAACCACCGTGGGCAGCCGGTCCTCGTTCAAGCGCGCGGAGATGGTGCCCACGCTGAGCGCAGCCACAGCGCGCCCTTCTCGGTCCAGGATCGGCACGGCCACGCCAGCCATGCCTTCGAGCAAGCCCGTATTGCGGCCCGCGTAGCCCAACTGGCGCACGCGCTCGATTTCGGTGCGCAGATAGACCTCGTCAAACACGCCGTATTCCCGCACACGCGAGAGGTTGAAGCGGATGACTTCTTCGCGCTCGGCCTCGGGCAAGAAGGCCAGGATGGCAAGCGCGCCCTGCCCCACGCCCAGGGCCACGCGGCCGCCGATGTCGCCAGTGAACGACCGGATGGGGAACGGGCCCTCGCTGCGGTCCAGGCAAACTGCATCGAAACCGCTGCGCACCAAGAGAAAGATGCTGTCGCCCAGGCTGGCGCACAGGCGCAGCAACACCGGACGGCACAGGCTGCGCAAATCCCCTGGGTTGCCGGCTTTGGCGGCCAAGGCAAAAAAATCCATGCTCAATCGGTAGAGCTTGCTGCGCTCGTCCTGCTCGACCATGCCCTCTGCCACCAGCGATTGCAGCAAACGGTGCGTGGTGCCTTGCGTGAGGCCCACGGCACGCGCCAATTGGGTGACACGCCCGCCCTCAGCTTGTACGGCGGACAGGGCCCGGATAACGGCAAACACCCGGGGTACGCCGCCGGTGGCGGTTGATGCGGCTTCCATACATCGCTCCTGTGGAATTAAGTGTTCAAACTAGCCGCATGATATTTCATTCAATGGAATAAATTTAAGAAAAATTCTGTTTAGTGGAATACCCGAAGCGATCTGGTTTGTTTATTGCAATAGATTCAATCAAATCAAACGGCTGCTTCAATCTTTGTGCGTCATTTGCACCAGCCCGGTGCACATACCCAAAGGTCCCGCAGCCCCATCCATGCAAGTTCACAGCAGATGCGCGCGCGGGCACTCCAAGTCCAGGCCGTGCAGACACCGGAAAGGCCTTCGCCATGTCGTTTCTCAAGCTCACGGATGTGACCAAGTTCTATGGCAGCACCTGCGCGGTGCAGGCCATGAACCTCACGGTGCAAAAGGGTGAATTTGTGTCGTTGTTGGGCCCCTCG
>PJUL01000852.1_pt1 | contig 17238 bp, 13 predicted proteins | sample 1512221 | NCBI WGS metagenome assembly PJUL01 (sample SAMN08177667, study PRJNA422409) | Feces metagenome, whole genome shotgun sequencing project.
GACAGCGACACGATCAGGAAGCGCAGGATGGGGTCGTCGCGCAGCTTGTGCCAGGCGCCTGACAGCGTCATCACGCCGTTGATCATCCCACCCCAGCTTGGGGCCAGCAGGATCAGCGAGAACACCATGCCCACCGATTGCGTCCAGTCAGGCAGCGCGGTGTAGTGCAGGTGGTGGGGGCCGGCCCACATGTAGGTGAAGATCAGCGCCCAGAAGTGCACGATGGACAGGCGGTAGCTGTACACCGGACGGCCTGCCTGCTTGGGAATGAAGTAGTACATCATCCCGAGGAAGCCCGCCGTGAGAAAGAAGCCCACGGCGTTGTGGCCGTACCACCACTGCACCATGGCGTCCTGCACGCCGGCGTAGGCCGAGTAGCTCTTCATGAAGCCGGCGGGGATCGCAGCGCTGTTGACCACGTGCAGCAGCGCCACAGCCAGGATGAACGCGCCGAAGAACCAGTTGGCCACGTAGATGTGCTTGACCTTGCGTGTGCCGATGGTGCCAAAGAAAACGATGGCGTAAGACACCCAAACCAGCGTGATCAGGATGTCGATGGGCCACTCCAGCTCGGCGTATTCCTTGCCGGACGTGTAGCCCAGCGGCAGGCTGATGGCGGCAGCCAAGATGACCAGTTGCCAGCCCCAGAAGGTGAAGGCGGCCAGAGGCCCTGCGAACAACCGCACCTGGCAGGTGCGCTGAACCACGTAGTAGCTGGTGGCAAACAGCGCACACCCGCCAAACGCGAAGATCACCGCGTTGGTGTGCAAGGGGCGCAAGCGCCCATAGCTGAGCCAGGGAATACCGAAGTTGAGTTCGGGCCATGCCAGTTGCGCGGCAATCACCACGCCCACCAGCATTCCAACCACCCCCCAGACCACGGCCATGATAGAAAACTGCCGCACCACCGTGTCGTTGTAGTGCGCAGTGCTTGCTTTTGGAGAATCCATCGGGCACCTCTTTTGTAATGCAGTCAGAGTTTGTTGCAGTCAGCACAGAACGGCATTGACGCAAGTCAACCGTCTCGGAGAATGCGCTCGCCTTCCTGTTCGACGCTTTCAAATTGGCCGTGGTAGACCGCCCACCACAGCCCTCCCAGGATGAGCAGCACCAGCAGCACGGACAGCGGAATCAGCAGATACAGGATGTCCATCAGACGGCCTCCAGACGGGTTGTTGCGGAAAGTGCGATGGGCGGCGAACCCACCGCTTGAGCAAGCAGCGCATCCGCACGCACGGCCACACCATTCGCCGAGTCGGGCACGTCGGGCGCCCCAGGCAGCGCCGGCAAATCACGCGCCAGGCGCGCCGCGTTGACCACCACCAGCAGCGAACTCAGCGCCATGCCCAGCCCGGCCAGCCAGGCGGGCATCCAGCCCACCACCGCCAAGGGCACACACAGCGCGTTGTAGCCCGCCGCCCACCACAGGTTCTGGCGCACCACACGCAACGTGCGGCGTGCCAGCAGCATGGTTTGCGGCACCAGCGCCAGGCTGTCGCCCAACACTACAAAATCAGCCTGCGACTGGGCCAGCGGTACCGCGCGGCCAAACGCAAAAGACACATGGGCGCCTGCCAGCACCGGCCCGTCGTTCAGACCATCCCCCACCATCGCCACGTGGTGTCCGCTGGATTGCAGGGCTTGTAGCGCCGCCAGCTTGCCCTGCGGGGTGCATTCGCCGTGGGCCTGGGCAATGCCCGCCTGCTGGGCCACACGCTGCACAGCGCCCAGGCGGTCGCCCGACAGCAGGTGCACAGCCACCCCTGCATCGGCCAAAGCGCCAACGGTGGCAGGCGCCTCGGCGCGCAGATGCTCCACCAGATCAAACCGCGCCAGTTCGGCCATCCGGCCGGTTGCGCGGTCTGCAGGCACAGGCGGGTTCGGCAGGGCATCTTGCGCAACAGACAACACCACCTGCAGCGCGGCGCTGCCAGCCTGCGACGCCACACCGGCATGGGCCGCCGAGCCCAGCCGCACGATGCAGGGGCCGTGTACACCGGTGCGGTCCACCACATGGGCGACCAGGCCTCGGCCGGCATCCTCTTGCAGGCCGGACACCTCCCAGCGCGCATCGACCGCAGGGGCTGCGGCCACCAGGGCGCGCGACGCCGGGTGCATGGATTGGCGGGCCAGCGCGGCAGCCAGAGACAGCGCTTCGTCTGCCGCATACCCCTGCGCGGCACCCTCTTCGAACGCCAGCTGGATGGACTGCAGTGTCATGCCATCGCGGGTCAGCGTGCCGGTCTTGTCGAAGACGATGGTGTCCACGCTGGCCAACGCCTCCAGCCCCTGCAGATTGCGCACCAGCACACCGTGGCGCGCCAGCGTGCCCGCCGCGGTGAGCATGGCCACCGGTGTGGCCAGCGACAACGCGCAGGGGCAAGTGACGATGAGCACCGCCACCGCCACCATCAGTGCGTGCCCCGGGTCTGACGGCCACCAGTAGACCGCGGCCAGCGTGGCGGCCGCCAGCACGGCGACCAGGAAGGGGCGCGCGATGCGGTCGGCCAATTGCGCCAGGCGCGGCTTTTGCAGCGATGCGCTTTCCATCAAGGCCACGATCTGCGCGAATCGGGTTTGGCCGCCGGTGCCCTCCACCTGCACTTCGACCGGCGCCTGCAGGTTGTAGCTGCCGGCCGTCACGGTGCTGCCCAACGGCCTCGGCACGGGCGTGGATTCGCCGGTCAGCAGCGCTTCGTCGGCATGGGTGTTGCCCAGCGTGATGCGGCCATCCGCCGGAAACGCCTCCCCCGGCAGCACACGGATGGTGTCGCCCACCGCCACGCGGCGCGTGGCCACCCGCACAAAGCTGCCGTCGGCCGCGCGCCGCTCCACGCTGTCGGGCAAGCGGTTCATCACGGCCTCCAGCGCGCCGGCGGTGCGGTCTCGCAGGCGCAGCTCCAGCCAGCGGCCGGTGAGCAGGAAGAACACGAACATGGTCAGCGAATCGTAATACACCTCCTTGCCGAAGATGCCGCTCGGATCGAACGTACCTGCCGTGCTGACCACAAACGTGATGGCCATGCCCAGCGCCACCGGCAGGTCCATGCTGACGCGGCGCAAGCGGATATCGCGCAGCGCACTGGAAAAAAACGGCCCGCACGAAAACACCACCATGGGCAGCGTGATGACCCACGAAGCCCAGCGCAGCAGCTGCTCCATCTCGCCTGAGAGATCACCCGGTTGCGCCACATACGCGGGCCACGCGTACATCATCACCTGCATCATGCAAAAGCCCGCTACCAGCCAGCGCCACAGCGCCCGGCGGTTTTCGCGCTGGCGCTGCTCGCGCGCAAAAGCGTCCATGGCAGGCATGGCGCGGTAGCCCGCCTTTTGCACCGCAGCCATCCACTGCGAGGGCAGCACCTGCCCCGGCTGCCACACCACACGCGCGCGGCGCGTGGCGGCGCTCACCTCGGCCTGCTGCACGCCAGGCACGGCGCGCAGGGCGTCTTCAATGGTGAGGGCGCAGGCTGCGCAGTGCATGCCCTCCAGCACCACCTGCGAATCCCAGGCACTGGTGGCAGGCTCGTCGGGAGAACAGGGCCTGCCGAAGGCAGACCACTCGTGGGGATCGTCCAGCAGCACCGCCTGCGCAGGGGGCTGCGCAGCAGGCTCTGCGCCTGGCGTCGGATCAGGCTCCTGCGCGGCGGGCTCCGCCGGCGCGTCGGGTCGAAACATTGACATGGTTCAAGCCTATCGTTGGGGACCGACAGGCACATTGACCTGGATCAAGCCCCGGGACATGAATCATCCTAAGCTTCTTCCATCACTTAGAGGAGCCTTTTATGTACAAACGCATCCTGATCGCGACCGATGGGTCTCCCTTGTCAGCCAAGGCCGTGGAGCATGGCCTGTCTCTCGCGGCGCTCTCTGGCGCCAGCGTGGTGGCCTTGAAGGTGGTACCCCGCTATCCGCGCAGCTACTTCGAAGGCGGCATGCCCGTGGACGCCACCGACATCCAGCGCATCGAAGCCCAGTGGAGCGCGGCAGCCCAGGCCATGGTGGATGGCGTGAAGGCGCAGGGCGCTACCCAGGGTGTGGCCGTGAAATCCGTGTTGGCCAAGTCAGACTTGGTGGCCGAGGCCGTGATCTCTGCCGCCAAGAAGCACAAGTGCGACCTGATCGTGATGGCATCGCACGGCCGCAAGGGCATCAAGCGCCTGCTGCTGGGCAGTGAAACGCAGCATGTGCTGACGCATTCGCACATCCCGGTGCTGGTGTTGAGGTAAATCTCCGCGGTCCCGCCCGCGGCGTACTTCCCCACGGGGGACTCCGCCGGTGGCTCGGCAAACCCGATTGCACGGCGGCATCCAGCTGGGGCGGACCTATCCAGAAGACAGGCTCAATCTTCCGATTTTCAGGTCAAATCGGCCTCTAGCGCTTATTCCACAAGCGCTAGCAGCTATCAAAATAAGAGTCAACCGAACAGCGCCTTGTGCTGTTCACGCAGCAGGTTCTTCTGCACCTTGCCCATGGTGTTGCGGGGCAGCTCGGGCACCACGAAGCACTTCTTGGGAATCTTGAAATTGGCAAGCTGCGACTTGAGCTGCGCCACGATGGCATCCGGGTTCAGGCTGGCGCCGGGCTTGGCGATGACCACGGCCACACCCACTTCGCCAAAGTCAGGGTGTGGCACGCCCACCAGGGCGCTTTCGGCCACGCCGGGCATTTCGTTGATGTAGCCCTCGATCTCGGCCGGGTAGACGTTGTATCCACCGCTGATGATCAAGTCCTTGCTGCGGCCCACGATGCTCACGTAGTCGCGCTCATCGACCTTGCCCACGTCACCAGTCTTGAACCAGCCATCGGCCGTGAACTCCTCGGCCGTCTTCTCGGGCATGCGCCAGTAGCCTTTGAACACGTTGGGGCCCTTCACCTGGATCGCACCGATCTCGCCCACGGGCAGCGGCTTGTTGGCGTCGTCCACCACGCGCAGGCCCACGCCCGGCAGCGGGAAGCCCACGGTGGCACCGCGCCGCTCGGTCTGGCCCTGGTGCCGCGCATCGGCCGCGTAGGGGTTGCTTGTCAGCATGATGGTCTCGCTCATGCCGTAGCGCTCCAGAATGGTGTGGCCCGTGCGCTGCTGCCATTCGGTGAAAGTCTCGATGAGCAGCGGCGCAGAGCCGGCGATGAACAGGCGCATGTTTTTTGTGGCGTCTTTGTTCAGCCCTGCTTCGGCCAGAAGTCGCACGTACAGCGTGGGAACGCCCATGAAGACCGTGGCGCGCGGCATGGCGGCCAGAACATCCTTGGGGTCGAACTTGGCAAACCAGATCATCTTGCTGCCGTTGATCAACGCACCATGGATGGCCACGAACAGCCCGTGCACGTGGAAGATGGGCAGCGCATGGATCAGCACATCGCCACGGCCTTCAGGCCCTCCGGTAGCCGTCCAGCCCCAGTAGTCCTTGAGCACCTGCGCGTTCGACAGCAGGTTGCCGTGGGTGAGCATGGCGCCCTTGCTGCGGCCCGTGGTGCCGCTGGTGTACAGGATGGCGGCCAGGTCGTCGGCCGACTTGGTCACTGGCGTGTGCACATCGCTGTGGTGCGCGGCGCGCTCCAGCAAGCTGCCGGTGCGGTCGTCCCCCAACGTGAACACATGCTGCGTGCCTTGCGTGAAGGCAATCTTGCTCACCCAGCCAAAGTTGCCCGGCGTGCACACCACAACGCCCGGCTCGGCGTTGCCGATGAAGTACTCGATTTCGGCGCTCTGGTAGGCGGTGTTGAGCGGCAAAAACACATAGCCCGCGCGCAGCGTGGCCAGATACAGCACCATGGCTTCCACCGACTTTTCGACCTGCACGGCCACGCGGCTGCCCTCGGGCAACTTCAGCGACGCGAGCAGATTGGCCATGCGGGCGCTGGCACGGTCCAGGTCGTCCCAGGTGTAGAACAGGGGCGCGCCATCCGATGCGGTGGTTTCCACCGCGGTGCTGGACAGGTCTGCAGGAAAGGCGGCGCGCAGCGCGCTGAAAAGATTGGTTGAGCTCATGTCAGTTCAATGGGGCAAGTGCAGGTTGCAAAAGATTCAGATCAAAGATTCGGGTCCAAGGGGTTTGAACAACGCTGGCGTCAGAAGAACACCGGGGCGCGCTTTTCCAGGAATGCGGTAATGCCTTCGCGGTGCTCGGCGCTGTCGGCATAGGCGTAAGGGTCCGGGGCACCGATGACTCTGTTTTTGATAGCTGCTTGCGCTTGCTCATCAAGCGCTGGAGGCATTTTTAGCGCTCTCAATGTCTGCTTGTTCATGCGGGCAGCCTGAGGGGCCAACGCGGCCGCGCGCAACGCGCTGGCACGGGCTTCGGTGGCCACCTGGTCATCGGCCACCACACGGCTCAAGAAACCACGCGCCAGCATGTCGGGTGCGCTGAAGGTGGACGCCTCCAGCAGCATTTGCCGCGCAGTGACCTCACCCACCGCGCCCGCCACCAGCTGCGCCTCGCGCGGAGCCATGGGAAAGCCCAGTTTGGCGATGGGCGCGCCGAAACGCGCCGACTGGCCTGCAATGCGGATGTCGCAGCAACTGGCGATCTCCACCCCGGCGCCCATGCACGCGCCTTCGATGTGGGCCACGATGGGCACGTCGCAGGCCAACATGGCGCTGAGCCCGCCCCACACATCGTTTTCGTGAAAGTCGCGCAGGGCGGCTGCATCAAAACGGAAATCCGGGTACTCGGAAATATCGCCGCCGGCGCAGAAGGCGCTGCCCTCCCCTGCGATCAGCACGCAGCGCGCGTCGCTGCTGCGCTGAATGCCCTCAAACACCAACTGCAGCTGACGCCACATGGCGCGCGACATGGCATTGAGCCGCCCGTCGTGGCGCAGCGTGACCTGCACCAGCCCGCGCTCGGGAACATTCATCAACACTTCACCCGACATCTTGGTACCCCATCCCGTCACAACACTCAGATCTCGTCAAGCGCTACGCACCCTCCCGCCCCTATACCAGTGCCACCGCGGAACTGGCTCCGCCAAGCCACCGGTGGCGTCCCCCTGAGGGGGAAGGCGCGAAGCGCCTCAGGGGGCTAGTCCAACTTTGCGCCAGACGCCTTCACCACGGCCGCCCAGCGCTTCACTTCACTGCTCACCATGCCCGCAAACTGCTGCTGGGTCAGGCCGCCGTAATCCGCACCGTTGTTGGCCCAGATGGTCTTGAGCTCTTCGGCCGCGCCCAGCTTGCGCACCTCTTCCACGATGCGCGCCTGGATGTCGGCCGGTGTGCCCTTGGGAGCCCACAGCCCATACCAGGTGGTCACCGTGTAGTCGGGCAAGCCCACTTCCGAAGCGCAGGGCACATCGGGAAACGCGGGGTTGCGCTTGGGGCCCGACACCATGAGCGCCTTGATGCGGCCTGCCTTGATGTGCGCGGCGGAAGAGCCCAGGCCGTCGAACATCATGTCCACCTGGCCACCGATCAAATCCTGCAGCGCAGGGCCCGCGCCCCGGTAGGGGATGTGGGTGATGAACGTGCCTGTCTGCTGCTTGAACAGCTCGCCCGCAAGGTGGTGCGAGGTGCCCGCACCAGCCGATGCGTAGTTGAGCTTGGCGGGGTTGCGCTTGACGTGGTCCATGAACTGCTGGAAGTTGGCCACCGGCACTGCCTTGGGGTTGACCACCACCACCTGGGGCACGTTGGCCAGCAGGAAGAGCGGGATGAAATCCTTCTCGATGTCGTAGTCGAGCTTGGGGTACATCGATGGCGCAATGGCGTGGTGCACGGCGCCCATGAACAGGGTGTAGCCGTCCGGCGCGGCCTTGGAGGCAAAACTGGCGCCCACGGTGCCGCCCGCACCGCCACGGTTGTCGATCACCAGCGTCTTGCCCGTGGCCTTGGAGAACTGCGCTGCCAGCGGCCGCGCAAATGCATCGGTGCCGCCGCCCGCAGGGAACGGCACCACCAGGTTCACCGGCTTGGTGGGCCAGCCTGCAGCGCCCTGCGCCCAACTGGCACTGCTGCCACCGGCCAAACCCAGGCCCGCCGCGGCGGCGCCCAGCAACACCTGTCGGCGCTGGATTTGCGTTTCTTTCGTCATTGCTTTGTCTCCTGTCGTCGTTGTAAAAAATAATCAGCAAGCGGCCCACCTACCGGGCTTCGTGGCACCTTGCCCCCCTGCCGCAGGCCCGTGATCGGAAACCCATGGTAGCGGTGCAAGATGACGGGCCCGATGGCGTGCCTGTCTGCCGGCGTCGTCCATCGCAAGTCAATCGCAGCTTAGCCTCCTTCGAATCACCATTCAGTCGCGGCACAAGCTGTCGATGTCCCCCGACACCGGCACCTTGCCCTGCGCGAGCAAGCTGCGGTGCTTGTCGATGCGCTTGATGTCGTACAGGTAGTTCACCATGAGCCCATACGATTGTTTCAACCCCTTGCTGGACGGGTCACCCGCCCAGTTCAGGCGCTCCACCCGAGCCCCGTTGCCCAGGTGGAAGCGGGCCACCGGATCCACAGGCTTGCCTTCGTGCAGCTCGCGGGCCAGGTAACGGGCCGCGCACTCCAGCAGCATCTGGCGCACAGGCGATTTCGCGTCCAGCTCCAGTGCCTTGTCCACGGCGGCCAAGAGGTGTGTGGTTTGCGGCGGCTCGAAGCCCACGGCACGGCCCAGTTCGGTGCGGCGCTTGTCGTCCAGGCGTTCGAGCATCGCACCGGCATGCTTGCCGAGCCAAGAGCGAAAACCCGGAATCGGCGACAGCGTGGCAAACGTGCGCAGGCGCGGGAACTCGGCGGTGAGTGTTTCCACCACGTGCTTGATGAGCGAATCGCCAAAGCTCACGCCGCGCAGACCCGTCTGGGTGTTGCTGATCGAATAGAAGATGGCCGTGGTGGCGCGGGTGATGTCCACCGGTGCGGCGGCTTCATCAAGCAGCGGTGTGATGCTGGCCGAGATCTTGTCCACCAGCGCCACCTCCACAAAAATCAGCGGCTCGTTTGGCAAGCGGGGGTGGAAGAAGCCGTAGCAGCGGCGGTCGCTGTCGAGCCGGTTCTTCAGGTCGGCCCAGCTGCGGATGTCGTGCACGGCTTCGTACTTGATGAGCTTTTCCAGCAGCGATGCGGGCGAGTCCCAGGACAAGCGCTTGAGCTCCAGAAAAGCCACGTCAAACCAGGTCGAGAACAGGTGTTCCAGCTCGGCATCCAGCGGCAGAAGGCGCTTGTCGGATTTCAGCAGCGGCAGCAGTTCGGCCCGCAAATCGACCAGGAACCGCATGCCTTCAGGGAACACCGCAAACCGCTGCAACAGCCGCGTGCGGGGCGACACCAACGCGCGGCGCAGGCTGATTTCGGCCTGGCCCTCCTCGGCCGTACCGGCGGCGGCCTCGTAGCGCTGGCGGGCCGACTTGAAGCGCGTGGCGTCGGGCGCGAACTGTTCGCACATCAAGAGCCACATGTCGCGGCGCTCTTCGGGCTCGGCCGTGGCATACCACTCGGCCACGGCCTGGGCGCGGCGCCCGCCCTCGATCTCGCTGACCTGCGCAGCCACCACCTCCTGCAGGTCGGCCAGCAGGCGGCGCAGCGCGCGGGGCGACAGGGCCTCTTGTCCGCGGCGCAGCGTGGCCTGCAGCCGCTCGTGGGTAGAGCGCGGCACGGCCACTTTGGCGACCACGTCGGTCACGGTCTTGTCGAGGCCCGCATGTTTGCCGGCCTTGTCGGCGCTTTTGTCCGCAGCCTTGTCGCCCGCCTTTTCGGCAGAAGGTGGCGCCGCGCGCAGGCGCGACACGCTGCGGGAGATCCATTCAGGGGTGGTGGTGATCATGGGGTCAACCTCGATTGCTGATTTCGGGCGATGTCGCGCAGCGCATCGCGCTGGCGCAACAAATGGGTGCGCATGGCCTCTTCGGCGGCGTCGCAGTCGCTGGCCTTGAGGGCGGCAAACACGGCCATGTGCTCGGCCAGGCTTTGCTGCAGGCGGCCCGGCACGTGCAAAGTCTGTGCACGCGCCAGCCGCAGGATCTTGCGCAGATCGCCAATCACCTGGGCGAGCCAGCGGTTGTCTGCCAAGGTGATGAAGGCCTCGTGGATCGCGTAGTTGGCTTCGTAATACTCGGCAATCAGGCCATCGTCGGCACACTGCTGCAGCCGCTCGTGCAACACCTCCAAGGCCACGATGTCGGCCTGCCGGGCCTTGCTGGTGGCCTCGTGCGCGGCGCGGCCTTCCAACAGAGCGATGACGGGAAAGATGTCGTCCAGATCGTGCTCGGTGATCTCGGCCACGAAGCACCCACGGCGCGGCTCGTGGCGCAGCAGCCCCTCGGCCACCAGCACCTTCAGCGCCTCACGCAGCGGCGTGCGGGAGATGGCGAGCCGCTCACACAACGCGCCTTCATCCAGAAAACTGCCCGGCGGCAGACCGCCCGCAAAAATCTGCTCGCGCAACCGCGAGGCGGCTTCGTCATGCAGTGAATTAAGAACCGGGCGCATGGTGCAGGGCACTCCACTCCTGGGTGATTGGGATGAAACAGCGCACACCGCGTTCGCTTTCTGCTGTCAACGTGCATTCAATTGACCGCAAACCGGCGCATCGCTCATGCACATCCGTAATTTCTCATAATTACGGCAAATAACAAGAGGAAAGACGCGCATTTGTGTTTCCAGTGGCAAAAAAGACCCCATGCATGCGCTGAAAACAACATTGCCTGGGGCGTATGACCGTTCAACCCCCCTTGCGCTGGCCGAGCAATGCGACTGCCCGGCCTGGATGGCTTTAGCGCTGTGATTGGGATGGGGAGACATGCCCTGGCCTCTTCGCCCAAGGAGGCCGAGGAAGGTTGCACGCATCGGCCAAGACCATTGGTGCGGTGCCAGCAGAAGGCGTTTACAGGTCGCAAAACGGCCTGCGTGTCACTGTAGATACCTAGAATGGCCCGCAGGAGGCTTCCATGTCAAAGATGCAACACCAGAGAATTTCCATGGACCGGCGTACAGCGCTGCTTGCAGTGGGAGCAGCAGCACTCACCGGCTGTGGGGGAGGCGGCTCGGCCCCCGCAGAAGCGCCGACCGAGCCCACGGGTCAAGTCACGATCTCCAACCTGCGCTCGGAGTCCAATGGTTGGACCTACACCATTCACGTGTATGTGCCGCAAGGCTACGCCACCGGCACCGCGGCCCTGCCCGCGATTTATGTGACCGAAGGCGATGCGCCGTATGGCTCCGGCTGGCCCGCGGTGACGCGCTTTGATGCCTTCAAGCAGGTGATGCAACGCCGCAGCACCCAGGCCATCCTGGTGGGCATTAGCGGCACGGCGCAGCGGGGGACGGATTTTCTGCTGCCCGGGGCGACCCATTACCTCCGCTTCATCAGCCGTGAACTCGCCCCGGCCATCGAACGCCAGTACCGCGCCAACCCCCAGCGCAGGGCGCTGACGGGGCTGTCGCACGGCGGCTATTTTGTGGTGGCAGCGCTGGTGTTGGAAGGCCTGGAAGGCTCGCTGAGCTTCTCGCATTACCTGTCCACGGAATCCAGCTTCGGGGCGCATGCAGACCCCTTCGCCTACCGCGCCTATGTGGCACAGCTTGATGGCAAGGCGCTGCCCACTACGTTGTTCCTCACGGGCGCTCGCAACGGCAACGGCCCGAACGTGGTCACCCCGCTCTACAACCAGATGGCCGCGCAAAACCACCCCGGGTTGAACCTGCTGCGCGCGGAATATGACACCACGCACGTGGGGGCTGATGCGCCTGCTTTTGAGGACGCCCTGGCCCGGTTCTTCAGCTAGGAGCCCGCCGCCGGCAGCTGTCAAAAACTACACTCTTGATAGCTGCCAGCACTTATTGGATAAGCGCTAGCGCCGGTTTTACTTCAAAGACCGTGCTACCAAAGGCTGCCGCTGCGCCCACAGCCACAGGCCAACCCCGCCAGCGATCATCGGCAGACAGAGCCACTGGCCCATGCTCATGCCCAGCGACAGGATGCCCAGGAAGGCATCCGGCTCGCGGAAATACTCGGCGATGAAGCGGAACACGCCGTAGCCGAACAGGAAGGCTGCAGCCACCTGACCCTGGCGGCGCTCCTTGCGCGCATACAGCCACAGCAGCACGAACAAGAACAGACCTTCCAGCAGAAATTGGTAAACCTGCGACGGATGGCGTGGCTGCATGGAACCACTGTGCGCAAACACCATGCCCCAAGGCAGATCCGGGCTGGCAAACCGCCCCCACAACTCACCATTGATGAAGTTACCTACCCGGCCTGCCGCGAGGCCCGTGGGCACGCAGGGCGCCACAAAGTCCGCCACCTGCAGCCAGGGCCGCTTGCGGGAATGGGCGAACCACAGCATGGCCACCACCACGCCCAGCAGCCCGCCGTGGAATGCCATGCCACCTTGCCACACAGCAAAAATCTCCAGCGGGTGCGTGAGGTAGTAGCCGGGCTTGTAGAACAGGCAATACCCCAGGCGCCCGCCCACCACCACCCCTGCCACTCCCAGGAACAGGATGTCTTCCACATCCTTGCGCGACCAGGCGCCGGGCCCGGTGATGGAGGCAAAGGGCTCGTGCCGCAAGCGGCGGATGCCGAGCAGCATGAAGAGGCCAAAGGCCGCCAGATAAGTCAGGCCGTACCAGTGAATGGCCAGCGGGCCCACTTGCAGGGCCACGGGATCGATGTTGGGATACGTCAGCATGGTGGGCGGTATTGTGCCCGTCCAACCAGGCGTTCCTTTCAAGCGACAAATACAACCGGCCGTGGGCACATATTATTGATAATGATATTAGCTCTCATTATCATTATTAATTCGAAATCTTCTTGCGCCCTATCTGCCCTCTATCCGGTGGCCAGCTCGCAGTCGCGGCCCCACATCCAGCATTTGGGCCGGGGCATGGACGCCTTCAGCGCCCCTCTTGCGTTGATCTTTCTCCGCTCTTTTTTCGCTCGTTTTCCTTTTCCTTCATCAACCAAACATGAACACCATGAGCCACAACGCCCTCCGTGCGGATCAACGCTTCCGTACCACACGCCTTACCCGCCTGGTCCGCCAGTGCCTGAGCGCCGGATTCGCCATCGCCGCCGTGGGGGTCGGCGCACAGACCACGAACCGCACTGCACTCGACGAGGTTGTCGTGTCCGACCAGGCCGAGGCCATCGGCGGCCTGCAGAAGACCTACTCTGGCGGCCAACTGGCGCGCGGTGGGGATCTGGGTCTGCTGGGCAAGATCGACCTGATGAATGTGCCCTTCAGCACCACCAACTACACGTCCGAACTGATCCAGAACCAGCAGGCACAAAGCGTTTCCGACGTGGTGATGAACGACGCCTCGGTGCGTCCTATGGCCTCGCGCGGCGGCTTCGGCGATGACTTTCAGATTCGCGGCTTCACTGTGGGCAACGGCGACCTGGCCATCAACGGCCTTTACGGCCTGGCGCCCTCTACGCGCATTCCGCTCGAAATGATCGAGCGCGTGGAAGTGCTGAAGGGCCCCGGCGCACTGACGAGCGGCGTCGGCCCCAATGGCAGCGTGGGTGGCAGCATCAACACGGTGCTCAAACGCGCGGGCGACGCGCCGCTCACGCGACTGACTACCACCTACATGAGCAAGTCCAACTTCGCGGCCCACCTGGACGTGGGCCGCCGCTTTGGCGAAGACAACGAATGGGGTGTACGCCTCAACGGGCTGGTGCGCGGCGGTGAAGGCACCACTGAAGACGGCAAGCAGAACCTCAACCTCGGTTCCATCGCGCTGGACTATGCAGGCTCGCGCACCCGCTGGGCGCTCGACGCTACGGCCACGCGCGGGGAGACCGAAAACTTCCGCAACCACATCACGCTGCCCACCACCGGCGCCATCCCTGCCGTGCCCGACACGAGCAGAGTCTGGTACCCCGGCACCGAGTTGAAGGACAACTTCAAGCTTGTGACGTCGCGGGTGGAACACGACCTTACCGACAGCACCACGGTCTACGGCAGCGTGGGCTGGTCAAAGCTGAATTACAAGCAGGACTTCCCTGGCGGCTCCGGGCTGGACGCCAACGGCAACTTCAATGTACGCAACGCGTGGTACGACCAGTACACCGACTCCAAGGCCGCAGATGTGGGCCTGCGCACGCGCTTCAACACCGGTGCAGTCAAGCACACGGTGGCCCTGGGAATGAACTACATGGCCCAGGAGACTGGCTATTTCTATGCCACCTCGGCGGGGACCAATCCGTCCAACCTGTACAACCCCGTACTTGCCCCTGCAATGACAGGTGTGCGCGGCGCGCCGTCCAAGAGCGTTGAAAACCACCAGCACAGCTTCGCCATTGCCGACACCATGGGCTTTCTGGACGACCGCCTGCTGGTGACGGTGGGCCTGCGTCGGCAGACGATGGACTACGAGGGTTTCAGCGTGGCAACGGGCGCTTCGACCAGCCAGTACAAGGCCAGCAGCACCACGCCGCTGGCAGGTGTGGTGTTCAAGCCCGCCAAGAACACCTCGGTCTACGCCAACTACACGGCCGGTCTCTCGCGGGGCAGCAAGGTGTCCGAGACGGCGACTCCAGCCTACGACAACGCAGGCCAAACCATTCCGCCCTTCAAGTCCAAGCAGATCGAAATGGGCGTGAAGGTGGACTGGGGCCGCATCACGACGCAGGCCGCAGTCTACGAGATCAAGCGGCCCAGCGCCACCACTACGCCGTCGGCCATCGACCCCAGCATGAATCACTACAGTTTTGACGGCGAGCAGCGCAACCGCGGCCTGGAACTGACGGCCTATGGCGAAGTGCAGCGAGGCCTGCGCCTGATGGCCAGCATCGCATTCAACGACGCCAAGCTCACCAGCACGCAAGGCGGCGTCAACCAAGGCAAGAAGGTTTCGGGCGTGCCTGAGCGCAACTACAACCTGGGCCTGGACTGGGACACGCCGTGGGTTCAAGGCCTGAGCCTCAATGGCCGCGTCGTCAGTTCCTCGTCCGTATACCGCAACGCCGCCAACACCCTGAGCACGCCGTCCTGGACGCGCCTGGACATCGGCGCGCGCTACGTAACCAAGCTGTCGGGCAAGCCCTTCGTGCTGCGCGCCAACCTGGAGAACGTGGGCGACAAGGCGTACTGGATTACCGGCATCAACGGCTACTCGACCACCGGCCTGCCACGCACGCTGACGGTGTCGGCCCAGATGGACTTCTGATCGTCCTTTTCGACCTGATCGACCTGATCGGTTGAGAAAAATCGGCTGAGGGCCGCCGTTTGACCTGGTGGGAGCGGCGGCCCAATGCGAACGCTTCTGATCCCCGTACGCATGCAAAGCGCAGGTACGGGGATATTGCTGACGAATGCGCCTGCGAGCGCAATACTCCTGCCTGAAATTCAAGGACAACAACATGCAGGGAAACCCACAGGTCATCGACTATTTGAAGGATTTGCTGCGCGGCGAACTGACCGCGCGCGACCAGTACTTCGCCCATTCGCGCATCTACGAGGACCAAGGCTTTACCAAGCTCTTCACCCGCCTCGACCACGAGATGCAGGAAGAAACCCAGCACGCCGATGCACTGCTGCGCCGCATCCTGATGCTGGGCGGCCGCCCCGACATGCGGCCCAACGAATTCACCCCTGGCGAGACCGTGCCCGACATGCTGCGCAAGGACCTTGCCACGGAATACGAAGTGCGCGCCGCGCTGCAAGAAGGTATGGCCTTGTGCGAGCGCTTGAGCGACTACGTAACGCGCGACATCCTGCTCACCCAGTTGCGTGACACCGAGGAAGACCACGCCTACTGGCTCGAAAAGCAGATCGGCCTGATCGACAAGGTGGGGCTGCAGAACTACCTGCAATCGCAAGCGATGTGACGCTTTTTGAACCAATGTGACGCCAAATTGGCTCCTAGCGCTTGCTGAACAAGCGCTACCAGCTATCTAAACAGGAGCAATATCTCCCACCGCCGTCTGCGCACGCACAAAGGCAATGAAGCGCGCCACCGCCGGCGTCACGTCGCCCGCGCGCCAGACCATGCCTGTTTCGCACACCGGCACCTTGCGGCGCGGCGCAGCGGCGGGGGTGCGGTAAACCACGCCGGACCGGCGGAACTGCACCACGCTTTCGGGCACCCAGGCCACGCCGATGCCCGCCGAAACGAGGTTGACGATGGTCTGCATCTGGATGGCCTCCTGCGCCACCACCGGCTGCCGGCCGGCCGCGTGGTAGATGCCGACCACCGCATCGTGCAGCGAGGGCGCAATGCGGCGCGGGAAGATCACCAACGGCTCGGGCAGCACCGCGTTCCAGGCCAGCACCGGGGCTTGCGCCAGCGCATGGTGCTCAGGCAGCGCCAGCACCAGCGGCTCAGTGCGCACGCGCAGGTGCGCCAAGCCCACGGGCGCCTGGCTGGGGGTGTGCAGCAGCAGGCCCGCATCGATCTCGCCGCGCTCCAGCATGCGCAGTTGCACGTCGCCCGTGGCTTCCACCAGATCCAGCGCCACCTGCGGGCACTGCTCGCGAAAGGCCCGCACCCAGGCGGGCAATTGTTCAAACCCCACGGTGGAGACAAAAGCCAGCCGCACGTGCCCCACCTCGCCCTGCGCCGCCGCGCGCGCCCTCGCGGGCAGCGCCTGAGCACGGGCCAGCAGGTCGCGCACGTCGGGCAGCAGCGCCTCGCCTGCTGGCGTCAACAGCACGCGGCGGCTGGTGCGCTCGAACAGGGCCACGCCCAGCGTCTTTTCCAGTTGGGCGATGGCCTGCGTGAGCGGCGGCTGGGTGATATGCAGTCGCTGAGCCGCGCGGCCAAAGTGCAGCTCCTCGGCCACGGCCAAAAATTGCCGCCAGGCGCGCATATCAATCAACGGTTCATTCATATGCCAAGCATATCAATGTCACCGATGAAAGGGATTGGAAACCCCACTCCAAACACCGCATACTTGCGGCCATCGGATTTCCGCCGAGTCACCCCACGTAGAAAGCACACCATGGCAGACAACAAGACCATCCCGATCCAGCCCATCAACCGCCGCAGCGCCAACATCACGCAAGGCAAGTCGCGCGCCCCCAACCGCTCCATGTACTACGCCATGGGCTACGAAGAAGGCGACTTCGTGAAGCCCATGGTGGGCGTTGCCAACGGCCACAGCACCATCACCCCCTGCAATAGCGGCCTGCAGAAACTGGCCGATGCGGCCATCGCGGGCATCGAAGAGGCCGGCGGCAACGCCCAGGTGTTCGGCACGCCCACTATCAGCGACGGCATGGCCATGGGCACCGAAGGCATGAAGTACAGCCTGGTGAGCCGTGAAGTCATCAGCGACTGCATCGAAACCTGTGTGGGCGGCC
>PJUL01000855.1_pt1 | contig 17158 bp, 16 predicted proteins | sample 1512221 | NCBI WGS metagenome assembly PJUL01 (sample SAMN08177667, study PRJNA422409) | Feces metagenome, whole genome shotgun sequencing project.
CCAGGGCGTAAGGTTTTTATTCGCCCGCCCGGCCCCTCAAGAGGGACTTGGGAAATTGGTCGGGCCGTCGAATGGAGAGTCACCCCTGGTCCAGATTTTCGTCCGCGACAACAACGTCGATCAGGCCCTCAAGGCCCTGAAGAAGAAGATGCAACGCGAAGGCTCGTTCCGCGAGATGAAGCGTCACGTGCATTATGAAAAGCCCTCGGAAAAGCGCGCCCGTCAAAAGGCCGAAGCTGTCCGTCGCGCTCGCAAGCTGGCCCGCAAGCGCGCTCAGCGCGAAGGTCTGCTGCCGATGCCGAAGAAGGCTACGCGTTAAGAGCGCCGTCGAGGCGCGGATCTTCGCGCCTCCGCGTTCCACGCACCCGAAAACAGACGAAACCCGCGCCGGGCGACCGGCGCGGGTTTTGTTTTGTCCTCTGCACGGAAAGTCCTCTCGACGGACGGGCGGACCTCGCCTAGGTTTCGCCTCCGGAACAAGAGGGGAACGCGCATGCGGCGAGCCTGGCTTTGGGGAGTGCTCTGCGCGGCTGGCGTGGCCGGCGCCGTGGCTTGGCCCAAGGTCGACCGCTGGCTCGACGTGGATGTCTGCCTGGACGGCGGCGGCGTCTATATCCACGATCAGGGCCGTTGCTCGCACGACGATGCGGACATCGACGCCTACAAGAAGAGAAAGGTCGCGACGCCATGACGGGACAGATTCGCATCGGCATCGGCGGCTGGACCTTCGAGCCCTGGCGCGGCCACTTCTATCCCTCCGACCTGAAGCAGAAGGACGAGCTGGCCTATGCCAGCCGCCAGCTGACGGCGATCGAGATCAACGGCACCTACTATTCCAGCTTCAAGCCCGACAGCTGGCGCAAGTGGCGCGACGAGACGCCCGACGACTTCGTGTTCGCGGTGAAGGCCTCGCGCTTCACCACCAACCGCAAGGTGCTGGCCGAAGGGGGCGAGTCGGTCGGCAAGTTCCTCGACCAGGGTCTGACCGAGCTGGGCGACAAGCTGGGACCGATCCTCTGGCAGTTCATGCCGACCAAGAAGTTCGACGAGGCCGACTTCGGGGCGTTCCTCGCTCTGCTGCCCAAGGAGAAGGACGGCGTGCGCCTGCGCCACGCCGTGGAGGTGCGCAACGACACCTTCATGACCCCGGCCTTCCCGGCGCTTTTGAGGGCGCACGGCGTGGCCGGCGTCTACGCCAAGCACTTCGACTATCCGGAGTTCGCCGACGAGACGGCCGACTTCGTCTATGCCCGCCTGCAGACGGGCTCGGACGAGGTGGCCACGGCCTATCCCGAGCCGGAGCTCGACGCCTGGGCCGACCGGCTGAAGACCTGGGCGCGGGGCGAGCGTCCCGGCGACCTGCCGCGCATCGACAAGGACGCAGCGCCCGTCGCCGACAAGCGCGACGTCTTCGCCTTCATCATCCACGAGGGCAAGGTGAACGCCCCGCACGGCGCCAAGGCGCTGATCGAGAAAGTCCGCTGATCCTTCTCCCCTTGCGGGAGAAGGTGTCATCCGAAGGATGACGGATGAGGGGTCTCTCAGACGCAAAACGCCGCGACAGCTGAGCAGTCGTCGCGGCGTTTCTGTAGGTGCGACCCCTCACCCGAATTCCCTCCGGGAGGCCACCCTCTCCCGCAAGGGGAGAGGGGTCAGGAAGAAGCGGCCGCCGCCATCTCGCGCCAGCCCTTGGCCTCCTTGCGGAAGCGCGGGTGGGTCTTGGACAGGCGCTTGTCGAGTTCGGCCAGGGCTTCGCGGGCCTCGGCCTTGCGGCCGGTCTCGCCCAGGAACACGGCGTAGCGCGCCATGCCCTCGAAGCCCGGCAGGTGGGCGGCGGCCCAGCGCAGGGAGACGTCGGCTTCCTCGGTGCGGCCCAGGGCGGCCTGGGCGCGGCCCAGGGCCAGGGCGGTCTGCGGGGTGCGGCTCTTGACGCCCTGTTCGCCCAGGGCCTCCAGCAGCGGCAGGGCCTCGGCGGCGCGGCCAAGCTCGATCAGGCTGTTGGCGCGGGCCAGCATCAGGGCCGGATCGTCGGCATAGTGGCCCTGCAGGGCCTGGGCGTAGATCCGCTCGGCTTCCTCGTGCTTGCCAAGGCTCGTGGCGGCGGCGGCCAGGCGCGAGAGGTTGGTGACGGTCGGCGCGTCCTCGGCGTCGCGGCTGGCCTCGCGGTATTCGCGCTGCGGGTCCAGCGCCTGGCGGGCGGCGGCCTTCATCTGCTGGGCCCTGGTCCCGCCCATGAACTCCGGCGCGACGATGGCCAGCAGATAGACGATCCCGCCCAGCGGCTGGAACATCAGGATGATCAGCAGCCAGTACATGGCCTGGCCCGAGCGCACGACGTGAACACAGAGGGCGATCGAGAAGATCAGCGACAGGCCGAAAAGCGGGATCATCGAAAGGGCTCCAGGACGTCCCGGCTATGTGTGGCGCGAGCGTCGCCGCGTCAATCGGTGGGATGGCCGTCCAGGACGCGCGGGGGTGCGTGGCCGCTTGATGGGCAATCTGGGGACTAACCGGCAGGCGGGGACTTGTGCTTCAGTCTTGTCACAGTATTCTCCCTATATTGCGAGACGGTATCCCAAAAGATGGGATTTGCTCTCCGCTGACATAAGCAGACCGGGAAAACCGGCGCTTTGGGTTGGAAACATAAGGCGGGCCGCCGAGCGGCGCCGCCGTCAGGAGGGACCTATGTCGTCATCATCCTTGCGTAACCTGCGTGCGGGCGTGTCCATCGCCGTCCTGGCGGTCGCGGCCCTGGGAGCGGTGAACGCTCAGGCCCAGACGGCCGCCCCGCCCGCCGGCGAGACCACCGAGAACGCCGTCGAGGAGGTGATCGTCACCGGCTTCCGCGAAAGCCTGCGCAGCGCCCTCTCGGTCAAGCGCCAGTCCTCGGGCGTGGTCGACGCCATCAAGGCCGAGGACATCGCCGACTTCCCTGACGCCAACCTCGCCGAGTCGATCCAGCGGGTGCCCGGCGTGTCGATCACCCGCGTGGCGGGCGAGGGCCGCACGATCACCGTGCGCGGCCTGCCGCCCAGCTTCACCCGCGTGCGCATCAACGGCATGGAGGCCCAGTCGACCAGCGGCGCCACCACCAGCGATCGGGGCGCGAACCTGGGCCGCGGCTTCGACTTCAACACCTTCGCCTCGGAGCTGTTCAGCGGCATCACGGTGCGCAAGTCGGCCCAGGCCGAGGTGATCGAGGGGTCGCTGGGCGCCACGGTCGATCTCGACATCGCCAAGCCGCTCGACCAGAAGGGCCGCACCCTCGTGCTGGGCGGCTCGCTCGGCTACAACGACCTGTCCGAGAAGATGGACAAGAAGTTCACCGCCGTGGCCGGCGATCGCTGGGACACCGCCTGGGGCGAGTTCGGCGCCCAGGCCTCTCTGGCCTTCAGCAAGCGCAAGTTCCTCGAGGACCAGTGGGGCTCGGGCGGCTGGAACCCGGCGACGATCGACGGCGGCTTCTGCACGCCCGTGGGCCGCACGGCGCAGAACCCGGCCACCGACCCGGCCACCGGCGCCGACGCCCTGAACTGCGCCACCGGCGTGGCGCGCCCGGCGGCCAACGACACCCTCTACGACCTGGGCAACCAGAGCACCGTCTTCTTCCCGCGCCTGCCCCGCTACGGCCGCTTCCACCATGACCAGGAGCGCACCGGCGCCACCCTGGCCCTGCAATGGAAGCCCAACGACCGCACCTCGTTCGGCTTCAACGCCCTCTATTCGAAGTACGACGTGGTGCGCGAGGAGAACTGGCTGGAAGGCTTCTCCTTCGCCCGCGCCATCAGCCAGAACGGCAAGCCGCAGACGGCCATCCGCGAGCTGATCCTGCGCAACGCCGGCACCAGCAGCACCGCCGGGATCAATTTCGGCAAGACGGTCTACGACGTGGCCTATGGCCGCTTCGACGGCGTCGACGTGCGCTCCGACACCCAGCACGACGAGTTCCAGAACGTCTTCCAGCAGTACACCTTCACCGGCAAGCACGAGCTGACCGACAGCATCACCCTGTCGGGCCTGATCGGCTACTCGAAGTCGGACTACGACCAGCCGATCACCACGACGATCATGTTCCAGCGTCCGAACACGAGCATGACCGTCGACTTCCGCGAGGATCGCGACCAGCCGACCATCACCCACGGCTTCAACGTCGCCGACGCCAGCCTCTACACCTTCGGCACCGGCAACGCCGAGGTGCGGCTGTCGCAGATCTTCACCACCAACATCTACAAGACCGCCGAGGCCAACCTCGCCTGGCGGGTCGACGACGACCTGACCATCAAGTTCGGCGGCCACATCCACGAGTTCTCGTTCGACACCTCGGCCTTCCAGCGCTCGAACAACTTCCTGGTGCCCAACCTGACCACGGCCCAGTTGCAGGCCGTGACCAAGGTGGTCGAGGGCTTCGGCGGCCACGGCATCAAGAGCGGCGTGTTCCCCAGCAGCTGGGCGACCATCGACTACGACAAGTTCGTCGCCGACCAGAACCTCTACAGCAAGACCGGCATGTACGCCCTGATCCCCAATACGGGCGGCATCCGGCGCGTGGAGGAGAAGGTCTCCTCCGGCTATCTGCAGGCCGACCTGAAGACCGAGATCGGCGGCCTGCCGGTGCGCGGCGACATCGGCTTCCGCATCGCCAAGACCGAGCTGTGGGCGCGGGGCTACCAGATCGGCTCGACCCGGGTGACCGCCGAGAACGACTATCTCGACGTGCTGCCGGCCCTGAACGTCGCTTTCGACCTGCGTGACGACCTGGTGCTGCGCTTCTCGGCCGCCAAGGTCGTGTCGCGGCCCGACCTGACCTTCCTGTCGCCCGGCGGCAGCCTGAACCTGACCGGCACGCCGTCGATCACCTCGGGCAACCCGGATCTGGATCCGATCCGCGCGACCACCTTCGACCTGGGCGGCGAGTGGTACTTCTCGCAAGGGTCGGTGCTGAGCGTGGGCCTGTTCTACAAGGACATCGACACCTACGTGCAGAACCAGTCGCAGCAGATGAGCTTCCGCCAGACGGGCCTGCCGCTGAGCCTGCTGGGGACTTCGCAGCTCGACCCGGACAACACCCTGTTCACGGTCACCCGTCCGGTGAACACGCCCGGCGGGCCGCTGAAGGGCTTCGAGATCAACTACCAGCAGGCCTTCACCTTCCTGCCGGGCCTGCTGCGCCATACCGGCGCGCTGGTGAACTACACCTATGTCGACTCGACCATCGACTACTTCCTGGCCGACGGCAGCGTCACCACCAACGATCTCGTGGGCCTGTCCAAGAACGCCTACAACGCCACGATCTACTACGAGGACGACAAGTTCAGCGCCCGCCTGTCGGCGTCGTACCGCGACAAGTCGATCGTCGCCCTGCCGGCCAACAACCCCTACCAGGACGTCGAGGGCTACGACGCCAACCTGACCTTCGACATGGCCGCGTCCTACCAGATCAACGACAAGTTCAAGCTGTCGCTGGAAGGGCTGAACATCTTCGACCGCTTCAATCGGCAGTTCATCGACTCCGACCGCGACAGCACCTTCGTCTACACCCACACGGGTCGGCAGTTTAATCTGGGGCTGCAGTACCGGTTCTGATGAAAGGACCCCTCTCTCTTCGAGAGAGGGAGGGGCCCGCCGCCGTAGGCGGTGGGAGGGTGAGAGGTTTCACCCTGTCCGAAAGAGGCGTGAACCCACCAACCGCGCCTCCCTAGGCCTTGTGCCTAGGGGGCCAGGGTTCCGCCGTTGAGATCTTCGAACGGCGCGCGTCCACGTTGGCGGCGCTTTCTCGAAAGCCGCCGCGCCTGGCGTATCCATGGATCCTCGCCACGAAGGCGAGGAAGGCAGGGATTTGAAGGCCGTCTCGAAAGGGGCGGCCTTTCTTCTTGCTCGCAGGGGAACGCGCCGAGGTTTCCCGTCCAGCGGTGAAACCTCTCACCCTCCCATGGCTTCGCCATGGGCCCCTCCCTCTCTCAAAGAGAGAGGGGTCAGGAGCGCGGCTTCTTCGGATCGGCCTTGGGCGACGGGGCCAGGCGCAGCACCTCGGCCTGGTAGCGCTCGTCGTCGCCGGCGGCGGCGAAGGGCAGGGCGTCGCAGAGGGCGTCGAGCAGCGGGTCCAGCCACTGGTGCTCGACCTTGTGGAAGTCGCCCAGCACGTAGTGCATGACCATGTCCTTGTCGCCCGGATGGCCCACGCCGATGCGGCCGCGGCGGAAGGCGTCGCCGATCTGGCTGGTGATCGAGCGGATGCCGTTGTTGCCGGCAGCCCCGCCGCCGGCCTTCATCCGGAAGCGGCCCGGGGCCATGTCGATCTCGTCGTGGAAGGCGATGACGTCTGCCGGCTTCAGCTTGAAGAACTTCATGGCCTCGCCCACGGCGCGGCCGCTCTCGTTGTAATAGGTCTTGGGCTTGAGCAGCAGCAGCTTGACCGGCCCGTTCGGGGTGTCGACCTGGCCCTCGCAGGCCAGCCCCTGGAAGCGCGCGCGCCACGGCGCCGTGCCCCACTTGCGGGCCAGGGCGTCGACGGCCATGAAGCCGACGTTGTGGCGGTTCTTCTCGTACTTGGGCTCGGGATTGCCGAGGCCGGCGAGGATCAGCATCGCTGGGAGCTCACGTGTAGATACGAAAACGGGCGGACCCGAAGGCCCGCCCGTCATCTAGATCAGTTCGGTCGGAAGACCGAGCCGGGATCAGCCTTCGACGGTGGTGTCGCCGGCGCCCGACTGGGCCGAGGCCGAGGCCTTCAGGGTCGCGATTACGAAGTCGCGGTCCACGGCCGGCTTCACGCCTTCCGGCAGCTTCACTTCCGAGATGCGGATGGTGTCGCCGATGTCGTGGTCGGCCAGGTCGATGATCAGCTCTTCCGGGATCTGGTCGGCCGGGCAGGCCAGCTCGACGGTGTGACGGATGACTTCCAGCGAGCCGCCCTTCTTCAGGCCGACCGAGGTTTCGTGGTTCTTGAAGTGCACCGGCACTTCGATCTTGATCAGCTGGTGCTCGCTGACGCGGTACAGGTCGAAGTGCACCGGCTCGTCGGTGACCGGGTGGAATTGCACGGCCTTGGCGATGACCGATTGCTTGTCTTCGCCGTGCTGCAGCGTGACCAGGTGGCCGAGCAGCTTGCCGGTGTAGAGCGCCTTGCGGAATTCGTTGACCTTCACCGCGACGTTCACGGGATCCTTGTCGCCGCCGTACAGCACGCCCGGGACCAGGCCGGCGCGGCGGGTTTCACGAGCGCCGCCGGTGCCGGCGCGGTCGCGGATTTCAACGTTCAGGATGATCTCGGCCATGTCAGTTCTCTCTTGAGGGCCAATGCCCTCGAAATGCGAAATCGCCGCACAGGACCAGATTGCCCCGCTCGGTCGACGTTTTCAGGAGGGCGCCCAATACACGAAGAGGGCCGCCGGTGCAATCCGGCGGCCCTCTGGTGCGGTTGGAAAGGTCTGAAGGATCAGGCCTTCTTCTTCTTGGCGGCCGCGGGCTTGGCGGCGGGCTTCTTCTTGGCCGTCGGCTTTTCCGGCGGCGGGGGCGGCAGCGGCTCGACCGGCATCGGCGCGCCCGAGGCCTTGATCACGCAGGCGCCGGTGTCGATCATGATGTGCTGGCCCAGGCAGAAGATGTCCTCGTAGTGCGGCTTGGACACGGCCAGGCACTGATAGAGGTTCAGCTTGGCCATGTTCAGGCACGAGCCGGCGCTGGGCTCGGCCATGATGGCCTCGATGGTCGGCAGGTTCTCGTCGCCGGCGGCACCGAGCGCGGCCAAGGCGGCCACGGCCAGGCTGCGGATGACCAGCGGGCGATAGGGCGGCGGGGCCGAGCGCGGGCCGGCCGGGACGGTCGAGGCCAGGGCCGCGTCGATGCTGGCGGCTGGGCTGGCGGCCGGGGCGGCGGCGGGCGGGGCGCTGACGGTGGCCAGCGAGGCCTGCTGCAGCTGGGCCACGTCGGCGGTGTCGGCCAGGGCCGGGGTGGCCGAGGCCGACTTGGCGTAGGCTAGGCGGCCGTCGCGGTCGGTCACGGCGGCCTTCGACCAGGTCGCGCGCTGCACGTCGTAGGCGGCCTGCTTCACCTTCTTGCCGGCGTCGTAGACCTTGAGGCCGTCGGCGCCGAGGGTGTCGATGATGCGGGCGGCGGCGGTGTCGCTGCCCTTGAAGCCGACGGCGTAGGCCGGGTCGGCGATCAGCTGGTTGATCACCTGCTGGCGCTGGGCCGGATCGGCGGCGAAGGCGCGCACCGAGGCCACGAAGGTCGGGTCCTGCAGGGCCAGCACCGCGCCGTACGACATGGCGCCGCTGAGGAAGTGCTTCTGCTCGTAGCCGACGCCGACCTTCAGCGAGGCCTGGATCTGGTCGCCGTTCTGGAAGTCGGGCGTGATGGAGCCGGCGCGCTGCATGTAGCCGCGGAAGGCGCTGGCTCGCTCGACCACCTTGTTCGACAGGGTGATCGGCGGCGGGGCCGGCGGGGCCTGGACGACGGGCGGCGGCGGGGGAGGCGGCGGGGTGCTGCAGCTGGCCAGGACGGTGGCCGCGGCGATCGCGACCGCCGTCAGAGCGGCGCGCGGACGCAGGTTGGAAAGCATGCTGACGACATCCCCGTGTAGATGGAGCCGGCTTAACATCGCCGGCGGGCGACATTGTGACAGTCAGTCCGTTAACCAGACTTTGACAAGCGGGGCTGTGTCGCGATTTCCGCGAGAGCGCGGATTCCGTTGGATATTTTCCCGACGGAAAATGTGGCGCCGATGTGGCGGAGAGGCCTGGGGGTTAACGGCTCGGGCCGCTCTTGGAGAGGGGATCAACCTCTCATCCGTAAAACCCCCGCGAAAGCGGGGGCCCAGGCTTTTTCTGAAACGCGTGGCGCTCGACGATAAAACGCCTGGGTCCCCGCTTTCGCGGGGATTTTACGGGAGAAGGGAAGCTGGAAGCCGATCAGTCGAACAGCTTCGACACCGACTCTTCGTTGGCGATCCGGCGGATGGCCTCGCCGATCAGCGGGGCGCAGGAGACGTAGCGGATCTTCGGGCAGGCCTTGGTGGTGTCCGAGGCCTCGATCGAGTCGGTGACCACCAGCTCGGTCAGCACCGAATTGGCGACGCGCTCGGCGGCCGCGCCCGACAGCACGCCGTGGGTCACATAGGCGCTGACCGAGGTCGCGCCGTTGGCGATCAGGGCGGCGGCGGCGTTGCACAGGGTGCCGGCCGAGTCGGCGATGTCGTCGAACAGGATGCAGCGGCGGCCGGCGACGTCGCCGATGATGTTCATCACTTCCGACTGGCCCGGACCCGAGCGGCGCTTGTCGACGATGGCGAGGTCCGCGTCGTCCAGGCGCTTGGCCAGGGCGCGGGCGCGCACCACGCCGCCGACGTCCGGCGAGACGACCATCAGGTCGTCGCCCAGCGGGTAGTTCTTGATGATGTCGTCGGCCAGCAGGCGCGAGGGCAGCAGGTTGTCGGTCGGGATGTCGAAGAAGCCCTGGATCTGGCCGGCGTGCAGATCCATCGTCAGCACGCGATCGGCGCCTGAGCGGGTGATCAGGTTGGCGACCAGCTTGGCCGAGATCGGCGTGCGGCCGCCGGTCTTGCGGTCCTGGCGGGCGTAGCCGAAGTAGGGCAGCACCGCGGTGATCCGCTTGCCCGAAGCCCGCTTCAGGGCGTCGATGCAGATCAGCAGTTCCATCAGGTTGTCGTTGGCCGGGTAGCTGGTCGACTGGATCACGAAGACGTCCTCGCCGCGGACGTTCTCGTCGATCGTGACGAACACCTCGAGGTCGGCGAACCGGCGCACCTGGGCGCGGGTCAGCGGCATGTCGAGGTACTCCGCGATGGCCTGGGCCAGCGGACGGTTGGAGTTGCCGGACAGCAGCTTCATTTTGGATTCTCGGTGGGGGGACGCCGTTGCCGGGCCTTCTAGCAGCGATCCGCCCCGGGGCAACCCGCTTAAGCCCGCTGGTTGTGCTTCATGACCATTTCGTGTCGTTCAGGCCGCACAGCCCCGTCCTTCTCCCCTTGCGGGAGAAGGTGTCGCCGAAAGGCGACGGATGAGGGGTCTCTCAGAAATCGAACGCCGCACCCCGTCGGTCCGTTTTCGCGGCGGACAGGGCTTTCGACCCCTCACCCGACCTCCCTCCGGGAGGCCACCCTCTCCCGCAAGGGGAGAGGGATCAGGCTTCCAGCATGATCGCCGACAGCAGCCGGCCGTAATCCTTCTGGCCGTTCAGCACCGCGCGGCGGTTGGAGAAGAAGTGGTCGCCCTCGGCGCAGGTGTCGCGGCCGATCCATTCGCGCTGCTCGATGCCGGCGGTCTCGATGCGGTCGAGCACGAAGGACGGCAGGTCGAACATCCGCTTGTCGTCGGCCTTGCCCGGCTTGAAGAAGCGCTTGGAGCCAGGGCAGTCGGCCTCGAAGCGGTGCAGGAACTCCAGGCCCACTTCGTAGGAGTCCGGGCCGATGCAGGGGCCGACGGCGGCGACCATGCGTTCGGGGCGGGCGCCCAGCTCGACCATGGAGTCGACGGCGGCCTGCACCACCCCGTCCAGCGCCCCGCGCCAGCCGGCGTGGGCGGCGGCCACGATGCGGGCCTCTGGATCGACGATCAGCACCGGGGCGCAGTCGGCGTGCAGGGCGCCGCAGACCACGCCCGGCGTCTTGCTGACCACGGCGTCGCCCTGCGGCCGGGCGTCGCCCCACGAGCCGTCGGCGACGATGGCGATGGTCGAGTGGATCTGGAAGCAGGTGTTGAGGTCTTCGTGGTCGACGCCGAACCAGCCGGCGGCGCGGGCGCGGTTCTCGATCACGTCGGCCGGCTCGTCCTGGCTGCCGCGGCCGACGTTGAGGCTGTCGTAGAGACCCTGCGAGACGCCGCCGTTGCGGGTGAAGAAGGCGTGGCGCAGGCCGGGCACGGTCGCCAGCAGCGATGACTGGACGGTGGGGATGTGAGCTTGCGTCATGCCTCGTCCTCGAAGAGCGGGGCGGCCAGCCCCGGCGCGCTCAGGCACGCGACCTTGAAGAGATCGCCCATCTGCGCCGCTCCGGTCAGGCGATCAAGCTGTCTTGCGAGGGTTTCAGCCATGTCGGGCCGCGCGGCCGCCAGCGCCTGGGCGCGGGCCTCGATGCCGAGCGCGCGCAGGAACTCGCCTTGGGTGATGACCGGCGGGGCTTTGGCCCCGGCCTGGCGGGCGGCGTCCAGCACCGACGGGAAGTCGGCCCAGACGGTCAGGTCGGCCTGGCCGGGATTGTCCAGCGGGCCTTCCTTCCTGTGGGCGCGCAGGGCCTGCAGGGTGTCGCCCGGCTCGGGCGTCGCGCGGCCGTAGTCGATCAGCAGCGCCGCGCCGCCGTTGCGGGCCAGGCGATGGCCGATCTCCGAGCCCAGGGCGGCCTGGGCGGGCGAGGATTCGAGGATGGAGCCTGGCGGAAGATCCTCCCCCCCTGGGGGAGGTGTCGACGAAGTCGACGGAGGGGGAAGGATCCCAGGCTCGGCGGCGGCTGAAAACGGCCCCCCTCCGGCCCTCCGGGCCACCTCCCCCAGCGGGGGAGGATTTAGTTTGCGCAGCCCGAACGCCAGTTCCCCGTCCTCGCCCAGCCCCACGACCCGCTCGGCCCAGCCCTCGGCGGTCTTCACGAACTGACGCGCCGGCAGGCAGTCCAGCAGTTCGTTGGCGACCAGCAGCAGCGGGGCGTCGGCCGGAACCTCTTCCAGCCGACCGGCCCAACGCACCGAAGCGCCGACCAGCTTCGTCTCCTGCGCCGCGCGCAGCACCGGCGAGACCTCGACCAGCCAAAGGTCGGCGGCCTCCAGGAACGGCGGCAGCAGGCGGGCGGCGCGCAGGATGTCGCTCATCAGCGTCCCGTCGCCGGGGCCCATCTCGACCAGGCGGAACGGCGCGGGGCGGCCCAGGCGGTCCCAGGTCTCCATCAGCCACAGGCCGACCAGCTCGCCGAACATCTGGCTGACGCCGGGGGCGGTGACGAAGTCGCCCTCAGGACCCAGGGCGGGCCGGTTGGCGTAGTAGCCGTCGCGGGGGTCGTGCAGGCAGCGGGTGAAGTATTCGGGAACGCTGATCGGCCCGTCCTGGGCGATCTGGGCCTTCAGGCGGTCGAGCAGCGCGGGTCGTGCGGGGATCAAGACGCGGCCGGCTCCTGGGAAGCAACCGGGACGACGGGCTCCTTCAGCGCCCGCCAGACCAGCCAGGCGCCGATCAGCAGCATCGGGGTCGACAGCAGCATGCCCATGGTCAGGCCCAGCGGGAAGTTGGGCATGAAGGCGTCGGGCTGGCGCACGTTCTCGAGGCTGGCGCGGAACAGGCCGTAGCAGAGCATGAACAGGCCCACGAGCCCGCCCCGGCGTTGCAGGAAGGCGAAGCGGTGGGTGGCCAGGCGCAGGACCACGAACAGGACCAGGCCCTCCAGCGCCGCCTCGTAGAGCTGGCTGGGATGGCGCGGCAGGTCGCCGGCCACGCAGGCGCCGCCTTCGAGGGCGCGGATGCGGGCGTTGCAGAACACCACGCCCCACGGAACGTCGGTGACCCGGCCCCACAGCTCGCCGTTCACGAAGTTGGCCAGGCGGCCGAACAGCAGGCCCAGCGGCGCGACCGGCGCGACCAGGTCGCCGAGCTTGAGCAGGTCGATCTTGTTGCGGCGGGCGAACAGGATCACCGCGGCGCAGACGCCCAGGAACCCGCCGTGGAAGCTCATGCCGCCGTTCCAGACCTGCAGGATCTCCAGCGGCTTGGTCCAGATCAGCGAGGGGCTGTAGAACAGCACGTAGCCCAGGCGACCGCCCAGGATGATGCCGAGCGTGATCCACAGCACCAGGTCGTCGATCTGCTCGGGCGTGGCGGTGGGCGTGCGGCCGCCCCACAGCCGAGAGGTCTTCACCAGCCGCACGGCGTACTGCCAGCCCAGCAGGATGCCGGCCACATAGGCCAGGGCGTACCAGCGGATCGCCAGCGGGCCGAGGTGGATCAGGACGGGGTCGAATTCCGGAAAGATCACGCCGCGCGGCTCCGATCGGGACAGTTGGTCGCAGGCATATCCCGTTCGCTGTTCGCTTTCATCCCCCGCTCACCATATAAAGGACGTCAGGCGATTTGCGCCCATCCGGAACGACGATGCACAGCCAGAACCCTTTCCTCGACGAGTTCGCCAAGTTCACCCAGGCCGCCATGGGCATCGCCCAGACCGCGGGCGACGAAGCCAAGACCGCCTTCCGCTCGCAGGCTGACCGCTGGGCGGCCGAACTGGATCTGGTGCGTCGCGACGACCTCGAGGTCCTGAAGGCCCAGGTCGCGGCCCTGCAGGCCGAAGTGGCCGCCCTGAAGGCCGAAAAAGCCGCCGCCGAACCCGCCAAGCCCGTCCCGAAAGCCGCCAAGAAGACCGCTCCGAAGGCGGATGGAACTTCCGGGAAGGGCGAATAAGCACGCTTTTTGCTCGCTTGGAGCGTGAACGCTGTTGTGGCGAAACGCGCGAAGCAGCTTAGACTCCATTCTTGTGGGCGACACCCGGCGGGTCCCACGCCCGTCATCGCCCCTGGGGGCCAAAGGTTCTGATGGACACCCAACCCGACGACGACGTCCTGCTGGCGCTGGATCCCCTCGAGGTGGTCGAGCACGTGCTGGCGGCGGAAAACCTGACCTTCGACCGGACGGAAGACGGCGATCTCGCCTTCGCCCTGACCGGCGACTGGAAGGATTACGAGCTGTGGTTCGCCTGGCGGCCCGAGGCCGACTGCCTGCAGCTCTGCCTGTCGCTGGACCTGCGCGCCTCCAAGACCAAACGCCCGGCGGCCTACGAGCTGCTTTCGATGATCAACCAGCGTGTCTGGCTGGGCCACTTCGAGGTCTGGACCGATGACGGCGAGGTGGTCTTCCGCCACGCCCTGGCCCTGCCCTCGGGCGAGCGTCCGACCATGGCCCAGGCCGCCTCGATGATCGACGCGGCGGTCGAAGCCGCCGACCGCTTCTATCCGGCCTTCGACTTCCTGCTGCACGGCGCCAAGACCCCCGACCAGGCCATGGCCGCCTGCATGTTCGAGACTGTCGGTCAGGCCTGAGCCCCTTCTCCCCTTGTGGGAGAAGGTGGCGCGAAGCGCCGGATGAGGGGTCTCTCAGACTTATGACGCCGCGACCGGCCGAACGGCTGTCGCGGCGTTTCTGTTGGTGCGACCCCTCACCCGACCTCCTTTGGAGGCCACCCTCTCCCGCAAGGGGAGAGGGGATTTCAGTGGTGACGCCGCCGCCCAGCCGCGCTAAGCGCCCAGCGCACACTGTGACGCGGGAGCTTCGCCCATGACCCCCATCCTTCTGCTCGGCGCGGGCCGCATGGGCGGCGCCCTGATCGAGGGCTGGCGCAAGACCGGGGCCTTTGCGACGACCGACCTGATCGTCCGCGACCCGGCGGCGACCGCCGAGGGCTTCCCCGGCGCGCTCGTCAACCCGCCGCTGGAGGCGCTTTCCGCCGCCAAGGTCGTGCTGCTGGCGGTCAAGCCGCAGATCTGGCGCGAGGCGGTCAAGGACGTGGTCCCGCACCTGGCGCCGGACGCCATCATCGTCTCGATCGCCGCCGGGGTGCGCGCGGCCGACATTTCCGAAGTCTTCGGCGGCCGACGCGTGGCGCGGGTGATGCCGACCACGGCCGTGGCCATCGGCCAGGGCGCGGCCAGCCTCTACGCCGACACGCCCGAAGCCCTGGACGCCGCCAAGGCCCTGTTCGCCCCCGTCGCGGCGACGGTCGAGCTGGCCGACGAGCAGCTGATGCACGCGGCCACCGCCGTCTCCGGCTCGGCCCCGGCTTATCTCTACGCCTTCATCGAGGCCCTGGAAGCGGCCGGCGCCGGCCAGGGCCTGACGCTCGAAGACAGCGCCCGCCTCGCCCGCGCCACCATCGCCGGCGCGGCGGCCCTGCTGGCCCAGGGCGGCGAGGAGCCGGCTGAACTGCGCCGCCAAGTCACCTCGCCCGGCGGCACCACGGCCGCGGCGCTGTCGGTGCTGATGGGCGAGGGCGGTTTCGGGGATCTGCTGCCCAAGGCGCTGGCGGCCGCCGTGAAGCGCTCGGAAGAGCTGGGGGGCTGAGAAAGATCCGCCCCTGAAGAGGGACGCAGCCGGGAGGGGGAAGGAAAGGCTCGAACCTCTCCCCGTAAAATCCCCGCGAAAGCGGGGACCCAGGTGTTTTATCGTCGAGCGCCTGGCGTTTCAGAAAAAGCCTGGGTCCCCGCTTTCGCGGGGATTTTACGGATGTTGTGTACGGAGGGAGGCGACCACTTCCCCCGTGAGCTTTGCGGCAGTTCCCCCTTTCAGGGCGCCGTCACATCCACCAGCGCCTGCGCCGGCTTGCCCCGTTCCGCCGCCACGAACTCCACGGCCCGCACGATGTGGTCGGCGAATTCGCCGCCGAGCAGGCGGGTGTGGCTGGCGCCGGCCACGTGGTCGACATAGCCGTGCTGGGAGGCGTGGGCCGGGGCGGCCTGCATGTCCTTCCATTGCACGCGGTCGCCGACCCGCGCCCCAGCGGTGACCACGGCCACCGGCCATTCGGGCGCGAAGGGCGGCTCGGCGCCGGCTTGGGCCGAGGATTCGGCCCACAGCGAGACCTCGGCGGCCGAGGTGCGGTTGTGGCGGCCGTTGGCGAAGCCCCAGCGCTTTTCGGCCTTGGCGTCGGGCGGCAGGCCGATCTTGTCGCCCAGGGGGGTATAGACCAGCGGCTTGTAGAGCCCCGCCGAGGCCCCCAGCGCCGCCGCCCGCGAGGCGAATACGAACGAGCTGAGGAAGCGCTTGGCCAGTGGGAGCTGCGCCGCCTCGGGCGTGGCGGCGTCGACCAGGACGAGGCCCGCCACCTGGCTGGCATTGCGGCCGGCGTATTCGCGCAGGCGCAAGCCGGCCATCGAGTGGCCGACCAGGATGAACGGGCCCTTCTCGCCGGAGGCGGCGACCAGCTTCTCGAAGTCGGTGACGATGGCCAGGCCGTCGCGCGGGTCCGGACCGGGCGGGGAATAGCCCATGCCGGCGCGGTCATAGGCGCAGGCGCGCCAGCCGGCGGCGGCCAGGGCGTCCTGGGTGGCGCCCCAGTCGGCGGCGAAGCCGAAGGCTCCGGCCTCGAGCCAGACGGTCGGGCGATCGGCGCGGGCTTCGCCCTCGCAGACCAGGCGCAGGGTGCGGCCCTCGCCGATATCGACCTGGGCGCCGCGCGGCGGCTTGGATCCGACTCCGGCCATCACGCCGCCCGCCGCGACGAAGGAAACGTAGAGCAGGGTGAAGGCGGCAAGGGCGCGTCCGGCGTGCTTGAGCATGGCTCTCAATGTAGGGGCGCGGCGGCGTTCGTCGAGGGGCTGGTGCGGCTTCTCGGCGCGGTTTCCTTCGGACGGATCAATCCCTAGACTCGCCGGCATGCGTCGCGCCCTTTCCGCCCTGCTGCTGGTCGTCGCCCTGACCTCTTCCGCCGGGGCGCAAACGAGCGCCCAGACGAGCGCGCGCTCGACCGGTTCGGCGACCGCCGCGCCGACCGCCGAGACGCCCGCGCCGCTTCCGCCGCTGTTCTCGCCCAAGCCGCCCGAGCGCGACATCCCCGCCTGCAAGGCCGCCTGCGCCAAGACCTACTATTTCTGCCGCGCCAACGCCGACGACGACAGCTGCCCCAGCGAGTGGTCGCGCTGCAACGTGCGCTGTTCGGCCAGCTTCGTGCGGCCGACGGGACTGTCGGGGAACTAGATCCTCCCCCTCTGGGGGAGGGTCTTATCGACAGACCCTCTTGCTCCGCGCCCGGAACGGGGATCAAATCCTGACGGGGCGTCATCGACGCCGCTGGGAGTCGCGCTCATCGATGTCGAACATCGCCTATTTCCCCGCCATGCCGCCGCGCGAGGACAATCGCCCGGGCAAGCGCGAGCGCACCAAGACCGCCAACCGCCAGGCCATCCTCGACGCGGCCCGCCAGGTGTTCGGCGAGCTGGGCTATGACGGGGCCACGGTGCGCGACATCATCCGTCTGACCGGCTTGGCCTCGGGCACCTTCTACAACTACTACAAGTCCAAGGAGGAGGTGTTCGACGCCCTCGCGGACGACGGGGCGCGGCGCTTTCGGCCGCTGCTGCGCGTGGAGTTCGAGAAGGCGACCGACTTCGCCTCGTTCCTGCGCGGGGCCATGCGGGCCTATTTCGACTTCCTGGCCGCCGAGCACGAGACCTGGCGG
>PJUL01000856.1_pt1 | contig 17151 bp, 21 predicted proteins | sample 1512221 | NCBI WGS metagenome assembly PJUL01 (sample SAMN08177667, study PRJNA422409) | Feces metagenome, whole genome shotgun sequencing project.
CCCTGGGCCCCGGCTTTCGCCGGGGTGACGGTTAAGGTCTGGAAGGCGTTAGAGGACTTCGAACAGCCCGGCCGCGCCCTGGCCGCCGCCGATGCACATCGTCACGACGACATATTTCGCACCGCGGCGCTTGCCTTCGATCAGCGCGTGGCCGGTCATGCGGGCGCCCGACATGCCGTACGGGTGGCCGATCGAGATCGCGCCGCCATTGACGTTGAGCAGCTCGTTCGGGATGCCGAGCTGGTCCTGGCAATAGAGCACCTGCACCGCGAAAGCCTCGTTCAGCTCCCACAGGCCGATATCGTCCATCTTGAGGTTGTAGCGCTCGAGCAGCTTCGGGATCGCGAAGACCGGGCCGATGCCCATCTCGTCCGGCTTGGTTCCGGCGACAGCCATGCCGACATAGCGGCCGAGCGGCTGCAGGCCGCGCTTCTCGGCGAGCTTCTCTTCCATCAGCACCGAGGCCGAGGAACCGTCCGACAGCTGCGAGGCGTTGCCGGCGGTCACGGTGCCGTTCGGCAGCACCGGCTGGAGCGCCTGCAGACCCTCGATCGTGGTCTCGGGGCGGTTGCCTTCGTCCTTGGTAAGGGTGATTTCCTTCTGGGAGACTTCCTTGGTCTCCTTGTTGACGACGTTCATCGTCGCGGTGACCGGCACGATCTCGTCGTCAAACTTGCCGGCGGCCTGGGCGGCGGCGGTGCGCTGCTGCGACTGGAGACCATAGGCATCGCAGCGCTCGCGGCTGATGCCGTAGCGCGACGCGACGACTTCGGCGGTCTGCAGCATCGGCATATAGATGTCGCCATGCATCGCGAGCAGCTCGCGATCGGGCTCGACGCGCATCGCCGGGGTCTGGACGAGCGAGATCGACTCGAGGCCGCCGCCGATGGCGATGTCCATATTGTCGACGATGATCTCCTTGGCGGCGGTGGCGATCGCCATCAGGCCCGAGGCGCACTGGCGATCGACCGACATGCCGGCGACCGAGACGGGCAGGCCGGCGCGCAGCAGCGCGGTGCGGGCGATGTTGCCGGCGGTGCTGCCCTGCTGGAGCGCGGCGCCGAACACGACGTCCTGCACTTCCGCCGGATCGATGCCGGCGCGCTCTACCGCGGCGCGGATCGCATGGGCGCCGAGCGTCGGCGCCGGGGTGGCGTTGAACGCGCCGCGATAGGCGCGGCCGATGCCGGTGCGGGCGGTCGAGACGATGACTGCGGAGCGAGACATGGTGTTTCCTTCTCTTGGGATCTCAAACGTAGACGAGCGCGATCCACTCGGCGACCAAAGCGGGCTTCTCCTCGCCTTCGATCTCGAGGGTATATTCCTGGACCTGTTCCCAGACGCCGGGCTTGCGTTCGGTGAACTTGAGCAGCTTGAAGCGGCCGCGGACGCGCTTGCCCGAGCGTACCGGCTGCATGAAACGGACTTTGTTGCCGCCATAATTGACGCCCATCTTCACGCCTTCGATGGCGGGCGTATCGGTGCGGGCGGCGAGCATCGGCATCAGCGAGAGCGACAGGAATCCGTGCGCGATCGTGCCGCCGAACGGCGTCTGCGCCGCGCGGACCGGATCGACATGGATGAACTGGTGGTCGCCGGTCGCCTCGGCGAACTGATCGATCATGGTCTGGGTGACTTCCACCCAGTCGGACACGCGCTCGGTGCCGATGCTCTCGGCCATCTGCTGCACGGTGATCGTCGCCAAGATAGCGGTCCTCTCGCCTGTTCTCGGCACCATCTAGTGGCGGGGTGGGGGCTCCCGCAAGTCTCGCCCGACCGGAAATTTGAAAGGCACGACTGACGTAGCGTCCAGCCGGCGAAGGGGTGGACCGTTTCGGCCGAACCCGATGTTCGAATCCGGGGTCCGGCCGATTCGCGGGGCGCGCGGAGCCGCCGGTTCAGCGGCTGTGGAGGTGGAGGATGTTGCCGTCCGGATCGCGGAACCAGATCACGCGGAAGTCGCCCCTGCGGTGCACGCCGTCGATGACGCTGTCGAAACCTTCGGGATATTCGTCGAGCGTCACGCCCTTGCCGCGCAGCTCTGCTGCGATCCCCTCGAGCTGGTCGCCAACGCCCCAGAGCACGGCATTGGCCCGGTTGAAGCCGGCATAGTCGCTCAGATAGATGTTGAGCTGCGTACCGCCGGTGCCGAAAACGAAACCGTTGCCGTGATCCTCGAGTAGGGGCAGGCCGAGCGTGTCTTCGTAGAACGACCGGGCGATGGCCAGGTCCTTGCACGGGATGATCGCCGACGAGTCGTGGTCCTTGAGCATTGCGGGTCTCCTTCTCTCATCCCGCATAATGGGCGGCCCTCGACCGCGAATGCCGCGACCGGGGGAGTCCGCACTCCCGCTTTCGCGGGAGCGATCAGGCCCTGGCTTCCTCCGGATAGGGCAGGATGAACTTGCCGTCGGGCGCGGCGGTGTAGCTGGTCTGGGTCGGATAGGGGATGGAGATGCCCTCGTCGGCGAACTTGCGGAGGATCGCGAACATGATCTTGTCGCGCACGATCTGGGCGTGGGGCACGTCGTCGCCCTCCACGTCGAATTCGATCACGAAGTCGATCGAGCTGGCGCCGAAGCCCTCGGTGCTGGCGCGCGACAGGGTAGCGCCGGCCTGCTCGACGATGGCCTTGAACATTGCCGGCAGCGCCTCGAGCTTCTCGACGGGGGTCTCGTAGGCGACGCCGATCGGCAGCTTGGTACGGGTGTGATGGCGCAGCGACAGGTTCTCGATCAGCTTGTCGAGCAGTTGCTTGTTCGAGAAGATCAGTTCCTCGCCGACGAACGAGCGGATGCGCGTGCTCATCAGGCCGATCGACTGGACGGTGCCGCTGTTCTTGTCGAAGCGGATCTTGTCGCCGACGCGGAAGGGACGATCGAAGAGGATGGTCAGCGCGGCGAACAGGTTGGCGAAGATGCCCTGCGCCGCGAGACCGATGGCGATGCCGCCGACGCCGAGACCGGCGATCAGGCCGGTGACGTTCACGCCGAGATTGCCGAGCACCATCACCGTGGCGATCGCGAACAGCACCACAGTGATCAGGATGCGGATGATGCCGAGCGCGCTGGCGAGGCCGGAGCCGTGATAATTGTCGGCGCTCGTCTTGTGCTCGATCGCGCCGAAGATCAGCTCGCGCAGCCAGATCGCGCACTGGAACACCGCCGAGATGGTGAACAGGAACTCGACCGTGGTCTCCACCATGGGTGGCGGCCCGGCATAGCCGGTGACCAGGCGGATCGATGCCATCAGGATGAAGAAATTGCCGGTCTTGGCGACGGCGCGGCCGATGATCGCGTACCAGTTGGCGACGCCTTCGCCCTTGCGGCACAGGCGCGTGCCCCAGCTCTTGATCGCCTGGAGCAGGAAGAACACCGCGATGGCGATGCCCGTGGCGATCAGGATCTGGAGCCAGTGCGACTGGGCCCAGGTCCAGCTGTCGTCCGCGAAGGTCTGGGCCTGGATCTGGAGGTCTTCGCTCTGCGGGAAGCCGGCGGCGGTGCGATTGGTAGTCATGCGGCCTTTCGGGGCTGTTGGTGCGCGGCGAGGCCTTCGAGGAAGGCGATCAGGCCGCGTTCGTAACGATTGAGCCAGCGCGTGGCACGCGGCAAATGGCAGTCGGCGCGCCATTCCGCCTGGGCCTCGCGATCCCTGGCGAGATCGATCAGCGCGGGGTGGACATAGGATTTGCGGGCGATGGCGGGGGTGTTGCCGAGCGCCTCGGTCACCGGCTCGAGCATCGCCTTGAGGCCGATATGCTCGCCAGCCTGGGCCAGTGCGCGGAAGGCGATGACGCTCGCGCCCCAGGTGCGGAAATGCTTGGCGGTGAAGTCCTCATGCGTGGCTTCGCGGATATAGGCGTTGACGTCGGACGAGGTGACCGGATGCGCCTCGCCGGCATCGTCGAGCCAGCGGAACAGGTGCTGGCCGGGCAGGTCCTGGCACTTCTTGACGAAGCGGCTGAGCGAGCCGTCGGTGATCGTCATCGCGCGCAGCTTGCCGGACTTGGCGCGGAACTGGAGGCGGAGCGTCTGGCCCTTCACTTGCGCGTGGCGCTTGCGCAGCGTGGTGGCGCCGAAGCTCTTGTTGGCCTGGACATATTGCTCGTTGCCGACGCGGATGCTGCCGAGATCAAGCAGGCGGACGACGGCGGCGACGGCCTTCTCCCGGCAAAGGCCGCGCAGCTTGAGGTCATGCTCGACCCGGGCGCGGAGCTTGGCGAGATGCTCGCCGAAGCTGGCGCAGCGATCATACTTTGCCGCCTCCTGCGCCTCGCGGAAGCCGGTATGGTAGCGATATTGCTTGCGGCCCTTGTCGTCATAGCCGGTCGCCTGGATGTGGCCGCGCGGATCGGGGCAGTACCAGGCATTCACATAGGCCGGGGGCAGGCCGATCGCGCTCAGCCGGTCGATCTCCTCGCGGTCCTTGATGCGCGCGCCATCCGCGTCCCAATAGCCCCAGCCATGGCGCACTTTGCGCCGGGTTATGCCGGGCTGCTGGTCGTCGACATAGACGATGTCGGTACTGGGCATGGGCCTCCTCGCAATGCCCGGGTCAATGCGCGGGCCCCCGGCTTCGTTCCGGACGAGGAGAGAGCGGTATCCGGTTCAGCAGCCGCTGCGCGGGGCGCTCGACCAGATGATACAGGCCGATCGAGGCGATCAGGACGAGGAGCAGGAAGGCGCCGGCGAGCGGCCAGGGCACGGCGTGTTCGTCATGAACGAAGGCCAGCTTGAAGGCGAACCAGAGGAGATAATGGGAGAGATAGGTCGCGTAGCTGATCTCGCCGAGATAATGGAGCGGCGCGACCTCCAGCGGGTTGCCGGCCTTGGCCGAGGTGAGGGCCAGCGCGAGCAGCAAGGCGGCGAAGGTGGCGGGAGCGGCCAGCGTTTCGGGCAGGCTCATCGCCCAGCCGGCGGCGAGGACCAGGGCTAGGGCGAAGGCGATGAGCGCCGGGACGCGCCAATGTTCCCGCCAGCGCAGCCAGAGCGCGGCGATGGCGGTGCCGGCGGCGAACTCCAGCACGCAGCGGATCAGGCCGAGCCGGGTGATCTCCTGTCCGAGCGCCCAGGCGCCCTGGCTGGCGAACACCCCGTGCAGCACCCCGAGCAGCAGGGCGATGGCGGCGATCACGCCCCAGCTCGGCACCCGTCGCCAGTCGATCGCGAGGGCGAGCAGCGGGAAGAGCAGATAGGCGGCGAGCTCGCAGGAGATCGACCAGGCCGGGTTGTTCCAGGTGAGATGTTCGGTGAAGCCCCAGTTCTGGAGCAGCAGGATGTGGAGCGGCAGCTCGTGCCAGGGGAACTGGTCGCTGCCCCGGCCGGTCAGTTCGAGCGCGGCGGCGATCACCACGCCGAAGCCGAGCATGACGAGATGGAGGGGCCAGACCCGGGCGACGCGGCGCTGGAGGAAGCTCGGCACAGCGGCGAGCCCGCCTATGCGGATGCGCTCGCCCCAGGTCATCCAGATCACGAAGCCCGAGAGCAGGAAGAAGAAGTCGACCGCCAGATAGCCCTTGGCGAGGAAGTGCAGCTCCGGATCGGGCAGGCCGAGCGCGAAGCGGATATGGAAGAGCACCACGAACCACGCCGCGATCCCGCGCACGCTGGTGAGCGCCTTCAGCTCGGGACCCTTCATGCCAGTGCCGGCCTTGCCCTGCGCAGCGGCCGCCAGCTCGCCTCCTCGCGCTTGCGGGCCATATAGGTGTCGAGCCCGATCTGGGCGCCGATCAGCATATAGACGAAGGGCTGGAAGGCGATCGCGATGAAGGTGGCGCCCAGCATGTAGACGATGTGCGCGGTCTGCAGCGCCGAGGCGAGCGGGGCGACCCATTCCTGTCCGGGCTCGGGCTTTTTGTAGCGTTGGCGCAGCACTTCCATGCGGAAGATGCCGAGCAGGTTGATCGTCAGCCAGATGGCGAGGCCGGGATAGCCCTGCTCGCCCAGCATCTCGAAATAGGCGCTGTGATAGGCGCGGGCCGAATCGACTTCGAGGCTGCGATCGACAGTTGCCCCGCCGGCGCCGTCATCCTCCACCGCGACCTTCTCGTAGCGGATCTTGTTCTGGCGATAGGCCTCGAAACCGCCGCCCATCGGATGGGTTTTCGCGTAGTCCATCGTCCATTGCCACACGGCGATGCGGGTCGAGGCCGAGGCATCGGCCTTGTAGGTCTTGATCGTGCCCATCCGCTCGGTGAACGAGCTGGGCAGGAAGGGAATGGCGACGAGGCCGAGACAGCCAAGCGCCGTCAGGTAGACGACCTTGCGCTTGGTATCGCGGATCATCAGCAGCGCGACCAGGCCGATGCAGAGCAGGCCGGTGCGCGTCGAGGTGCCGACCGGGATCAGCAGGCAGGCGAAGATCAGGGCGAGGCAGAAGCTCTTCACCTTCCAGTCGGGCGGGAAAATGGTTCCAAAACGCATGAACCAGACGATCAGCGGGATGATCGCGATCGCCACGGTGGAGATGGTCGAACCTTCGTAGAGGCCCGAATTGTTGGCGACCATCAGGTTGAGCTCGCCATAGCCGCCGCCGGAGCCGAGCGTCTTGATGCCGCCCACGATGATGATCGACGAGGCGGAGAGTACCATGAACAGGAGCAGGCTCTCGATGCGCAGCTTGGTGCGCAGGGTCAGCGGCAGGAAGGCGGCGAAGGCGAGCGCTTTCCAAACCCAGTCCCATTTATCCAGCGCCTCGACTTTGAAGTCGGCATTCTTGGTCGTGTAGAAGCAATAGGCGAGCAGCAGGACGATCAGCAGCTGGCGCGGGGCGACTCGCACGTCCTTCTTGTCGTCCATCGCCAGCCAGCCGAGCACCGACAGGCCGACCGCGATCAGCGAAATCGGGATCGAGTTGAGCAGCAGATAGGTCAGCCGCTGCGGCGAGACGATGTCGATATAGGCGTAGACCAGCACGAAGATGAACGGCTTGCGGAAGCCCATCCCGAAAAAGGCCAGCAGGAAGGCGACGAAGACGAGATCACGCACCGGGCTTGCCCCATCGGCTGGGCTTGGCCTTCGACTCCTCGTCGGCGGGGCCGGGCTCATAGTCGAGATCGGGGCGGCGCAGCAGCAGGAAGGCCGCGAGCAGCATCAGCCCGTGCGAAATCGCGAGCGATAGATTGTCGATCATGGCCCAGTGCCGCTCCTGCTTCTGGGGGAGCTGTAGCGCGATGCGGTTGACGCGGCGTTAAGTGCTCCTGTGCCAATGGAGCGTTCATGCGGATTCTCCACATCCTCGATCACGGCCTGCCGCTGCACAGCGGCTATACCTTCCGGACGCGCGCGATCCTCAAGGCGCAGATGGCGCGCGGCTGGGAAGTCGCCGCGGTGACCAGCCCGCGGCACGGCAAGTTCGATACCGATGAGGAAACGATCGACGGCATCCGCTTCTACCGTACGCCGCGGGTCAATTCCGGGCCGCCGGTGATCGGCGAGCTGCGGGAGGTCGCGGCCTTTGCGAAGCGGATCGAGGCAGTGGCGAGGGCGTGGCAACCGGACGTGCTCCACGCCCATTCGCCGGTACTCGACGCGATGGCGGCGCAGCGGGTGGCGAACAAGCTTGGCCTGCCGCTGATCTACGAGATCCGCGCCTTCTGGGAAGACGCCGCCGTCGGCAACGGCACCGGCACCGAGGGTAGCTGGAAATACCGCGCGACGCGCTGGCTCGAGACGCGGGCGGTGCGCAGGGCCGATGCCGTGGCGGTGATCTGCGAGGGTCTGAAGCGCGATCTGGTGGCGCGCGGCGGCATCGACGCGGGCAAGATCATGATCTCGCCCAATGGCGTCGATCTCGGCCTGTTCGGCGAGCCGCTTCCCCATGACGCCGCACTGGCGAAGGAACTGGGCATCGAGGACGCCGAGACGATCGGCTTCATCGGCAGCTTCTACGACTATGAAGGCCTGGACGTGCTGATCGAGGCGATGCCGGGTCTGGTCGCACTGCGCCCGAAAATGCATCTGGTGCTGGTAGGTGGCGGGCCGTGCGACGCGGACCTGATGGCCCAGGCGGCGGCTTCGCCCGTTGCGGACCGCATTCATTTCGTCGGCCGGGTGCCGCACCAGCAGGTCGAGCGTTATTACAGCGTGATCGACGTGCTGGTCTATCCGCGCAAGCATATGCGCCTCACCGATCTGGTGACGCCGCTGAAGCCGCTGGAGGCGATGGCGCAGCGCCGGTTGGTCGCAGCTTCGGACGTGGGCGGGCACCGCGAGCTGATTCGCGACGGTGACACAGGCACGCTGTTCAAGCCCGACGATCCCGCGGCACTGGCCGAGTCGGTTGCGAAGCTGTTCGCCGAGCGCGACGGCTGGGACGCAAGGCGTGTGCGCGGCCGCGCCTTTGTCGAAGAGGAGCGGAGCTGGGCGATCAATGTCGGTCGTTATGACTCCGTTTACCAAAGACTCGCCAAGATCGGCGCCATGGAAGACTCGTGGTCGCACACGTCCGTGGTGAGCGCATGAACCTGCCGCTGGCGCCTCTGATCGCGCTGGTTGCGGGAGGTCTCGCTGCGCTTGGCGTGGCGATGATCCCCGTGCCTGCGCTCGAGGCGCTGGTGATGGACTCCGGTCTTCCCTCGATTCTCGCCGCAGCCGAGCCGCCGCTGGGGCTTACCGCCCGACTGGCGGTGGCGCTGGGCGCCGGCGCGTTCGTCGGTGCCTTTATGTGGCTCTCGGCCTTCATCCTGCTTGGCTCGCGCGGGCTGACCATCGGCGGTGCCGCCGAGTCGATCGATCCCGAGCAGGTGCCGCTGCCGATCCTGCGCCGCGCCGATGCCCATCCCGATGCGCCGCCGCGCCCGCCGCTGCTCGCTACCCGTGATCTGGGGCGGCCCTTCCTCGAGGTTCGCGCCGCCGCGGAGCCGGTGAATGACGATGGGCAGGACGATGACGATCATGTCGATTTCGACGCGATCTTCCCGCCGCGCACGATCACGCCGGCGACGATCCGCGAACCGGCAATCGAAGCGATCGATACTGTGGACATTCCCGTCGCGGTGCCGATGATGCCTGTGCCGGAAACTGCGGAAGCGCCGGAAAGTCACAAAAGTCATGACAGTCACGCGCGCGAGGCCGAAGCACTGATCGAGCAGGACCTGCCGATCGATTTCGACCAGCCGCTCTCGGCTTTCGATCCGGAGGCAATCCCGGCCGTGCCGAAGTCCGCGCCGGTGCCGCTCGCACCGCTGCGCCGCACCGCCCGCCCGTCGATCTTCGACGAGAGCGAGCGGTTCGAGATCTTCGAGTTGACTCCGCCGGTGCACGCCCATGCGCCTCTGCCTCTGCCGCTGCCCGAGGTGCCGGTCGACCCCATGGAGTCCGTTGAGCCCGCTATGCCTGTACTACCGCCGCGTGAGCGTATCGTCCGGCCCGAGACCGACGCGTCGGTCCATGCGCTGCTTGAGCGGCTGGAGCGCGGGGTTGCCGGCAAACAGATTGCCGCCACTTCCCGCGCACAGGCCAGGCAGCAGGAACGCGGGCTGGAAGAGGCGCTGGTCACCCTGCGCAACCTGGCGCGACGCACCGCCTGATTTTCCGCTCCGGCGGCGCGCCGGAGCAGGTGAAGGGCGCTCTCACCGCTCTTCCTCCAGAGTCAGCACTTCGAGCGATACCGTCACCCGGTCGCCGGTGCGGCGGACATGCTCAACCGCGAGATCGGCGACCAGATGGCGACGCAAGGTCAACTCGGCCTCGGGCAGGCGTGCCAGCCAGGCGTCGAGCGCCGACGAGGGCGGAGCAGCAAGCGTCAGCATATGGCGTGCACCGGAGAAGGTGGCGCTGGCCCAGCGCGTCCAGTCCGACTCGACCAGGATGATCGGGCATCCTGCGGCCTCCGCCTGTGCCTCCAGCGCCCGGCGAAGCAGCGTTTCCGCATCGGGACCGCGGCTCATTGGCCGACTCCCCGGTGCTTGGGGGGCTGCCGTTGCGCCAGCTTCTGCGCGGCGAGGAAGGCCTCGATCCGCGCGCTGATCCGCGGGCCGAGTTCACGGCCGCGGCGCAGGTCGTGGACCAGCCGCGGATCGCGGACTGCCAGCCGGCCGAATTTGGTGGGCGGCATGTCCGTCGCCCGGAGGAATTTCTCGATCTTGCGATGCACCGACATGCGTTCGTCTCCCGTCCGATTCGCTCAAGATCGTTCCTAATTTGTTCTCTATTTCCTACTTGTCTAGGAAAAATCCTACGGGTATGGACGCACCATGGAACCGGACGCGCAACGAGCCGCGCTGGAAGCGCTGATCTCGGAAAACGGCGCGAGCCTTTCCGAGCTGTCGCGGCTGCTCGGGCGCAATGCCGCCTATCTCCAGCAATATCTGGTGCGCGGCACGCCACGGCTGCTCGCGGAGGCGGATCGTTCGCTGCTGGCGCGCTATTTCGGCGTACCCGAGGCGCAGCTGGGTGGGCCGGATGCGGAAGGACTGGTCGAGGTGGCGCGGCTCGACATCGGTGCCTCGGCGGGGCCGGGCGGGCTGGTCGAGGGCGAGGGGCGGCGGCGGCCGGATCAGTTCAGCCCGGCATTGCTGCGCGAGCTGGGGGTGCGTGCCGAGGCGGCCTCGGTGATCCGGGTGAAGGGCGATTCGATGGTGCCGACGCTGGAGGATGGTGACCGCATCCTGGTCGATCGCGACCGGCGGCGCGTCGAGGGGCGCGGCGGGATATTCGTGATCCGGCTCGACGGCGAGCTGATGGTCAAGCGGCTGCGGCTCGGCGTCGGCGGGGTCGAGGTGATGTCGGACAATCCGGCATGGGAGATGCGGATCGTGCCGGCGCGCACGCTCGACGTGGTGGGGCGTGTGGCCTGGCTCGGGCGGACGGTTTGATTCAGTTCCTCCCCCAGCTTGCTGGGGGAGGATTTATAGTCACCGCCCCACGCGCATCCGATCGACCAGCCATACCGCCGCGAGCAGCAGCACGCCCACGCCCAGTCCGATCACGAAGCCGAACGAAGCCTCGCCGCGCGCGATGCCGACGAACACGCCGACGATCAGGCTGAGTGCGAGCAGGAAGCCGCCGGCCATCGGCGTTCTGGAGGGGGTTTTGGTCATGCGCGGTATCTGCCACGTCCCGGGCCGGGACGCCACCTGTGCCATGCCGGGGCAGGCGGTACGCCAATTCCGGCATGGTTACCGCGAATTGACTCTCGTGAGGCGCGGAAACCGCCCAATCGCAGCTAATTGGCATGACTCATGATTATGCGCAGGCATGAATATGATGCCTTATCTTGGCGATCGCCACGAAATCGCCGATGCCAACGCGCTGATCGCCGCGTTCGGCGAGCATGCCGGCAGCGAAGCGGCGGCGCGTGCCGATCGCAGCCGCGACCTGGGCAACCACATCCATTTCTGTCGCTGGCGCCAGATCGAACGGCTGATCGTGCTGATGTCGGTGGGGCGGGCCGTGGGGACGGTGCATTGATATAACTCCTCCCCGTTCCGGGGAGGAGTTAGGCGGCACGGACCCGAAACCAATGCGCGGCGTTCTCCCCGCGATGAACACGCCCCAATTGCTTTCCGTCGGCGTGCTTGCCGGCATGATGCTGCTCTTCATCTGGGGGAAGTTCCGCTACGACATGGTCGCGGTGATCGCGCTGCTCGCGGCGCTGGCACTGGGTATCGTGAAGCCGAAAGAGGCGTTCACCGGCTTTTCCGACGACATCGTGATCATTGTCGCCTCCGCGCTCGTGCTCTCGGGCGCGGTGCAGCGTTCCGGCGTGATCGAGCGGGCGATGCTGCTGCTGCAGAAGCGCGTGACACATGTCCGCTCGCAATTGCTGCTGCTCAGCGCTTCGGTCGGTTTCGCTTCGGCCCTGGTCAAGAATATCGGCGCGCTGGCGATGATGATCCCGGTGGCGCTGCAGATGAGCAAGAAGGCCGGGGTGTCGCCGGCGGCCTATCTGATGCCGATGTCCTTCGCCTCGCTGCTCGGCGGGCTGATCACGCTGATCGGCACCTCGCCCAACATCATCGTCAGCCGGGTGCGCGAGGAGATGACTGGCCAGCCCTTCGGCATGTTCGACTATGCGCCGGTCGGGCTCGGGCTGACCCTGGTCGGACTGGTGTTCCTGCGCTTCGGCTACCGGCTGCTGCCGCGCGACCGGCGCGCGACGCCGACGCTGGGCGAGGCGATCGACATCCAGGATTATGTGACCGAGGCCGAGATCCCGGCCGGTTCGCCCGCGGTCGACGAGACGGTCGGCGCGTTTCGGGAGCGGCATGACGGCGATGTGACCGTCACCGCGATCCTGCGCGCGGGCATCCGTTCGATCCCCTTTCCCGACGCGGTGCTCAAGCCTGAGGACGTGCTGATCCTGGCCGGTTCGCCCGACAGCCTCGAGCGGGTGATCGCCAGCGATCGGCTCGAGCTCGAAGGCGCGGGGCGCGAGCAGCCCGAGGGCACGGGCGAGGTCGGCGTGATCGAGGCGGTGATCGGCACTGAGAGCCCGCTGATCGGGCGGACCGCCGGGCGGCTGGGGCTGCACGAGCGCTTCGGGGTAAACCTGATCGCCGTGTCGCGCCGCGGCGACCGGCTGGCGCGGCGGCTGGGCGACGTGGTGCTCGAGGCCGGCGACGTGATCGTGCTGCAGGGACCGCTCGACCTGCTGTTCGAGCGATTGGGCGAGCTGGGCTGCCTGCCGCTCGCGCAGCGCACCCTGCGGCTGGGCAGTGCGCGCAAGGGGCTGCTGCCGATCGCGATCCTGGGTGCGGCCATGCTGGCGACGGCATTGGGCTATGTGCCGGTGGCAGTGGCGTTCTTCGCCGCGGCGGGGCTGACGATCCTGAGCGGCGCGCTGCCGGTGCGCGAGGCGTACGACCATATCGAATGGCCGATCCTGGTGATGCTCGGCGCGCTGATCCCCGTATCGGATTCGCTCAGGACCACCGGCGCCAGCCAGATCATCGGCGACTGGCTGGGGAATTTCGCCGCGACCCTGCCGCCCTGGGGCGCGGTGGCGCTGATCCTTGCCGCGGCGATGGCGGTGACGCCGTTCCTAAACAATGCCGCCACCGTGCTGGTGATGGCGCCGATCGCCGCGACCTTCGCCAGCCAGCTCGGCTACCGGCCCGAGGCGTTCCTGATGGCGACGGCAGTGGGCGCGGGCTGCGATTTCCTCACGCCGATCGGCCATCAGTGCAACACGCTGGTGATGGGGCCGGGCGGGTACAAGTTCGGCGACTATGCCCGATTGGGTGCGCCGCTTTCGCTGATCGTGCTGGTGGTCGGCACGCCGCTGATCCTATGGGTCTGGCCAGTACATTGAACGGGAGTCGCGTGATGGAACGGATGGCACGGATCGAGAAAGTGGGCGGGCCCGAGGTCATCCAGTGGGTCGATGTCGATCTGCCGCCGCCGGGGCCCGGCGAGGTCCGGATGCGCAACACCGCGGTGGGGCTCAACTTCATCGATACCTATCATCGCTCGGGCCTCTATCCGGTCCCGCTGCCGAGCGGGCTGGGCGGCGAGGCGGCCGGTCTGGTCGAGGCGGTGGGCGAGGGTGTGACCGATTTCTCCGTCGGCGACCGGGTGGCGACTTTCGGCCCGGGGCTGGGTGCCTATGCGACGGCGCGCAACCTGCCGGCGAAGCTCCTGTTCGCATTGCCCGACGACATCAGCGACGAGACCGCCGCGGCGGCCTTGCTCAAGGGCGGGACGGTGGAGTTCCTGGTCGAGCGCTGCGCCCGGGTGGAGCCGGGCTGGACGGTGCTGGTCCACGCTGCCGCGGGCGGTGTCGGGCAGATCGCGGTGCGCTGGCTGAAGGCGATCGGCGCGCGGGTGCTGGCGACGGTGGGCAGCGCGGACAAGGTGGCGCTGGCGGTCGAAGCGGGCGCGGACGATGTGCTGGTCTCGCGCGGCGAGGGCGTGGCCGAATGGGTGCGCGGCATCACCGGCGGCGCGGGCGTGGAAGTGGTGTTCGACGGCGTCGGCAAGGCGACCTGGGAAGCGTCGCTGGCCAGCGTGCGGCGGCGCGGGCTGGTGGTGAGCTTCGGCAATGCCAGCGGTCCGGTGGACGGCGTCGCGCTGGGGGCGCTGGCCAGGGCCGGCTCGGTCTATGTCACAAGGCCGACGATGTTCGACTATTATGTGACGCCCGAGGAGCGCGCGGCAGGCAGCGCGCGGCTGTTCCAGATGCTGCGTTCGGGCGCGGTGCGGGCGGACATTGGCCAGCGTTTCGCGCTGGAGGATGCCGCAGATGCGCACCGGGCGCTGGAAGCGGGCAAGACGACGGGATCGACGATCCTGGTGCCGGAAGGCTGAAGCCGGCACGCCCGATCTCGGGCGCGCCGGTGGCGATCAGAGGTGTGCGGCGCGGGGCTCCGGCAGGCACACCTCGTCCTGAAATTCCCGCGCGCCCGGCTCTTCGCCTTCTGCTTCTTCCGTGAACTCTGCGTCTTCCGCGAACCCTTCCGCATGTGCCTTGTGCACATGACGGATCATCGCCGCCCATTGGCGATACGAACCCATCTACGACCCCTCACTATCCCTGATCAGGCGAGGTCATAACGCAGGTTGGCGCCGGAAGACGCGGGAAATAAATCCTTAACGCGGCGCGAATCACGTTTCCTGGTCGAACACCGCCGCAACCAGCTGACGGAATGCATCGGCGCGGTGGCTCATCGCGTGCTTGGCCGAAGGCTCCATCTCGCCAAAGGTCTGCTCGTGCCCGTCCGGCAGGAAAGCGGGATCATAGCCAAAGCCCCGGGTGCCGCGCGGCGGCCAGACCAGCGCGCCGTCGACCCGCCCCTCGAACCACTCGACATGGCCGTCGGGCCAGGCGAGCGCGAGCGCGCAGACGAAATGCGCGTCGCGGCTCGTGCCCGGCGGCAGCGCGGAGAGCTTGTCCTCGACAAGCTGCATCGCGACGCCGAAATCCTTGCTCGGGCCCGCCCAGCGGGCCGAGAAGATGCCCGGATCGTTGTTGAGCGCTTCGACGCACAGGCCCGAATCGTCGGCCAGCGCGGGCAGGCCGGAGAGATCCGCGGCCTGCAGCGCCTTCAGTTCGGCATTGGCGACGAAGGTGGTCCCCGTCTCCTCCGGCTCGGGCAGGTCGAGCTCGCCCGCCGAGATCGGCTCGATCCCATAGGGACCGAGCAGTTCACGAATCTCGCGCACCTTGCCGGCATTGTGGCTGGCGATCACCAGCTTGCCGGGCTTGAGCTTGCGGATTGCCTGAGGAGTGTCGCCTTCGCCGCTCATCCGATTGCCTTTACCTGTGCTTCGAAAATCTGGTTGCAGCCGATCCGTGCGAGGCGGAGCAGACGGAGCAGCCCTTCCTCGTCATAGGTCGCGCCCTCGGCGGTCGCCTGCGCCTCGGCGATGTTGCCGTTGGAGAGCAGCACGAAATTGGCGTCGGCATCGGCCGCACTGTCCTCGATATAGTCGAGGTCGAGCACCGGCGTGCCCTGATGGATGCCGCAGGAGACCGCGGCGACCTGCGCCGTGATCGGGTCTTCCTTGATCAGCCCCTGGGCCATCAGCTTGTTCACTGCGATGCGCAGTGCGACGAACGCGCCCGAGATCGCCGCGGTGCGGGTGCCGCCATCGGCCTGGATCACGTCGCAATCGAGCGTGATCTGGCGCTCGCCGAGCTTCTTGAGATCGGTGACGGCGCGCAGGGACCGGCCGATCAGGCGCTGGATTTCCTGGGTGCGGCCCGACTGCTTGCCCTTGGCCGCTTCGCGCTGGCCACGGGTATGCGTCGCGCGGGGGAGCATGCCATATTCGGCAGTGACCCAGCCTTCGCCCTTGCCCTTCAGCCACGGCGGCAGGCGCTCTTCGACGCTGGCGGTGACGAGCACGCGCGTGTCACCGAAGCTGATCAGCACCGAACCTTCGGCGTGGCGGGTGAAGTGGGGTTCGATCGTGATCGCACGCATTTCGTCGGGGGCGCGGCCGGAGGGGCGCATTCGGGTCTCCTGATATTAGTCGCCACTGCACCTAGACGGCACGAGCCGAACGCGCCAGCCTCGGCGCATGATCCTTTGGGCGTGGTTGCGGATAGGCCGCCTTTCGCAGAGATGAGCAACCGCTTCATTGGCGCGAAAGCTTCGATGCGCCATCGAAACGGTTCGATCCTTTGGGGGAACATGTACATGCGTAACGCGACAATTGTTGTTCTGGGTCTTGGTCTGGCGCTGGCGGGCTGCGTCAAGCCGGGGAGCGGGCCGGGCCCTGGGCCGAACCGGCCGGTGCCGATCGAAGCGGATGCGATCCGCTACGAGACCGGCCCATGCTATGGGCGTTGCCCCGTCTATGCCGTCACCGTGCGTCCGGATGGCACCGGCGTGTTCGAGGGCAAGCGCTTTACCGCGGTGACCGGCGAGCGGGCATTCAGGCTCAGCCGTGCGCAATATGAAGCCTTTGCCGCCAGGCTGGCGCCGTTGCGGCCGCAGAGCGGGCAGGTCCGCTACGCGCCGGGACAGAAGAATTGCGAACCGGCGATCACCGATGCGTCCAGCGTCGATGTGACCTGGACCCGTGCGATCGGCGACAGCCAGTCGCTGCATTTCTATTATGGCTGCCGTGCCGAAGCGAACCGCCCGATCGGGCAGGCGCTGGGAGACGCGGTCGAGGGTCTGCCGATCCATGACCTGATCGGCGAGCGGCCTTAATTTCCTGGTGATTCTTATTTCGTCATCCCCGCGAAGGCGGGGATCCAGGGTTACAGAGCGATGTCCTTCGTGACTCTGGATCCCCGCCTTCGCGGGGATGACGGTTGAAGGTTGAGGCGCTGCGGGGTTCGACTACATAAGTCGCATGACCACCCCGCCGATCCGAGAGCTGACCGACCGCGCCCGCGACGTGTTTCGCATGGTGGTCGAATCCTATCTCGATACCGGCGCGCCGGTGGGGTCGCGGACGATCGCGCAGATTTCCGGCCTCAACCTCTCACCCGCTTCGATCCGCAACGTGATGCAGGATCTCGAGGAGCTGGGCCTGCTCGCCGCACCGCATACCAGCGCGGGCCGGATGCCGACCGAGACCGGGCTGCGCCTGTTCGTTGATGGCATGATGCAGGCGGCCGAACCCAGTGCGGAGGAGCGCGCTGCGATCGAGCGCAACGCGGCCGAACGCGGACCGGTGGAAGAGGCGCTGGCCGCTACTACCGCGGCGCTTTCCGGACTCTCGGCCTGTGCAGGATTGGTGCTGGTGCCCAAGG
>PJUL01000862.1_pt1 | contig 17023 bp, 11 predicted proteins | sample 1512221 | NCBI WGS metagenome assembly PJUL01 (sample SAMN08177667, study PRJNA422409) | Feces metagenome, whole genome shotgun sequencing project.
CCGGCGCCGGTCGATGCGGCCGCTGTCGGCATGGGCGTCGAGCACGTCGAGGATCCCCTGGTCTTCGCAGTCGCTCATGGTGAAGGTCCCCGCGCCGTCGGTCCAGAGCTTGACCCAGTCGCGCGCCCACTGGGTGCGCTGTGTACCGTGCCAGAACCGCACCGTGCCCAGGGCGTCGCCCTGCAGCACGAACGGCGGACGGGCCGCGTTGGGCTCCTTCACATAGCCGGCGCGCAGTTTCACCAGATCCGGATTGTCGGGCAGCTTGACGTCCTTGGTCAGGGCGTAGGCCCAGTCGACCAGGCCGCGATCGAGCGTCCAGGCCATGGCGCTGGAGCCCTCGGCCTTGCCCTTCACGTTCGGGCGGTCGGCGTCGTTGGAATAGAGGCCGTAGGGCCAGTCGGCCGGGATCTCGCGATCGTCGACCTCGTAGATCGGGTCGGCGTCGACGACGTAGCGGGCCCAGGCGGCGCTGCCCACCGAGGCCGAGGCCGGATCGACGCCGGCGATGCCGCTGACGATCCAGTAGGCGTGGGAGAGGTCGAACTGGTCGGACAGGATCAGGGCCGCGACGCTTTCACGGGTGCGGCCGCGCATGTCGCTGACGATGGCCAGCACCCCGTCGTCGGAATAGCGGGCGACGTGGCGAATGCCGGGCACGCGGATCTCACGCTTCAGCGGCCAGCCCTCGACCCAGGGCTGGAACTCGCCGGCGACGTCGCCCGTATCCGCCCCGATCTCGAAGGTGGTGACGACCACGACCTTGATCGGGATCGGCTTGGCGGCCGCCTGGGCCAGCCCTGGCGCGCTCACGCTCAGGAGGACCGCGAAAGCGACCAATGTTCTTAGAATCCAAGCCTTCATGCCTGCCCCGCTTACTTAAAACGGCGCGAAAGTCGTCGGAACCGGCGGACGATGCAACAGGCTGGACGTCGGCCCTTCCGGCGTCGGCGCGCGCGAGGCTAGGGTGCCGCCGAATCGACCATCGGAAGCCTCCCCCCATGCGTATCGTCTCGACCGCCCTCGCCTGCGCTCTTCTGCTGACGCCGATCGGCGCGCCGATTGCCGCGAACGCCGCCGAGCGCCTGGACGCCGCGCCGCGCACGGCCGTGGTCAGCGCCTTCCCGCCGGAGATGGCGGCGCTGGAGGCGGCGACCGCCGACAAGCACGAATATGTCGCCGCCGGCACGCGCTACGTGACGGGCAAGCTGGAGGGCAAGCCGGTGGTGCTGTTCCTGTCGGGGATCAGCATGGTCAATGCGGCCATGACCACCCAGGCCGCGCTCGACCGCTTCCATGTCGTCCGCATCGTGTTCTCCGGCGTGGCCGGCGGGGCCGATCCCGATCTCGAGGTCGGCGACGTGGTGGCGCCGGAGACCTGGGCCCAGACCTCGGAAATGGCCTATGCCCGCGAGGTTCCGGGCGGTTTCGCCCCCACGCCGGGCCTGGTCAGCGACCTGCCCAATTTCGGCATGATGTATCCGCGCGCCGTGACGGTGAACCAGGACCCGGCCAAGGCGGAAGACAAGCTCTCCTTCGCCGCCGATCCGGCCCTGATCGCCCTGGCCCGCCAGTCGGTCGAAGGCCTGGCCCTGAAGCGCTGCGCGGCCGACCAGTGCCTGACCAAGCCGCCCAAGGTGGTGGTCGGCGGGGCCGGCGGCTCGGGGCCGGTGTTCGTCGACAACGCCGCCTTCCGCGACTACGCCCACAAGACCTTCGGCGCCCGGGTGCTCGACATGGAAAGCGCGGCCGTCGCCCAGGTGGCGTATGTGAACAAGACCCCGTTCATCGCCTTCCGCAGCCTGTCGGACCTGGCCGGCGGCGACCCGGCGACCAACCAGTTCCCGGTGTTCCTGCGCCTGGCGGCGGATAATTCCGCGACCGTGGTGCGGGCGTTCGTCAGGGCGCTTCCTTGAATCCTTCTCCCCTTGCGGGAGAAGGTGGCGGCGAAGCCGACGGATGAGGGGTCGCACGAACGAAAAACGCCGCGGCAGCTGATCGGCTGTCGCGGCGTCTAGCTTTTGAGAGACCCCTCACCCGACCTCCCTCCGGGAGGCCACCCTCTCCCGCAAGGGGAGAGGGATCAGGTCTTCAGCGGATCCTTGGCGTTCGGGTCGCCGTAGGTCAGCGACACGAACACGTCCTCCAGGTCCGGATCTTCCGTCGCGATGTCCTTGATCGACACGCCCGCCCCGCGCACGGCGGCCAGCACGTGTTCGACGCTCGACTGGCCGGTGCGGTAGCTGACCGAGAAGGCGCCGCCGGCGCGGCCCTTGGTGTCGAAGCCTTCCAGCGCCGGCGGCGTCGCCAGCGGGCTCTCGGGGGTCACCACCACGTTGCGGATGTCCATCCGGCCCAGCAGCGTCGGGGTCGGCTCGCACACCACCACTTCGCCACGGTTGACGATGGCGATCTGGTCGCAGAGCTCCTGGGCCTCTTCCAGATAGTGGGTGGTCAGCACGATGGTCACGCCCAGCTCGTGCAGGCCCTTCACATATTCCCACAGCTGGCGGCGCAGCTCGACATCGACCCCGGCGGTCGGCTCGTCGAGGATCAGCACCGGCGGCTGGTGGACCATGGCCTTGGCCACCATCAGCCGGCGCTTCATGCCGCCCGACAGCTGGCGGACGTAGGCGTTGGCCTTGTCGCCCAGGCCCAGGGCGTTGAGCAGCTCGTCCGTGCGGCGCTCGTTCTTGGGCACGCCGTAATAGCCGGCCTGCACCTCCAGCGACTCGCGCGGGGTGAAGAAGACGTCGGCGGCCAGTTCCTGCGGCACAACGCCGATGGCGGCGCGGGCGTCGCGCGGGCGCTCGTCGATGTCGCGGCCCCAGATCCGCACCGTGCCCGACGACTTGCGGGTCAGGCCGGCCAGGATGTTGATGAAGGTCGACTTTCCTGCCCCGTTCGGACCCAGCAGCCCGAAGATCGAGCCGCGCGGCACCTTCAGGTCGATGCCGTTCAGCGCCCGCTTCTCCGGCGCGGTCTTGGTGGCGGGATAGGTCTTGAACAGGCCCTCGGCTTCGATCGCGTAGGCAGGCAGGTCCATGAAGCGTCCAATCAAGGCCCGTCGCGGGGCCGAAGGCTTTGAAAACGAAGGCGCGGCGCCTTGCCCGAATTGACGCGGCGCCGACGCGTCGCATAGGTATGCCTCGTTCGCCGCCTAGCCAAGGCCGCGCTCAGAATTCGAAGGTTAGTTCCCATGGCCAAGGCCAAGTCCGAAGCTCCGACCGCCCCCACGGGCATGGACGTCGCTGTCACCGCCGGCCCGGCCCCGGAAATCGTCCACGTCCATTCGCACCGCATCGCCTGCGAAGGCGTCGGCGGGGCGCTGGGCCACCCGCGCGTGTGGCTGGAGATGGGCGCGGCCGGCTCGGTCGACTGCCCCTATTGCGACCGCCGCTTCATCGCCGCCTCGCACGCCGGCCACGACGAGGACGAGCAGCTCGCCCCCGGCGTCTACGAAGGCCCCGGCGGCCACTGAGTTGGACGATTCCAGCCTCTCCGGCCCCCGCGCCGAGACCCTCGCCCAGGCCTGGGAAGCCGCCGAGTGGCCGCACGACCCGCCGGTCCTGCGCGCCATCGCCATGCCGTCCGACACCAACCCCGAAGGCGACATCTTCGGCGGCTGGCTGCTGTCGCAGATGGACCTGGCGGCGGCCTCGATCGCCTTCCACCGCGCCGCCGGCCGCTGCGCCACCATCGCCGTCGACGGCATGGTGTTCATCAGCCCGGTGTTCGTCGGCGACGAAGTCAGCCTGTTCGCCCGCATCGTCCACACGGGGCGCACCTCGCTGAAGGTCGAGGTCGAAGCCTGGCGCCGCCGCCGCGACGGCGAAAAGGCCCACAAGGTGACCCAAGGCGTGTTCACGTTCGTCGCCATCGGCGAGGACCGCAAGCCGAGGCCTTTGCCTTAAATCAGGACGCTCCCCCTGAAGGGGGAGCTGTCGGCGAAGCCGACTGAGGGGGAAGTCCGCCCCTCATCTCCCGCAATCCAAATAAACCCGCCTCCCTCGCCCTTGTGGCGAGGGTCCATGGCGGCGATTGCTCAGACCCGGGCCATCCTGGCGAGGTCTCGGCGGCTGAACGATGGGTCCTGGGCACAAGGCCCAGGAAGGCAAGCTTGTTGGAACGGCCGGCGCCTGGCCGGCCGGCCGCCAGAACTACTCCAGCCCCTTGGCCACGCCCTCGCGACGCGGATCCGCGCCGCCTTCAAGCACGCCGCCCTTGCGCACGATCACCCCGTGCAGGCCCGAATTCTCGTTCTGGCCTTCCTTGACCAGCACGCCGCGCGCTTGCAGCGCCGCGGTCAGCTCGGGGCCGAAACGGTCAACCTCGCCCGAGAACACGTCGCCGCGCGCCACCAGGTTGGGCAGGGCGACGGCGTCCTGCATCGACAGGCCCCAGTCGAACACCCCGACCATGGCCTTGAGGTTATAGGACAGGATCGCCGAGCCGCCCGGCGAGCCGACGGCGGCCAGGAACTTGCCCTTCTTGTCGAGCACGATCAGCGGCGACATCGACGAGCGCGGGCGCTTGCCCCCGGCCACGGCGTTGGCGCCGGGCAGGCCGTCCTTGTCGATCGGCGCGAAGTTGAAGTCGGTCAGCTGGTTGTTGAGGAAGAAGCCGCCGACCATCCGGCCCGAGCCGAAGATGCTCTCCACCGTGGTGGTCATCGACACCACGTTGCCGGCCGGATCGACGATGACGAAGTGGGTGGTGCCGCCCGGCTCGATGGTCGAGTCCGGGCCGACCTTGGGCGCGCCCTTGGGCAGGCCGAAGGTCGGGACCGGGCCGGCCGTCTCGCCGATCAGCTTGGCGCGTTCCTTGACATAGGCCGGGTCCAGCAGGCCCTCGACCGGCACGGTCACCTTGCCCGGATCGCCGACATAGCGGTCGCGGTCGGCGTACATGACCCGCTCGGCCTCGGCGATCTGGGTCCAGGCGATCGGGTCCTTGGGGCCGCGCTTGTCGATGTCGGTGTGCTCGAGCATCAGCAGGGCCTGCAGCAGCGACACCCCGCTCGACGACGGGTTGGGCACGCAGACGGTGTAGACCTTCCACGGCCGGCACAGGGCGTCGGCGCTGCGCGGCTTGTAGGCCGCCAGATCCGCCAGGGTCATGGCCGAGGGCCGCTCGCCCTCGTGCAGCTTGGCGACGATCGCCTCGGCCAGCGGACCTTCATAGAGGGCCGACGGACCCTCTGCGGCCAGGCGGCGCACCGTGGCGGCGTAGGCCGGGTTCTTCAGCGTCTCGCCGGCCTGGTAGCGCTGGCCGTCGGGCTTGGTGAAATAGGCCGTGGCGTCGGGCGTCTTTCCCTGGGGCGAGCGGCCGTTGATCATCGAGGCCAGGCGCGGGCTGACCGTGAAGCCCTGGTCGGCCAGCTTTTCGGCGTCGAGGAACAGGCGGTCCCAGGCGATGGCGCCGTGCTCCTTCTGGGCCTGGGCCAGCATGCCGACCGCGCCCGGCACGCCGGTCGAGCGGCCCGACAGCACCGCATTGATGAACGGCACGGGCTTGCCGTCGTCGCCCAGGAACAGGGCCGGCGTCGCGGCCGCGGGCGCGGTCTCGCGGCCGTCATAGGCCGTCACCTTGCCGGTCTTGGCGTCGTAGACCACCAGGAACGAGCCGCCGCCCAGGCCCGAGCTCTGCGGCTCGACCAGGCCCAGCACCGCCTGCACGGCCACCGCCGCGTCGACGGCCGAACCGCCCTCGCGCAGCACCCTAAGGCCCGCCTCGGTGGCCAGCGGATTGGCCGTGGCGACCATGCCGCGCGGGCTGTAGGCGGCCGCGGCGCCAACCGTGCTCGAAGCCGTGACCGCAGCCGGCCTGTCCTTGGCCACCGCCGCCGGCGTCGCGCAGCCGGCGATCCCTCCGCAAGCGGTCAGGACGGCGAGGGCGGCGAGAACGGGCAGGCGCATGGGCGGATCCTCGGAACGGAGCGCGGAACAGGCCCCGGCGAGCGGCTTCAAAGCCGACTCCCGGGACGGAGATTCGACGAACCATGCCCCCGCCGCCGCCAGCGCGCTCGCAAAAAACACGGTCCCACGCCCCTGCGACATCTTTTCCGGCCGTTGAAACCGTTACAGCACAAGGAGTCGCCCACTTATCCACCGGACTCGGCGACTTTTTTCGACAAGACGCTTGCACACCCCCGGGGTCCGGGCTATTTCCCCCGCCTCGCCGCAAGGCAGTGCGCGCCCGTAGCTCAGCTGGATAGAGCATCAGACTACGAATCTGAGGGTCGGACGTTCGAATCGTTCCGGGCGCGCCATTTTCCCAAAATGACATGGTACATTTCGGACGAGCGGCCGAGGCCTTGACGTAGGCGATTGTCTCTCGTGCACCGCAATGCAGCGATGGCCGCCGTTCTGCTTCTGCGTCCGCTTCCGGCGCAGGCCCGCTTCAGATACGAACCCGCTTGCCGTGACGGTCCGTCTGCGGTGCTATCGAGCGTTGTTCGGGGAGTGCGTATGAACCACCAGTCGCTGTCGGCCTTTATCTGGTCTGTCGCCGACCTGCTGCGCGGGGACTACAAGCAGTCCGACTACGGCAAGGTCATCCTGCCGTTCACGGTGCTGCGGCGGCTGGACTGCGTGCTGGAAGCCACCAAGCCGGCGGTGCTGGAGGAACTGGCCAAGCGCGAGGCCGCGGGCGTTAATCCCGAGCCGTTTCTGGAGCGGGCCGCCAAGCAGAAGTTTTACAACGCCTCCAAGCTCGACATGGGCCGGCTGATCGGCGACCCCGACCACATCGCGGCCAACCTCGAACGCTACATCCAGGCCTTCTCGCCCGCTGTGCGCGACATCTTCGAGCGCTTCGAGTTCTTCACCCAGGTCGACAAGCTGGCCAAGGCGGGCCTGCTCTATCAGGTGACCGAGCGGTTCGCCCGCGTCGACCTGCACCCCGAGAAGGTCGACAACCACCAGATGGGTCTGGCCTTCGAGGAGCTGATCCGCAAGTTCGCCGAGCTGTCCAACGAAACCGCCGGGGAGCACTTCACGCCCCGCGAGGTCATCACGCTGATGGTGCACCTGCTTTTCGTTGAGGACGATGAGATCCTGTCCAAGCCGGGTGTGGTTCGCACGATCTACGACCCAACGGCTGGCACCGGCGGCATGCTCTCGATTGCCGAGGAGTATCTGAGTGAGCATAGCCCCGGCGCACGCCCGAGCATGTTTGGTCAGGAGCTGAACCCGGAGTCCTACGCGATCTGCAAAGCCGACATGCTGATCAAGGGGCAGGACGTAACGAATATCGTGTTCGGCAACACCCTCTCCGACGACGGCCACCAGGGCCGCAAGTTCGACTACATGCTGTCCAACCCGCCGTTCGGGGTGGAGTGGAAGAAGGTCGAGAAGATCGTCCGCGCCGAGCACGAGCAGCAGGGCTTCGCCGGCCGCTTCGGCCCCGGTCTGCCGCGCGTGTCGGATGGCTCCCTGCTCTTCCTGCTGCATCTGCTGTCGAAGATGCGGCCAGCCCAGGACGGCGGTAGCCGGTTTGGCATCGTTCTCAACGGTTCGCCCCTGTTCACCGGCGGGGCCGGCAGCGGCGAGAGCGAGATCCGCCGCTACCTGCTGGAGAACGACCTAGTCGAGGCCATTGTCGCCCTGCCGACCGACATGTTCTACAACACCGGCATCGCCACCTATGTCTGGATCGTCTCCAACCGCAAGCCGGCGGCGCGCAAGGACCAGCTGCAGCTGATCGACGCCAGCGGCTTCTGGAAGAAGATGCGCAAGTCCCTGGGCTCCAAGCGCAAGGAGATGGGCGAGGACGACATCGCCCTGGTCACCCGGCTGTTCGGCGACTTTGTCGAGGCCCGGATCGCCACGGTGATCGACGCGGCCGGCAAGGAGACGGGCAAGGTCGTGGTGCGGACCGGCGAGACCCCGCCCGCCGCGCCCGAGGGCGGCAAGGTCAAGCTCGCGCCCCTGTCGCGGATCTTCCCCAACGAGACCTTCGGCTACCGCGCCATCACCGTCGAACGCCCGCTGCTCGACGAGGCCGGCGCGCCGGTGGTCGGCCAGAAGGGCAAGAACAAGGGCAAGCCCGTGGCCGACAGCGCCCGCCGCGACACCGAGAACGTGCCGCTGTCCGAGGATGTCGACGCCTACTTCGCCCGCGAGGTGTTGCCCCACGCCCCCGACGCCTGGATCGACGAGGACAAGACCAAGACCGGCTATGAGATCCCCTTCAACCGCCACTTCTATGTCTTCGAGTCGCCGCGTGATTTGGCTGAGATCGACGCCGACCTGCGCGAGGTCACCGACAAAATCAAGGCGATGATCGCGGGGCTGGCGGCATGAGCTTTCCAGCTTACGAGCGCTACAAGGGCAGCGGGATAGACTGGTGTGCTGAGTTGCCTGTCAACTGGACCGTCCGACGCCTTCGGACCCTAGTCGAGATCCGAAAGCGCATCGCCGGGTCTGAGGGTTTCGACGTGCTCTCGATCACCCAGCGGGGCATCAAGGTCCGCGACATCGAGAGCAACGACGGCCAGCTCGCCGAAAGCTACGCCCACTATCAGTTTGTGGAGCCTGGCGACTTTGCGATGAACCAGATGGATCTCGTGACGGGATGGATCGACATCTCGGATCGGCGCGGTGTCACGAGCCCTGACTATCGGGTTTTCGCTGTTCGTGAGACTGCGGAAGTCTGCCCCCGCTACCTGCTCCGCGTCCTGCAGAACAGCTACTCAAGCAAAGTCTTTTACGCATATGGCCAAGGCGCATCCCACCTAGGCAGGTGGAGACTACCGACCGATGCGTTTCAGGAGTTTGCGGTCCCGCTGCCCAGCATGGACGAGCAGTGCGCCATCGCCGCCTTCCTCGACCGGGAGACCGCCAAGATTGACGCGCTGGTGGAGGCGCAGCGGCGACTGATCGAACTGCTGAAGGAGAAGCGGCAGGCCGTCATCTCCCACGTCGTCACCAAGGGCCTCGATCCCTCCGCCCCGATGAAGGACTCCGGCGTCGAGTGGATCGGCCAGGTGCCGGCGCACTGGGAGGTGGCCGCGCTCAAGCGTTCATGGTCGGTGACAGACTGCAAACACGTCACTGCCGATTTCGTCGATGATGGCGTGCCGGTCGCCAGCATCCGGGACGTGCAGGCCAGATTTGTGGATCTCCGGAACGCGAAGCAGACGACGGACGACTACTACGCGCAACTAATTGAAGGGGGGCGTGAGCCCACGCCTGGCGACTTGATCTTCTCCAGAAATGCGACGGTGGGGGAGGTTGCGGAAGTGAGCGATCAGCACCCAGCGTTCGCCATGGGGCAGGACGTCTGCCTGCTCAGGCGGCAGGATCCCTCTGCGTCGAGCGCTTACCTGTATCACGTGATCAGATCCCAAATCGTCCGGGAACAGCTGGCCGTCGCGATGATCGGTTCTACGTTTAAGCGCGTGAACGTGGAGGAGATCCGCAACTTGGCCATCCCCGTCCCACCACCGGAAGAGCAAGTTCGCATTGCCGATCATGTGGAAGGGCTGGCTGTTGAGGCCGGCGCACTCATCGGCCAAGCCGAAGCGGCTGTTGTTCTCCTTCAGGAACGCCGTGCCGCTCTGATCTCTGCCGCCGTCACGGGCAAGATCGACGTACGGGGCCTCGTCGAACGCTCTGTAAGCGCCGAGGCCGCATGACCGACACCGTGATCGGCCGCCTGGAACGTGTGGCGCTGCGGGAGGTGTGGCGTCACGAGGCCTATGACTTCACCCGCTGGCTGCAGGACAACATCGACGTTCTGAACGCGGCGGTCGGTCTGGACCTCGTCAACGTCAACCGCGAGCAGGCCGCCGGAGCCTTCAGCATCGACCTCGTCGCTGAGGATCAAGGCGGCGGCAAGGTGATCATCGAGAACCAGCTGGAGAAGAGCAACCACGACCACCTGGGCAAGCTGCTGACCTACCTCGTGGCCATGGAGGCGCGGGCGGCGGTATGGATTGTCTCCGAGCCCAGGCCCGAGCATGTTTCGGCCGTGGCCTGGCTGAACGAGTCGAGCAGCGCCGACTTCTACCTGCTGAAAGTCGAGGCTGTGCGGATCGGCGGTTCACCGCCCGCGCCGCTGTTGACCCTGATCGTTGGCCCCTCGGCCGAGACCGAGGCTGTCTCGCGCAGCAAGCGGGAGTTCTCCGAGCGGCACAACATCTTCCAGAACTGGTGGGCGCAGTTGATCGCCCATCCTGAAGCCCACCTGCACAAGCACATCACGCCAAGCCGTGTGCAGTGGATGGGCACCGCCACCGGCGTGCGGGGCCTGGCTCTGAACTACACGGTGCTGCAGGACGACTGCGGAGCGGAACTCTACATCGACCGGGGTGAGCGCGAGGAAAACAAGTCGCTTTTCGACCAGTTGCTCGCCCTTCAGCAGGCCATCGAAACTACGTTCGGCGGCCCACTTCGCTGGGAGCGCCTGGACGCCAAGCGCGCAAGCCGGATCAGCGTCCGCTTCCCCGGCGGCTACCGCTCGTCGCCGGAAGCCCAGGCGGCGGCCATCGAGCTGCAGGTCAACGCCATGAACCGTCTGCACGCCGCCATCTCGCCCTTCCTGAAGACCCTGCGCCTCGGCGCGGTGGTTCCCGACATCGAACCCGAGGTCTGATGAGCCTGCACAAGGAAATTCGCTTCGAGGACGACGTCGTCGACCACCTCGGCGCGCACGGCTGGATCTACGAGGCCGGCGCGGGCGGACGGCATGACCGCTCGCGGGCGCTGTTCGTCGAGGATCTGGTCGCTTGGGTTCAGGAGAGCCAGCCCGAGGCCTGGGAGGGCCTGAGCAAGACCCACGGCCCGGCCGCCGCCGAGGTGCTGGCCGACCGGGTGCGCAAGTCGCTGGACGACCGGGGCGTGCTAGACGTGCTGCGCGGCGGGCTCGATATGGTGGGGCTGCGGCGGCGGCTGGACCTGGCGCAGTTCAAGCCGGCCATGGGCATGAACCCCGAGATCACCCGCCGCTACCAGGCCAACCGCCTGCGCGTGGCGCGGCAGGTGCGCTACTCGACCGCCAACGAGAACTGCTTCGACCTGGTGCTCTATCTGAACGGCGTGCCGGTCGCGACCGTCGAGCTGAAGACCGACTTCACCCAGAGCCTGCAGGACGCCGTCGACCAATACAGGTTCGACCGCGATCCCCGGCCCAAGGGCGGCAAGGTCGAGCCGCTGCTGAACTTCCCCGGCGGGGCGCTGGTGCACTTCGCCGTCAGCACCCGCGAGGTGGCCATGACCACCAAGCTGCAGGGGCGCGACACCGTCTTCCTACCGTTCAACAAGGGCGACCACGGCGGCAAGGGCAACCCGGTCAATTCGAACGGCCACAGCACGGCCTACCTCTGGGAAGAGGTCTGGCAGCGCGACAGCTGGCTGGAGATCCTGGGCCGCTACATGGTGACCCGGCGCGACGCCAAGAAGCAGATCACCGGCGTGATCTTCCCGCGCTACCACCAGTTGGACGCTACCCGGAAGCTGGCTGCCCAGGTGCTGGAGGAGGGGCCGGGCGGGCGCTTCCTGATCCAGCACTCGGCCGGCTCGGGCAAGACCAACTCCATCGCCTGGGCGGCGCACCTGCTGTCGGAGTTGCACGACGCCAACGACGACAAGCTGTTTTCCAGCGTGATCGTGGTGTCGGATCGCAACGTCATCGACACCCAGTTGCAGGAAGCGCTGTTCGACTTCCAGCGCATCGTCGGCGTGGTGGCGACGATCAAGAACGAGGGCGGCTCCAAGAGCGGCCAATTGGCCGAGGCCCTGGCGGCTGGCAAGAAGGTGATCGTCTGTACGATCCAGACCTTTCCCTTCGCCCTGGAGGCCGTGCGCGAGCTGGCGGCGACGGAGGGCAAGGCCTTCGCCGTAATCGCCGACGAGGCCCACTCCAGCCAGACCGGCGAGACGGCCGCCAAGCTCAAGCAGATGCTTTCGGCCGAGGAGGCGGCGGAACTGGCCGACGGCGGCGAGGTCAGCAACGAGGACATCCTGGCGGCCCAGATGGCCGGCCGTGCCGCCAGCGACAAGGGCATCACCTATGTCGCCTTCACGGCCACGCCCAAGGGCAAGACGATGGAGCTGTTTGGCCGCCCGCCCCATCCCGACCGGCCCATCGGCGACGGCAACCTGCCCGGCCCCTTCCACGTCTATTCGATGCGCCAGGCCATCGAGGAAGGCTTCATCCTCGACGTGCTGCGCAACTACACCCCCTACAAGCTGGCCTTCCGCCTGGCCCACGAGGGGCGCGATCTCGACGACAAGGAGGTTGAGCGCAGCAAGGCCCAGAAGGAAATCATGCGCTGGGTGCGCCTGCACCCGCACAACATCAGCCAGAAGGTCCAGATCGTCGTCGAGCACTATCGCGAGAACGTGAAGCCTCTGCTCGATGGCAAGGCCAAGGCCATGGTGGTGCTGGGCAGTCGCGCCGAGGCCGTGCGCTGGCAGGTGGCGATCCAGCGCTACATCAAGGACCAGGGCTACCCGCTGAGCACGCTGGCGGCGTTCTCCGGCGAGGTGAACGACAAGGACCTGGGCGAGGTCAGCGAGACCAGCCATGAGCTTAACCCCGGCCTGAACGGCCGTGACATCCGCGACGCCTTCAAGGGCGAGGCCTTCCACTTTTTGCTGGTGGCCAACAAGTTCCAGACCGGCTTCGACCAGCCCCTGCTGTGCGGCATGTACGTGGACCGGCGGCTCGCCGGCATCCAGGCGGTGCAGACCCTCTCGCGCCTGAACCGCGCCCATCCGGGCAAGGACACCACCTACGTCCTCGACTTCGTCAACAGCTCCGACGAGATCCTGGCGGCGTTCCGCACCTACTACGAGACGGCGGAGCTGGAGAGCGCCACCGATCCGAATCTGATCTACGATCTGCGCGCCAAACTGGACGGCAGCGGCCACTACGACGACTTCGAGGTCGAGCGGGTGGTGAAGGTCGAGCTGAACCCGGTGGGCCGTCAGTCCGACCTGATCGCCGCCATCGAGCCGGTGGCCAGCCGCATCGTCCACGCCTTCAACGCCGCCAAACAGGCCTGGACGCTAGCCGACGCCCAGGGCGACGAGCGCGGCAAGGGCGACGCCAAGGACCACATGGACGCCCTGACGCTGTTCAAGGGCGACATGGGCACGTTCGTGCGGCTCTACAGCTTCCTCAGCCAGATCCTCGACTACGGGAACACCGAGATCGAGAAGCGGGCGATCTTCTATCGCCGGCTGCTGCCGCTGCTGGAGTTCGGCCGTGAGCGCGAGGGGGTCGACCTGTCGGGCGTGAAGCTGACGCACCACAGCCTGAAGGCCGAGGCCAAGCGCGACCTGCTCTTTGGCGGGGGCGATGCGCCCAAGCTGCCGGGCATGACCGATACAGGCTCGGGCAGCCTGCAGGAGAAGGACAAGGCGCTGCTTGACGAGATCATCGCCCGGGTGAACGACCTGTTTGGGAGCCAGACCAGCGACGACGACCAGCTCCATTACGTCAACGGCTTCCTGAAGAGCCACATGCTGGCGTCCGAGGAGTTGCAGGAGCAGGCCATGGCCAACACGCGGGCCCAGTTCAGCAACTCGCCCACGCTGCAGAGCCAGCTTCTCGACGCCGCCATGGACAGCGACGACGCCTTCACGTCGATGAGCCGTCAGGTGCTTGCGTCGGAACGTATCCGCGAGGAGCTGTTGAAAATCCTGCTCGGGCCGGGCGACCTCTACAGCGCGCTGCGGCGCGCGGCCGGGGCGAACGACGCGGAGGTCTAGGGGGTCTCTGCTTTGCCCCGGATCAGCACGTTTTCGGCGGCATGCATACGCTCTCAAATAAGACGATCTTCTTGCCGGCGTTTCCTGCCGTACTGCGGATGGTCGGTCGTTGGTATCGTTCTGCGCCAGGTCTCTCGATACATTGGGATCACGGCTGGCTGGCGCGATTCAATTGCCCAGGAACCGCCGCCGTCGCTCGCGGGCTTCGGCGGTGATGATGGCGTCCTGAGCGTTGGCGCATTCGTCGCGCGCACCGCCCCGGTCCTTCCAAAAGGGGCGTGAATCCGTAGCTTGGGCGCGTCGTCTTTGGACGACGAGCCTCTATTTCTAACGCCCGGCCAGCGCCGCTTCCAGGCAGCGGATCAGGCTGTCGCCGCTGAAGGGTTTCTTCAGGAAGCAGGCGGCGCCGAGGGCCAGGCCGCGGGCGCGGGCGCGGGCGTCGTCGAAGGCGGTGATCAGGATGACGGGGGTGGCGAGGCCGCGTTCACCCAGGGCCAGTTGCAGGTCGAAGCCGGAGAGGCCGGGCATCTGGACGTCGCTGATCAGGCAGTCGGCGCCGGACGAGGCCTCGGAGGCCAGGAAGGCGGCGGCCGAGGCGAAGGTGGCGACGCGGTGGCCCAGCGAGCGGATCAGGGCTTCCAGGGAAGCCCGGACGGCTTCGTCGTCGTCGACCACGGCAATCAACGGGGCTTGCGACACCTACTGGCGATAGCTGGACCAACCACTGCGCGCCGTCAATAAAGGGGCGCAACCTTCGGTGATCTCGATGCGCGACCACCCCGACGTCTTGAACGTTTCGACCGAATCCCTGCTCGGCCTGCTGGACACGGCCCGCGAGCCGATCCTGGTGCGCGACCTGGAGGGGCGGATCCTGTTCTGGAACCAGGGGTGCGAGGCGCTGTACGGCCACAGCCGCGAGGCGGCCCGCCACGCCCATGCGCCGCGGTTGCTGGAGACGGTGTTCCCGGCCCCGCTGGAGGAGATCAACGCTCGCCTGCTGGCGCAGGGCGCCTGGCGGGGCGAGGTCACCCGGCGGCTGGCCGACGGTCGCCAGGGGGTGATCGACCTGCGCTGGTCGCTGCGCCGCGACGCCTCGGGCGCGCCAGCCGAAATCCTGGAGACCGGCCGCGACGTCACCGAGGCGCGCAAGGCCGAGGAGGCCTTGCGGCGCAGCGAATACCGCTTCCGCAACGTGTTCCACGCCATGAGCGTGTCGTTCTGGGAGCTGGATTTCTCGGCCCTGGCGGGGATGTTCGGCGCCCTGCGCGCCAGGGGCGTGACCAGCCTGCGGGCCCACATCGCCGAGAACCCGCGCTTCGTGCGGCAGATGATGGAGGCCAGCCAGGTCGTCGACGTCAACGAGAAGTCGCTGCAGCTGTTCGAGGCCACGCGCGAGCAGCTGCTGGGTCCGGTCGATCGCTTCTGGCCGCCGAGCAGCGAGCACGTCTTCGCCGCCAGCGTGATCGCCGCCCTGGAGAAGAAGCCGCACTACGAAAGCGAGGCGCGCTTTCGCACCTATGACGGCCGCGAGTTCGACGGCCTGTTCACCTGCTGCTATCCGCGCGAATACCTGCCGCAGGGGGCGACCCTGGTCGGCGTCATCGACATCACCGACCGCCTGCGCGCCCAGGAGGACCTGCAGAGGGTGCAGGCCGAGCTGGCCCATGCGGCGCGGATCTCGACCCTGGGCGAGCTGACCGCCTCGATCGCCCACGAAGTCAACCAGCCGCTGTCGGCCATCGTCACCAACGGCGAGGCGGGGCTGCGCTGGCTGAAGCGCGAGACGCCCGACCTGGAGGAGGTGCGCCGGGCCTTCGACCGGATGATCGGCGAGGCCAACCGCGCCTCGGGCGTGATCGGCCGCATCCGCACCATGGCCGTCAAGGGCGAGCCGGAGACGACGCGGCTGGCGCTCGGCGCGCTGGTCGAGGACGCCGTGCTGCTGGTGCGGCGCGAGCTGATGGCCCATGGCGTGGCCCTGCGCGTGCAGGTTCCCGCCGACCTGCCGGAGGTGGACGGTGACCGGGTCCAGCTACAGCAGGTGCTGGTCAATCTGATGGTCAACGCCGTGCAGGCGATGGCCGAGGGCCTGGAGGACGAGGCGGAGCGCGTGCTGACCGTGCGCGGGGCTGTGGAGGGGCAAGGGGAAGACGAGGCGGTGGTGCTGTCGGTGGCCGACAGCGGGCCGGGCGTGGCGCCCGAGCGCCTGCCGCAACTGTTCAACGCCTTCTACACCACCAAGTCCGGCGGGATGGGCATGGGGTTGTCGATCTGCAAGACCATCGCCGAGGCCCATGGCGGGACGATCGTCGTGACGTCGGCGCCGGGGGAGGGGGCGCGGTTCGATCTTCGACTGCCCCTGGCGGCCGCGCCGCAAGAGGTCGATTGATGAATTTTACTCATCAAGCCGTGAAAAGCTGAGCGGCTAATTTTACGATCGCGCGCGCGCTAGATTGGCCCTGCAAGATCCCTCGCGGGTCTTCCTCCCCCAAAAAGCCAATCGGAATATCCTGCACATGGCCATCAAAGCCTATGGCGCCTTCGCCGCCGACAAGCCGTTGGAAGCGATGGACATCACCCGCCGCGCCGTCGGCGCGCACGACGTCCAGATCGAGATCGCCTATTGCGGCGTCTGCCACTCCGACCTGCACACCGTGCGCTCGGAATGGGCCGGCACCCTCTTCCCCTGCGTGCCCGGCCACGAGATCGTCGGCCGCGTCTCGGCCGTCGGCGGTTCGGTCAGCCGCTTCAAGGAAGGCGACGTGGTCGGCGTCGGCTGCATGGTCGACAGCTGCAAGCACTGCCACTCGTGCGACGATGGTTTGGAGCAGTTCTGCGAGAACGGCTTCGTCGGCACCTATAACGGCCCGACCGAAGACGCCCCCGGCCACACCCTGGGCGGCTATTCGCAGCAGATCGTCGTCAATGACGGCTTCGTGCTGAAGATCAGCCACCCCGAAGAGCAGCTGGCCGCCGTGGCCCCGCTGCTGTGCGCCGGCATCACCACCTGGTCGCCGCTGCGCCACTGGAACGTCGGCCCGGGCAAGAAGGTCGGCGTCGTCGGCATCGGGGGCCTGGGTCACATGGGCGTCAAGCTGGCCCACGCCCTGGGCGCGCACGTGGTGGCCTTCACCACCTCGGAAGCCAAGCGCCAGGACGCCCTGGACCTGGGCGCCGACGAGGTCGTGGTGTCGCGCAACGCCGATGAGATGGCCGCCCACGCCAACTCGTTCGACTTCATCCTCAACACCGTCTCGGTCAGCCACAGCCTCGACGCCTTCACCGCCCTGCTGAAGCGCGAC
>PJUL01000865.1_pt1 | contig 16973 bp, 9 predicted proteins | sample 1512221 | NCBI WGS metagenome assembly PJUL01 (sample SAMN08177667, study PRJNA422409) | Feces metagenome, whole genome shotgun sequencing project.
ACGTCGGCGTGGGGCACGGGGTTGGGGTACACACCAGCGGCGATCAGGCCGGCATAGTGGGCCATGTCCACCCAGAAGATGGCGCCGACTTCCTTGGCGATCTTGGCGAAGCGCTCGAAATCGATGCGCAGGGCGTAGGCCGAAGCGCCGGCGATGATGATGCGGGGCTTGTGCTCGCGCGCCAGGGCTTCCATCTTGTCGTAGTCGATGGCTTCGTCGGTGTTCAGGCCGTAGGACACCACGTTGAACCACTTGCCGGACATGTTCAGCGGCATGCCGTGGGTCAGGTGACCGCCTTCGGCCAGGCTCATGCCCATGATGGTGTCGCCGGGCTTGGCGAACGCCATCAGCACGGCCTGGTTGGCCTGGGAGCCGGAATTGGGTTGCACGTTGGCGGCTTCAGCGCCAAAGATCTTCTTGATGCGGTCGATGGCCAGCTGTTCGACCACGTCCACGTTCTCGCAGCCGCCGTAGTAGCGCTTGCCGGGGTAGCCTTCGGCGTACTTGTTGGTCAGCTGGGAGCCCTGGGCTTCCATCACGGCGGGCGAGCAGTAGTTCTCGCTGGCGATCAGCTCGATATGCTCTTGCTGGCGATGGTTTTCAGCCTGGATGGCGGCAAACAGTTCGGGGTCGACTTTCTCGACGGTATCGGTGCGTTGAAACATGGCAGTCCTGTGAACTTGATATTCCCTTGAATCCAAGGGCTGCCCAGGCGAACGGCTAAACACGCGGCAGGCGATTCCGTGTTGGCGCAGCCTGGGCGGTACGCTCCCCGGTGGTTGTCGGGCCTGGTGCTCATCGGGAGGAGCGCCACACCGTGGTTCCACGTCAGCGCGGTTCTCGATAAACCGCGCCTATCGCCAGTTGCGTACCCCATTAGTGTAGCGGAGCCAGCGCGGCCCTTGCGGCTTGACCCGCAAGGGCCTGTTTCCAGGCCTGGGTTTGTACCGCCGCAGCGGTGGTGCGTGGCCCTGTGCAGCCCGTGCACCGCGCCCATGAAAAAGCCGGCTTGCGCCGGCTGGAAAAGGTGAAAGCAGAGGGCGGCTCAGTTGACCAGCAGCTTGCCGTCGGCCACCACATCGGCCGCAGCCACGGTGCTGGGCGCGGCTTCCTTGGCCACCAGCGCCGGCTTGGCGGGGGCCGCTGCCGGTGCAGGGCGGCCTGCGATCTGGCGGATGCGTGCATGCTCGGCCAGCACCTTGGAGGCGTAGCCGCCGTCGTTGGGCAGGTTGGCCGCGCCCACGTAGTAGCGCAGACCGCCTTCGAGCGAGCCGGCACGGGCGATGCATTCCTTGAGCACCTTCACGCCCACGCGCAGATTGCTCACCGGGTCAAACGCCGCCAGTTGGCCGCCGAAGTGTTCGTACTTATCGGTGTGCACGCGGGTCATCACCTGCATCAGGCCCTGGGCACCGACGGAGCTCTGGGCAAAGGGGTTGAAGCTGGATTCGATGGCCATGATGGCCAGGATCAGCGTGGGATCGAGCTGGTTGCGTTCGCCCAGCTCATAGGCTTCGGAGACCAGCACCGCCAGCGGCTCGGCGGCCACGCGGTACTTCTTGCTCAGCCAGTACGCCACGGCGGCCTGCTCCTTGGGCAGCTCCGTCGGGTTGGTGGCGGTGGCACGTTCCACGGCATCCGGTTCGACCGGCGTGCCCAGCGTGGCCACCTGGCGCGCCTGCAGCCAGTCGCGCAGCTGGGCCTCGCCGGAGTGGCGCAGGTCAGGGCGGCTGATCAGCAGGATGGCGGCAAAGGCCACGGCCAGACCCAGCAGGGCAAAACCGTTGTGGGTGATTTCAATGAATCCGTCGGCAACGTCCTTGGCGAACGTGCGTAAGCCGGAAACTACCTGTGCAGATGCAGGCATAGCATTCCTTTCGTGGGGGTGCCTATGCGACCGTGGACTCGGAGGTCCGGCGGCTCACAGGGTGGCGCCCAGTGGGGTGGTGCTGCGGTCCATGCAGGAGGAGCGCGGGAGGATCGCGAAAAAGAGCGCGATCAAAAAGCAGCAAAAAACGTCAAAAAAATGACTCAAAGCAAAAGTGGGCGGATTCTAGTGGGGTGCTAAATTCCAGGTCAATACTATCAAAATTATCTGTTATGATTTTAATGTATATAAAAACTGTATGTGCATCCAGTTTTTTGAGGCGGATGTGGTACTCGGCCCCCTGAAGTCCGGGAGATCAGGCTGCAGTGAGCGTTCGCTATCAAACAGATGAAAGAGTTTGTCAGAAACGATTGATTTCGCCGATGGCGGTGATTACATTGGAGTTGTCTGCAACGCGCAGGCATCGCCAGAAACCTCGGAACCCGATTGCCATGGACCAGCTAGGTGCCAGTGGCAGGTGAAGAGGAAGAAAGGCACCATGGAAGCAATCATTGCTTCCGGGCATGCGGGGACGATCCTCTCCCTGATGCTCTAGCGGCACCGGCCTTTGCGCCTGCCGTGAAGCCCGGACGCCGGCATAGCTGGCATCCGGGCTTTCGTGTTTTTGCACTCTTTCACTGTCCAGTGCAGGCAGTTTCTGGTGCAAACACGGCGAACACGATAGATTCCATGCACAAGGAGAAGGTGCATAAGCATGCAATTGCAATTTTGGCGCAGTGCCACGCTGTGGCGCAGGTTGGGGTGGGGTGCGGCTGCGGTCGTGGCGTTGTGGTTGCTCACCTGGCTGAGCTTCCCCTGGGCCGCCAAGCAGCTGATTGAAAAACAAGGCAGCCAGGCCCTGGGCCGGGCGCTGACCGTGGGCAAGGTGGAGTTCTCCCCCTGGACCATGGAGCTGAGCCTGCACGACCTCGCACTGGCTGGAGCCGACGGCCAACCGGAACCTCAGGTTTCCATAGCGCGTATCTATATAGATGCAGAGCTGTCTTCTCTACTGCGCTGGGGCCCGGTGGTGGATGCCATCCAGCTCGACTCCCCCCACATCCGCCTGGCCCAGCTGGAGCCCGGCAAACTGGATATCCAGGACATTCTGGACAAGCTGGGCGCTGACAAGAAGGAAGACAGCAGCGGCGACCTGCCGCGCTTTGCGCTGTACAACATCGAGATCAGCGACGGCCGCCTGGCCCTGCAGGACAAGGTGGCCGGCGCCGACCACCTGCTCAAGGACCTGCAGCTGAAGCTGCCGTTCGTGAGCAGCCTGCCGTCCAAGCGCCAGGTCAAGGTGCAGCCGGAGCTGTCGTTCGACCTCAATGGCAGCCGCTTTGCCAGCGAGGCGCAGAGCACCCCGTTTGCGCAGGACCGCAAGACCGCCGCCACGCTGACGGTGCACGACCTGGACCTCAAGCCCTATCTGCCGTACTGGCCTGCCAGCCTGCCGCTGAAGCTGCAGGATGCCATGCTGCAGGCCCGGATCGACGTGGCCTTCGAGCAGCACACCGACTCCGTGGTGCGCCTGTCCGGCAAGGTGCAGGCCATCGGCGCCAAGCTGCAGGATCTGGCCGGCAAGGACTTGCTGCAGTGGGAAGCGCTGGACATCGATCTGGCCGATGTGCAGCCGCTGGCCGGCGTAGTGAAGCTCGGCCGTGTCAGCCTGCAAAAGCCCTCGCTGGCGCTGCGCCTGGACGCCAACGGCCAGTTGCTGAAGTTCCCGGAACCCGCCAAGCCCACGGCCGACAGTGCCGCGCCGGCCCCGGCGCAAGCCTCAGCGGCCGTGCCTGCCGCCGCCAGCCAGGGCGCCGCCCAGGCGGCGGCCCCCGCAGCGGCTGCTGGCCCCACACCCTGGAAGATTGAAGTTGCGCAGTGGGATGTGCAACAGGGGCAGGTCAACTGGACCGATGAAACCCTGAAACCTGCCGCCGAGGTCAAGGTGCGCGATCTGGCACTGTCCGGCCGCCAGGTCACCTGGCCCATGCAGGGTGACAGCCAGTTTGAAGGCCGTCTGGCGCTGGCCGGGTTCGAAGGCGCCTCGCATGCGCGCCTGTCCGGCCACGGCACGCTGGAAGTGGGCCAGGTGGGCGTGGTGCTCGAAGGCGTGCCGTTCGAGGTGGGCCGCGCCTATGTGTCGCAGTTCCTGCAGCCCCTGCTGCGCGCCCGTGCCGAAGGCACGGCCGGTCTGGCCTGGAACAAGGGCCGTCTGTTCGCCGTGGTGCCGGAGCTGGCCGTGCAGAACCTGAGCCTGGGCGAGGACAAGACACCGCTGGCGGCCTGGAAGCGCCTGGCCGTGGAAAACGCCCGCGTCGACATGACGCAGCGCACGGTGCACACCGAGCTGCTGCAACTCGATGCTCCCCAGGTCAAGGTCTCACGCGACCGCAAAGGCCAGTGGATGTATGAATCCTGGCTGCGCAAGGCACCGGTCAAGGACGCGGCGGTGGCGCCCAAGCCCAAGACCGGTGGCGCAGGCGCGGCCGAACCGGCGTGGACGGTGCTGGCCGAGCAGACCCGCATCCGCGACGGTGTGGTGCTGCTGGAAGACGGCCAGGCGCCGCGTCCCGTGCGCGTGGGCCTGTCCAGCCTGAACCTGGATGTGAAGGGCCTGGACAGCCGCATGGGCAAGGCCCCCATCGACATCAAGCTGAGCACCCAACTGCTGCCGGTCAACACCCGGGGCCTGCTGCGCCCCAGCAAGACCGACGGCAAACTGGACTTCACCGGCCAGCTGCACCTGGCGCCGCAGATGGCCGCAGAAGGCCGCGTCCAGGCCCAGCGCCTGCCGCTGCACCTGTTCGAGAGCTATATGGACGGCGTGGTGAACATGCGCATGCTGTCCGCGCTGGCCAGCTTTGACGGCAAGGTGCGCTATGCCGACGCCGGCGGCAGCCCGTCGGTGCAGGTGCAGGGCAATGCCGGCCTGCATGATGTCTATGTGCAGACCGTGCACCGCACAGGCACGGCCGAGAAGACCACCATGGAAGCCGGCGAAGACCTGCTGCGCTGGAAACAGCTGCAGCTGACCGGTCTGGCACTGGACATGCAGCCGCGCAAGCCGCTGTCGGTGCAGGTGCAGAAAACCCTGCTGCGCGACTTCTTCGCCCGCGTGGTGGTGCAGCCCAATGGCCGCCTTAACCTGCAGGATCTGGCCGGAGCCCCGGACACCGAAGTCGCCGATGCCTCCGCTGGTGGCGATGCGGAGGCCCAAAAGGTGGAATCCAAGACGGGGGGAACCAACACCGCCAGCGTGCAGGTGGCACCTGCGGCGACCGCACCCGACCCCATGGCGCCGCGCATCGTCGTGGGCCCGGTGGAGCTCAAGGGCGGTACGGTGAAGTTCTCCGACTTCTTCATCAAGCCCAACTACACGGCCGACCTGACCGAGCTGTCCGGCTCGCTCAGTGCCTTCTCCTCGGTGGCGCCTGCCGCCGGTCAGCCGCCTTCCATGGCCGATCTGTCGATACAGGGCGTGGCCCAGTCCACCGCCAGTCTGGACATCTCCGGCAAGCTCAACCCGCTGGTCAAGCCGCTGGCGCTGGACATCACCGGCAAGGTGCGCGATCTGGAGCTGCCGCCGCTGAGCCCCTACTCGGTCAAATACGCCGGCCACGGCATCGAGCGCGGCAAGCTGAGCGTGGACGTGCGCTACGAGGTGCAGCCCAACGGCATGCTGACCGCCAGCAACAAGCTGGTGCTGCACCAGCTGACCTTCGGGGATGCCGTGCAGGGTGCCCCGGCCTCGCTGCCGGTCAAGTTGGCGGTGGCCCTGCTGGCCGACAGCCATGGCGTGATCGACCTGGACCTGCCCATCAGCGGATCGCTCAACGACCCGCAGTTCCGCCTGGCCCCGGTGATCTTCAAGATCATCGGCAACATCATCCGCAAGGCGATCACGGCGCCTTTCGCCTTGCTGGCCGGTGCCTTCGGCGGCGACGAGAAGGGTGGCGGCGATGTGAAGTTCCCGGCCGGGGTGGCCACGCTGGATGCCGAAGCCAAGAGCCAGTTGGAGAAGATTGCCAAGTCACTGAAGGACCGCCCGGCCCTCAAACTCACGGTGGCGGGCAGTGCCTCCACCGCGCAGGAAGCCCAGGGCTGGAAAGCCGCCAACCTGGAGGCGCAGATCGCCAAGCAGGGCAAGGGTGATGAGGACGACGCCGCGCTGAGCGACAAGGAGCGCGACAGCCGCCTGAAGTCGATCTATCGCAAGGCGGACATCGAAAAGCCCCGCAACATGGTCGGTCTGTCCAAATCCCTGCCACCCGAGGAGATGCGCAAACTGCTGGTCGAGCAGCTGCCGCTGCCACCCACAGCCATGCAGGAACTGGCCGCGGCCCGTGCCATGGCAGTGCGCAGCTACCTGGGACAGCAGGGCATCGATATGGCCCGTCTGTTCCTGGGAGACTCCAAGGCCGATGGCAAGGAAGCCGGTGCAAAAGCCCAGCTGAGTCTGGCAGTTCAGTAATTCGCTGCAGGCATGGAGCAATAAAGGGGAAAATACGCCCCATGCTCCGCGCATGCCTGTGCACGAGGAGCCATGCCCGCCCTATGGCGGGCATGCCCGTTATCCATAACTCATGTACCAACTTTTTTTGAAGCAGAAAAATGTCTGAAGCCCCAGAAGTGAACCCGACCCCGGCCAAAACCCCCGAGGCCCACCCGCTGGATGCAGTGACTGGCGGTGCTTTTTCTGCAGAAACCTCGGGCGACCGTGCAGCCCGCCTGCGTGACTGGCTGGCCACATCGCCCGCCCACGATGTGCTGCAGGAAGTGTTCAAGGAAATGAATGCCCGCGACAAGGGCGCTGCCCGCGTCGTGCGCGAGCGCCTGGACGAGCTGCGCCGCGCCAAGGACCAGGACGCCATCGCCGTGGAATGGGTGGCCAAGGCCCAGGCACTGCTGGCCCAGCCGGCGCTGAATCTGGCCGACGCCGCCGCCTGGCAGCGTGACGCCGCCAAGGCCGGCGCGCCGCTGTCGCGTGAACCGCTGGCCGGTTTCAAGGCCCAGCTGGCCGAGCGCATCAAGGCCGCCGAAGACCTGCAGCACCGTGTGCAGGTGCAAAAGGAAGCGGCCGTGCTGCTGTCCCAGCGCATCGAAGTGCTGTCCACCAAGTCCTGGAAAGACGCAGCCGCCGTGCAGGAAGCGCTGAGCGCCGACGTGGCCCGCTGGCAGGAACAGGCCCAGGCGCTGACCGAAGACGCCGCCTGGCCCAGCCTGGACGCCCGCCTGGCCCAGCAGCTGACCAGCTCGCGCGACCAGCTGCGTGTGGTGTGGGACGCCTTTGTCTCCGCCCTGGCCGTGACCCAGGCGGCCGCCGACAACGCCGAAGCCGCGCTGCCTCCCGTGCCCGTGTGGGCCGATGAAATCCGCGTGAGCCGTGGTCTGCCGGCCGAGCTGGCCGCCGATGCACCGGCCACCAAGCCGGCCAAGGGCGATGCCCCGGTCAAGGCTGCTGCCGTCGTGCTGCAGGCTGCCCAGGTGCTGCAGCCCCTGGTGGGCACCGAAGAAGACAAGACCGCCGCCATCGCCGGTCTGCGCGCCGCACTGCGCCAGCATGGCCGTGCACTGGATGCCGAAGTGATCCAGCAGATGGATGCGCTGCTGGTGCAGGCCGGCGACGCCCGTGGCTGGAAGCCCCAGGCCGTGGATGCCGAACGGGAAGCCCTGATCGCCAAGGCCAAGGGCCTGGTGGATCGCCCCGAAGGCCAGACCCTGGGTGGCCGCAAGGTCCAGGAAACGCTGCGCCAGCTGCGCGAACAATGGAAGCTGCTGGACCAGGGCGCGGTGCCCAACCACGGTCTGTGGAAGCAGTTCGATGAAGCCTGCAACACCGCCTACAAGCTGGTCGAAGGCTGGCTGGACAAGCTGCGCACCGAATCGGCCCAGCACAAGGCGTCGCGCACCACGCTGATCGAGGAACTGCGTGCCTGGGGGCAGTCCGTCAAGGACTCCAAGGACTGGAAGGGCATGGCCCGCAGCCTGCGCCAGTTTTCCGAACGCTGGCGCGAAGGTGGCCATGTGGGCGAGAAGCTGTATGCCGAGCTGCAACAGCAATGGCGCCAGGCCATCAACGAAGCCGAAGCCCCGCTGCAGCAGGCCCAGAAGGACAGCCTGCAGCGCCGCCAGGCCATGATCGAGGAAGCCCAAGCACTGGGCGCAGCCCCGGCCCTGCACATCGCCGCCATCAAGGCGCTGCAGCAGCGCTGGCAGGCCGAAGCCCAGGAAGTGCCGGTGGACCGCCGCCAGGAACAGAAGCTGTGGGATGCCTTCCGCAAGCCGCTGGACGAGGCTTTCAGCCGCAAGCCGGCCGAGCGCGGTGAGCGCGGCAGCCGTGCCGTCAATCTGGAATCGCTCAGCGCCCACGACCGTGCGGTGCTGGAAGCCTCGCAGCAGCTGGAAGCCGCCAATGCCGAAGGCGATGCGCAGAAGATCCGCGCCGCCCTGACCGCGCTGGAAGAAGCCCTGCGTGCCGCCCCTGCGGCCGAAGCCGCCCAGCCAGCCGCTGCGACCGCACCGGCTGCGCCGGTGGCGACCGACCGCCCGGTGAAGGCTGTGCGTGGCGACGACCGCCCCGGCATGCGCAAGGAAGCCCCGGCCGCGGCGGCTGGTGGCCGCAAGCCCGGCCCCCGCCAGGACCGTGGTGACCGCGGCGATCGCGGTGACCGTTTCGAGCGCCCGGCCCGTGGCCCACGCCTGGGGGATGCGGCTTTCCGCGCCCAGCGTGAAGCCCAGGAACACGCCCAGTCTGCGCTGCGCAAGCTGACGGCACAGGCCCATGGCGAAGCCCTGACCCAGCTGATGGAGGCCTGGTCCAAGCGCGACGCGGCCCTGGTGCCGCCCGCGCAGGAACTGGGCAAGCTGAGCAATGCTTCCCGCAACAGCTGGCATGCCGCCGTGGGCGCTGCCGCCAAGGGCGAAGCAGCCGAGTCGCTGCTGCGCCTGGAAATGGCAGCCGACGTGCCCACACCGGCCGACCAGCTGTCTGCACGCCGTGCACTGCAGCTGCAACTGCTGACCAACCGCAAGGCCACGGACCCCCGCACCACCTGGGAGCAGGATGTGGCGGCGGTGCTGGCTGCGGAGCGCAGCGACAGTGCGGCCCAGCGCCTGCAAAGCGCACTCAAGGCCTTGCTGCGCGGCAGCAAGTAAACCGGGCGCCAGCGCAGGGCCTGCGGTCCCTGCGCTGCAGCCGTAGCAAGCCAGCCTACCGGCTGGCTTTTTTTATGCCTTTTTCAGGGTTTGTGGGGACGCTGCAGGCGGTGACGCGGCAGACAGAGGCTCGCACAATGGGGCATCTGCCTGCCACAACAAGGAGAGACCCATGCTGTTGCGTCGCTGGATGTGGATTGCCTGGCCCGCCTTTCTGGCCGCCGGGGTGATGGAGATGCTGGTGTTTGCCGTGGTCGACCCGCTGGAAATGCAGTGGCTGTCGGCCTATGGCGAGGTGTCGCGCCTGGGCGTGTGCACGGTGGCCTTCTTCCTGTTCTGGGCCATCATCATGATGGCATCGGCCATGACCAGCCTGCTGGCGCTGTCCCCGCAGGAGCTCAATGCCCGGGAGCGCCGCGTCCAGTCGCTATAAGCGGGCTCTGTGAAGTGGGGGGGAGGGGGAGTTCTCCTCCTGGGCTGTGCGGGCAGGCCCGCGCAATGCCGAAATACAGGAATGCCGTGGTGCGGCAAGGCCGGGGCGCCATGAAACAAGCCTCCGGAAGGAGGCTGGGGTGCTGGATCCGCGCCGCGGTGGCGGGCGCGCTTATTCGCAGGCGTGCTGGCTATTGACGATGCGCTTGAGGCCTTCGGTGTCCAGGATGCGCACATGGCGCTGCTTCACTTCGACCAGGCCTTCCTCGACAAACTTCGAGAAGGTGCGGCTGACCGTTTCCAGCTTCAGGCCGAGGTAGCTGCCGATCTCTTCGCGCGTCATGCGCAGCACCAGCTCGGAAGACGAGAAGCCCCGGGTGTGCAGGCGCTGCACCAGGTTCAGCACAAAGGCTGCCAGGCGCTCTTCGGCACGCATGCTGCCCAGCAGCAGCATCACGCCGTGTTCGCGCACGATCTCGCGGCTCATCACCTTGTGCACATGCGACTGCAGGGCCGTCACTTCGCGCGACAGCTCTTCCAGGCGGTCGAACGGCATGACGCAGACTTCGGCGTCTTCCAGGGCCACGGCATCGCAGGTGTGGTGGTCATGCACGATCCCGTCCAGGCCAATGATCTCGCCCGCCATCTGAAAACCTGTCACCTGGTCACGGCCATCTTCCGTGGCCACGCAGGTCTTGAAGAACCCGGTGCGGATGGCATAGAGCGCCGTGAAGTCTTCGCCATTACGGAACAAGGTGCTGCCCCGTTTGATTTTGCGACGCGTGGCCACAATATCGTCAATACGGTGCAACTGCTGCTCATTCAAGCCTGTGGGCATGCACAGTTCGCGCAGATTGCAGTTGGAGCAGGTGACTTTGATAGGGGGTGGTGTCATGGCACTGACGCCTTGGGCTCCCGCTGAACGGGCCATTGGACGTAACGCAGAAAGGTTATCGGGCTGGGAGGCGAGAGAGGGGGTGCTCAGTTGTGCGAATGATATGAATCAATTGTCTCAGGAATGGTATTTGAATGTCTTGATTTGCATCAAGGCTGATTTTCCCGGGGTGCGGCACAGTGCTGGGCAGCACCTAAGGAATATTCAATGACAGCAGTAACGCCGGAGCTTTTGCGTCGGTACGACGTGCCTGGGCCCCGTTATACCTCTTATCCCACCGCAGATCGCTTTATTGAAGCATTTGGTCAGGATGATTATGTGTTGGCGCTGGAACAGCGCAAGCACCATTCTGCGGCCAAGGCGCTTCCCATGTCACTGTATGTGCATGTGCCTTTCTGTGAGGCCCTGTGCTACTACTGCGCGTGCAACAAGATCATCACCAAGCACCATGAACGCGCGCAGACCTATCTGCAGTACCTGGAAAAAGAGGTGGCTCTGCAGGTGGCGCATTGTGGCAAGGGACAGGCGGTCAGCCAGCTGCACCTGGGCGGCGGTTCTCCCACCTTTCTGTCCGATGCCGAGCTGACCCAGCTGATGGACATGCTGCGCGCCAACTTCAGTTTTGAAGCGGTGGGCGAATATTCCATCGAAGTCGATCCCCGCACCGTCACCCGCGAACGTCTGGCCCACCTGGCGCAGCTGGGCTTCAACCGCCTGAGCTTCGGGGTGCAGGATTTCGACCCCGATGTGCAAAAGGCGGTGCACCGCGAGCAGCCGGCCGAGCAGGTCTTCGATCTGGTGCAGGCGGCGCGCGAGCTGGGTTTCCATTCGGTCAACGTGGACCTGATCTATGGCCTGCCCAAGCAGACCGCGGCATCGTTCCAGCGCACCCTGGAGCAGGTGTGCCAGCTGCGGCCGGACCGGATTGCGCTGTATGCCTACGCGCATCTGCCGGAGCGCTTCAAGCCGCAGCGCCGCATTGCGCAGGAAGACCTGCCGGAGGCTTCGGACAAGCTGTCCATGCTCTCGGGCTCCATCGATGCCTTCATGCAGGCCGGCTATGTCTATGTGGGCATGGACCACTTCGCACTGCCGGAAGATGCGCTGGCCATTGCCAAGCGGCAAGGACGGCTGCACCGCAACTTCCAGGGCTACAGCACGCAGCCGGACTGCGACCTGATTGCCCTGGGGGTGTCTGCCATCGGCCGCGTGGGCGCCACCTACAGCCAGAACGCCAAGACCCTGGAAGAGTATTACGACTTCCTCGACCAGGGCCGGCTGCCCGTGGTGCGGGGCTTGGCGCTGGGGCGCGACGACCTGGTGCGGCGCGCCGTCATCATGTCGCTGATGTGCCAGGGCGAAGTGCTGTTCGAGCCCATGAGCCAGTCCTGGCTGCTGGACTTCCAGCGCTACTTCGCGGCCGAGCTGGAAATGCTGGCCCAGCAGCAGGAGCAGGGCCTGGTGGTGATCGACGACGACGGCATCAAGGTCACGCCCATGGGTTGGTTCTTTGTGCGCGGCGTGGCCATGACGTTTGACCGGCATTTGCAAGCCGGCAAGAACCGGGCGCGCTTTTCCAGGATCATCTAGCCCATGTGGCTGTCGTTGCTTGGAACCGCTTTCTTCATGGGGCTCGTGGGTGGGCCCCATTGTCTTGCGATGTGCGCCGCACCCTGTGCGGCCATCGTCTCGCCGCTGCGCAGCGGGGGACGGGTGGTGTCCATCCAGCCTGAAGGGGCTTCGGCGCAGCCGCCGGAGGCGGCCAATGCCGGGCGCTGGCTGGGCTTCCATGCCGGCCGCCTGATGGGCTATGCCGCCCTGGGCGGCGTGGCGGCCTATGCCATGGAGACGGTGGCCTGGTTCTCCGACCGCACCTCCGCCCTGCATCCGGTGTGGGTGCTGCTGCACCTGGCCGCATTGGCATGGGGCCTGATGCTGCTGCTGCAGGCCCGTCAGCCGCAATGGGTGGAGTCCGGGGGGCGCAAGCTCTGGAGCAAGGTGCAGCACGGTGTGCGCGGGCCGGGGGGAACCTGGGTGGCTGGCAGCCTGTGGGCTTTTCTGCCGTGTGGTCTGCTGTACTCCGCCGTCATGGTGGCGGCCCTGGCCGGTGGCGTGTGGCAGGGCGCTGGATCCATGGTGGCGTTCGGCGTGGGCGGGGGCCTGTGGTTGGCCCTGGGCCCGTGGCTGTGGCAGCGCATCAGCCGCCTGCAGCAGTGGCGCGAAGCCTGGGGGCTGCGCACCGCCGGCGCCTTGCTGGCAGGTGTCTCGCTGTGGGCCCTGTGGATGGACATGGTGCACGTGCCGTCACAGTGGTGCCGCTAGGGCTGACATGGAGCGGTAACGCGGCACAATACGCTGTAGCTTTTTAATGCACAGCGGCGCCGCTTGCGCAACCCCTTTATGTAAGTACTTATTTGTCGCATGCAGTCGTCATAATGGGCGGTTTGGATCGACTGGCTTGCTGGCGTGCTGCAGCCCAAACAACGTGACGCACTCCCTTTTAATTGACGTTCGGGACATCTGCATAGGTATGTATGTCCAATTGGACATTGGCTGGTTGCGCCATCCATTTCCAGTGAGCAGCTTTCGAGTGAACAGCCAGGAGCAGATTGACGTGCTGCAATCGCTGGGTTTGGACGAGATTCGTTGCATTCCTGCAAAATCTGATCCCAGTGTTTTGACTTTTTTACCTCCTCTTACAAATGAAGAGGGGGAGGCGCCCGCAGCTGATGGCACGCCGCCACAGCCGGCACGGCCCGCCACCATCGGCTCGTCGGGGCTGCACATTCCGACGCTGGCGGCACGCGATGTGCCGGCCATGGCGTCGAGCGAAGTGGCCGCACTCAAGACCTGCGACCAGCGCTTTTCTGCCGCCACCCACAGCTACCGCGAAGTCGTGTCCCGGCTGGTCAACGACCCGCAGGACGCGATGCGCGCCAGCTCCAGCCTGGTGGCCGGATATATCGCGGAGCTGCTGGATGCCTCGCAGACGGCCATCCGGCTGTTGTCCGAGAGCGTGGGCGAACAGCAGGGCGCTCACCCCATCAATGTCACTGTGCTCTCGCTGCTGCTGGGCAAGTCCCACGGGCTCAATTCGGCGCGGTTGATGGACCTGGGTCTGGCGGCCTTGCTGCACGATGTGGGCAAAAGAGACATCGATCCCCGCTGCACCGAATTGCTGCCCAGCTTCACGCCGGAGCAGAAAGCCTCGTACGAAGACCATGTGGGTGCTTCCGTGGCCTATGGCCAGCGCATGGGCCTGTCGCCCGCCGCCCTGACGGCGATTGCACAGCACCACGAGGCGACGGACGGCACGGGCTTTCCGCTGCACCTGGTGGAAGAAGACCTGTCCATCGAAGGCCAGATCCTGGCGCTGACCAACTGCTACGACAAGCTGTGCAATCCGCTGGCGCATGCGGTGGCCCTGACCCCGCACGAAGCGCTGTCGGACCTGTTCGGGCGCCGCCGCGGCGGCTTCACGCGCGAGCTGGTCGAACTCTTTGTGCGCGTGATGGGGGTCTACCCTCCGGGCTCGGTGGTGCAGCTGAGCGATGAACGGTATGGTCTGGTGGCCTCCGTGCGCAGCGACCAGCCGCTGAAACCAGCAGTGCTGCTCTACAACCCGGATGTAGTCCGGGCCAAGGCCGAACCCGTGGAGCTGTCGGAGCTGCGCGGCGTGGTCATCAAGCGCAGCCTGCGCCCTGCGCAGCTGCCGCGCGAGGTGCTGGACTATCTGTCGCCGCGCCAGCGCGTCTGCTACTTCTTCGAGCGTGCCGTGCCGCTGATGTCTGCCGTGGGAGGGGAGGCATGAGCCAGTCCACCCATTTGCAGGCATGGTGCCAGGCGTTTGAGTGGATGACGGAGGCGGTGTGGCTGGTGGATCCCCACAGCCTGACCGTGGCGTATTCCAATTCGGCGGCGCAGCGTCTGGTGGGCCTGACGGGCTCGCGCCTGCAAGGCTTCCACGTGCGCGATCTGGCGGCGGCGCCGCAGGACCTGTACCGCTGGAACGATGTCGCGGAAGTCAGCTGGGGGCAGGTGACCCACACCCAGGTGCTGCATGCCAGCGGCCGAGCCATCCCGGTGGAGCAGCGCATCCGTGAAGTCGAAGACCCCGAGGGCGGGAACTGGCTGCTGTGGACCTTGCTGGACCGCAGCGAGCAGGAGCACAACGAGCGCGAGCTGGAGAGCCTGCTGGCCGAGCTGCGCGCCACCCTGGACTCGGCCGCCGATGGTGTGCTGGTGTGTTCGGCCGATGGCGCCATCCGCGCCTTCAACCAGAAGCTGGCCGATATCTGGGTCATGCCGGCTGCGCTGCTGCTGCAGCGCAATGATGCGGCCATCATGGCCTGGATGCGGGACCAGGTGCTGTCGCCTGCACAGTACGACCAGCAGCTGCAGGCACTGGGCCAGGACCCCCTGGTGCACACCGCCGATATCCTGAATCTGGCGGACCGGCGCGTGGTGGAACGCCGCTCGGTCCCGCTGCTGCGCCACGGCATGGCCGTGGGGCGTATTTTTTCGTTCCGCGACATCTCCAGGGAGATGGAAGTCCAAAGCGGCCTGCGGGTGGCCGCGCAGGTGTTCGAGAGCAGCCTGGACGCCATCTTCATTGCCGATGCGCAGGGTGCCGTCCTCCAGACCAATCCGGCCTGCGACGGTATGCTAGGTGCGGCCCTGTCCCCCGGTGCGCAGGCCAGCGCGCTGTTTGCGCAGACCGAGCCGGAATGGCTGGACGCGGTGGCGCAGGCGTGGAAAGAGGTCGGCCACTGGGAAGGCAACCGCCAACTGCAGCGCGTGGACGGCAGCCATTGCGCCGTGCGCCTGTCCTGGGTGGTCTCGCGCGATGAGCGCGGGCAGGTGCAGCAAAGCGTGGGCTTCATCCGGGACCTGACCCAGCAGCAGGCGGCGCAGCAGAAGATCGAACAGCTGGCCTTCAGCGATGCGCTGACCGGCCTGCCCAACCGCCTGATGCTGGGCCAACATGTGGAGCAGGCCATCACCCAGGATACGCAGGCCGAGTTCGCCATCCTGTTTCTGGATCTGGACCGCTTCAAGATCATCAACGACTCCCTGGGCCACCAGTTCGGCGACCGGGTGCTGCAGTTGGTGGCGCAGCGCCTGCAGTCCTGTCTGCGGCCGCTGGATGTGCTGTGCCGTCTGGGCGGAGACGAATTCGTTCTCTACCTGCACGCGTGCCAGAAGCAGCATTCCGAGCGGATTGCCCGGCGCATCCAGGATGCGATGCGCGAGCCGTTCGTGCTGGACGGCCTGGGCTTTTCGGTGCAATGCAGCATCGGCATGGCCCAGTACCCCGAGCACGGCCGCACGCTCAATGAGCTGATCAAGCAGGCCGACACCGCCATGTACCGGGTCAAGGCCAGCGGCAAGGGCAGCTTCGGCTTTTACGAGCCGGCCATGTCCAACGGGCTGCTGGGCCGGGTGCAGATGGAGCATGCGCTGCGGCAGGCGTTGGACCGTGACGCCTTGCGCGTGGTCTACCAGCCCCAGGTCGAAATGCACACCGGCAGCATTGTCGGCTGCGAGGCGCTGCTGCGCTGGACGGATGCACGCCTGGGCGTGGTCTCGCCCGGGGTGTTCATTCCGCTGGCCGAGGAGTCCGGCTACATCGTCAAGCTCGGCGCCTGGGTGCTGGAGCAGGCGGTCAAGGAAGCCATGCGCTGGGTCAAGCAGGGCCTGGGCGTGAAGGTGTCGGTCAACGTCTCGTCGCTGGAGCTGCACCAACCCGACTATGCGGCGCGCGTGGCCTCGCTGCTCAGTGCCTATGGCCTGCCGGCATGCTGGCTGGAGCTGGAGCTCACCGAGTCGGCCCTGCTGCAGAAGGAGCCGGTCATCGTGCACTGCATCGAACAGCTGGCGGACCTGGGTGTGCAGCTGGTGATCGACGACTTCGGTACCGGCTATTCCAACCTGGCCTACCTCAAGCGCATGCCGATTTCCAAGCTCAAGGTCGACCAGTCCTTTGTGCGCGGTCTGCCACAGGACATGAGCGACAAGGCCATTGTGGAGGCGGTCATCGGCCTGGGGCGCGCGCTCGATGTGGAGATCGTCGCAGAGGGCGTGGAGACCGCCGCGCAGCGTGAAACGCTGATGCGCATGGGTTGCGGCTTCTACCAGGGGTTTCTGTGTGCCCCAGGGGTCGAGGCGGCCACGTTCCAGGCCATGCTGCGCGCTCAGGCGGCAGGCCTGGAAGCAGGAAGTCTGGGGGGCGGAGTGCCGGGAGAAGACCGGCCGATGTAGCGGCCTTGGCCGCCGGGATGAGGGTGGGGGGTGTCTGCAAAAACCACCGCGCCGTCATCCTGAACCGGGGGTTCAGGTGGGCGAGGGCAACCAGACGTTGGGTTCGTCTAACGCGAGACGATCACGCTTGCCTGGCAATGTACCAAGCCCGTGCTCAGGGAGCATTGGTTCAAGGCAATATAAAGCACGGCAGATTTGCAGACGCCTTCATTTTAGCGCGTGACCGGCGGCTTGTGGTGGACCGGATGGAGAAAAGGGGGATTTGCGCGGCAGCACCGTTTCGGCGTTGCCGCAAGGCCTCTACAGCAGCTTGCTGTCGACTTCCAGCGCGGCTTCCAGGCGTTCGATCAGCGCCTGCGCCTG
>PJUL01000866.1_pt1 | contig 16973 bp, 19 predicted proteins | sample 1512221 | NCBI WGS metagenome assembly PJUL01 (sample SAMN08177667, study PRJNA422409) | Feces metagenome, whole genome shotgun sequencing project.
ATCGACCTGCGCACCCTGGCGCATCACCGGTGGTGCTGCATCGACCTGTGCCAGTGCCGGGCCTGCAAAGCCGGCCAGCCCCAATACACCAGAAAGAAGGGCGGTCAGCACCTTCACTCCGCGGCCTCCTGCATGCCGTTGCCAGCCTGGCGCTCGTTGATGCGGCGCTCCAGCTCGGGGCGGAAGTGCCGGATCAGGCCCTGGATCGGCCACGCCGCGGCATCGCCGAGCGCGCAGATCGTGTGGCCTTCCACCTGCTTGGTGACCTGCTGCAGCGTGTCGATCTCGCTGATGTCGGCGTCGCCGGTGCGCAGACGCTCCATCACGCGCCACATCCAGCCGGTGCCTTCGCGGCACGGCGTGCACTGGCCGCAGCTCTCATGCTTGTAGAAGTACGAGAGACGCGAGATCGCGCGGACGACGTCGGTCGACTTGTCCATCACGATGATCGCCGCGGTGCCGAGACCCGAACCAAGGGCGCGCAGGCCGTCAAAGTCCATCGGGCAGTCCATGATCTGCGCCGCCGGGACCAGCGGCACCGACGAGCCGCCCGGGATCACCGCGAGCAGATTGTCCCAGCCGCCGCGGATGCCGCCGCAATGCTTCTCGATCAGCTCGCGGAACGGGATCGACATGGCTTCTTCGACCACGCACGGCTTGTTCACGTGACCCGAGATCTGGAACAGCTTGGTACCGCGGTTGTTCTCGTTGCCGAAGCTCGAGAACCATTCCGGGCCGCGCCGCAGGATCGTCGGGACGACGGCGATCGACTCGACGTTGTTGACCGTGGTCGGGCAGCCATAGAGACCCGCGCCTGCCGGGAACGGCGGCTTCAGGCGAGGCTGGCCCTTCTTGCCCTCGAGGCTCTCGAGCATCGCGGTCTCTTCGCCGCAGATGTACGCGCCCGCGCCGCGGTGCACGAACACGTCGAAGTCATAGCCCGACTTGCACGCGTTCTTGCCGAGCAGGCCGGCGTCATACGCCTCCTTCACGGCCGCGAAGAGCGTCTCGGCTTCGCGGATATACTCGCCGCGGATGTAGATATAGGCCGCACGCGCACGCATCGCGAAGCCGGCGATCAGCGCGCCTTCGATCAGCTTGTGCGGATCGTGGCGGATGATCTCGCGGTCCTTGCACGAGCCGGGCTCGGACTCGTCGGCGTTGATCACCAGGAAGTTCGGCCGATCCGGGCGCGGTTCCTTGGGCATGAAGCTCCACTTCATGCCGGTCGGGAAGCCCGCGCCGCCGCGGCCGCGCAGGCCCGACGCCTTGATCTTGTCGATGATGCCATCCTGGCCGATCGACATCAGATCCTTGGTGTTGTCCCAATCGCCGCGCTTCTGGGCAGCCGGCAGGTTCCACGGCTGGAAACCGTAGACATTGGTGAAGATGCGGTCCTTATCCGCGAGCATCTATCGACCCTTCCCCACCATGTTCTGAATGAAAATATATGCGAGCACAGCCAGACCGAGCACGATCGCGATGCCAACCAGCTTGAATGCAAGCTTGAGCGTCCAGCCGAGCACGACGATGCCGCCGATGATCGCCAGGATGACGAAGACGAGATTCTTGGTCTCGGCCTTCATTACCATTCACCCCGATAATCGTGGTTTTCGGTTTCCATCGCCGCCAGGTTGGTCGGTTCGCCGACCGGCTCGACCGTGTGGCGACCGGGCTCCTGCGTGCCGGTCTTGGGCTGTTCGCCCCGGGCCAGCGCGTCGAGGATCACCAGGGTCCGGTCATAGTCCAGATCTTCGAAGTTATCGTCGTTGATCTGCACCATCGGCGCCGAGGAGCAATTGCCCATGCACTCGACCTCGGTCAGCGTGAACATGCCGTCCTCGGTGGTGTGGCCCTTCTTCATGCCGCGCGCCTTGCACGCCGCCATCACGTCGTCCGAACCGCGCAGCATGCACGGCGTGGTGCCGCAGACCTGCACGTGGAAACGGCCGACCGGCACCAGGTTGAACATGGTGTAGAAGGTCGCGACCTCGAAGATGCGGATATACGGCACGCCGATTTCACGCGCGACGAACTCGATCACCGGGATCGGCAGCCAGCCCTGCGTGTTGGTCTCCGCACCAACCTGGCGCTGGGCGAGGTCAAGATACGGGATGCTGCACGAGAGCTGCCGGCCAGCAGGAAAGCGGCCCATGATCTCGCGCGCCTTCTCGGCGTTCTCCGGCGTCCACTGGAAATTGCCCCAGCGCGCGCGGACCTCCGCTTCATCGGGGAGTTGAGGTGCGTCAGCCATTAACGAATGAACTCCACGCGATCGACCTTGCCGTCGGCGAAGGAATAGATCGACATAACTTCGAACGGATCGCTCTCGGGCGACCGCGCCACCTTCTCATGCAGGACGACGGTGTCGCCCAGCGCATAGCTGGTCAGGATCTCGGCGCGGTTCTGCGGGAACTCGGCGAACATCGCCTTCAGACCCGAGCGTACGCCTTCCTTGCCTTCACGCAGCACTGCGCCGCGATAGCCCGCCTCGCAGGCACCATCGGTCATCAGCTCGACATAGGCGTCAGCGTCCTGCGCATTATAGTGCGCGATCATCTGATGCGTGATGGCGATACGGTCGGCGCTCACCGGTCGCACTCCCCGAACACGATGTCGAGCGCACCCAGGATGGCGGTGATGTCGGCGAGCATATGGCCCTTCGACATGAAGTCCATCGCCTGCAGGTGGCTGAACGCCGTCGGGCGGATCTTGCAGCGATACGGCTTGTTGGTGCCGTCCGAGACCAGATACACGCCGAACTCGCCCTTGGGGCTCTCGGTCGCGACATACACTTCGCCGGCAGGCACGTGATAGCCTTCGGTGAAGAGCTTGAAGTGGTGGATCAGCGCTTCCATCGACTGCTTCATCTCGCCGCGACGGGGCGGCGCGACCTTGCGATCGAGCGTGAGCACGGGGCCCTCCGGCATCTGCTGGAGGCACTGCTTCATGATGCGCGCGGACTGATAGACTTCCTCGACGCGGACCATGAACCGGTCATAGCAGTCGCCACGGGTGCCGACCGGCACCTCGAAGTCCATGCGGTCATACACGTCATAAGGCTGCGACTTGCGCAGGTCCCACGGAATGCCCGCGCCGCGGATCATCGGGCCCGAGAAGCCCCAGGCCACCGCGTCCTCGCGGTTCACCACCGCGATGTCGACGTTGCGCTGCAGGAAGATGCGGTTCTCCGCGACAAGGCTGATCGCGTCGCCGAACAGGCGCGGCAGGCGCGTGTCGAGCCATTCCGCGATGTCGGTCAGCAGCTTGAGCGGCACGTCCTGGCGGACGCCGCCGACACGGAAATAGTTCGAGTGCATGCGCGCGCCCGAGGCACGCTCGAAGAAGTTCAGGCAGTCTTCGCGGATCTCGAACATCCACAGGTTCGGCGTCATCGCGCCGACGTCCATCACGTGCGAACCGAGGTTCAGCATGTGATTGCAGATGCGGGTCAGCTCGGCGAAGAACACGCGCAGATACTGGCCGCGCAGCGGAACCTCGAGGTCCAGCAGCTTCTCGACCGCCAGAACATAGCTGTATTCCATGCCCAGAGGCGAGCAATAGTCGAGACGATCGAAATACGGCAGCGCCTGGGTGTAGGTCTTGTACTCGATCAGCTTCTCGGTGCCGCGATGCAGCAGGCCGATATGCGGGTCGACCCGCTCGATGATCTCGCCATCGAGCTCGGTCACGAGACGCAGCACGCCGTGCGCCGCAGGGTGCTGCGGGCCGAAGTTGATCGTGTAGTTCGCGATCTCGGTGTCACCCTTTTCCGGCTTGCCGCCGTCGGTGCTGCCTTCGATCTCGTCGAGATAATCAGCCATTACGCTTCACCCTCCGGCGCCTTCTTGACGCGCGGCTTGCGAGTTTTCTTTTCGGCGGGCTCCGGACCCGCCTCGGGACCCGACTTGCCCGCGCCGGTATCGGCGGTGCTGTCGCTGGTCTTGGGCTTGGTGACCTTGGCCTCCGCCAGCGTGGCGGCTGGAGCCTTGCGGATCTCGTCCGCAGTCAGCGGTGTCGGCGCGCCCTTGGCCTCGGGCTGCGGCGCAGCGGCCGGAGCAGGCGCGGGCTTCGCAGCAGGCGCAGGCGGCGGAGCCGGTGGCGTCGGCGCGACATACTTCTCGTCGCCGGGCAGGATATACTCGGCGCCTTCCCACGGGCTCATGAAGTCGAACGTGCGGAAGTCCTGCGCCAGGGTGACGGGCTCATAGACCACGCGCTTCGCTTCCTCGGAATAGCGCAGCTCGACGAAGCCGGTCAGCGGGAAGTCCTTGCGCTGCGGATGGCCGACGAAACCATAGTCCGTCAGGATGCGGCGCAGGTCGTTGTTGCCCGAGAAGAGCACGCCGTACATGTCGTACACTTCGCGCTCGAGCCAGCCGGCGACCGGCCAGATGCCCGTGACCGAAGGAACCGGCTGATCCTCGTCGGTGATCGCCTTCACCTTGATGCGGTGGTTCCGCGTCAGGCTGAGCAGGCAATAGACCACCTCGAAACGCTCGGCGCGCTCCGGATAGTCGACACCGGCGATTTCCATCAGCTGCTGGAACTCGAGGCCGGGCGTGTCCCGCAGCAGCGTCATGCCCTCGACCACGCGGGCGCGGTCGAGCGTCAGGTTCACTTCGCCGACCTTGTCCTCCGCGTGCAACAGGATGTCACCGAGCGCGGCCTTGGCCGCGTCGATCACGCCTTCGTTCGACGCATAGCGCGGCGCGACGGTCTTCACGGCGCTCATCGTTCGATCGTCCCGACGCGGCGGATCTTACGCTGCAGCTGCATGATGCCATAGAGCAGCGCTTCGGCGGTCGGCGGGCAGCCGGGGACATAGATGTCCACCGGCACGATCCGGTCGCAGCCGCGCACGACGCTGTAGCTATAGTGGTAGTAGCCGCCGCCATTGGCGCACGAGCCCATCGAGATGACGTATTTCGGCTCCGACATCTGGTCATAGACCTTGCGAAGGGCCGGAGCCATCTTGTTGCACAGCGTACCGGCGACGATCATCACGTCCGACTGGCGCGGCGAAGCGCGCGGCGCGGCGCCGAAGCGCTCCATGTCGTAGCGCGGCATGTTGACGTGGATCATCTCGACCGCGCAGCAGGCGAGACCGAAGGTCATCCACCACAGCGAACCGGTGCGGGCCCACTGGAAGAGTTCCTCGGTCGAAGTGACCAGGAAGCCCTTGTCGCCGATCTCGGCATTGATGTCGTTCAGGAAGCCGACGTCCGGAAGCGTTCCGGGCGGGGGCGGCGTCGTGGTGAGCTCTACTCCCATTCGAGCGCTCCCTTCTTCCAGGCGTAGACGAGGCCGAGCGTGAGCTCGGCGATGAAGATCATCATCGAGATCCAGGCGGTCCAGCCCAGCGAGAAGACCGAGACGGCCCACGGGTACAGGAACGCAGCTTCGAGATCGAAGATGATGAACAGGATGGCGACGAGGTAGAAGCGCACGTCGAACTGGCTGCGCGAATCCTCGAAGGCCGGGAAGCCGCACTCATACTCGCTGAGCTTGGCCTCGGTCGGCTTGTGAGAACCTGTCAGCCGGCTGACCAGCATGGGCAGGAACACGAAGGCGCTGGAAAGCGCGAGGGCGACCCCGAGGAACAACAGGATCGGCAGATATTGTGACAGGTCGACCAATGGCCTTCTCTTCTCGCGAATGCGGAATCTGACGGGGGCTTTAGGACGATGAGCCGAGTGCGGCAAGGGTTCTAACCCCTGAGAATCACTCGCAATAAGTCCGCGCAGCGCCCAAACGGAAAAACCCGGCAAAGCTGCCGGGTAAATCCTTTGAAATGCATTGTTTTATAGGAGCAGCGCTCAGCGCAGCGAGTTCGCCACCAGCTTGTGCAGCTTCGAATGCAGCACGTCATTGGCCGCAAGATACTGGTTCCGCTCGCGCGCCAGGTCCTGGCCGCGGTAATCGGTTACGAACCCGCCGGCTTCCTTCACCAGCAGCATGCCGGCAGCGACGTCCCAGGGCTTGAGGTCCGATTCCCAGAAACCGTCGAAGCGACCCGCGGCCACCCAGGCAAGGTCGAGCGCAGCCGCGCCAAGCCGGCGAATGCCCGCCACTTCCGGCGCCACCGCACCGAAGATGCGGCTCCACTCGGCGAAATTACCGTGCCCAAGGAACGGAATGCCCGTCGCGATCAGCGCCTCGTCGAGATGACGGCGTGCCGAGACGCGCAGGCGCTGGTCCTGCAGCCATGCGCCACGGCCTTTTTCCGACCAGAAGCTCTCGTCGGTGATCGGCTGGTAGATATAGGCGTGCGTCACCTCGGGCTTGCCCTGGGCGCCGCGCGGATCCTCGACCGCGATCGAGATGCAGAAATGCGGGATGCCGTGCAGGAAGTTGCTGGTGCCGTCGAGCGGATCGATGATCCAGCGCGGCTTGTCCGGATCGCCGGCGATCTCGCCGCGCTCCTCGACCAGGAAACCCCAGTCCGGACGCGCCTTCTGGAGCTCCTCGATCAGCGTGTCCTCGGCGCGCTTGTCGGCGATGCTGACGAAGTCGGCCGGGCCCTTGCGGCTGACCTGGAGGTGCTGGACCTCATTGAAGTCGCGACGCAGGCGCGGACCGGCCTTGCGGCAGGCGCGCTCCATGACGGTGATGAGGCCGGAATGGCTGACCATTTTCTTCTCTTCTCCCCTCCCGCTTGCGGGAGAGGTCGGGGGAGGGCCTGAACAAAGCGGAGAGCGTGCGGCCTACCGAACACGCCCTCCCCTGGCCCCTCCCGCAAGCGGGAGGGGAAAACGACATCAGTCCGCGCGGCGGACGTAGGTCTGCTCGTACACGTCGACGACGATGCGGGTGCCCGACGCGATATGCGGCGGGACCATGATGCGCACGCCATTGTCGAGCACGGCCGGCTTGTACGACGAAGAGGCCGTCTGGCCCTTCACCACTGCGTCGGCCTCGACGATCGTCGCTTCGATCGTATCCGGCAGCTGCACGCTGATGGCTTCCTCGTCATAGAGTTCCATCACCACGTCCATGCCGTCCTGCAGGAAGGCAGCCGCGTCGCCGAGCAGGTCGCGCGGCAGCGTGGTCTGGTCGTAGGTTTCCTTGTCCATGAAGACGAGCGTGTCGCCCTCCGGATACAGGAACTGGAAGTCCTTGGTGTCGAGGCGCACGCGCTCGACCGTTTCCGCCGAGCGGAAGCGGACGTTGTTCTTGCGGCCATCGCGCAGGTTCTTGAGCTCGACCTGCATGTACGCACCGCCCTTGCCGGGCTGCGTGTGCTGGATCTTCACGGCACGCCAGATGCCGTTTTCATATTCGATGATATTGCCGGGACGGATGTCCACGCCGCTGATCTTCATGGTCGAGACCTATGGAACTGAGAAAGAGCTGAGCGCGCGCCTTTAGCCGTGCGCGGCGTCTTCGGCAAGCCATGCCGCAAGTGGAAGCCGGCGCCTCGTGCCGCACGCTGTCCTTTTGCGGCGCGAGATCCCGGCTTCCACCGGCATGACGGACTATCGATCGGCATCCCGCAGCAGCGGATAGGGATTTATGTTCCGGCCCTGCCACCACCCCTCGCCCGGCTGCATCAGCTTGATCTCGAAATGCAGGTGCGACGCGCCGCCCTGCGCGCTGCCGCTATCGCCCACGGTGGCGATCCGCTCGCCCTGGCGCACCGCCTGCCTCTCCGCCACCAGATAGCTGTCGAGATGGGCGTAGTAATGAACCGCGCCGCGATCACGGGTGCGAACATAGATCGTATGCCCGCCATTCACGCTCTCGAAGATCTTTTCCACCGTGCCCGAGGCAGCAGCGACAACGGGCGTGCCCAACGGGGCCATGATGTCGATCGCGTGATGGGCGCGCGCACCGCCACCGCGACTCTGGCCCCAGCTGTCGCCAAGCTGGCGCGCGGCCACGCCCTCGACGGGGATGACGAGGGCAACCGGATCGCCGTTCGAGGCAGCTGGCACCGCCTCCGGCCCGGCCGCACCCGACTGCGGCACCGGCGTCGCAGCAGGCTGAATGGTGATGCGGACCAGCGAGAGGAAGCCGATCGCGAGCAGCAGGAACAGCCCGCCCACTCCCCAGCCGATCCGCTTCGCCCAGACCGGCACCGCGCCTATTCCTGGAACACGGCTTTGGTGCCTGGCTTCACCATCAGCGCGAGCCGGGCAGCATCCCAGTTGGTCAGGCGGATACAGCCATGGCTTTCGGTGCGGCCGATCAGCTGCGGCTCCGGCGTGCCATGGATGCCGTAATGCTCCTTCGACAGGTCCAGCCACACCACCCCCACCGGGCCATTGGGGCCCGGCGGCAGCATCGCCGGGTCACTGCCCTTCTTCGCATCCCAGAACAGCTTGGGATTGTAGTGAAACTTCGGGTTGGTGTCCGCCCCGTAGATCTTCCAGGTGCCGATCGGCAGCGGATCGTGCTCGCTGCCCATGGTTGCGTTGAACTGGGCGACGAGACGCTCCTGCTTGTCGAACACCTTGAGCACCTTCTCGGACTTGTCGACGACGATGTGGTCCGCCTCGGGTACCTTGGCCTCGACATTGAGCATGGTGAGCGTCTCGCGCCATTCAGGTTTGATGTCCGAAGGGTAATCGCGCGAGGCGGGCAGCGCGTTAGGAAAGACGAAGGCCGCGCCCGGCCTGATCGCCGCACCGCCCGGGTTCAGCTCCACCAGAACCTCGGGCGTGGTGTGGAACATCTCGGCCAGCTTCTCGAGCGGCCGGGTATAGGCGAGCGAGGACAGCTTCGCCTGCTTCTCCGGATCCTTGGGGATGGGATTGACGTACGGCCCCTTCAGCGCCTCCGCGTCCAGCGTCAGCTTCCGCACCGGACGCTGCGAGGCATAGGGCGCCAGCGCCCGCAATGTCGGCGCGTCCAGCTTGCCGCTCGTGGCGAGCCCGCGCGCAGTCTGGAAGCCCTTGAGCGCGGCGGTGAGCGACTGCCCTTCCCGCCCGTCGAGGATCCCCGGTGAGAAGCCGAGATGATCGAGGATCACCTGGGCATGGAGGATGGTGTAGTCGATCGGGGGCTTGCCCGCGGTTCCCGCCTGCGCGATCGCGACAGGACCGAGCGAGACACAGGCGAGGCAAGCCGAGAAACCAAGGAATTTCCGCACCAAATCAAGCTCCTGCAGATGACGTTCCGCAAGAATAACGGCTGGAATTTGGCAGAGTTTCCGTCATCCCGGCGAAAGCCGGGATCTCAGGAGATGGCGCGGGAACAGAGCCGCACAAGATCCCGACTTTCGTCGGGATGACGATTGGGGTTCAGGCAAGCACCGCCGCGAACGCCTTGACCGCGGCTTCCTCGTCCCCGCCCCACACGGCGTTGGAAACGGCAAGGAAGTCCGCGCCGGCCTTGACCAGCGGTGCGGCATTGTCCGGCGTGATCCCGCCGATCGCGACGCAGGGCAGCTCGAACAGCGCAGACCACCAGCTCAGGATCACCGGCTCGGGCCGATGGCGGGTTTCCTTGGTCACAGTGGGGTAGAAGGCGCCGAACGCGACATAGTCCGCACCCGCTTCGCCCGCTTCCATCGCCAGGTGGCGGCTGTCGTGGCAGGTCACGCCGATCTGCACCTGCGGCCCGAGCACCGAGCGCGCCTCGCGCGGATCGCCGTCTTCCTGCCCCAGATGCACGCCGTCGGCACCCAGTCGCTTGGCGAGGCTGACATCGTCGTTGACGATGAACGCCACGTCCGCATCCGCGCAAATCTTCTGCAGCGGCTCGCCGAGCCGTGCCGCCTCATGCTGGTCCAGCCCCTTCACGCGAAACTGGAAGGCGGCCACCGGCCCGGCGCCGAGCGCACGCTTCAGCCGCTCCGGGAACGTGCCCGCCACGTCGAGCGGCGAGATCAGGTACAGCTGGCACGGCGGACGGCGCACGTCGCGCACGAACTGTTCGGCGAAATTGGGGTCGAGCGGCGGCAGGCCGTCTTCATCGAGGTCGATCATCGCGCAGCCCTTAGCCCGGTTTTGCGCGCTTCACCACTGGCATCAGCGGCATCCCGCCCGCCCCCGCATCCCGGATGCCAGGGCGGGCGGGCATTGTCCCGCTTCTTGCCGGTTACTGGCCCTTGTAGATGCCGACCAGCTTGTCGAGCATCGCCAGCGCTTCGTCGCGCGGGCGCTGGAAGGTGTTGCGGCCGATGATCGAGCCGTTGCCGCCGCCGTCGCGGATGTCGATCGCGTCCTGGTAGACCGCGTCGGTACCCTTGGCCGCGCCGCCCGAGAAGACGACGATGCGGCGGCCGTTGAAGCAGCTCTTCACGACATGCTTCACCCGGTCGGCCTGGTTCGACCAGTCGGTGCCTTCATACGCCTTCTGCGCGTCCTTCTGCTCGATATGCGCGCTCGGCAGCTTCACCTTGATGATGTGTGCACCCAGCAGCGCCGCCATGTGCGCGGCATAGGCGCCGACGTCGAGCGCCAGCTCGCCATCCTTGCTGAGGTTGCCGCCACGCGGATAGGACCAGATCACCGTGGCGATGCCGACCGAAGCCGCCTCGGCGCGCAGTTCCTTGATCTCCTCCATCGTCTCGAAAATATTGTCCGAGCCCGGATAGATGGTGAAGCCGATCGCCGAGCAGCCCAGGCGCAGCGCGTCATCGACGCCGCCGGTCACGGCCTGATCGATCGAGGTCGCCCAGCTGTTCGAGCTGTTGACCTTGAGGATCGTCGGGATCTGGCCGGCAAAGGTGTCGGCACCCGCCTCGATCATGCCCAGCGGCGCGGCATAGGCGCTCAGGCCGGCGTCGATCGCCAGCTGGAAGTGATAATGGGGATCATAGGCGTCCGGGTTCACCGCGAAGCTGCGCGCCGGGCCATGCTCGAAGCCTTGGTCGACCGGCAGGATGATCAGCTTGCCCGTGCCGCCCAGCTTGCCCTGCATCAGGATGCGGGCGAGGTTCGCCTTCACGCCGGGATTGTCGGATTCATAGTTCGCGAGAATGGCTTTGACGGCCGGCGTGATCGACATCTTTGTCCCCTTGAATATGTATCGCTGGGGAGCCCCTATCGCCCGGATTTGCAGGCGAAAAGCCTGACAACGCTGCCACCGCCAAGGGTTTTTCGGCACACGCGCCAAAGCGGTGGAATCAGAAGGGGGAAGGCGGCATTCGCCCCCTTCCCCCTTCAATTCCGTCGCAGGAAAGCCGGATCAGCGCGCCAGTGCGGCGACGCCCGGCAGTTCCTTGCCTTCCATCCACTCCAGGAAGGCGCCGCCCGCGGTCGAGACGAAGGTGAAGTCGCCCGAGACGCCGGCCTGGTTGAGCGCCGCCACCGTGTCGCCGCCACCGGCGACCGAGACGAGCTGGCCCTCCTTGGTCAGCGCCGCGGCCGTCTTCGCCAGGCTGACGGTCGCGGTGTCGAAGGGCGGCGTCTCGAACGCGCCCAGCGGCCCGTTCCACACCAGGGTGCGGCAGGTCTTGAGCACGTCCGCCAGCGCCTCGGTAGCCGCCGGGCCGATGTCGAGGATCATCTCGTCGGCCGCGACTTCATGCACGTTGACCGTGCGCAAGCTGGGCGGGTTGGCCGCGAATTCCTTCGCCACCACCACGTCGTACGGCAGATGGACGGTGCAGTTCGCCTTGTCGGCCGCGTCGAGGATCTCCTCCGCAGTGCCGGTCAGGTCATGCTCGCACAGCGACTTGCCCACATCCACGCCGCGCGCGGCAAGGAAGGTGTTCGCCATGCCGCCGCCGATGATCAGGTGATCGACCTTCTCGACCAGATGGCGCAGCACATCGAGCTTGGACGACACCTTGGCGCCGCCGACCACGGCCGCAACCGGCTGCTGCGGCGTGCCCAGCGCCTTGTCGAGCGCGTCGAGCTCGGCTTCCATCTGGCGGCCGGCAAATGCCGGGAGCTTGTGGGCCAGGCCTTCGGTCGAGGCGTGCGCGCGATGCGCGGCCGAGAAGGCGTCGTTGACGTAGAGATCGCCCAGCGCGGCGAGCGCGGCCACCGTCTCCGGCGCGTTCTTCTCCTCGCCGGCGTCGAAGCGGGTGTTCTCGAGCAGCGCGATATCGCCCTCGCCCATCGCCTCGATCGCTTCGGCAGCGCCATCGGTGTCGATGAAGCGCACTTCGCGGCCCAGCACATGGGCGAACGGCCGGGTGACGAGCGAAAGGCTCATCTCGGGGTTACGCTGCCCCTTGGGGCGGCCGAAATGCGCGAGGACGATGACCTTGGCGCCCTTGTCCGCCAGCTCGGCGACGGTCTGCACGGCAGCGCGCAAGCGGGTATCGTCGGTCACCTGGCCATCGGCCATCGGCACGTTCAGGTCCTCGCGAACCAGCACACGCTTGCCGGCGATATCGCCCATGTCGTCGAGCGTCTTGAAGTTGCGCGCCATTTCGTCCCTCTTAAATCGAGTAGTCGCCCTACCCCCTTCACCCCGGCGAGCCGGAACGAAGGGAGATAGAGCGACCCCTATGCTTCGCGAAATCCCGGCATCGCCGGGACGACGCTCAAATCAGCCCAGCTTCGCCATCGCGGTGGCCGTATCGACCATGCGGTTCGAGAAGCCCCACTCATTGTCGTACCAGCTGACGACGCGGACCAGCTTGCCGTCGATCACCGCGGTCTCCAGGCTGTCGACGGTCGACGAAGCCGGGGTGTGGACGATGTCGATCGAAACCAGAGGCTCGTCCGAGAAGAGCAGGATGCCCTTGAGCGGGCCTTCTTCCGAAGCCGCCTTCAGGATCGCGTTGACTTCTTCCTTGGTCGTGTCGCGCTTCGGGGTGAAGGTCAGGTCGACCAGCGAGCCGTCCGGAACCGGAACGCGGATCGCCGAACCGTCCAGCTTGCCCTTCAGCTCGGGCAGCACCTCGCCCACGGCGCGGGCGGCGCCGGTGGTGGTCGGGATGATGCTCATCGCGGCGGCGCGCGCACGACGCAGGTCCGGGTGGATCTGGTCGAGGATCTTCTGGTCGTTGGTATAGGCGTGGACCGTGGTCATCAGGCCACGCTCGATGCCGACGGTGTCGTTCAGCACCTTGGCGACCGGCGCCAGGCAGTTGGTGGTGCACGACGCGTTGGAGACGATCGTGTGGCCGGCCTCCAGCTTGTCATGGTTCACGCCGTAGACGACGGTCAGGTCGACATTCTTGCCCGGAGCCGAGATCAGCACCTTCTTGGCACCGGCGTCGATGTGCTTCTGGGCCGAAGCGCGGTCGGTGAAGAAGCCGGTGCACTCCAGCACCAGCTCCACGCCGTTCTCGGCGTGCGGCAGGTTGGCGGGATCGCGCTCGGCGGTCACCTTGATGCGATTGCCGTCGATGACGAGGTCGTTGCCGTCAGCCGAGACGGTGCCCGGATACTTGCCGTGCACGCTGTCGCGCGAGAACAGCCAGGCGTTCGACTTCGCGTCGGCCAGGTCGTTGATCGTCACGAGCTCGAGCCCGCAATCGGGGCGCTCGAGAATCGCGCGCGCTACCAGTCGGCCGATGCGTCCAAACCCGTTGATCGCAACCTTCGTCATGCCTGTTCTCCGTTCAACTTTTCGAGGATCTGCGGAACGATGGCTCCCGCAGTGAGCCCGAAATGCTCGTAGAGCTTCAGATAGGGGCCCGAGGCGCCAAATCCATCCACTCCGAAATTCAATCCATCAATGCCGGTGTAGCGCTCCCAGCCCAGCGTCGTGCCGGCCTCGATCGAGACCTTCAGCGCATGCGCCGGCAGCAGGTCGCGCTTGTATTGCGCGTCCTGCGCATCGAAACGCTCCCAGCACGGCATCGAGACGACGTCGGCGCCGATACCCTGGGCTTCCAGCTCGTCGCGCACCGCAACCGCGATTTCGACTTCCGAACCGCTGGCGAGCAGCACCACCTGGCGCGGCGCCTCGGCCTCGCGGATCGCATAGCCACCGCGCGCCGAACGGTTCTCGCCGGCCTCGAGCCGCAGCTGCGGCAGGTTCTGGCGGCTGAGCGCGAGCAGGCCCGGGCCGTCCGCGCGCTGCAGGGCAAGCTCCCAGCACTCTGCGGTCTCGACCACGTCGCACGGGCGATAGACGTCGAGGTTCGGGATCAGGCGCAGGCTGGTCAGATGCTCCACCGGCTGGTGGGTCGGGCCGTCTTCGCCGAGGCCGATCGAGTCGTGCGTCATCACATAGACCACGCGCGCCTGCTGCAGCGCCGATAGGCGGATCGCGGCGCGGCAATAATCCGCGAACACCAGGAAGGTGCCGCCATAGGGGATCACGCCGCCATGCAGCGCCATGCCGTTCATCGCCGCCGACATGCCGAATTCGCGGATGCCGTAATAGACGTAGCGGCTGGCATAATTGTCGGCGTTGAACGCGCCCAGGCCCTTGGTCAGGGTGTTGTTCGAGCCGGTCAGGTCGGCCGAGCCGCCGACGGTGTCGGGGATCTGCGCGTTGATCGCCTCGAGCGCCATCTCGCTCGCCTTGCGGGTCGCGACCTTCTGCGGCGCGTCGATCAGGCCCTGGATGTGATCCGAGAGCGAGAACCAGGCCGGCAGCTCGCCCCGCATGCGGCGCTCGAACTCGGCGCGATCCTCATGCGCTTCCAGGCGCTTCTTCCACTCGGCGTGCGGGGCGGCGCCGCGCTTGCCGGCTTCGAGCCAGGTCTCGCGGATGTCGCCCGGGATCTCGAAGGCCGGGTGGTTCCAGCCCAGTTCGGCACGCGCGGCGGCAACTTCGTCGGCACCCAGCGGCGAACCATGGACCTTGGACGAGCCCTGCTTGTTCGGCGCGCCCTTGCCGATCACCGTGCGGCACTTGACCAGCGACGGCAGCGCGCTGGCGAGCGCCTCGTCGATCGCGCGGGCGATGTCGGCCTGATCATGGCCGTCGCACTCGACGACCTGCCAGCCAGATGCTCGATAACGGGCGGGGATGTCCTCGCTCGACGAGAGCGAGACCGCGCCGTCGATCGTGATCTTGTTGTCGTCCCACAGCACGATCAGCTTGCCGAGCTTGAGGTGCCCGGCGAGGCCAACCGCCTCATGGTTGATGCCTTCCATCAGGCAACCGTCGCCGGCGATCACCCAGGTACGGTGATCGACCAGATCGTCGCCATAAACGGCGTTCAGGTGCCGCTCGGCGGCGGCAAAGCCCACGCCCATCGCAAGGCCCTGGCCAAGCGGGCCGGTGGTGCATTCCACGCCGTCCAGCTCGAAATTCTCTGGGTGGCCCGCGCAGGGGCTGCCGATCTGGCGGAAGTCGCGAATGTCCTGCAGGGTCGGACGGGCATAGCCGGTCAGGTGCAGCAGCGAGTACTGCAGCATCGAGCCATGACCGGCCGACAGGATGAAGCGATCGCGGTCCGCCCACTTGGGATCGGCCGGATCGAACTTCAGGTAATTCTGGAACAGCACGGTGGCGACGTCGGCCATGCCCATCGGCATGCCCGGATGGCCCGAATTGGCCGCCTCCACGGCGTCCATCGACAATGCCCGGATGGCATTGGCGCAGTCGGTGAAGCTTGCGGTCACTTGGAGTCCCCTATGCTGGCGCGGACGCCTTTGGTGCCCTTGGCTCGTCACGTCAACCGCCTCGGCGCGCCGAAATTGCCGGGGACTCGAACCGGCGCTGCTTCGGTTCATCTCGGCGACGGCCTCATGAAACCGGTGCCATTCGGGGTTGCTTGCCCGGCCCGCGCTGCTTAATCGCTTGATCCATGGCAAGTACGCCCGCCGATCGTATCGAACTGGCCCTCCTCCGCATCGAGAAGGCTGCAGCAGCGCGGGCTTATGCCTGCGAACGCATTACCCAACGTCACGCCAAGCTCCGCGCACGGATCGAGGACGCAGTGTCCTCGCTCGACGCGCTGATCGCACGCGAAGCCGGAGCAGATCAGGACTGATGGCTGACATCGACATTTCCGTAGCCGGCCGCAGCTATTCGATCGCCACCCGCGAAGGCGACGAAGCCCATCTCCGCCACCTCGAGTCGATCCTGCAGCGCCACGCGGATACCGCCCTGCGCGCCTCGGGCGGGCTCAACGCCGAGCGCACGCTGGTCTATCTGGCGCTGATCCTGGCCGACCTGCTCGACGAGACCGAGCGCAACCCGCCGGAGGGCGTGTCGCCCGTGCTGCTGGAGCGCATCGCGGATCGGCTTGAAGCCGTGGCCGCGGCGCTCGAGGAAGACGCCAGCGAAGCATAGGCGTCGTCCCGGCGAAAGCCGGGACCTCATGAGAAAAGACCCGCTCGAGACCGGTTTCCGCCGGGTGACGAATTTGGGCAAGCCCGTTGCGAACCTCAGGCGAACCTCCTACATCCATAGGTGGCGGGCACTGCCCGGTACGAGCCATAGCAATTATCCCTGAGGCTATTCATCATCCAATGGGGGCTGTCCCTGTGCGGATCCTGGTCCGCGGCATATGGTCCCCACCTGACGTAACGGGCGTCGGTGGATATTCTGGCAAACGGCCATGGCGGTCCCGCCACCGCTCCCCTACACTGTCGACATGATCGACAAGCTAGCCCTGCGGGCGCAGCTCCGCGCCGAGCGAGACGCTTTCGCCGCCCAGGCAAGCGAAGCGATACTCGCCCCCGAGCATTTCGTCGCCCGCCTTGCACCGAACCTGACGGTCGCGACCTATGTCGGCATCGGCAGCGAAGCCGATCCGACCCAACTCGCAGCAGCGGCCGCCGCGGCGGGATGCACGCTCGCCCTGCCCTTTGTTGTCGATCGCGCAACGCCGATCCGCTTCCTGGCCTGGCAATTGGGCGAGCCGCTCGCCGACGGCCCCTTTGGGCTCCTCCAGCCGCAGACCGGAAGCATGGAAGTGGCGCCCGACGTGATCCTCACGCCGCTGGTCGGCTTCGACGCCCGCCTCAACCGGCTCGGCCAGGGCGCGGCGCATTATGATCGCGCCTTTGCCCGCTATCCGGATGCCTGGCGCGTCGGCGTCGCCTGGTCGATCCAGGAAGTGCCGGCCATCCCTTCCGACATCTGGGACGTGCCGCTCCATGCGGTGATCACCGAGAAAGGCATGATGTGGCACGCAGAGGCATAGAACCGAGCTGGCG
>PJUL01000870.1_pt1 | contig 16883 bp, 15 predicted proteins | sample 1512221 | NCBI WGS metagenome assembly PJUL01 (sample SAMN08177667, study PRJNA422409) | Feces metagenome, whole genome shotgun sequencing project.
ACCTGGGCCTGCTGCGCCAGGGCCTGGCCGTGGTGCGTGAGCAGCTGGACCACCACATGCTCGACGAGGTGCCCGGCCTGGGCACGCCCACGCTGGAAAACCTCTGCCTCTTCATCGCCCAGGCACTGCCCGCCGAGCTGCGCGCCAGCGTGAGCCGCGTGCGCGTGTGGCGCGAGGCACTGGGCGACAGCTGCGCGCTGGACTTTCCCACCGCTGTTGCCTGAAACCGCACGGCGCCCGCTTAGCGGCCTGCACCTTGTCGACTTGGAGACCCCGGCCTTGACCCATCCCGCCCCACAAACCTACCTCGCCGCACGCAGCATGGCCAGCGTGTGGCATCCGTGCACGCAGATGAAGCGGCATGAGGCACAACCGCCCATAGCCATTGCGCGTGCCCAGGGCCCGTGGCTTTATGGCACCGATGGGCAACGCTATCTGGACGGCATCAGCTCCTGGTGGGTCAACCTGTTCGGCCACAGCCATCCGCACATCCGAGCGGCGCTCACCGAACAGTTGGCGACGCTGGACCATGTGATGCTGGCGGGCTTCACGCATGCGCCGGTGGTGGAACTCTCGGAGCGCCTGGCCACGCTCACCGGCCTGGGCCACGCGTTCTATGGCAGCGATGGCGCCGCCGCCACCGAGATTGCGCTGAAGATGAGCGCGCACTACTGGCGCAACACCGGCCGCCCCGCCAAGAGCCGCTTTGTGGGCCTGGCCGGTGGCTACCACGGCGAAACCGTGGGCGCGCTGGCCGTGACCGACATTGCGATCTTCCGAGAGGCCTATGCCCCGCTGGTGCGCCTGGCCGACACCGTGCCCAGCCCCGATGCTCGCGGCGCCGCCCCTGGTGAAACCACACAGGACGTGGCCCGGCGCGCCGCTGCCGCGCTGGAAACGTGGCTGCAGGAACACCACACCACCACCGCCGCCTTCATCCTGGAACCCCTGGTGCAGTGCGCCGCGGGCATGGCGATGCACGACCCCGAATACCTGCGCCTGGCGCGTGCGCTGTGCAGCCGCTACGAGGTGCACCTGGTGGTCGATGAAATCGCCGTGGGCTTTGGCCGAACGGGCACGATGTTCGCGCACCAGCAGGCGGGCATCCGGCCGGATTTCATCTGCTTGTCCAAAGGCCTCACGGGTGGCACGCTGCCCCTGTCGGCCGTGCTGACGACGGACGCGGTGTATGCCGCGTTCTACGACGACGATGTGGCGCGCGGCTTTCTGCATTCGCACTCGTACACCGGCAACCCGCTGGCCTGCCGCGCGGCGCTGGCCACACTCGAATTGTTTGAGCAACTGGATGCGCTGAATGCCAACAAGGCGCTGGCGCAGCGCATTGACGCGGCCTGCCTGCCCCTCGCGCAACACCCGCGCGTGCGCCATGCACGGCGGCTGGGCATGATCTGGGCGTGGGATGTGGACACCACCCTGCCCGACTTTGCAAGCCGCTTCCACCGGCACGCCATGGCGCACGGGCTGGTGCTGCGGCCGATCGGGAAAACGCTTTACGCCATGCCGCCCTATGTGCTCGACGACGAGGCCGTGCAGTGCCTTGCCAGCAGCGCACTCGGCGCGTTGAACGCCACCCTGCAGGAGGAGACCCCATGATTGGATGTTTTGTGACCGGCACCGACACGGGCGTCGGCAAGACGCTGGTGGCCGCCGGGCTGCTGCACGCCCTGGCCCCGCACCACCCGCGCGTGGTGGGCATGAAGCCTGTCGCTGCGGGCCTGGTGCCCTGGGGCGAAGACTGGGCCAGCGAAGACGCCATTGCGCTGCGCGCCGCGTCCACAGTGGCCGTGCCGGCGGCGCTGGACAACCCCGTGCTGCTGCCCGACCCGCTCTCGCCCCACATTGCCGCCGCACGCGCGGGCGTGCAGATCGACATTGCGGCCATCGTGCGCAGCTACCAAGCGCTGGCGGCGCAGGCCGATGCCGTGGTGGTGGAAGGTGCAGGCGGCTTCCATGTGCCGCTCACCGATACGCTCACGGGGGCCGATCTGGCCCAGGCCCTGGGCCTGCCGATGGTGCTGGTGGTGGGCTTGCGCCTGGGCTGCCTGAACCACGCACTGCTGACGGCCGAGGCCATCCGCGCGCGTGGCCTCACGCTGGCGGGCTGGGTGGCCAACCGCATGGACCCGGGCATGGAGGCTGCGGGCGACAACATCGCCTACCTGCGCGCGCGCCTGGGCGCCCCGCTGCTGGCCGAGGTGCCTTATCAGGACCTGCCAGAGCCGCGCAACCTGGTGCTGGAACTGCCCCCGCAATGGTTGTGACGCACGCTGCGGCCAACGCCAGCCAGTCGTGGCTCGACGAGATCCCCAAGCGCCTGGCGGAAATTGAGCAGGCCCACCTGCTGCGCCGCCGCCGCGTGGTGGAGCCCGCAGGCGGTGCCCACCTGATGGTGGACGGCAAGCCCATGCTGGCGTTCTGCAGCAACGACTACCTGGGTCTGGCAGGCCACCCCGCACTGGCCGAGGCGGCGTGCGCCGAAGCCCGGCGCGTGGGCGTGGGCTCGGGCGGCTCGCCGCTGGTCAGTGGCCACAGCACCGCCAACGGTGCGCTGGAGCGCGATCTGGCCGCCTATGTGCAGCCGCCCCGCGCGTTGTACTTCTACGCGGGCTATGCCACCAACACCGGCATCATCCCGGCGCTGGTGGGCCATGGTGATGCCGTGTTCTCCGATGCACTGAACCACGCCTGCCTGATCGACGGTGCGCGCCTGTCGCGCGCCACCATCCATCGCTATCCGCATGCGGACCTGGCCGCCCTGGAGGCGCAACTCGCCGCCAGCCCCGCACGGCGCAAGCTGGTGATCAGCGATGCCGTGCTCAGCATGGATGGCGACCTATCGACATACCCGCCCTGCTGGCGCTGTGCGAGCGCCATGACGCACTGCTGTTGCTCGACGATGCCCATGGCTTTGGCGTGCTGGGCCCGCAGGGGCGCGGCAGCCTGGCGCATGCGGGCCTGACTGGGGCCAATGCGTCGCGCCGCGTGCTCTACATGGCCACGCTGGGCAACGCCGCAGGGGTGGCCGGTGCGTTTGTGGCGGGCGATACGGCCCTCATTGAATGGCTGCTGCAAAAAACGCGCACCTACATCTTTGCCACCGCTGCCCCGCCGCCGCTGGCCAGTGCATTGCGGCAGAGCCTGCAACTCGTGGCGGCCGCCGATGACCGGCGTGCGCACCTTGTTGCGCTCATCAACCAGCTGCGCACTGGCCTGGCCGATCTGCCCAAGGCCTTGGGCTGGCACCTGCTGCCTTCGCACACACCTGTGCAGGCCCTGGTGATCGGCAGCAACGAAGCCGCGCTCCGCGTGATGGACGGCTTGCGCGAGCAAGGCCTGTGGGTGCCCGCCATCCGCCCACCCACGGTACCTGCGGGCACAGCGCGGCTGCGGATTGCCCTGTCGGCCACGCACACCACCGACGACGTGGCACTGTTGCTGGCTGCGCTGCATGCGCTGGCAAGGCCATGAAGGGGCCGTCGATGGGCCGCAGTACCATGCGCAACCCAGGTGCTCTGCCAACACAGGCCTACACCACTCTTTCAGCGAGACGATTCCATGCCCCACCTCACCATTGAATATTCGGCCAATCTGCCCCACTACCCCGAGGCCGAAACGCTGACCGCCCTGAATGCCACGCTGTGCGCCCACCCCCAGGTGCAAGACGAGGCAGACCTGAAGACGCGATTCATCGTGGCCGACAGCTTCGAGATCGGCATCGCACCCGCCAACCGCGCCTTTGTGCATGCCCAACTGCGCCTGCTGGCGGGCCGCACGCCCGAAGCCAAGAAGGAGCTGTCTGACCGCATTGCCGCGGTGCTGCGCGAGCGCACGCCACGCCCTCACGGCGTGATGGTTCAGCTCAGCGTGGAGATCGTGGACATGGACCGGGGTTCCTACGCCAAAGAACGGCTTTGACTTGGGCGGCGCGGCACGGCCCGCGCGGGGCCAGTGCACGCGGTGTGCGCTCAGGCCCCATCCCCCGCGTTGCCCGTGATGGGCAGCACGATGCCGGTGATGTAACTGGAGCAGCACGGCGCGGCCAGAAACACGTACGCGGGCGCAATCTCCTCAGGCTGAGCAGGCCTGCCCAGCTGGGTGCTCTCGCCAAATTTTTCGATGTCCTCTGGCGCCTTGTCGGCCGGGTTGAGCGGCGTCCACACCGGCCCAGGCGCCACCGCGTTCACCCGAATGCCCCGCTCCACCAGGTTATGGGCCAGCGCTTTGGTGAAGGCGTGGATGGCCCCCTTGGTGGCCGAATAGTCCAGCAGCTCCGTGCTGCCCTTGAGGCCGGTCACGGAGCCCGTGTTAATGATGCTATCGCCCCGCTGCAAGTGCGGGAGCGCCGCCTTGGCCATGTGGAAGTAGCCATAGATGTTGGTGCGGAAGGTCTCGTCAAACCGCTCCTCCGTCAGCTCGTCCAGCGAAGCGGCATGTTCCTGGAAGGCAGCATTGTTGATAAGCACGTTCAGCTTGCCGAAGGTTTGCACCACCTTGCGCACCGCAGCTTCGCAAAATGCCGTGTCCTTCACATCCCCCGCCAAGGCCAGGCTGCGTGTGCCCTCGGCTTCGATGAGGCCACAGGTTTTTTGGGCGTCTTCGTGCTCGTCCAGGTAGGCGATGGCCACGTCTGCCCCTTCGCGTGCGCACAACACGGCCACAGCGCGGCCAATGCCCGAATCGCCCCCGGTGATCAGCACCGATTTCCCCTGCAGCTTGCCGCTTCCACGGTAGTGCTCGGCCTGGTAGCGCGGCGCCAACTTCAGGTCACTCTCCAGGCCCGGTTTTTCAAGCTGCTGGCGCGGCAACGGCGGTGTGGGCTCGTCGTGGCCGGGCCCGGGGGCCGCACGGCCGGAAGGCGAAGACGTTTTGTGGCCACGCCTGGATTTTTTGGCTGCATCAGCATCGTTTTGCTCAGCCTGCAACGCGCGCTGGTGCTTTGCAGTGTTTTTGTTTTTGGCCTGTTTTTGAGGGGCGAGGGGCGTGGACACGGTCATGGGATGCTTTCGATGGATGGGAACAAGACCCCGGCCGTGGGAGCCGGGTGAACTGAGCTGGGTCGGTCGGATGGCGCGGGCGCGCCGAGGTAGGCCAGCACGCATGTGCCACCCGCTTTCTCGCAGCGCGTCATTCGGTCTGCCCGCCGCCCGCAGATCCGCTGGCGACCGACTGCCCGCCGCGCTGCGGCTCCGATGGCTCTGAGATGTCGCGCAGCACTTCACCTGCGTCATCCGATTCGGCCTTGGTGGCCAAGTCGCCCAAAGAGACGATTCCCACCAGGCGATGTTCGCTGTCCACCACCGGCAAACGCCGCACCTGCTGGCGGCGCATGGACGCCATGGCCGACGGCACGGTGTCGTCCTCGCGGCAATAGAGGATGCTGTCGGACATCACTTCGCTCAGGCGCGCATTCGCCCGCTCTTGGGCCACACCGCGCACCACGATGTCGCGGTCGGTGACCATGCCCACCAAGCGCACACCATCGCACACCGGCACGGCGCCCACGTCCAGCTCGCGCATTGCCTGTGCGGCCAGGGTGACGGTGTCGGAAGGCGAGAGGGTGCGAATGCCGCGGGTCATGACGTCGGAAACGGTTTGCATGGAAGGCTCCTTGATGGGCTGGGATGGCTCTCGGTGGTTGATTGGTAGGGTGCGAGGGTGAAGAAGGGGTGCCAGCACGCGCAAAGAGGCTCAGACCCGTTGCGCCACGCCCGCGCCCCCGGTCGGATGGCGCGGTGGCCGTTCACTCAACCCAGCGGCTCTTTGCCTTTGCTGCTGGATGCACTGCTGGTGCCGCCTGTGACACTGGCCGAAGCAGACCCGGCACCTGGATGGGCTTTGGCGCCAGAGGCCTGCTGTGCCACCGTGCTGCCAGCGCCGCCGGCGCGGTTGCTGCGCCATTGGTTGAAATCGTCCGAAAACTTCTGGTAGCGCTCTTTGCGCCAAGCGTCGTAGTCCTCGTCCAGCAAGCGCAGCGCTTCATCGCGCCACTTCTGGTAGTCGTGGTCGCGTGCGCCGTGGCTGCTGCCGTGGCGACCACCGGGGCTGTTGCGCAAGAAGCCGTAGGCACCGCCATCGCCCTGGTCTTGGTAGGAGGAATCACCAAAGCGGTCTTGCGGGTGATCCCAGCGACCGCCGTTGTGCCGCATGCCCTGCTCCTCGCGCTCGGAGTAGCCGCCACCGTATCCACCGGAACGGTCGTTCGGCGCATAGTGGGCCTGGCCGCTGGCTCGGTAGGGTGCGCCCTGCTCATGCCTCTGTGCGCTGTAGCGCCCACGCGAATCGACACCATCGTCATGGCCGCGCTGCATGCCGTACTGGCCATAGCGGTCCGTGCGCTCGTCGAGTTCAGGGCGATAGCCGGTGCGCGGCTCCGGCGCGCCGTCATAGCCCGGGCGCCCCGCTGGTTCATGCTGGGCGTAGCGGCCCCGCTCGCCGTAGCGCACATCGTCGGTGTCTCGCCCCATGCCATGGCGGGAGAAGCTGCTGTCGTCACTGTCTCGGTAGCCCATGTTGGTTCTCCTGTTGCTTTAAAAAAAAGTGGAACAAGCCGTGTGCGGCACCGCCGCGCAACGGCTTGTTCAAGCGGTGAGACCGATCAAATCTGCTGAGAGTCAGAAGAGCGGCCGCCCGACTGCCGCTGCGCGCTCTGGTCGCGGCCATGCTCGTCGGTCTGCCGGTTCACTTCGGGGGTGCCACCCTGCTGCTGGCGGCCGACGCCTTGGCCGATGCTTTGTTCAGCCTGACGTTGCTGGCCTTGGCCTTGGCTTTGGTTTTGACCTTGGCTCTGGTCTTGGCGCTGGTCGCGGTCCACGTTTTGCTGGCCGGGTTGGCGCTGGCCGTTTTGGTTCTGCTGGTCTTGCTGCTTTTGCGGGTTGTTCTGCTGGTTCTGTTGACGTTGTGGGTCCTGGCTTTGTTGGTGTTGTTGGTTTTGAGGGTTTTGGTTCTGCATGGCTTGGCTCCTTCAATGGGTGGAATGAAACGCTGCACACGAATGCCGTGTGTGGGTTCATGTTCGAATCGGCACACCCTGCGCCGTGTAGGCGTGCGCCTATAGACACGTCGGCGTCGTGCCATCCGGTGTAAGCAATCGCACGGGGTGTAGCGGGGTGCAAGTCGCGCGTCAGAGCCAACCCACCCGAGTCGGGCTTGAACGTGCACGTGCCAGCACGTTCGGGTGCGTCGGGCACGGTTGAAGAATTCAAAAAAGATAGCAGCCAGCGCTTATCCAGAAATCGTCAATCGCCAAAAATGCTTCAAATTCGCCTCAAACCCACTTCACCGCCACACGAGTCAGCGCGCCGCCACGCAACGTCAACGTGCGGCAACCGCGCTCAGGTTTGCAGCGTGGCGGCCAGCCAGCCGCGCAGGCTGTTGATGAAAGCCCATTCCTCCACACGCGGCAGGTCGCTCAGGCGCAGCACGGCCTCTTGAACCCGGCCATCGCGCAGGGCCACGGCCCGGCCCACGCCGGGCAGCAGGCCACACGAGAGTGGCGGCGTGATCCACGTGCCATCCACCAGTGCAGCGATGTTGCCGAAGGTGCTTTCAGTGATCTCGCCTGCGGCGTTCCACAGCAGTGTGTCGAACACGCCGGGCGTGGGGGGCGCAAAGGCGGCGTAGTGCGCGCGGCGGGTGGTTTTGTAGCGAACGAATTCGCTGTGCGCGTCGTCGAACGGGCGCGTGGCCAGCGCCAGGCGCACGGGCTCATCGGTGGCATGCAGCGCGAATCCCTCGGCCCGCGAACTGCCATCGGCCGCCAGCAGCAGGCGCACGCGCCAGTCACCGTCGCGGTGCTGCAGGGCCGCAATCTGCAGCTCCTGGCGCACCGCGTGGGCGTTGAACGGGTAGCCGAAATGCGCGGCGGCCTCGCCCATGCGGCGCACATGCAGGTCGGCATGGTGGAACTTGCCGTTGTGCAGGCCCAGGGTTTCCAGAATCTCGAACGGCGCGCTGGCGCGCTCCACAAACGCGCGCTTGTGGCGCCATTCCGCCCATTCGGCGGCAGCCTCGGCGCCCGATGTGATGCCGCTGCCAATGCCGCAGGTGGCCACCCAAGGAGGAGCATCGGCTGCTGCGCCAGAGCCTGCGCCTCGCGCACCGCGCCGCAGCACCACGGTGCGAATGGGCACATTGAACGTGGCGGCCACGCTGTGCAGGCCGTCGGGCCCGGCGCTGCCCGCAGGCCGCACAACCCCCACTGCGCCGCAGTACACCCCGCGGGGCTGCGGCTCCAGGGTGCGAATCATCTGCATGGCGCGTACCTTGGGCGCGCCTGTGACGGAGCCGCAGGGGAACAGCGCCGCAAACACATCGGTCAGTGTGGTGCCGGGGCGCGTGCGCGCAGTGACGTCGGAGGTCATCTGCCACACCGTGGGCAAGGCCTGCGTGGCAAACAGCGCGGGCACCTGCACGCTGTGCGGCTGTGCAATGCGCGAGAGATCGTTGCGCAGCAGGTCCACGATCATCACGTTTTCGGCACGCTCTTTGGGCGCCGTGCGCAAGTGCTCGGCCCGCGCCGCGTCCTGCTCGGGCGTGGCGCCGCGCGGGGCCGTGCCCTTCATCGGCCGCGCCAGGATGCGGCCACCGCCGGGCGCCTCCGCCCAGTCGAAAAACAACTCGGGAGACACCGACAGCACCTGCTCGCCGCCCGCGTCCACATGCGCCGCATATCCATCGGGCTGAGCGCGCTGCAGGGCCGCAAACAACGACTGCGCACTGCCTTGCAGGGGGCCCGCAGACGGCGCCGTGTAGTTGACCTGGTACAGTTCGCCGGCCGCAATCGCGTGCAGGATGCGCGCCATGGCGGCATCAAAATCGCTGCGCTCGGGGCCGCTGCTCCAGTTCACCTGTGCGGCATCGGCGGGCGCTGTTGGTGCTGGGTCAGCGGGCCACGGCAGCGCTTCGTCGTACACCGCAAACCAGGCCAGCGGGCCGTCCGCCGCGTGGGTTTGCAGCGCGGGGTCAAAGGCCGGCGCCGCTTCGTAGCGCACGTAGCCCACACACCACTGGCCGCGCTGCGCCGCGGCATGCACCGCGTCCAGCACCGGGCGCACGTCATCCTGCCCGTGGGCCACGAGCACGGCGCTTGGCGCGCCGAACGCATGGCGAAGGCGCGGGGCCGCCGCGTTCAGCGGCTGGGTGAAGTCAATGCGAGAAATATGAGTCAAAATAGGCTCCAGCGCTTTACCATCAAGCGCCAGCAGCTATCAATATTGAAGCGCCAGCATGTTAGGCAGCCCCGAGGTGCGGCACCAGCGCCGCGGTCGGTTGCCCGTTCTTGAGCGCCGCCGTGAACGCCAGCATGCGGTCGATCGGCTGGCGCGCGCGCGGGATCAGCGCCGGGTCCACATGCACCGCATTCGCGCCCGTCTCCAGCACCCGCGCCACGTCGGCCAGGCCGTTCATCGCCATCCAGGGGCAGTGCGCGCAGCTTTTGCAGGTGGCGCTGTTGCCCGCCGTGGGCGCTTCGTAAAACGTCTTGCCGGGGTTGAGCGTGCGCAGCTTGTGCATCATGCCGTTGTCGGTGGCCACGATGAACTCGGTGGCATCCATCTCGCGCGCGGCCTTGAGGATCGCGCTGGTGGAGCCCACGGCATCGGCCAGGGCGACCACATCGGCGGGGCTCTCGGGGTGGACCAGCACCTTGGCGGCTGGATGCTCTTTTCTCAGCAGCTCCAGCTCCAGCGCCTTGAACTCGTCGTGCACGATGCAGGCGCCGTTCCAGAACACCATGTCGGCGCCGGTTTCGCGCTGGATGTAAGCGCCCAGGTGGCGGTCTGGAGCCCACAGAATCTTCTGGCCTGCCGCTTTCAAAGCGCCCACGATGTCGAGCGCACAGCTCGATGTGACGAGCCAGTCCGCGCGCGCCTTCACGGCCGCGCTGGTGTTGGCGTAGACCACCACGGTGCGGCCCGGGTGCTGGTCGCAGAACGCGTTGAATTCGTCAATGGGGCAGCCCAGATCGAGCGAGCAGGTGGCGTCCAGATCCGGCATGAGCACCGTCTTTTCCGGGCTCAGGATCTTGGCCGTTTCGCCCATGAAGCGCACGCCACTCACCACCAGCGTTTGCGCCGCATGGTCTCGGCCAAAGCGCGCCATTTCCAGCGAGTCGCTCACCAGACCGCCGGTTTCCTCGGCCAGGTCCTGCAGGTCGGGGTGCACGTAGTAGTGCGACACCATGACCGCATTTTTTTCCTTGAGCAGGCGGCAGATCTTGTCTTTGAGCGCGGCGCGTTCTGCCTGCGAGGGCTCGGGTGGCACGCGCGCCCAGGCGTGTTTGGTGGAGCAGACGGCGCCCGATGCCGCTTCGTCGGGCTGCTCGTATTCGACGTCGATGCGATTCAGGGTTGCTGTGGTCATGCCAGCTCCTGCAGGCGCATCGAAAAGTCGGTGGCCTTCACGTCCTTGGTCAGCGTGCCGATGGAGATGCGGTCCACGCCGGTCTCGGCCAGTTCGCGCAACCCTTCGAGCGTGACGCCGCCCGAGATCTCCAAAATGGCGCGGCCGGCATTGATGCGCACGGCCTCGCGCAGCGTGGGCAACGGCATGTTGTCGAGCAGCACCATCTTGGCGCCCGCGTCCAGCGCCTCGGTCAGTTGTTCCAGGGTTTCGACCTCGATCTCTATGAATTGGGCCTGCGATGCCACCGTCTGAGCGGCGCGAAGCACCGCGGTCACCCCGCCAGCAGCGGCAATGTGGTTCTCTTTGACCAACACCGCATCGTGCAGCCCGATGCGGTGGTTGGTGCCGCCGCCCACGCGCACCGCGTATTTTTGCGCCAAGCGCAGACCGGGCAGGGTCTTGCGCGTGTCCACGATCTGGGCGCGCGTTCCAGTCACCACATCCACATAGGTGCGGGTCTTGGTCGACACGGCCGACAGCAGCTGCAAAAAATTGAGCGCGGTGCGCTCGGCGCTCAGCAGCGCACGGGCCTGGCCTTCGATCTCCAGCACCACCTGGTCGGCAGCGCAGCGCTGGCCTTCGGCCACGTGCCAATTGAGCTGCACGGTAGGGTCCAGCGCCCGAAGGGCCGCCTCGGCCCAGGGCGCCCCGCAAATCACGGCCGCTTCGCGCGCCAGGATGCGGGCACGGGCGCGGCGAGCGGGGTCGATCAGGCCGGCGGTGAGGTCGCCAGCGCCCACGTCTTCGGCCAGGGCGCGGGCGACATCGGCTTGGGCCAGGGCCGTCACATCGGCGTCCTGGAACGGTTGGTTCATAAGCGTCATGGGCCGCGAGCATAACGGCAAGGCAAAGGCCTCGGTGCCAGCGAAGGCCGCGTGCCGCAGCGCACGCAAACCATAAGTACACCCATCAATGAGCCCCTAGACTCGCGGCAATTTTTTGCCCGCACCCCGCCCATGACTGTTGCCAGCACCGCTTCCGCCACGCCCTATGGCACGCTGCCGCCTGCATCGCCCCTGCCCCAGCGCAAGCCCGTGAGCCTGCCGCGCCTGGCGCAAATGCGCGCAGCGGGCGAGAAGATCACCATGCTCACCGCCTACGACGCCACCTTTGCCGCCGTGGCCGATGCAGCCGGCGTGGAATGCCTTCTGGTGGGCGATTCGCTGGGCATGGTGTGCCAGGGCCTGCCCAGCACGGTGGGAGTGACGCTCGACACCATGGCGTACCACACGGCCAGCGTGGCACGCGGCCTGCAGCGCGTGAAAGGTACGGCCTGGCTGGTAGCCGACCTGCCCTACGGCACCTACGCCGAAAGCCGCGAGCAGGCGCTGCGCAGCGCCTGTGTGCTGATGCAGGCCGGGGCGCACATGGTCAAGCTCGAAGGTGGGGGCTGGACAGCGCCGACAGTGGAATTCTTGGTGCAGCGCGGTGTACCGGTGTGCGCCCACCTGGGCCTCACGCCGCAGACGGTGCATGCCCTGGGCGGCTACCGCGTGCAGGGGAAGACCGACGACGCCGCCCGCACCCTACGCCAAGAAGCGCATGGACTGCAAGACGCAGGTGCCGCCATGCTTGTGCTGGAGATGGTGCCCGCCGTGCTGGCCGCCGATCTCACGGCCGAGCTGCCGCACTGCCACACCATAGGCATCGGCGCGGGCAACGGCACGGCCGGCCAGGTGCTGGTGTTGCACGACATGCTGGGCATGAACCTCGGGAAGATGCCGAAGTTCGTCCACAACTTCATGCAGGACGCGGACAGCGTGCGCGGGGCCATGGAGGCCTATGTGCAGGCCGTGAAGCAAGGGCGCTTCCCCGACAACGCTGTGCATGCCTGGTGAGCCCTTTTCCTATCTCTCTCTGCCCCCCCTACCCCATGCTGATTGCCCGCTCCGTTGCCGACCTGTGCCAAGCCCTGGCCCCTTACCGCCGCCCCGCCTTTGTGCCCACCATGGGCAACCTGCACGCTGGGCACATTGCGCTGGTGCGCCAAGCCAAACCCCTGGGCGATGTGACCGTGGCCAGCATCTTTGTGAACCGCCTGCAGTTTCTGCCCCACGAGGACTTCGACAGCTACCCCCGCACGTGGGGGGCCGACTGCGCACAGCTCCAGGCCGCCGGTTGTGATGTGCTGTTTGCGCCGCGCGAGACGGACCTGTACCCCGAGCCCCAGACCTTCAAGGTGCACCCCGACCCACAACTTGCCGACATGCTCGAAGGCTACTTCCGCCCTGGCTTCTTTGTGGGCTTGAGCACGGTGGTGATGAAGCGGTTTGCCTGCGTACTGGGCGCTACCGGTGGCGTGGCCGTGTTTGGCAAGAAGGACTACCAGCAGCTCATGGTGATCCGCCACATGGTGCGGCAGTTTGCGCTGCCCGTCGACGTCGTGGCGGGCGAGACCTGCCGGGCGGCCGATGGTCTGGCGCTGAGTTCGCGCAATGGCTACCTTAGCCTGGAAGAACGCCAGGAGGCCGTGGCCCTGTCGCAGGCCCTGAAGCGGCTGGCGCAGCAGTGGCTGGACGCCAGCGACCGCAGCGCGCTGGAGGCCCAGGCACAGGACGCGCTGCGCGCCCGGGGCTGGGCGCCCGATTACCTCACGGTGCGCCGCCGCGCAGACCTGCTGCCTGCCACGGCCGACGATGCGGCGGGCACGCTGGTGGCGCTGGGTGCTGCACGGCTGGGGAGCACGCGGTTGATTGACAACCTGGAGTTTTGATCTACTCCTGATTTCATAGCTGTCAGCGCTTTCCCATAAAGCGCCAGGGGCAGTTTTTACTTGAAAAAAGGAGAATCCGTGGCGTGCCCGTACGTCCCTCGCCCGCGGAGGAAGAGGGAGTGAGCCTGTGTCAGATCCATCTATTGCGGGCCAGCCACTGCACCAGCAAGCGGGTCACCACCTCGGGCTGCTCCATGGTCAGCATGTGGCCGCTGTCCGGCAGCAGGTGGTGTTCGGCGCCAGGGACCAGCGCCGCGATTTCTGCAGAACATTCCGGCGGCGTGAGCTGGTCGGCTGCGCCACACACCACCAGCACGGGGCAAGCCACCTGCGGCAGGTGCACCCGCGCATCAGGTCGGTGGATCACGGCGCGGTTCTGGCGCACCAGGTGGGCGGGGCCCGCGTCCAGCACGAAGTCCAGATAGGCCTGCACCAGTTCCGCCTGGGCGACGTTCACGGGGTGGAAGGCCAGGGCCACGTTGGGCTCTATGACCTCGCGCACCCGGCCCTGTTCAAACAGCGCGATGGCGCCTTCGCGCAGGGCGCGCATGTCGGGCGTTTCAGGCCGCGCGGTGGTGCCCAGCAGCGCAAGCCCTGCAACCCGCTGCGGCGCCTGGCGTGCGGCCTCCATGGCGATCATTCCGCCCATCGACGCGCCGGCCAGCACCAGCGTCCCCGCGTGCTGCGCCAGCAGGCGTGCGGCAAAGTCTTCGATGCGGTGCAGGCTCACATCCTGGTGGGCGGTGGCGACCTCGGGGCGCAGCGCAGCGGGCAGCAAAGGCAGCACACCGCGCCACATGCGTTCATCGGCGGCCAGGCCGGGCAGGAGCAGAAGTTGAGGGGAATGGGACATGGGTCAAAAGGGCGTCACCAAGATGGTGCGCAGTCAGAAAAGAGAGGAGGCCCCGGCAGCGGGCCATGAGTCGCACATTGTGAACAGCCGATGACCGCTTGTCACCGCCCCCGCAATAGTTGCCCGCGATGGCTCAGGACTTGCTAGCATGCCCCGTATATGCCCATCCACGCCGCGCTCCACCACGTCACGCATTACCAATACGACCGGCTGGTAGGCCTCGGGCCGCAGACCATCCGATTGCGGCCCGCGCCCCACTGCCGCAGCAACGTCATTTCGTATTCGCTCAAGGTCGAGCCTGCGCAGCACTTCATCAACTGGCAGCAGGACCCGTTTGCCAACTACCAGGCGCGGCTGGTCTTCCCCGAGAAGACGGGCGAGTTCAAGGTCACGGTGGACCTGGTGGTGGAAATGGCGGTGTACAACCCCTTCGACTTCTTCCTGGAGCCCGAGGCCGAGAACATCCCTTTCAAGTACAGCAGCGATGTGCAGCAGGAGCTGGCGCCCTACCTGGCCACCGACCCGATGACACCGCTGGTGCAGGCCTATCTGGACAAGGTGGACCGCAGCAAGCAGCGCACCATCGATTTCCTGGTCAAGCTCAACCAGCAGGTATCGCAGGACATCCGCTACCTGATCCGCCTCGAGCCCGGCGTGCAGACACCCGAGGAAACGCTGCAAAAAGCCAGTGGCTCGTGCCGCGACTCAGGCTGGCTGCTGGTGCAGCTGCTGCGCCACATGGGGCTGGCGGCGCGGTTTGTGTCGGGCTACCTGATCCAGCTCACGCCCGATGTGAAGGCGCTCGATGGCCCCAGCGGCACAGACCACGACTTCACCGACCTGCACGCCTGGTGCGAGGTCTACCTGCCCGGCGCAGGCTGGATCGGCCTGGATGCCACCAGCGGGTTGATGGCGGGCGAGGGCCACATCCCGCTCGCTTGCACACCCCAGCCCTCGGGCGCCGCGCCGATTGAAGGCGGCGTGGACAAAGCCGAGGTGGAGTTCAGCCATGAGATGCGCGTCACGCGCATCTACGAATCGCCCCGCGTGACCAAGCCCTACACCGAAGACCAGTGGCAGGCTGTGCTGGCGCTGGGCGAGCAGGTGGACGCCGACCTGGTGGCGGGCGACGTGCGGCTGACGATGGGCGGCGAGCCTACCTTTGTGGCCGTGGGCGACCGCGACGCGCCCGAGTGGAACACCGACGCGCTGGGCCCTACCAAACGCGGCTTTGCCACCGAACTCACGCACAAGCTGCGTGCCGAATATGGACAGGGCGGCTTTCTGCACTTTGGCCAGGGCAAGTGGTACCCGGGCGAACAGCTGCCGCGCTGGGCGCTGTCGATCTGCTGGCGCGCCGACGGCCAGCCCGCGTGGCAGAACCCCGCGCTGTTTGCCGACGAGCGCAACCCCTCGCACTACACCAGCGCCGACGCCGAGCGTTTTGTGCGCCACCTCACGCGCAAGCTGGGCGTGACGGACCGCTACATCCAGCCCGGCTACGAAGACACCTTCTACTACCTGTGGCGCGAACGGCGCCTGCCGGTCAACGTGGACCCGTTCGACGCGCGCCTGGACGATGAGCTGGAGCGCGCACGCCTGCGCCGTGTGTTCGAGCAAAAGCTCGACAGCGTGGTGGGCTATGTGCTGCCTCTGCAGGCAGGCGAAGGCGCAGGTACGCTGGCGGGCAGCGTGTGGAGCACGGGGCCGTGGTTCTTCCGCGATGACCGCATGCTGCTCATCCCCGGCGATTCGCCCATGGGCTACCGCCTGCCGCTGGACGCCCTGCCCTGGGTGAAGGCGTCGGACACCGAGCACCTGATCCCGCAAGACCCGACCGCACCCCAGGGCCCGCTTTCCGCTGCAACCACGCTGCGGGCGCGGTATTCCGTGCCATCCGGCCTGGTCACTGGCGACCGCGACCTGCCCTACCTGGCAGGCGCCACCGCTCCTGGCGAGGCACGCCGCATGACGCAAGGCACCGCAGGCGGTGACCACGCGCGCCAAGCCGGGCAACCCGACCCGCATGCAGCTACGCAGCCCCCGGGCAAGTTCCAGTCGGCCGCAGGCCTGTCGCGCACTGCGCTGTGCGTGGAAGTGCGCGATCCGCGCCGAGCCAGCGGCCCCAAGGCCGAGAAGGTGGGCGAAAAGTACGGCGTGCTCTATGTCTTCATGCCGCCGCTGGCGCGCCTCCATGATTACCTGGACCTGCTGGCCGCCATCGAAGCCACGGCCGAAGAGCTGGGCATGAAGATCGTGCTCGAAGGCTACCCGCCCCCGCGCGACGCACGCCTGAAGGTGCTGGCAGTCACGCCCGACCCGGGCGTGATCGAGGTGAACATCCACCCCGCCAGCCATTGGAAGGAGCTGGTGCAGCACACCGAGTTTCTGTACCAGGCCGCGTGGGAGACGCGCCTGTCGGCAGAGAAGTTCATGACCGATGGTCGCCACACGGGCACCGGGGGCGGCAACCACTTTGTGATGGGCGGCGCTACCCCGGCCGACTCGCCGTTCTTGCGCAAGCCCGAGCTGCTGGCCAGCCTGCTGCTGTACTGGCACAACCACCCGAGCCTGAGCTATTTGTTCAGCGGCCTGTTCATCGGCCCCACCAGCCAGTCGCCCCGCGTGGACGAGGCACGCAACGACCAGTTGTACGAGCTGGAAATCGCCCTGCGCGAGATCGAGGCCAACCGCGCGATCTATGGCCAGGACATGCCGCCCTGGCTGGTGGACCGCACGCTGCGCAACATCCTGGTGGACGTTACCGGCAACACACACCGCAGCGAATTCAGCATCGACAAGATGTTCTCGCCTGACAGCAGCACCGGCCGCCTGGGCCTCTTGGAGCTGCGCGCCTTTGAGATGCCGCCCCACGCCCACATGAGCGTGGTGCAG
>PJUL01000872.1_pt1 | contig 16861 bp, 19 predicted proteins | sample 1512221 | NCBI WGS metagenome assembly PJUL01 (sample SAMN08177667, study PRJNA422409) | Feces metagenome, whole genome shotgun sequencing project.
CGGCGCAAAATGGCAAGCGCTGTCGCGCGCCACGGTCGCGCGCAAATCGGCGGCGCTGCGCCGTTTCTTCGCGTTCCTGGCCGATGAGGGGCTCCGCAAGGACGATCCTTCCCCAGCGCTGCCGCGCCCCGGCACCGCGCGTGCGCTGCCCAAGGTGCTGAGCATCGAGGATGTCGACAAGATGTTCGCGGCGATCGCCGCCCGGATCGCCAGGGTGCCGCCCGATCCCACCGACCTGCGACTGCAGGCGCTGATCGAGCTGCTCTACGGCTCGGGCCTGCGCGCGACCGAGCTGGTCTCGCTGCCACGGAACGCCGTGGCCCCCGACCGGCCCTATCTGATCCTCAAGGGCAAGGGCGGCCGCGAGCGGCTGGTGCCGATCTCGGACCGTGCGCGCGCCGCGGTGGCGGCGTGGCGCGCGCATGTCGCGTCGGACCGGCCGTTCCTCTTCCCGTCGGGCAAGGGGCATCTCTCGCGCATGCGGCTCTACCAGCTGGTCCGCGCGCTGGCGGGGGAGGCGGGCATCCCGCCCGACCGGGTGAGCCCGCACGTGCTGCGCCACGCCTTCGCCACCCATCTGCTCGAGGGCGGTGCCGATCTGCGCGCGCTCCAGGCGATGCTCGGCCATGCCGATATCGCGACGACCGAGATCTACACCCATGTCGACAGCCGCCGCCTGGTCGAGCTGGTCAACCAGCGCCATCCGCTGGGCGAAGCGCTGGGGAAACGCTGATCGGGAGCGTTTTCGCGGTGCGGTTGCCGACCGTGGGACACAGCTGCGCGTTGACGTAGCTTCACGCCAGGGTTAGCCCCCGCTCGATGACCACTTTCCTCGACTTCGAGAAGCCGATCGCCGAGCTTCAGACCCGCATCGACGAGCTGCGCCAGACCGCCCAGGGCGGCGCCGTCGACATCGACGCGGAGATCGGACCGCTTCAGGCCAAGGCCGAAAAGCTCCTCAAGGACACCTATGCCAGGCTCACGCCCTGGCAGAAGACGCAGGTTGCCCGCCATCCCGAGCGCCCGCACTTCAAGCATTATGTCGCCGGGCTGATCGAAGAGTTCATGCCGCTGGGCGGCGACCGCGCCTTTGCCGACGACAATGCGATCCAGGGCGGTCTCGGCCGGTTCCGCGGGCGCCGCGTCATGGTGATCGGCCATGAGAAGGGCGACGACACCGCCAGCCGCCTCAAGCATAATTTCGGCATGGGCAAGCCGGAGGGCTATCGCAAGGCGATCCGCCTGATGGCGCTCGCCAACAAGTTCAACCTGCCGGTGCTTACCCTGGTCGACACTTCGGGCGCCTTCCCGGGCGTGCAGGCCGAGGAGCGTGGCCAGGCCGAGGCGATCGCCCGCTCGACGGAAGCATGCCTCAACCTTGGCGTGCCGCTCATTGCGTCGATCCTCGGCGAGGGCGGTTCGGGCGGCGCGATCGCGCTCGCGGCGGGCAACACCGTGCTGATGATGGAGCATGCGGTCTATTCGGTGATCTCGCCCGAAGGCTGCGCCTCGATCCTGTGGCGCACGTCGGACAAGGCGGCCGACGCGGCGGAGGCGATGAAGGTCACCGCGCAGCATCTGAAGGAACTGAAGGTGATCGACCGGATCGTCGGCGAGCCGCTTGGCGGCGCGCACCGCGATCAGGGTGCCGCGATCCACGCGCTGGGCGATGCGATCGAGGAATCGCTGGCCAAGCTCGACGGCATGTCGCCCGAGAGCCTGCGTCAGGCCCGCCGCGCCAAGTTCCTGGCGATGGGGCGGATCTGACGCACTCCGGCGCGCAGGTTCAGCGAACCGGCGCGCTGTGCTCCGTGGCGGCGATGCTCGCGCCGAGCATGCCCAGGCCCTGAACGACCGCAAGAATGGCGCAGACCGCGAGGAACGCGACTAGCACCAGCTCCATGGGCCGTACGGCCTTGTGGGGAAGAATCTGCTTCATCCCCTTCTTATAGGAGAGTCGCCTGTACCCCGGGTGAAGCGCGCGGTTCGCCCGGGTTCAGGAAAACTACGACGTCTTCATGCTCGACGAGACGTTGGCGAAGGTCTTTTTGAGCGAATTGCCCAGGCCCTGCATCGCGACGATGGCGGCGACCGCGATCAGCGCGGCGATCAGGCCATATTCGATCGCGGTGGCGGCGCGCGTCTCGCGCCACAGGGTAATCAGACTGTTAAGCATATACTGGATCCGGAATAGAAAAAGGGCGACGAGACCGGAAGTCTCGCCGCCCCTTTTCGTTCCGTTTGTCGGAAGGCTCTTACGAGACCTTCATGCTCGACGAAACGTTCGCGAAGGTCGACTTCAGCGAGTTGCCGAGGCCCTGCATGGCGGCAATCGCGGCGACGGCGATCAGAGCGGCGATCAGGCCGTACTCGATCGCGGTGGCGCCCTTGGAATTCTTCAGGAAGTTGCGGAACTTCGTCATCATAACCGGTCTCCAGTGTTCAATTGTAGCTTCATTCACCCGGCCTCCCCGGAAAACTCCGGTTCGGCATCTCGACACTACGATGGGGAAGTAAAGAAACGCCTAAAGCTGAGCGTTACGAAGTCGTAACCAGATCAGGGACGCGAAGTCGCCTCCTCGACCTTGTTGGTGACGTTCTTCCACATGTTGGTGGTCACGTCCGCGAGGCTCATCAGACTCGCCATCATGGCGATCACGATCAGCGCAAGGATGAAGCCATATTCCACCGCGGTGGCCCCGCGGCGGTCATGCATCAGCGTGCGGATCGTCCGAACAAAGGCTCGCATTGAGGGCGCTTCTTCTCCAAAAGTGCCATGAAGCTAGCCAAAGAGCCTTAACGAAACCCTGATGGGAGCCTCCGAAATGTTGCTTGTCGTAGCGGCAGCGCTGACCGACGCGAACGGCCGCGTGCTGCTCCAGCGGCGCCCGCCGGGCAAGCCCATGGCGGGACTGTGGGAGTTCCCCGGCGGCAAGATCGAGCCCGGCGAAAGCCCCGAGGGGGCGCTCGTCCGCGAGCTGCACGAGGAACTGGGAATAACCCTTAACGTAGAAGATCTGAGCCCGCTGGCCTTTGCCAGCGAGCCGCTGGCGGGGCGGCACCTGTTGCTCCTGCTCTACGTCGCGCGGGCCTGGCAGGGCGAGCCGGTGGCCCATCACGCAACCGAGCTGCGCTGGGTGATCCCGCCCGAGATGCGCGGGATGCCGATGCCGCCGGCGGATGTGCCGCTGGTGGATGCGTTGGTGGGGATGGGGTGAAGTGAATTGTGGTGGCCGGGGCTAATCCAGGTCTTCCTCCTCGAGGCCGAAGTCTTCAGGCATGCTATTAACGGCTTCGCGGAAATCCCCATCGTATTCTGGGGCAATCCGGCGGAAAGCATCGCTCAACAATTTGCGCGATTCAGGATCTAGGGCTTGCATATCCGCACCCATAATTTCCTGAATTTTTACAATGTCATCTGAGTCTATGGACTCTCCAGAATAGTCTAGAGCAAGGGATAGGTTGGCAAGTATTCTTGCGATTTGTTCGATCATCATGGCTTTGCGATCCTTACCTTAATATTGGATATACCGAGGCTGTCCAGTAACCTGATGGCCCTTAACATTTTTGATTTTGTTGGAAGCTCCCAGATTCCAATGAGATTGTTTTCTCTTAATGCTTGTGATTGTCGAAGGGATTGGTTCTTCAAAGTTTTTCTTGTAACAATTGACCATTTTCGATCGATCATAACATGGCCGTATATGCTATCAAAATCTGTGCCATCGAATTTGACCAACCGCTTCGTGCCGTCCGGCATCGTCCGTTCAATTGCAGGGGCTTGCCCCTTCTTTGTAAGAACACTGGATCGTGCTCCCGTCGCGGAGTCGTTATAAGCTCTTGCTTGTGCTTTCGTCCGGCCGCTGAAGGTTGGCGTTTCGTCCACCCAGGTGATCTTGGGAGGCCCTTTCGGAACGATAATAGTTTCGATTTTGCTCGCGCGCGCCGCGGTCGAGATTTTTGCGGCGATCGCTCCCGGACCCGCTGCCAATACAACGTTGCTGGTAATTGTTCCTGCAGCACGGCCCCAGTCCTTGGCCGAGGCATGGGTCACTGACGCTTTGGCCCGCTCAAACTGGATGTAGCCAGGTGTGTCCTCTGCTTTGATCGCTGCATCGATCAAGCCAGCCACGCCGGTCTCAAGGTTGCTGATCGTGGTGACGGGATTAGTTGTGGCCAGCGAGTATAAGCCCTTCGCCGTGCCTTTTATGACCTCATAAGAGCCTTCCCCGAATCCAGTGGCGAAGTCCTTTGCGTTGTCCAAAGCGCTTTTTGGTGGCGTGGGGGCTGGAAGGTGCTTTTTAAATTCTTGGTATTTTTCTTCTATTGCCTCAGGATATCCGCGCCAGTGTCCATAATCCTTTAGCAGCTTTGCTTTCCAGGCATCCAGTTCCGCGATGGTAGTCATTTGCGGTAATCTGGTATCTACTTTGAAAATGTTCTTCTTCGAAGCCCGTTTGTCCTGGTCTTTGGATCGCGGACCTCCCGGCCCAAAAGTGAACCGTCCATTCCGTGGATCGTGCCACGGATTGAACTTGACCTCGACGTTTCGTGACGTCGCAGCCTGGGGCCAACGCCCCGTTCGCATCCATGTCGAAAACGCTGTCGACTGCTTTTGTCCCGAAATGCCCATCCCACCGCCTTTCCCAATTGCGGTGAGAACATTTCAGGAACATATTCCAACAATACAAGCGTAACCACCTCCGATCCGGATGCATCCGGTCGAAGTGGCGCCGTCGGGGCGTCAGCTCAATTCTTCCCCTTCAACGCCTCCGCCAGCGACGCCACCGCACTCCCGCGCCGGGCCGGCTTGGGCTGGGATTCGTCCGGGGCCCAGCCGGTCAGATAGACGATCTCGAAGCGCTCGGGCGTCTTGCCGTCCGGGTCGGCGCGGTCGGCAAAGGCTTGCGCGGCGCGGGCCAGCGTGCCGCGGGTGAGCGGTGGGGTGCCCGGCAACAGGTTGGTCGCCGCCATGCCGCGCAGGTCGCCGAGCAGCGAGAACATGCTCGAATAGCGCACGGTCAGCGTCTCGACATCGGCCACCGGCAGCGCGAAGCCGGCGCGGGTGAGCAGATCGCCGGCGGCGCGCACGTCGATCTGCGGGTGGAAGCGCGCCACCGGGCGCTCGCCCTCGGCCTTGAGGAAGGTCGAGCGCAAGGTCGCCAGCGTGCCCGCGCCGAGAAAGGCGCCGAGGAACAGCCCGTCGGGGCGGAGCGCGCGGCGGGCGATCGAGAGCGCGCCCGGCACATCGTTGATCTGGTCGAGCACGCCGATGCTCACCACCAGATCGAAGCTGTTCTCGGGGAAGGGCGTGCGGTCCTCATCGGCCTGGACGCCGCCGGCCTGGGCCGCGAAGCCCGCGCCGGCATCGATCCGGGTGATATGGGCGCCGGGCAGCTCGAAGCCGCCGGCGAAGCTGCCCATGTCGAGCACGTCGCGGAACTCGCGCGTCACCGCGGTCAGCCGCTCGGCGATGCCCTCCAGCATATGGTCGCGGATAAAGCCTTCGTAGCGGCGGGCGGCGCGGTCGCGGCGCTTGCGGCGCAGGGCGCGGTCGAAAATCTCGGCGGAATCAGTCGGTCCATTCTGGGGCATGGCGCGCTTGTGCGCCGGTGCGCCGCCGGGGACAAGGCGGCGTGGCTCCGCTTCGCGCCTTTACCGCGCCGGTCTGGCGCCCGCTTGCGCGCCCCTTTGCCCGCATCGCCGATCTGGCGCTGCCGCCGCGCTGTCCCGGGTGCGGCGCGATCACGCCAGCCGATCACCGCTTCTGTGCCGCTTGCTGGGGGAGGCTGGAATTCCTTGGGCCGCCCTGGTGCGCGGCGTGCCACGTGCCGTTCGGGCACGACCGGGGGGAGGGGGCGCGGTGCGCGGCGTGCCTGGCCGATCCGCCGCCGCACGACGGGATCCGCGCCGCGGTTGCCTATGGCGAGGTGGCGCGGGGGCTGGCGCTGAAGCTCAAATATTCGGGAAGGCTCGTCTGCGCCGCCACCATGGCGCGGGCGATGGCGCGGCTGATGCCCGCGGAGGCGGAACTGCTGGTGCCCGTGCCGCTGCACCGCTGGCGACTCTGGTCGCGCGGCTACAACCAGGCCGGGCTGATCGCCGCCGCGCTGTCACGGGCGCACGGGGTGCCGTCCGCGCCCGATCTGCTGCGCCGGGTGAAGGCGACGCCGGTGCTGCGCGGACTCGGCGCGCGGGCGCGGGCGCGCGCGGTCACCGGTGCCTTTGCGCTTGCGCCGGATGCGCGCGGGGCGCTCGCCGGCAGGACGGTGGTGCTGGTCGACGACGTCCATACCAGCGGGGCCACCGCCAATGCCTGTGCGAGGCTGCTCAAGCGCGGCGGGGCGGCGCGGGTGATCCTTTTGTGCTGGGCCCGCGTTCTGGAAGGAGGAGATGGCCCGGATTGACAAGCGCGGGGCGCGATCACAGTTGAGAGGTGAAATGGCAAAGATCGAAATCTTCACCAAGGCGTTCTGCCCCTATTGCACCCGGGCCAAGGCCCTGCTCGACAGCAAGCATGCCGATTATGAGGAGATCGACATCTCGATGGGCGGCCCGCGCCGCGCCGAGATGATCGATCGCTCGCATGGTCGCATGACCGTCCCCCAGGTGTTCATCGACGGCAAGCATATCGGCGGGTCCGACGATCTCGCGGCGCTCGATGCGCGCGGCGGGCTCGATCCGCTGCTCGCTGCCTGAGCCTTCGGGCGATGATCGTCTTCGACCTCAAATGCGCGGCCGGCCACGTCTTCGAGGCATGGTTCGGGTCGAGCGCCGCGTGGGAAGAGCAGCGGGCCTCCGGGCTGGTGGCGTGTCCGATGTGCGGCAGCGCCGAAGTGGCGAAGGCAGTGATGGCGCCCAATGTCGGTGCCAAGGGCAATCAGGCTGTGGTCCCCTCCGGGCCGTTGTCTGCCGGGGATGCGCCGATCCCCGCCGAGGCGGTGAAGGCCGCGATGGCGGTGCTTGCCGACATGCAGGCCAAGGCGCTGGAAGGCTCGAAATGGGTCGGCACGGCCTTTGCCGACAAGGCGCGGGCGATGCATCTCGGGGAGGCGCCGCATGCGCCGATTCACGGCCAGGCCAGCGTTGCCGAAGCGCAGGCGCTGCTCGAGGAGGGCGTTCCGGTCGCGCCGCTGCCGCTGCCGGTGGTCCCGCCCGAGGCGTGCAACTAACGCCGCGATTGACCGTCGGGCCGCACTTCTCGTAGGGCTGCGCCCGTGCCTCCGTAGCTCAGCAGGATAGAGCGACGGTTTCCTAAACCGCAGGTCGTGAGTTCGAATCTCGCCGGGGGCACCATTTTTTATGCGTCCGATTGCATGCCTGCGCTCTTGCAGGTGCAAGTCATAAAATTGTAACGCCCCGGTTTCCCGACTCCGGAGCTTCCGCCATTCGCCAGATTGCCGCCTTGCCCTATCGCACCGAAGGGACTGCGATCGACGCCCCGGTGCGGGTCATGCTGGTAACCTCGCGCGAGACCGGCCGCTGGGTGATTCCCAAGGGCAATCCACCCTCCGGTATCACGCTTCACAGCGCCGCTGCGCTCGAGGCGAAGGAGGAGGCCGGCGTGCTTGGCCTTGTCTGCCCGACTGCGCTCGGCACCTATCGCTATCGCAAGAAGCGCCCCAATGGGGCCTCGCTGATGTTCGACGTCGAGGTCTTCCCCCTCGCGGTCACGGCCGAACTCTCCTCGTGGAAGGAACAGTCGCAGCGTGAGCGCCGCTGGTTCAGCCTCGCCGAGGCCGCGGATGCGGTCGACGAGGAGGATCTGCGCGATCTCATCCGCTCCTTCGGCCCTTCCGAGTTCAAGGCAGCCACCCAGCGCATCGGCATGCTCGCCGCTGTCGCCCAGAAATCGAAAGTCACTTCCATGTTCGCCTGGTTCCAGCGCCTGCTCCCCAAGACGGGCAATTTCTTCGACCTGTTCGAGGCGCACGCCGTCACCGTCGCCGCCGGCGCGGAGGCGCTCGCCCGGCTGGTCCAGGACGGCAACCGCGACCATGTCCGCGAAGTCATCGAGCGCGAGACCGATGCCGACGAGATCATCCGCGAGATGCTGCGTACTGTCCGCGAGACCTTCCTCACGCCGTTCGACCGCGGTGCGATCACGTCGCTGATCGGCTCGATGGACGACGCGATCGACGAGATGCAGGCCGCCGTCCAGGCGATCGACCTCTACGAAGTCGGCAAGTTCGAGCGCGAGATGCAGGACATGGTGGCGATCATCGTTGACGCCTCGCGCCTGGTCGTCGAGGCGATGCCGCTGCTGCGCGACGTCGGCCGCAACGCCAAGCGCCTGCACGAGCTCACCGAGCGCCTCGTCCGCATGGAGAGCCATGCCGACGAGATCCACCGCGACGGCCTCAAGCGTGCCTTCAAGGAGCTTGGCCCGGTCGATGCCCTCAGCTTCTCGGTCCAGCGCGAGGTCTACAAGCATCTCGAGCGCATCGTCGACGCGTTCGAGGATGTCGCGAACGAGATCGACGGCATCGTGATCGACCACGCCTAAAAGGCCCGCGCGATGCACGAACTTGCCCTGCCGCTGCTCATTGGCCTCATAATCGTCGCGCTGGCGTTCGATTTCCTGAACGGCCTGCATGATGCCGCCAATTCGATCGCCACCGTGGTGGCGACAAGGCTGCTCAAACCGGTCCATGCCGTGGCCTTCGCCGCGGTGTTCAACTTCGCTGCCTATTTCCTCACCATCGCTTTCCCGGCGCTGCACAAGGTGGCGGACACGATCGGCCAGGGGTTGATCGACAAGAACTTCATTACCCCCGCGGTCGTCTTCGGCGCGCTGGTTGGCGCGATGTTCTGGAACGTCGTCACCTGGCTCAAGGGCATTCCGTCCTCGTCCTCCCACGCCCTTGTCGGCGGGATGATCGGATCGGGCGTCGCCCATGCCGGGCTCACCGGCGTGAAGTGGACCGGCCTCAACAAGACCCTCATCGCCATTGTCCTCTCGCCGACAATCGGCATGATCCTGGCGATGCTGGTGATGCTGATCACGAGCTGGCTGTTCATGCGCGCCACCTCGCGCACCGCCGAGCGCAGCTTCCGCATGCTGCACCTCGTCTCCTCGGGCGCCTATTCGCTGAGCCACGGCCTCAACGACGCGCAGAAGACCATGGGCATCATCACCGTGCTGCTCTACTCGACCGGCTATCTCCACGGCGAGTTCCACGTGCCGCACTGGGTGGCGATCTCCTGCTACATCGCGATTGCGCTCGGTACGCTGAGCGGCGGCTGGAAGATCATCGAGACGATGGGCAGCCGGATCACCAAGCTCTCCCAGCATCAGGGGTTCAGCGCTTCGCTGGCTGGCTCGATCGTGCTGTTCGGCGCTTCGGTGCTCGGCATTCCGGTGTCGACCACCCACACGATCACCGGCGCGGTGATCGGCGCCGGTACCGCCCGGCGCGCCTCGGCGGTACGGTGGGGTGTGGCCGGGAACGTGATCGTCGCCTGGGTGATCACCATCCCTGCTTCGGCAGCGGTGGGCGCGCTGTTCTACGCGTTGACGCTGTTGTTCTAGGGCGGTGGCGCCTTACAGCGCCACGCCCAACCCGCGTCCGATTGCCCGCACCCGGCCGATCAGCGGCGAGATCAGGCGATCCGGATCGTTGGTCGGCAAATGGACGCTGTCGGGCAGTACGCCCATCGCCTGACGCATCGTCACTGCACCCTGGCGCAGCGCCGGGCGGGCGACGAGCCACCAGAGCCGGGCATGCTCGCCATCGACCTCGATCCGCTCCTGCGGGGTCAGGGGAATACGCGCGACATGATCGGCATGCAGCGCGGCGAGGATGCGCGACAGGCGGCTCAGCGTCGCCAGATCGGGCGCCGGGTCGCGTTGCATGAAATAGCGCACGACCAGCGCGGCGTTGGTTTCAGCGTCTTCCTCGCCGAATAGCGACAGGTAGCGTTCGGTGAGCACGCGGGCGGCACTGGCGGCCATCATGTCGGCGAAGCGCTTGGAGGCGCCACCGGGATGGCAGCGATAGAGAAGCTGAGCGTCATCGAGCCGCGCGATCCGGCCGAAGCGGCCGAGGCGGTGATAGAGGTCGAAGTCCTCGGCATAGCGCACCTGGGGGCGTTCGAACGGATCAAGCAGCCGGGCGGCCTCGGTGCGAAACATGACGGTCGACCAGACCAGCGGGTTCTGGGTCAGGAGCAACCAGTCGATCATCGCGGGGGTGAGCGGTCGGTCGCCGGGCCAGGGGGTGACATGGCCATCCTCAAGCAATTCGGCGACGGTGGCGACGAGCACGGTATCGGGATTGGCGTCGAGATACGCGACCTGCGCGGCGAAACGGCCGGGCTTGCACAGGTCGTCCTGATCGAGCCCGGCGATGTAGCGCCCGCGCGCCGCCGCAAAGCCGATGTTGCGGGCGACGACCGGGCCGCCATTGGTCTCGGCATGAAGAACGGTGATGCGCGGGTCGGTCAGCGTGGAGAGCAGGGCGCGGGTGTCGTCGGTCGAGCAATCGTCGACAATCACCATCTCCCAGTCGGTGAAGCTCTGGGCGAGGACCGAGTCGATCGTCGAGCCGATCCACGGCGCGCCGTTATAGGCCGGCATGACGACCGAGATGGTGGGGGCGGGCAGGGCGTTCATGCGGCGAGGCTCACGCTCTGGCCGAGCAACTGATCGACGATCAGCTGGCCGACATCGTTCTGCCATTGCCACAGGCCGTTGGCCTTGCCCTTGAAGCTCTTCTCGCCGCCAAGCCGCCCCTCGGGGACGAAGCCCGCCGCGAGCCCGATGCCATAGGCGCCGGGGATCTGCAGGCCCTCGGCGTCGGTGACGCGGCAATACTGGTCGGCAAGGCGCGGGCGGCCCGGGGCATGGGCAGTGAGAGCGATGCGATTGCCGTCGATGTCGAGCAGCGGCAGCGCGTGCGGACGATAGCCGAGCGCGGCGACCACGACGTCGGCCGCATCGAGGATACCACTGGTTTCGGCATCCGGGCCGGCGATCTGGTGGAGCCGAACCCGGGGGTCGGGCGTGCGCCCGCCGATGCGGAGCATGCGCAGCACCAGTTCGCGCGCCTCGAGCCGGAAACCGGCGAGGCGATAGACGAAACCCGACAGCGAGCAGATGTCGTCGGGGCCGAAATCGGTGAACCCGTCGGCATGGGCGGCCTCGGCCGATGGATACCAGGGACGCAGATCTTCGCGGTGGAGCAGACTCAAGCTCTCCGCGCCGAACGGGATTTCGGATTTGAGCAGCAGTACCGCCGAGGCGACGGCCGAGGTCGAAGCCCCGACGATCGCGATCTTCGGGGCACGCTTGCTGGCGATGCGTTCGCGCAGCCGGTCCATGCCGCCTGTGCGCAGCATGTCGTCGCACAACATCAGCCGCTCGCCGACCAACTCGCCTAGTGCCGTGCCGGCGACGGGTGCCGCGGCGATGTCGCTGGCCGATTGGTATCCGCCGGTGGCGAGGATGATGTTCCGCGAGAGCAGCTCGCGTTCGGTGCCGGTGGCGCGGTCGCGGATGCGGGTCTGCCACAGGCCGGCTGCGGTACGGCGGCTGTCGAGTGCCTCGGTACCCGTCAGCACGCTGCCGCCGGCCTCGGTCACCACGTCACCCACGCGCTGGCCCATCGCCTCGAGGAATGCGCCGGTACGATGGAGTGGTACGCCCAGCTTGCCGATATAGTCCGCGACTTCCCGGGCCGCGGGGTGGTTCATCAGTGCGGCAATGCCGGGCTCGGGATTGTCCTTCACTGCGCTGAGGAAGGTCTCGGCGGTGCTGTCTGACGTGATCGCATAGCCGGGCAACTCGCCGGCACCGAGGCTGTCACCCCGCTCGACTACGGCGAGGCTGGCGCCGAGTTCGCGCAGCTTGCCCTTCTTGCTCGCCGAAATGAGAAAGGCGACGCCCGCCGGGCCGCCGCCGATCAGGACGGTGTCGAGGATATTTTGCGGCGTTGCCGGTACGACGATACGCGGCTTGCGTAGCGCAGCGTGGAGTGCGTCGCACACGGTGGCGACATCGGCCTCCGCCATTTTATCAGTGACGGGCAGGGAAAGCATCCGGGCGGAGAGATCGTCCGCCACCGGCGTCGGGCCGGTGATGCAAGCCTCGCGGAAATAGGGCTGCTGGCCGATATGCGGGCTGAAATAATGGCCGGAGCCGATGCCTTGCTCGGTCAGCGCCGCCATCACGGCTGCGCGGTCGGTGCCGGCGGGAAGCAGCATCGGCATGAACTGCGCGACCTGGCGGGTTGCATGGCTGCGCTGGAAGGTCACCGTGTCGCTCAGCCGTTCACGATATGCGTGGTCGAGTGCGGCCCGATGGTCGGCAACGGTGTCGATGGCGCCGAGTTTGGCGCGGGCCATCAGGCCGAGCAGCTCCGGGAGCTTGGCATTGATGCCTTCCTGGGTGGCGGTACGCGGCGCGCCGAAGCCGAAATTCTGCATGCGGCGCAGGATCTGGATCCGGTCCGGATCGGCGCTGTAGATGAGGCCGCCCTCCGCGGTGGCGAAGGTCTTGGTCGCGTGCATCGAGAAGACGCAGGTGAGGCGGGAGCCGGTACCAAAGCCGCGACCGGCGGCATCCAGACTGCCCAGCGACGCCGCGGCGTCTATCACCACGCCGACATTATAGTGGTCAGACAGCGCCTGATACCGGTCGAGATCGATGCCGTTGCCGAAGGTGTCGTAGGGCACGACAACGGCGATTTCCTCGCCGTGGCGGGCGAGCTGCGCTTCGATGGCAGTTAGGGAGGCAGCCCAGTCCTCGGGGTCGCTGTCGACCAGGATCGGGGTGAGCCCCGCCCAGATCGCCGCATGCGCGGTGGCAGCGAAGGTGAAGGCGGGGACCAGCGCATAGCGGCCCAATCGACCGGCACGGGCCTCGCGGATCGCCAGCAACAGGCCGAGCGTGGCGTTGCCGACCGCCAGTGCCAGGCCCTCGCCACCGAAAAGCGCAGCGACGGCCTTGCGCTCGAAATCGCGGACAATCGGCCCGCCATTGCTGAAATAGCCGCTTGCCTCGAGGGCAAGCAGTTCTTCGGTCATCTCGCTCAGCCGCGGCGGTTGCGGCGCGATCAGCGGGAGTTTCAGCATGTATCCGGCAGGTCCCTCATCCCCAATCCGGAAGTTATGCCTGCACGTCTCCTAAGATTAGGTAAGTCGCTTCAACGCCACCAGCTCACGGTCCAGCGCCTGCAGAAATGCCGAGCGGTCCGAGGCCGAGAAGGGCCTGGGGCCGCCGATCTGGTCGCCGCCGGCACGCAGGTCCGCCATGATCGCCCGGGTGGCGATCGCCGCGCCGATCGAGCTCGTCGTGAAGGGCTTGCCGTTCGGCGCCAGCACTTTCGCCCCGGCCTTGAGCGCACGGTCGGCCAGCAGGATGTCGGCGGTTATCACTATCGTCGCCGGGCCGGCCTGTTCGGCGATCCAGTCGTCGGCGGCATCGAAACCGTCGCTCACCACCTGCCGGCTGACCAGCGGATGCTGGGGCACGCGCAGCCACGAATTGCTCACGATCACCACCGGGACCTCGTGGCGCCAGGCGACCTTGTAGATCTCGTCCTTTACCGGGCAGGCATCGGCATCGACGAGGACCCTCACCGGTGCGAGGGGCCCCGTGCCGGCGGCGCCTTGCGATAGGGCTTGGCCTGATGGCGGGGAGCGCCCGGACCACCCGCAGGACGGTTCGGACCGTTGCGCTGCGGACGGGCACCCTGGACGGGGGCGTCCGACTGCTCGATGCGGACGTCCTCGTCCCCCTCGGCAGTGCGGGCCACGGCGGCCATGAACTTGCTCGCCAGCGCGCGCGGGATCTGGAACGCAGTCTCGTTCGGCCCGATGCGGATCGCGCCGACTTCGTTCTTGGTGATGTGGCCGCGGCGGCAGATCAGCGGCAGCACCCAACGCGGATCGGCATTCTGCCGGCGCCCGATGTCCATGCGGAACCAGACCACGTCGTCAAAGCCCTCGCGATGCTGGCCAGCCGGGCGCTCCTCGCGGCGATCGCCCTGGCTGCTGAGCTCTTCCGGCGCCGGCATCGAGGCACGGTGCGCACGGACGAGCGCAGCTGCGATCTCGGCCGGCGTGCGCTCGGCGAGCAGGCGCTCGGCGATCGCGGCATCTTCCTCGTCGATCTCGACCGGGGCGAGCAGCGCGGCGATCAGGCGCTCGCGGTCCTGCGCACGGATCGCCTCGGGGCTCGGCACTTCGGTCCACTCGACCGGGATGCGCGCGCCCTTGAGCATCGACTCGACGCGGCGGCGGCGCTGATAGGGAACGATGAGCACCGCGGTGCCCTTCTTGCCCGCACGGCCGGTGCGGCCCGAGCGGTGCTGGAGCGTCTCGGCATCGCGCGGCAGCTCGACGTGGATCACCAGCGTCAGCGTCGGCAAGTCGATGCCGCGGGCGGCGACGTCGGTGGCGACGCAGACGCGGGCACGCTGGTCGCGCAGGGCCTGGAGCGCGTGGTTGCGCTCGTTCTGGCTATGCTCGCCCGACAGCGCCACCGCCGAGAAACCGCGCTCGACGAGCGTGGCATGGAGGTGGCGGACATTGTCGCGGGTCGCGCAGAACAGGATCGCCGTCTCCGCTTCGTGGAAGCGCAGCAGGTTGATCACCGCATGCTCGATGTCCGACGGGCTGACCGTGACGGCCTGATAGCTGATGTCGCCATGGCCGCGGTCCTCGCCGACGGTCGAGATGCGCAGCGCGTCATTCTGGTAGCGCTTGGCCAGCGCCACGATCGGCTTGGGCATCGTCGCCGAGAAGAGCAGGGTGCGGCGGGTGTCCGGCGCGCCGTCGAGGATCGCCTCGAGATCGTCGCGGAAGCCCATGTCGAGCATTTCGTCGGCCTCGTCGAGGACGACGGCACGCAGCGCGGTGAGGTCGAGCGCGCCGCGCTCGAGATGGTCGCGCAGGCGCCCCGGGGTACCGACGACGATGTGCGCGCCATAGCTGAGCTGGCGGCGCTCCTTCGAAGCGTCCATGCCGCCGACGCAGGTGGCGATGCGCGCACCGGTGGGGCCGTAGAGCCAGATCAGCTCGCGGCTGACCTGCAGCGCGAGTTCACGCGTGGGGGCGATGATGAGGGCGTGCGGCTCGCGGGTCGGCGCGATGCGACCGTCCTCGCCGAGCAGCTCGGGATGCATGGCTAGGCCGAAGGCCACGGTCTTGCCCGACCCGGTCTGGGCGGAGACGATGAGGTCGCGGCCAGCGGCTTCCGGTTCGATGACGGCAGCCTGGACGGCGGTGGGCGCGGCATAACCACGCGCTGCGAGCGCTTCGGCGAGAAGCGCAGGGAGATCGGCAAATGACATGAGACCCCGCACATGGGCTCGCCGAGGGCTTATCGCAAGGGAAAAGAGGGTTGACGGCCCTCTCTGTGGCTTTGTGTCGCCCAGCTGGAGGGTTGAGCAACTTAATGGCGGATTTTGGGGCCTTTCCGCTCTCGCTTGTAAATCCTTTACAACGAAATCTTGAATCCCTTGATAGTCCAACGCGCACGCGCGGCCCGGCAAGGGCGTGGAGTCGGCGGGATTCTGCATCTGGCAGGGTAGATCAGATGAAATCCTACATTGCCAGTATTGCTCCCCCTCCGCGCCGGGAGGGGGAGCTCAAGATTCAGCCGATCAGTGCCTTAACGCCGTCGGCAAGGCTGATCGTCGGATGGCCGATCAGCTGCGAGAGCTGGTGACCGTCGTCGAACAGCGCGCCGTTGGAGGTGTCGACATCCCAGGCGGCGAGCATCTCGGCGAAGGCTGCGGGGACGCCGGCGCCGGCAAGGGCGGCGGCGTAATCGGCCTGGGCGAGGTTGTTGTACGGGATGTCGCGGCCGGTCTGGCGCGAGATCTCCGCGGCAAGATCGGCGAGCGTGAAGGCGGTGTCGCCCGCCAGCTCGTAAATCTTGCCGTCATGCCCGGTGCCGGTGAGCACGGCGACCGCCGCATCGGCATAGTCGGCACGCGCGGCAGCGGCGATGCGGCCGGTGCCGGCGGCGCCGATCAGCGCGCCATGGGCGAGCGCGCCCTGCACCCCGGCCGCGTAATTCTCGACATACCAGCCGTTGCGCAGCAGCGTGTAGGGCAGGCCCGAGGCAAGGATTGCCCGCTCGGTCGCGCTGTGTTCGACGGCCAGGCTCATCGAGGAGGTGTCGGCACGCAGCAGGCTGGTATAGACGATGCGGCTGACGCCGGCCTGCTTCGCGGCGGCGATCACCGCTTCGTGCTGGTGCACGCGCTTGCCGACTTCGCTCGACGAGATGAGTAGCAGCGTATCGATCCCGGCAAGAGCGGAGACCAAGGTTTCGGGCCGGTCATAGTCGAAGGCGCGCGCCGGGACGCCGAGGTCGGCGGCCTTTTCCGGGCTGCGGGCAAGGGCGACGATCTGTTCGGCGGGCAGCTTGTCCTTGAGCTTGTCGATGACGATGCGGCCGAGCTGGCCGGTGGCTCCGGTGATGGCGATGGTCATGTGTCCGTTCCTTCTTGGCGAGTGACGGATACCCAGATATTGGCCTTGCTTACTATTCGTAAGTACATACATTCAGGTAAGTATGGAAAAAACTTCGGAGCCCTTTTCGACCCGGGTGCGGCGTGGTGCGCTGCTCGAGCGCAATTGTCCGTCGCGCGAGGTGCTGAAGCACGTCACCAGCCAATGGGGCGTGCTGATCCTCATCGTGCTGGAAGGCGGCACGCACCGCTTCAGCGAGTTGCGCCGCAAGGTGGACGGCGTGAGCGAGCGGATGCTGGCCCAGACGCTGCAATGGCTGGAGGGCGACGGGCTGGTCGAGCGGATCGCCTATCCGGTGGTGCCGCCGCATGTGGAATATAGCCTGACCCCGATCGGCCGCGAGGCGGCTGCGCATATCCGGGCGCTGGCCGACTGGATC
>PJUL01000873.1_pt1 | contig 16839 bp, 11 predicted proteins | sample 1512221 | NCBI WGS metagenome assembly PJUL01 (sample SAMN08177667, study PRJNA422409) | Feces metagenome, whole genome shotgun sequencing project.
GGTCGCCGGCAAGGAAGGCAATCCCAATGCCAGCGCCTATTCGGCATCCAAGGCCGGCGTGATCGGCTTCACCAAGTCGCTCGGCAAGGAGCTGGCCGGCAAGGGCGTGATCGCCAACGCGCTCACCCCCGCCACCTTCGAGAGCCCGATCCTCGCCCAGCTGCCGCCGAGCCAGGTCGAGTATATGCGCTCGAAGATCCCGATGGGTCGCCTCGGCGAAGTCGAGGAATCGGCGGCGATGGTGTGCTTCATGGCCTCGGAGGAGTGCAGCTTCACCACTGCATCGACCTTCGACACCTCGGGCGGCCGAACCACCTTCTGATGCCCCAGCGCCCGCCCTTCATCGATCCGCACGTCCATCTCTGGAACCTGTCGCACATCCGCTATCCGTGGCTGATGCCGCCGTTCGGCGAGGACGGTCCCAATGGCAGCGTCGAGCCCATCGCTTCCGACTATGCGCTCGACGACTATCTGGCCGATGCGGGCGAGTGGGACGTGCGCGGGATCGTCCATATCGATGCGGGCGCACATCCCGACGATGCCCTCCGCGAAACCGAGTGGCTGCAGGCTATGGCCGACCGAAGCGGCATGCCGAACGGCATTATCGCCTTCGCCGCGCTGGAGAGTCCGACGCTCGAGGGCCTGCTCGGCGCCCATGTCGCACACCCCAATGTGCGCGGCATCCGCCACATCGTGAACTGGCACGCCGATCCGAAGCGCAGCTACTCCCCGGCCGATATCACTACGTCGGACGCATGGATGCGCGGCTTCGGCCTGCTCGCGAAGTACGGCCTGAGTTTCGATCTCCAAGCCTATCCCGGCCAGTTCGCCCATCTCGCCGGACTGATCGCCAGGCACCCTGACATCCAGGTCATCCTCGATCACACCGGCATGGCGATCCCCGGCGACGCCCATGGCTGGGCCGTCTGGCGCAACGGCATGGCGGCGCTCGCCGCGCTGCCCAATGTCGCGGTCAAGATTTCGGGCATGGGCTTCACCTGGCGCCCTTGGGACCTCGACCGGGCCCGTCCCTATGTGCTCGAGACGATCGAGCTGTTCGGCACCGACCGGGCGATGTTCGCCAGCAACTTCCCCACCGACAAGCTGTTCGGCAGCTTCGACCGGCACCTCGGCGCCTATGACGCGATCACCTTCGATTTCTCGGCGGACGAGCGCCTCGCCCTGTTCGCCGGCAATGCCAACCGCCTCTATCGTCTGGGCCTGACCCTATGACCCTGCGCGTCGTCGACCTGCGTACCGAAAACACCACCGGCCTGCTCGGCACGGAAGCCGTCCGCCCGCGCCTGTCCTGGCGGATCGAGAGCGATACCGCCGGCGCGAAGCAGGTGCAGTACCGAATCCGCGCCGCAGCCAGCGCCGACGCGCTCTCGGGCGACACGCTGCTCTGGGACAGCGACGATGTTGCCAGCGATGCCAGCTTCGACATCGCCTATGCCGGCCCGCCCCTCGCCTCGATGCAGCGCATCTGGTGGTCGGTCGACGTCACTGATAGCGACGGCAGCACTGCCCGATCCGCCCCCACCTGGTTCGAAACCGGCCTGCTCGCCCCCACCGACTGGCGCGCCGACTGGATCGAGGCCGAAGACGAATTCGCCGCCGCCGAACGCACCGCGGGCGTCAGCTGGGTATGGAGCGAGACTGCGCTCGACGACCGCCCCCACGCCTTCCGCCTCGATTTCGACGCCCCCGCCGATCTGGTCCGCGCCGAGGTCCTGGTCGCCGGCAAGGACCATCTGCGCGGCGTCTGGGTCAATGGCGCGAAGTCGCCGCTCGACTGGCATTTCGACTGGGACACCTATCTTCCCTTCTGGGGCACGCTCGCCCCCTATGCCGGCGAGGTGAAGCCCGGCCGCAACAGCGTCTGCGCACTGGTCGAGGCCGACACCACCGGCTTCTTCCCCGTCGATGGCGGCGCCTTCGCCGCGCTGATCCGGCTGTACCGCGCCGATGGCAGCGTCGATCGCATCGTCAGCAGCGCCTTCCGCCTGATGCCCTCCCCGCCCGAAGGCTGGACGGCACCCGGCTTCGACACCAGCGGCTGGGCCGCGCCCGTGCCGAGCGGCGCCAATGTCCACAACGATCCGCGCCCCAGCGAGCCGGCGATGCTGCTGCGCACCGAGTTCACTGCAGACAAGCCGATAGTCGCGGCCCGGCTCTATGCCACCGCGCTCGGCGCCTATGACGCGCGGATCAACGGCCAGCCCGTCTCCGGCGCGATCCTCGCCCCCGAGATCAGCGTCGCCGCCGATCATGTCCTCTACCAGACCTATGACGTTACAGATCTGATCCAGCAGGGCGTCAACGCCTTCGGTGCCACCGTCGGCGACGGCTTCTACGCCAGCCCGTTCGGCTGGCGGATCGAGCGCTACGGTTTCGGCCCCGCCCCGCGCCGCTTCCGCGCGCAGCTCCGCCTCGATTATGCCGATGGCACCAGCCAATGGGTCGAGACCGGCCCCGATTGGCGCCTCGCCCCTTCGGCGATCTCCAAGTCCGAAATCTATGACGGCGAGACCCGCGACGCGCGCGACGAGCAGCCCGGCTGGGACCTGCCCGGCTTCGACGCCTCGGCATGGGGGCAAGCCAAACGCGGCCAGTCCCCCGACACCCGCCTGATCGCCCAGACCTCGCCGCTGCTCGAGCGCACCGGCAGCCTGAAGGCGCGCAGCGTCAGCGAGCCGCTGCCCGGCCGCTATGTCTTCGACTTCGGCCAGAACTTCCCCGGCTGGGTCCGCATCCGCGCGACCGGCCCGGCGGGCACGACGATCACCGCGAAGTTCGCCGAGTTGCTCAACCCGGACGGCACCGCCGATCTCGCCAACCTCCGCTTGGCCAAGGCGACCGACAGCTTCACCCTGGCCGGCGCCGGCGAGGAAGTCTTCGAACCGAGCTTCACCTATCACGGCTTCCGCTATGTCGAGATCGCCGGCTATCCCGGCGTGCCGACCTTCGAGGATATCGAGGGCGTGGTCATCCACAGCGCCTGTCGCGAGACTGGCGGCGTGACCTTCCACGACACGCCGCTGCTCCAGACCATCTTCGACAATGCGATGTGGAGCCAGCGCTCGAACTTCTTCGCGGTGCCCACCGATTGCCCGCAGCGCGACGAGCGCATGGGCTGGATGGGCGACATCCAGGTGTTCGCGGACGCCGCCGCGTTCAACATGGAAGTCGATCCCTTCCTCCGCCGCTTCCTGCTCGAAGCGCGCGCGGCGCAGCGGCCCGACGGTGCCTATCCGATCGTGGTGCCGCAGCCGCTTTCCTTCCCCGATGTGGTGACGGCGGGCTGGAGCGAGGCCGGGATCATCCTGCCCTGGCAGCTCTGGCAGCGTTACGGCGACACCGCGGTGATCGACGAGAATTGGGACGCGATGGCGGGCTGGATGGCCTATGTCGCGCGCACCAACCCTGACGGCATCTGGCGCAACGATCGCGGGCTCGATCTCGGCGACTGGCTCTCGGTCGATGCGATCAAGCCCGATGACGAGACCACCCCGCGCGTGCTGTGCGCGACGGCCTATTGGGCATGGTGTGCCGAGCTGATGGCCGAGATGGCCGAGGCGACCGGCCGCGACGCCAGCGAATGGCGCACCTTGCACACGAAGATCGTCGCTGCCTTCGCCGCCGAGTTCGTCGCGACCGACGGCACCGCCGGCAATGGCAGCCAGGCAAGCCAGGTACTCGCCCTGTTCATGGGCCTGGTCCCCGCTGACCGCCGCGCCGCTGCCGCCGAAGTACTCGCCAACGACATCCGCGCGCGCGGCATGAAGCTGTCCACCGGCTTCCTCGGCACGCCCTATATCCTCGACGTGCTCGCCGATGCCGGCCGGCATGACGAAGTATCGGGCCTGCTGCTCCAGACCGGCTATCCAAGCTGGGGCTATATGCCGTCGCAGGGCGCGACGACGATGTGGGAACGCTGGAACGGCGACACCGGCGACCTGTCGATGAACAGCTACAATCACTATGCGTTCGGCGCGATCGTCGGCTTCTTCTACCGCCGCCTCGCCGGCATCGCGCCTGCCGCCCCCGGCTTCCGCCGGATCGCCGCGCGGCCGCTCTGGTATCCGGCGATCGGCCGGGTCTCGGCGCGCTACGAGTCCGTCGTCGGCACGATCGCCGCCGAAACCGATGGCGATGCTAGCGGCCTCACCCGCTTCACGCTCACCATCCCCGCCAACACCATCGCCGAAGTCGACCTGCCCGGAAGCGGCTGGCGCCTCGGCGGCACGCCGGTCGACAGCCGTACGGAAGTCGGCGCCGGCACCCATGCATTCATAAAATCCGGAGAGTGACGATGCCTACCCTCGGCCTGATCCATAATTCGGCAACGCTGGTGCCGATCTTCACCGAGATCGCGGCACGGGTGATGCCCGCCGACGTCAAGCTGCTCCACTTCGTCGACGAGAGCACGATCAAGAACACGATCGCCGCCGGCCATCTCCAGAAGTCGACGATGCGCCAGGTGGTTCGGCTGGTCGGCTCGGCCTTCGATGCCGGCTGCGACGTCGCGATGGTCACCTGCTCGTCCATCGGCAAGGCCGTCGAGATGGCGGCCGAGCTCTACGACCAGCCCGTACTCCGCGTCGATCGCGCAATGGCCGAAAAAGCCGTCGCCAGCGGCACGCGGATCGGCGTGGTCGCCACCCTCTCCACCACCCTCCAGCCGACTGCCGACCTCGTCCGCCGCGTCGCCGCCGAGCAGGGCAAGGCGATCGAGATCGTCGAGCATCTCTGCGAAGGCGCGTTCCAGGCCGTGATGGCCGGCGACGGCGCCACGCATGACCGGATCGTGAGCGAAGGCCTGACCGAGGGCATGAAGGGCGTCGACGCGATCGTCCTCGCCCAGGCATCGATGGCGCGCGTCGTGGCGAGCCTGCCCGAAGGCGCGGTCTCCGCGCCGGTCTATGCCAGCCCCGAGCTCGGCATGGAGCATGCCCGCGCCGTGCTGGCGAGCCTCTCGAAGTGAAGAAGCGCCGGCTGGTCCTCGGCTTTCTCGCCACCCTCTCGATCATCACCTTTATCGACCGGCTGGCGATCGCGGTCACCGGCCCGTCGATCCAGAAGGACCTCGGCATCACACCCGCCGAATGGGGCTGGGTGTTGAGCGCCTATGTCATCGCCTATGCGGTGTTCGAGATCCCCTCGGGCGCGCTGGGCGACAAGCATGGCTATCGCAAGGAACTGACCCGGATCACGGTCTGGTGGTCGTTCTTCACCGCGATCACCGCGGTGTGCCGCAACTTCTGGCAGCTCGCCGGCGCGCGCTTCCTGTTCGGCCTCGGCGCGGCCGGCGCCTATCCCAACATGACCGGCGTGCTCTATCGCTGGCTGCCGGCGCGCGAGCGTGCCCGCGGCCAAGGCGTGATCTGGGCCGCCAGCCGCTTCGGCGGCGCCCTCGCCCCGCTGCTGCTCGTACCCGCCAACAAGCATCTCGGCTGGCAGGCGGTGTTCGTCCTCCTCGGCGTGATCGGCGCGATCTGGGCACTGGCCTGGTGGAAATGGTTCCATGACAAGCCCGCCGAGCAGCCCGGCATCACGCCTGAGGAAGTCGCCGAGATCGGCAGCGACGAGCATGCCGGCCATAGCGGCACGCCGTGGAAGAAGCTGTTCGGCCTGCCCCAGCTCTGGCTGATCTCCTTCGCCTATCTGTTCTACGCGTTCGGCAGCTGGTTCTTCTTCGGCTGGTTCCCGACCTGGATGGTCAAGGGCGCGGGCTTCACCGTCGACGAGATGGGCCTGTACGGCTCGATCCCGTTCCTGCTCGGCGTGGTCGGCAATCTGGTAGGCGGCGTGCTCTGCGATCGCCTCGCCGCGCGCATCGGCATCCGCAACGCCTATCGCCTGATCGCCTCGACCTGCCTGGTGGTCACCGCCGCTTTGCTTGTCGCGATGAGCCTGGCGACCAGCAAGTTCGCAATCGTCGCGCTCGCCGGCGCCGCCTTCATGGTGATGGACCTGATGCTCCCCGCCGCCTGGGCGATGTGCATGGCGATCGGCGGACGCTTCGGCGGCACAGCCTCGGGCGTGATGAACACCGCGGGCAATCTCGGCGGCTTCGTCTGCTCGGTGGCGTTCGGCTACGTCGTCGCCGCCACCGGCAACTACAACCTGCCGCTGCAGGGCATCGCGCTGATGGTGGTCCTGGCCGCCGCGATCTTCGCGACCATCGATTGCACCAAGGGCTTCGACCACAAGAAGTCGATCTGAGGAGGGAAGACATGCGCTGGCTGATCGCCGCCGCCACCGGATGCGCGCTCGCCGCATCCGCCGCATCCGCACAGGACCGCACGCCGCCGCTCAAGGTCTCGGCCAATGGCCGCTATCTGGAATCGAACGGCAAGCCGTTCTTCTGGCTCGGCGACACCGGCTGGCTGCTGCTCGGCAAGCTCAACCGCGAGGAGACCGAAGCCTATTTCGCCAAGCGCGAGGCGCAGGGCTACAACGTCATCCAGGTGATGATGCTGCACGGGCCGAAGATGGCGAACCCGGTCGCCGGTCCAGCCCTGATCGACGGCGACCTCACCCGCCCCCGCGTCACCCCCGGCAACGACCCTGCCAAGCCCGGCGAATACGACTATTGGGACCATCTCGACTGGGTGTTCGATCGCGCGGCCGCGCACGGCCTCTACATCGCGCTGGTCCCGGTCTGGGGCGACTTCGCCGATTTCCGCCTGCTCAACGCCGATACCGCCCCGGTGATCGGCCGCTTCGCCGCCGAGCGCTACAGGAACAAGCCCAACCTGATCTGGGTGAATGGCGGCGATCGCTATCCCGAGCTCTCGCCGCTCGCCTGGGACATCCTCGGCAAGACGATCCGCGCGATCGATCCCAACCACCTGATGACCTATCACCCGGCCGGCCGCGCCAGCTCGTCCTGGATGTTCCACGACGCGCCCTGGCTCGATTTCAACATGTACCAGTCGGGCCACCAGAGCTACGCGCAGGACCACCAGCTCAACGCGCGCGGCGAGGATAACTGGGTCTACACCACTGACGATCTCTCGCGCAGCCCGGCCAAGCCGACGATCGACGCCGAGCCTAGCTACGAGAACATCCCCCACGGACTCGATCGCGCGCCGGAGCCGCGCTGGGGCGCCGCCGACGCACGCCGCTATGCCTGGTGGTCGGTCCTAGCCGGCGCGTTCGGCCACACGTACGGCGAGAACAGCGTCATGCAGTTCTTCACGCCGGGCACCAAGGCCAATGCCTATTGGCCGAGCCTGTCGTGGCAGCAGGGGCTGGACGCCCCCGGCGGCACCCAGATGCACCATCTGAAGGACCTGATCCTCTCGCGCCCCTTCTTCGAGCGCGTGCCCGATCAGTCGCTCATCCCCGACAGCGGCCCACGCTACGAGCGCGTCGCCGCCACCCGCGGCAAGAGCTACGCCATCGCCTATACCTATACCGGCCGCCCCTTCCATGTCCGGATGGGCAAGATCAGCGGCACCCGCGTCCGCGCCGCCTGGTTCGATCCGCGCACCGGCCAAAGCACGCCAATCGGCACTTTCGCCAACACGGGCGTCCGCCTGTTCACGCCGCCCGGCAAGACCGCACCGGGCAATGACTGGGCGCTCGTGCTCGACGACGCCAAGGGGAACACCAAGTGAAGACCTTCGCCCTCGCCACCGCCTTCCTCCTCGCCGGCGCCGCCGCGCCGCTGCCCGCGCTCGCCCAGCAGGAGGCGCAAAAGGCATCCCCCGCCGCCGCCAAGGTCGCGCATAACCGCCTCTATATCGGCTCGGCCTGGTATCCCGAGCAATGGCCCGAAAGCGCCTGGGCCGAGGACCTTCGCCTGATGCAGGGCCACGGCGCCAATGTCGTCCGCATCGGCGAATATGCCTGGAGCAGGATGGAGCCCGAAGAGGGCAAGTACGACATGGACTGGCTGGTCCGCGCCGTGCGGCTCGCCAACAAATACGGCATGAAGGTCGTGGTCGGCACGCCGACCGACACGCCCCCGGCCTGGATGACGCAGAAATATCCGGACACGCTCCAGATCGACGGCACCGGCAAGCAGATCGGCCATGGCGGCCGCCGCCAGTTCTCGATCTCGTCGAGCCGCTACCGCGCCTTCGCCCGCGACATCGTCACCCGCATGGCGCAGGCGCTCAAGGACGAGCCCAATGTCATCGGCTGGCAGATCGGCAACGAGCCGACCGACGAAAGCTATGATCCCGAAGCCCGCGCCGCCTGGGTGGCGTGGCTCAAGCAGCGCTACGGCACGCTCGACAAGCTAAACGCCGCCTGGACCACCGAATATTGGTCGCAGACCTATACCGCCTGGGATCAGGTACCGTTCAACAGCGACAAGGCCAATCCCGGCTGGATGCTCGAACTCAAGCTCTTCATCACGTCGCAGTGGCGCGCCTTCCACCGCAACCAGATCGACGCGGTCCGCGCCGTCGTAGGCGACAGGCAGTTCATCACGATCAACTTCGGCGGGCTCGGCTGGGCCAACCGCTTCGATCGCTACGAGATGAACCGCGACCTCGATTTCGCCTCCTGGGACGAATATGTCGGCATGGGGCATGTGAAGCCCTATCGCATGGGCGCCACCCATGATCTGGTGCGCGGCTGGAAGCGCAAGAACTTCTGGGTGATGGAAACCCAGCCCGGCTTCGTGAACTGGGCCCCGGTCAGCAACATGCTCTATCCCGGCGAGACCCGCGCGGTGGCGTGGCAGGCAGTCGGCCACGGCGCCGACGCCGTGCTCTACTGGCAGTGGCGCAACGCGCTCAACGGCCAGGAGACGATGCACGGCTCGATCGTCGGCCCCGACGGCAAGCCGCTCCCCGTCTATCCCGAGATCCAGCAGATCGGCCGCGAAATGCAGGCCGCCTCGCCGGCGCTGGCGGGCACCACCCCGGTCTCCGCGGTCGCGATCCTCCAGGACTATCCGAGCCGCTGGGCGATCGACTTCCAGCTCCACCACAAGGATTACGACCAGATCGAGACGCTGCTCGACTATTACCAGCCGCTCAAGGACGCGCTGGGCGCCGTCGACGTGGTCGAGGCGGCGGAGGCCCCGCTCGCCGGCTACAAGCTGGTCGTAGCCCCCAGCCTCAACGTCATCACGGACGCCACGGCCAAGCGCCTGACCGACTATGTCCGCGCCGGCGGCCACCTGATCCTCGGCCCGCGCTCGGGCATGAAGGACGAGTACAATCGCCTCGACACCGTCCGCCAGCCCGGCCCCCTCGCCGAACTGCTCGGCGGCCAGGTCGAGCAATTCTACGCGCTCGACGAGCCCATCGAAGTCGGCACCGGCAAGGCGACGATCTGGGCCGAAATGCTCTCGACCAGCGCGCCGGACACTCAGGTCGTGCTGCGCTACGGCAAGGCAAACGGCTGGCTCGACGGCAAGCCCGCCGCGATCTCGCGGAAAGTCGGCAAGGGCAGCATCACCTATGTCGGCGCGCTGGTCGACGACGGCGTGATGAAGACGCTGATCGACACCGCGCTCGCCGATGCGAAGGTCTCGCGCGATTTCGCCGTGCCTGAGGATGTCGAGCTGATGAGCCGCGAGGGCCAGGGCAAGCGCATCGTGATCCTGGTCAACCATGGCCGCGAGCCGCGCGAAGTGGTCCTGCCGGCGGCGATGACCGACCTGCTGGCGGGTGGGAAGGTGAGCACGTTGAAGCTGGGCCGTGAGGGTGTGGCGGTGCTGCAGCGGTAAAACTCCTCTCCCCTTGGGAAAGGGAGGGAGCCGACAAAGTCCGCAGAAGGGTGAGTTACGAGTTTGGTTAGACTTTTCAGCCCTGATCTATTGCCATCGTGGAAGTCGATGCCGATACTTATGTTCAGGGAGCGGGTGGCTGATGAGCATACTGAATTTCGTCCGTCAGGAAGACCTAGACGAACTGGATGAAGACCCGCGCGCCGCGTTTATGCAGTTGGTCAACCATGCACAGCGTAGCTTGAATGAACGCACGAAAGGATTGGACGAGCAAGACCAGTACCAATGGCGCGACATCGAGGATGAGCGTCATTCGTTCATGAACGTCATCGTGGCATCCGCGAAACGGTTTGAGATTGAGCCTTTCGCGACAATGGCCGTACCCCGGCAAAATGATTTCCGCAGCGAGGATTGGCGACAGTTTAAGTCCGACCTGGACCATTACATTACACAGCTCGTCCTCGATAACAGCACTCGGTCCCGCGCTGACACGGTTGCCATTCTCCCAAAGTCCAAGGATGCAATCCGAACCTACGTGCGAGCTCTTCGCGACTGCATCGAGAATGCGTCGATGGAGGCTAAGAAGCGTGAGGCGCTACTAAAAAAGCTCGACGCTTTAGAAGGGGAGCTGGAAAAGCGCCGAACGAGCATGTTGACGGTCGCCCGCATTGCTTACCACCTCTGGGCGGTCCCGGGCAGCATGTGGGCTTCATATGAGGTTGCGAACAAGCTGATCGCGAATGTCATGCGTACGGTCGCAGAAGCAAAGGACGAGGAGGAAAGAAACAAACCCCTTCCAGCGCCTGAGCCGATGAAGGCGCTATCCCCACCCCGGCCTCTTGAGGTCGCCTCCAAACAATTCGGCGGCGGGTTCCCCGACGATCTAGACGATGACGTGCCGTTTTGAGTGAAGATGCGAGCGTCGCTCTGCCGGCCCCTACGATGATGAAGGCTCATTGCCCGCGATGCGACGGCGAGCGAAACTGTGATATTCACGGTTCGTTCGATCAACGCTGGTCAGATGGATCGAACGCCTACAGCGTTGATGGTCATATCGAGCACAGGCTTCTTCAGTGCCGTGGGTGCGAAGTCGTGTTCTATCGGTCCTCATCGACCAATTCCGAGGATTATGACCACGGCTACGATCCCCAAACTGGGGAGGAAACCATCTATTACGATGAGACTGTTGAGACTTTTCCAGCAGCTCCAGTAAAGGGCGAGACTGGGAGGCCGGACTGGGCGTGGACGATCCAGAAAGCGGACCACACGCTAGCACGTATTATGGACGAGGTTTACTCCGCGGCCGCTGCAGGCTCTTTCATCCTTGCTAGTGTCGGGCTCCGAACAGCACTCGATCGCTGCACCGAAATGGTTGGTATCGATCCAGCGATTTCGATGGAGGAAAAGGTCAAAGCGCTGCTGACTGGTGGCTGGGTTGGCGAAACTGAGGCGCGGACCTTGAGCGTCGTGGCGGAAGCGGGAAATGCAGCGGCTCATAGAGCCTGGTCGCCTGACACGGATGAGTTCAAGGCGCTGCTTCACACGCTAGAGCAATTCATCGAGCGAGCGATCATGTCGGGCAAAGACGCGCTCAACGTTGCGGCCAAGATACCCGCCAAGCCGAAGCGGCAAAGGCCAAACCCTGCTCCACGGAAGGCAGCGCTAGCTTCCTGAATGCAACCAGCTGCGTCCGACTGCAGCTCGTTCTCCTGACAAGTGATGCCTTCTGTATTCGTTACCACTTGCAGGTAGCCAGCATGGCTGCCTATTGATTCAACATCGCGCATCGCGAACCTCCGCAATTGGGAGCAGAGCGATTACACGCGTAAGGTAGCCCGAACGGCTGCTCACCACCCAATGGCGGCCATTAATGGGTCCACGACCTATTTCAGTGCCCGTTGCCGGGTGATCCTGCCCTAAGCCGGGGAAGTTCGACGTCGATCCGAGCCAACCCTAGCCCCCCAGCCGAACCGTCTCGAAGAACCCGTCCCCGCCCATCTGGCCGCCCTTGAGCACCAGCTCCAGCCCATCCACCGCAGGATCGCTGGCATGCGCCCGCACCAGCGGCGCGCCGCGCTCGATCGGTGCGGCCCAGGTCAGCGCATCGATGCCGAGCTGCGCGACGCCGTGGCTCGACGTATCGCCGCCCGCGAACAGCAGCCGCTGCAACCCGGCGCGGCGCACCACCTGCCCGGCCACCCGGCCCAGCGCCTGTCCCAGCTTCTCGCCCGCCGCCGGTGCCGTCGCATCCAGCGGCCCCTCGGCCGAATGGATCAGCGCCTTGCCCTGCCCGGCCAGCGCCGCCACCGCCGCATCGGCCAGCCGCGTCTCCTCCGCCGAAGACCCTTCAAGCAGCGCACCGACATCCGCCAGCGTCGCCGCAAAGCCATCCGCGCCACTCCGCGCGATCTGCCGCGCGGTCACCGGCGAACAGCTACCGCTAATCACTAGCAACTGGTCGACCGCCTGCGCGCGCACCTCCGCCGGCCGCCCGTCGATCAGCCCTGCCGCCTGCCAGGCCAGTACCAGCGCCCGGGTCACGCCCGAGCTGCCCGCCGTGAAGCGCACCCCGCGCGACAGCAGCACGTCGCCCGCCGCCGCCAGATCCTCCATCGCGACGCCGTCGAACAGCACCGCCTCGGCATCGGCCGCGTCGAAACCCGCGCCCGCCTGCCCGGCCCGGATCGCCTCCAGCGACACCAGCGCGACCCGCGCATCGCTCTGCCCGGCAAGGTGCCGGATCAGGTCCGCCTCGTGCATCGGTGTGACCGGATGGCGCGCCATGGTCGGGTGGCGGTCGATCCGGAACACCTCGGCGCCGGCCGCTGCGAACAGGTTGCCGAACGCGACATAGCGGCGCAGGTGCGGCGCGCCGACCAGGATCGCCGCCTTGCCCGGAAACGCCGCCCGGCCCAGCTCGATCGCGCGGCCGATCGATCCGGTCGTCGGGCTGGAATCGAAGGTCGAGCAGGTCTTGTAATGGACGGTCGCCCCCTCCCCCAGCGCCGCGAAGGCAGGGGGAAGATGCGCGTCCATCCACTCGGGCGATTGGCTGCGGCTGTCCCCGGCAATCCCGATCGCCCGCACGTCAAAGCGCGCCCGCAGCGCCGCATCGGGCGCACGCAGGAACAGCACCGCCGGCACCCCGCCCTCGGCAAGCTGCTCGAGCACATCGGTGGAGCCGGTGAAATCGTCCCCGTAGAAACCGTAGAGGAGCTGGGTCATTTCACCCTCACCCGTCATCCCGGCGAAAGCCGGGACCCAGAGCCAAACAGGGCATCGCTCGTGACCCTGGGTCCCGGCTTTCGCCGGGATGACGGCAAGGAGCAGCCGAAAGCATATCAGCCCCCAAACGCCCCCAGCGCCGCCGCCAGCTCGGGGGCATCCTTCGCGGCCTGTTCGGCCGGCACGCCGGCAACCGCCGCGTCCCAGGCCTGGCGCAGCGCGCGCACGCCCGCGGCCGGGCCACCCGGATGCGCCATGATCCCGCCGCCCGCGGCGAACATGCAATCCACCGATCCAAGCGCCGCATAGGTCGGCGCCGCCTGCCGGGCCGACTGGCCCGAGGAAAAGACCGGCATGATCTCGCAGCCCTTGTTCGGTGCGTCGAACATCGGCGTCAGGCATTCGCGTGCCGATGCGATCACGCTCTCATTGGTCTCGCAGAACTTGTTGTCGATGCCGTTGACGTGCGTGTGGTCGATGCCCGCCAGCCGCCACAGCTTCTGGAAGGCGATATAGCTCATCCCGATCGCCGGCGAGCGGCCGAGCATGCCCCAGCCGTTGCGGTGCCCGTGGATCGGCAGCTGACTATGGGCGCGCAGCACCTTCATCGCCGGCAGGCCGATCGAGTTCATGCTCGCCATCACACAGGTGCCGCCCTCGGCCAGCACATGATCGTGCCGCGCCAGCATCTCGTCGATCTCGCCGGTCAGATTGGCGGCGTACATCACCTTCTTGCCGGTGCGCTGCGCATGATCGTTGATCACCCGCATCACCGCGCTTACCCGTTCGTTGAACGGGCAATGCGGCCCATCCGCCTGGAGCTCGTCATCCTTGATGAAGTCGATCCCGGCCTCGACCAGCCCGCGCACCTGCTCGGCGGTCGCCTCGGGGCCGAGCCCGACGCTCGGCTTGATGATCGTGCCGATGATCGGCCGGCCATACACCCCGGCGAGCTTGCGCGTGCCCTCCACACCGAACTGCGGCCCCTGGTAGCGCGTCAGAAACTCGGGCGGCAGCTTCAGGTCGAGCAGCCGCAGCCCCGAGAATGCCTTGAGCTCGCTGAGGTTGCCGTTGACCGTCGCCAGCAGATTGGGAAGCGACAGCCCCATGTTCGATACCGGCCAGGACAGCACCACGCGTGCCGCACGCCTCGTCGCGTCGCCCGATTTGGGCAACCCCGATCCCGGCAGCGACGGCGCCGCAACTTCGCCCAGCTCGGTCAGCTCTTCCACCCGCGCGGCATGCGCCTCGCGCAGTTCGTCGGTCTCGCCCGGCACGCGGACGAAGGTGCCGGTCGATTGCTCGCCGGCCATCGTCGCCGCCGCCTGGGCGAGCGGGAAAGCGGTTTCGATCCAGTAGGTGGCGTAGATCCGCGGTTCCATCCGATCAGGCCGTCTTGAAGTAAGTAGTCGAACGCTCGGTATCGACGTTGAAATAGGGGATGAAGACGAGGTTCCGGCCGTCGACCTTCACGCGGTAGGCCTGGTCCTGGTCGGGCATCGCCTCGAGCGCGCCCGGCAGCGCGATTGCCTGATTGTCGATGCCGTCCCACGGGTTGATCCCCGCATACATCACCGCCCCGCGCATCACGGCGGCGAGGTTCGGGTTCTGGTCGTCGATCGGCAGCGTGCGCAGCGGCTGCGGGATGGTCAGCTCGACCACGTCGCCGGCCTTCCACGTCCGCTTGACCACCGCGAGCGAGCCCGGCGTCGCGGCCTGCGCCACGCCATTGACCTTGAGCGTCGCGCCCTTGGTCCAGGCCGGAATGCGCAGCTTCATCGCGAAGCGGCCATTGCCCGCCTTGCGCACCTTGAGCTTCACGGTGTCGCGCGCCGGATAGTCGGTCTCCTGCACCACCTCGACCGTGCCGCCGGCGCGATCCCAGCTGACTTCGGACGGGGCGTACATGTTGACCAGCAGGCTGTCGTCGTCATGGAAATAGAGGTTGAGGACATAATCCGCGACGCCCTGCACCAAGGTGCCCGAGCAGCACGGCCATTTCTGGTGGTAATAGCGCTTCTCGCCCGCCGCGCCGTAGTCCGAATAATAGGGATAGCCGCCGTCGCTGTCGGGCAGGCGCACCGCCAGCATCGTGTTGTACAGCGTCCGCTCCAGCCCGTCGCCATAGCGCGCATCGCCGGTGAAGCGCATCAGGTAGCGCGCCAGCTTGAGGTCGGCAAAGGCGCCGCACGGCGTCTCGAAATGCGCCTTGGAGCTCTTCAGGCTGGCGGCGAGCTTGCCCTGGTGGAGGTGGACGAACTGCTCCTCCGGCCCCCAGCCGCCCGAGGCGAAGCGCTGCGGCTCCATGAACTTCCAGGCATTCTCCAGCGCCTTGCGATACTTGTCGTCGCCCAGGTGGAGATAGGCCTGCGCGCCCGAGCTCAGCGCGATCGTGTGGCTATAGGCATGCTTCTCCGGCAGCACGTCCTGCCCGGCCGCCAGCGGATCGAACCATTCCTTGTCGAGCAGATAGTGCACCGCCATGTCGCGATACTTCTGGTCGCCGGTGATGTCGGCGACATGGAAGAGGTTCTCCGACATGATATAGGTTTCGTCATACGGCGGGTTCACCTTGCCGATGCGATCCCGCGAGACCGGCGAGATATAGGGCCGGCACTTCTCGATGATGATCGCCAGCAGCGTCTTGGCCTGCTCGACGCCCGACAGCCGGTACGCGTCGATCATGCCGACGACATACTTGTCCATCACATAGGCGGCCCACTGCTCCTGCGCCTTGGGACCGGCATAGGGGTTGCTGCCCTTGACGAACGCCTCGCCGAAACCCTGGACGAGTGCTGCGACCTTCGCATGGATGTGCTTGTCGCCGGTGGTGGCGCCAAGCCGGGCGAGGCCCGAAATATACTGCCCGATCGTCAGCCCGGGGACGAAGCCGTCCTTGTCGTACCAGCCGCCCATGTTCGGGCCCGGCGCCGGCAGCCCGGCATTCTCGCGGAACACCTTGAGCACCCGGTCATTGTCGAGCGCCAGATAATGCGACTGGATATGGTCGTATTGCTGCTTGATCCGCCCGCCGGTCAGCCGGACCTTGCCATAGGCGAACTCGTGCACGGCTTCCTTGCCGCCCGCCACCGCAGCGGCGGCCGCCAGCGCTGCGGGGCTCGCGATCGTCGTGCCGGCAGCGGCAGTCGCGCACGCAGCGCAATGGACGAACTCGCGACGCGAAATTCCGGCCTTTTCGAAGCCCTTCATAGCGATCCTCTCACATGGAATCGGCCACCCTTGCGCAGCGTGCCGATCGTTATCGCTAGGCTTATAATAATACTAATCAGCGGCGCAAGACCGGACAAACTTTGTTACGAACCCTATCCTCCCCCGGAGGGGGAGGGGGAGCAGCGAAGCTGGTGGTGGGGCCTGCCACGGGCGACACGGGGTGGAGCGTTCCCTCTCCACCACCGGCTTCGCCGGCGGTCCCCCTCTCCCTTCGGGAGAGGATTGAGAACTCAGTCCTTGCGCTTCTTCTTCGCCCCACCGGTCCCCGCCCGCTCCAGCCGCGCAAAGCCATGCCCGATGATATCCCGCATCGCCTGCGCCGCGCCTTCGCCGTCGCGCGCCTCGATCGCGTCCACGATCCGGCTGTGCCCGGCAACGCTTTCCTCATGCACTTCCGCCTCGCGCACCGGCGAGCTCATCCGGAACGACGCGAGCAGCGCGGTCTCGATCACTGCCGAGAGCGAGCGCATCAGCACATTGCCCGAGGCCTGGCCGACAGCCTTGTGGAACTCCAGATCGGCGGTGGCGAACTCGCCCGCATCGCCCGGCGCATCGCTCATCCGCGCTACGCAGTCGCGCATCAGCGCGATGTCTTCCTCGGTCGCCTGCTCGGCCGCCGCCTGCGCCGCCGCTGGCTCGATCGCCAGCCGGATCGCGGCGAGATCGCGCACGAACGCCATGTCGAA
>PJUL01000874.1_pt1 | contig 16821 bp, 17 predicted proteins | sample 1512221 | NCBI WGS metagenome assembly PJUL01 (sample SAMN08177667, study PRJNA422409) | Feces metagenome, whole genome shotgun sequencing project.
CCTCACCCTTCCGCCGCCTTCGGCGGCTCCCTCTCCCAGAGGGAGAGGGATTTTAGATCAGAAGCTGGCCCATTCCCCGGTCGCGGCCCGCGCCACCGGCTTGAGCATGGCGAGCGGCTTGACCGGGGATACATAGCCGCGCTGTTTCTGCGGGCGCGGCGGTGTCTTGCCGGGCGCCGCGGTGCCGACTTCGAACCGGGAGGCTTGGGCGCCCAGCGCGGCGACTTCGCTGGCGAGGCTGCGGGCGGCGGCGGCCGATTCCTCGACCATCGCGGCATTCTGTTGGGTCGACTGGTCCATCGTGGTGATCGCGGCGCTGATCTGAGTGATGGCGCTGGCCTGGGCCTGATTGTCGCCGGCCATCTGGCTGAGCAGCGCATGGACTTCGTCGACATCGCTGGAGATACCGGCAAAGGCGCCATCGACCTTCTGGACCCGCTCGACGGCGGTAACGATGTCGGTCTGGGTGTGGGTGAGCTGGTCGCGGGCGCGGCCGGCTTCCTCCTCGGCGCGCATCGCGAGCGCCGAGACAAGATCGGCGACCACCGCAAAGCCGCGCCCGGCCTCGCCCGCACGACCAGCCTCGACCGCCGCATTCATCGCGAGCACGCGCGTCTGGAAGGCGATCTTGTCGAGACCCTCGATAACACTGTCGATGCCCTTGGCGCTTTCGCTGACCCGATTCATCGCCTGCACGGCCTCATCGGCGATCTCTCGACCGCCGGCGACGGTGGCGATGGCGCCGTCGGCGCGCTCGACGGTGCGGCCGGCTGCAGCGGCGCTGGCCTTGAGGCGCGCGTCCATCTGGGCGACGGCGGCGCTGGTTTCCTCAAGACTCGCGGCGTTCGCCTCGGTGCGACGCGACAGATCCTCGGACGCCTCGGCGATCGAGCCCGAGCCGGTCTGGATCGCAGCGGTGCTTTCCATCACCGTGCCGATCAGACCGCGCAGCGAGACGAGCGCGGCATTGAAGTTGGTGCGGAGCTCGGCATAGCCTTGGGGGAATTCATCGCCGATCTCGGCGGTGAGGTCGCCCCGCGACAGGCGCGCGAGACTGGTGCCGAGATGCGCGACCGCGTGTGACTGTTCCTGTGCCTGACGGATCTGCTCGACGGCATTGTCGCGGAAGGTGTGCATCGCCTTGGTCATGCGGCCGACACAGTCCTGATAGTCGGTGAACTGGATCGGGCTGGCGAGATCGCCTGCGGCGAGCGCCTCCATGCGGACCACGGTCGACACATAGGGATCGGCGATCGCGGCGCGATAGCGCGCGCACTGGATGGCGGCGCCGCCGATCAGCAGCGCTACCAGCGGCAGGGCGATCATCGGCGGAGCAAGGAAGGCGATCAGCGCGACCAGCGTCATGACGCCGATCAGCGAGCTAAAGGCAATGTACAGCTTCTGGCGAATGGGCGCGGTGGCCTGGAACCAATGCATCGAAAAGTCCTCCTGGGTGGCCCCGGCGAGACCCACCCGCGAAGCCCGTATCAAGCGACCGGCAGCGCAAGCGGCGCAGCGACCACCCCCTTTTTAGGCGAACGGGCTGCGACAGGTTCTCAAATGCGAAAATTTCAATCAGTAGTTTTACGGTATCGTTCCGTTGCTGGAACGGCTGGTCCTGTTCGAAGCTACGGAAATTGCACGCTTTGATGGCAGTGGTTCTATTCCGCCGGGGTGCAAATCAACGAAGCTGGATCGCCAGTCCCGCCGCGCGGCCGCTGGCCCAAGCCCATTGGAAATTGTAACCGCCGAGCCAGCCGGTGACGTCCACTGCTTCGCCGATAGCGTAGAGGCCGGGAAGTTTACGCGCTTCCATCGTCTGCGAACTCAATTCCGCGGTGCTGATGCCGCCGACGGTTACTTCCGCCTTGGCATAGCCTTCGGTGCCGTTGGGCAGGAACTGCCAGCCGGCGAGGCGGCGCGCGGCGTCTTCGAGCTTGCGATCGGGCGTGTTGGCCAGTTCGGTGGGCAGGGCCAGCTTCTCGGCCAGCGCATCCGCGAGGCGATCGGGAAGCGCCTCACCGAGCAGCTTGCGGAGCGTGACGCGAGGGCGCGCGCGCTTGGCGGCAAGCAGCCAGCCGGGTTCGGCCCGGGGCAGGAAGTCGATGGCGATGCTCTCGCCGTGCCGCCAATAGCTGGAGACCTGGAGGATCGCAGGGCCGGACAGGCCGCGATGGGTGAACAGCGCGGCCTCGCGGAAGCGCGCCTTGCCGGCGCAGGCGACGACTTCGGTCGAGACGCCGGAGAGCTCGCGGAACAGTGCCGCCTCGCCGCTGAGGGTGAGGGGGACGAGGGCGGGGCGGGGCTCGACGATCTTGAGGCCGAAGCGGCGGGCGAGGTCGTACGCGAAGCCGGTGGCGCCCATCTTGGGGATCGAGGGGCCACCGGTTGCGATCACCAGTGCGGGCGCCTCGGCGGTGCGTTTGCCGCAGGTGATGCGGAAGCGGCCATCGGCATGCTCGACTTGCGGCGCGTCGCCCAGCCAGAGCTCCACATGGCCGCGCTCGCATTCGTCGAGCAGCATGTCGACGATCTGGCGGGCGGAACCGTCGCAGAAAAGTTGGCCGAGCGTCTTTTCGTGCCAGGCGATGCCATGCGCCTCGACGAGATCGAGGAAATCCTGCGCCGTGTAGCGGCCGAGCGCGGACTTCATGAAGTGCGGGTTCTGCGAGAGATAGCGGTCCGGTGCGGTGCCGATATTGGTGAAGTTGCAGCGGCCGCCGCCGGAGATCAGGATCTTCTTGCCGGGGGCGTCGGCATGATCGACGAGCAGCACGCGCTTGCCGTGCTGGCCGGCGGTAAGCGCACACATCAGCCCCGCGGCGCCTGCTCCCAAAATGATCGCATCGTACATTGCGGCGGGCCTAGCAGTTGTGCAGGCTGCGGCAAGCGGCGCTAGGGGATCGCGGCGAACCTGGGAGAATGGGGATGCACTTCCTGCTTGCCGCGGCATTGCTGGCCGCACCGGTTGTCGAGGCCGATCCGATCTGTGCGGACATCCAGCGTCTCTCCACTGCCGTCGCCGAACCGGCGGCATATGCGGCGCTTCGCGAGAGCGACTTCGTGCCGCGGCTGCTGACCGACTGCCGGCGCCTGACGGTCGGCTATTCCTGCCGCCAGATGCTGCTGCCGTCCGACATCACGCAGGAAACGATGGCGAAGCGGATCATGGCATGCCTGCCGGGGGCGACGATTGCGCCGGGCAGGTCCTGGCCCAACCTGAAGCGCGCGATCGTTACCGGCGGCGGGCTGGTGTTCGAGCTTGAGGAAAGCAGGGCTCAGCTGGCGCAGGTCGGCCGCACCCTCAGCATCGATATCAAGCCCGGACGTAGCCGCCGCCGTTAGTGCAGCCTGGCGATGCTGAGCCCGTCGAGCTTGGCACGCTCCTTCACCGATTCCTCGGAGCGGGTGAGCGCCTTGGCGATCGCCTTGAGGGCCATGCCCTTCTTGGCGAGCGTGTGGAGTTTCTGGATTTCGTCGGCGCGCCAGGGCTGGCGGTGACGCTCGAACTTCTCGGCCATGTGTCGTCTCCTAAAGCAAAGGGGCGGGCTCCGTCCGGAACCCGCCCCCAAGCGCTTTCAGCGGCGGGGCGGAGTGCCCCGTCCGGCTTACTTGACGTGCTTCGCGATGTGCTTGTTCATCTCGAACATCGTCACCTTGTCGGCGCCGAAGATCGGACGCAGCAGGTCGTCGGCGATGATCTCGCGCTTGTTCGCCGGGTTCTGCAGGTTGTTCTTCTTGATGTATTCCCACAGCTTGCTGACGATCTCGCTGCGCGGCAGATCGGCGGTGCCGACGATCTTGGCCAGCTCGGGCGAAGGGGTCACCGGCTTGGCGATACCGCCGCGTGCTTTGGTCTCGGCCATAAAAGTCTTCTCCTGTTCCTGCCCTGGACGGGCTATGCCTTCGTGGGCGCCAGCGGCTCGTGCGAACCCTCCGCCGCTTCTCGCGCCTACGATGTACCGTGGTGAGAGCGGATACTCCTCACCTGAAACCCTTTGATCGTGCCAAATCGCGTCTGTCTAGAGAGCAGATGCGCCGAGACGGGCTCAGAGAGCGATATTTCGGGGATAAGTCGGGTCAAACGGCAGGTAGGAGCGGCGAAAAGGCCATGCTATCGTGCGATTCCAAGGCGAAAGGGGAGAGCGGAATGCGCGTTGTGGTGCTCGGCGGGTTGCTGATTCTGGCGGGATGCGGCGGCAGCGGGACCACCGGTACCAACTATTCCGACCCGCCCCCCATGGCCGAGATCGTCGCCACGCCGAGCCCCAAGGCCAGCGAGACGCCGGAAGCGACCGAGGATAGCGCGGACGCCGTTGCGGCCAATGCCGCGGCTGAGGCTGCCGACGAAGCGGTCTCCAATAGCGACGCTACGGCCGCCGCAAACACAATGTAAGTGGACAAGGCAGCGCGGGCTTGTCTAAGGGAAACCCCAACATGATGACCCGCGCGCTTCTCGGCATTCGACTTATCCGCCCTTAAGGGGCCGGATGCGCACGCGCACGCCCCTTAAGGGCAATTTCACATCGAAATCGAAGTCTCCAGCCGAGAGTGAGCTGTCATGTTGCGCGATCCGAGTGTTAAGTACCGTCCGTTCCCCCAGGTAAACCTGCCCGGCCGCCAATGGCCGAGCCGAACCATCACCAAGGCGCCCCGCTGGCTGTCGACCGACATGCGCGACGGCAACCAGGCGCTGATCGACCCGATGGATGCCGAGAAGAAGACCCGCTTCTTCGAGCTGCTCTGCAAGGTGGGCGTGAAGGAGATCGAAGTCGGCTTCCCGAGCGCCGGCGCCACCGAGTTCGACTTCATCTCGGGGCTGGTCCAGCAGGACAAGATCCCCGACGACGTGATCGTCCAGGTGCTGACCCAGTCACGGCAGGACCTGATCGAGACCAGCTTCCAGTCGCTCAAGGGCGCCAAGAAGGCGATCGTCCACCTCTACAACGCCGTCTCGCCGGCATGGCGCCGCATCGTGTTCGGCATGAGCCGCGAGGAGATCAAGCAGATCGCCATCGCCGGCGCCAAGGTGCTGCGCGACGAGGCCGCCAAGCAGCCCGACACCGACTGGCATTTCGAATATAGCCCCGAGACCTTCTCTACTGCCGAACTCGATTTCTCGGTCGAGGTCTGCGAGGCGGTGATGGACATCCTGCGGCCAACCACCGACAAGCCGCTGATCCTCAACTTGCCGGCAACGGTCGAGGCGGCGACGCCGAACATCTATGCCGACCAGATCGAGTGGTTCTGCCGCAACATCCGCAGCCGCGACACGGTGGTGATCAGCCTGCACACGCATAACGACCGCGGCACCGGCGTTGCTGCGTCGGAGCTGGGGCTGCTCGCCGGCGCGGACCGCGTCGAGGGCTGCCTGTTCGGCAATGGCGAGCGCACCGGCAACGTGGACCTGGTGACACTCGCGCTCAACATGTACACGCAGGGCGTTGATCCGGGGCTGGATTTCTCGAACATCGACGAAGTGATCCAGACGGTCGAATATTGCAACGCGCTGCCCGTGCACCCGCGTCATCCCTATGCCGGCGACCTGGTGTTCACCGCATTCTCGGGTAGCCACCAGGACGCGATCAAGAAGGGCTTCGCGGCGCAGGAAGCGCGCAACGACGAATTCTGGGACGTGCCCTATCTGCCGATCGATCCCAAGGATCTGGGTCGCGACTATGAGGCGGTGATCCGCGTCAACTCGCAGTCCGGCAAGGGTGGTGTCGCCTGGGTGCTCGAGCAGGACAAGGGCCTCAAGCTGCCCAAGCGCATGCAGGCGGACTTCTCGCGCCATGTGCAGGCGCTGGCCGACGAGACCAGCCGCGAGCTCAACGCTGCGGATATCTGGGGTCGCTTCGAGCAGACCTATCTGCCGGGCGAGAAGGATCGTTTCGTGCTCGAGGATTATGAGGAGACCGGTGCTGCCGGGCAGCGCGTGTTCGTCGGCCGTATCGCGGTGGACGGCGAGACGCGCTCGATCTCCGGGCGCGGCAACGGTCTGATCTCGGGCGTGATCGACGCGCTTGCCGGGACGACGGGGCCGGCGCTCGACGTGGTCGATTATAGCGAGCATGCGATCGGCCACGGCGCCGATGCTCAGGCCGCCGCCTATGTCGAATGCCGCACCGCCGACGGGCGCACGGTGTTCGGCGTGGGTATTGACGCAGACATTGCCACCGCTTCGGTGCGGGCGGTGCTGAGCGCGGCGAACCGGGTCTAGCCTCCAAGGACCTGTTGGGCCGTTTCCTCATTTCGTCATCCCGGCCTTGAGCCGGGGTGGCGATGTTAGAAGTCGAGTCCCAGTCCTAGCGGCTGGGATCGATCAGATATTTCTCGCCGGTCGCCTTCTTCGCATAGGCGGCGACCATCTGCGGATCGAGCACGTCTGCGAGCGAGATCGTCGCGGTGTAGTTGCTCGCGAACGTGGTGGTCAGCTCGGCGGCGACGCGGGCGCGCAGGCGCAGCACGCCTTCCATGCCGAGCTTCATCAGGAACGGCGTGAGCAGGAAGGCGCCCACGCCCCAGGCGAAACCATAGCCGCGATCGAGCTCGGTCGGCCCCAGATCGAGAGCGCCGTAGATATAGACCTGCTTCCAGGTCGAGGAGCCGTAGCGGCTATACTCGGTCGCGGTGCGGTTGGCGGCCGCTTCCATCGCATGGAGGATCGTGTTGACGATCTTGCCGCCGCCGATCGCATCGAAGGCGAGGGTGGCGCCGGTCTCGGCGATCGCATCGGTCAGCTTCTCGCGGAAATCGGGCGCGCTGCTATCGATGATGTACTTCGCGCCGATCTCGCGCAGGATCGCGGCCTGGGGCTCGCTGCGGACGATGTTCACCAGCGGCACGCCATCGGCGATGCAGACCCGGTTGAGCATCTGGCCGAGGTTCGAGGCGGCAGCGGTATGGACCAGCGCCTTATGGCCTTCCATCCGCAGCGTCTCGACCATCGAGAGCGCGGTCAGCGGATTGACGAACATCGATGCGCCATCGGCCGCGCTGGCGTGATCGGGCAGGGGAATGCAGTCGCGCGCGGCGATCTTGCGATACTGCGCGTACATCGCGCCGCCGATCATGCCGACCTTCTTGCCGAGCAGCCCGGCGACGTTCGCGCCAGCCTCGACCACGGTGCCGGCGCCTTCGTTGCCGACGGGAAGCGATTGATCGAGCCGCGCCTTCATCGCGCCTATCCGCGCCGGCGGGATCGCAGCGGTGAGGACAGGGCGATCCGCCGCGGTGCCGGCGGTCAGCGTCGCGAGATCGGCGGGGCCAAGCAGCAGGCCGAGATCGGAAGGATTGATCGGCGCCGCCTCGACCCGGACGATCACTTCGTCGGGGCCGGGCGCGGACAGGGTCACGGGCTCCAGCGAGAGCGTGAGATTGCCGGCGCTCGACACCGTCGAACGCAACTCGAGACCAGTCAGCGGGGCAGTCATCGCACGCATCCTTTCGTGATGTGCAGGTCGCGCCTCGTATCGAGCTTCCTCGCGTCGACGTCCAGCGTTCCGGCAACACGACTTTCGGAGATAAGGCTCGCGTTAACGCATTGGCGGCCAATATCGCCGTGCCCGGGGGGACATGGATTGCTCGTTAATCTGACAGTGGTGCACGCATGCGTCTTCGCGACGCTGGCACTGCTCGTGGGCGCGATCCGGATCGGCATGCGCAGCGAATCGGCATTGTCGTGGATCGTCGCGGCGCTGCTCTGCGGCACGATCGAGATGCTCGTCCTCTCGCTGGCCCGGCATGGCGGCGGCGAACTGCTCGCGGCGACGCTGCTGGTGCCGCCCTGTTTCCTCTGCTTCAGCCAGGCGGTGCGCATCTCGAGTGAGGGCGCGCAGAACTGGCGGGTGATCGGAACCTGTATTTCGCTGGTCATCTGTGCGCTGGCACTGCTCGCGGTGCAGGCGCCCTTCGTCGTGATGACCATCCCGTTCCAGCTCGCCTGCGCGCTGTCGCTGGGAGACGGGATCGTCCATCTCTCGCGACAGCCAAGGGGCGCGATCGATCGTGCCTTGCTCGGCTGCATGGTGGTGGTCGCCACGACCTTCCTGGTGCGGATGCCGCTTTATCCCGCGCTGTTCGGGCTCGGGGTAAGCTATGCCGAGATCATGCCGACCGCGCTCGAACGCGGACTGCTGCTCGTCACCGAACTTATCGCGCCGGCTGCGATCTTCCTGCTGCTGGCCAAGATCATCGCGCGGATCCTTTCCGAATATCGCCAGCGCTCGGAGCAGGACCATCTCACCGGCGTGCTCAATCGCCAGACCTTCGAACAGGCGGTGCGGTCCGAGCCGCTGCGGGGCGGCGCGCTGATCTTCTGCGACATCGACAACTTCAAGCGCGTCAACGATCGCTATGGCCATCATGTCGGCGACGAGGTGATCTGCCTGTTCGCCAATGTACTCGCCACGCCCGGCTTCCGGGTGGGGCGGCTGGGTGGCGAGGAATTCGCGATCTTCCTGCCGGGCAACAGCGCCGATGAGGCGGCCGGGCTGGCTGAAGTCCTGCGCATGCATTTCCACAACAGCACACATGCGGCGCTGGCGCCCGACCACCGGCTGAGCGCGAGCTTCGGCGTGGCGGACTATCCGGCCGGCGAACTGCCCGGGGAAGCACTGATCCGCGCGGACGTTGCGCTGTATCGGGCCAAGGGCGAGGGGCGGAACCGCGTCGCGCTGTTCCACGCTTGGGGAATGGCGCCGATGGTGTGGCAACCGCCGCGGGCGGCCGCTGCCTGATCAGCGCGCGCGGGTGATCTCGCAGCCGATCCTTGCATCGGGATAGATGTCGAGCTTCATCGAGCGGACGGTGACCTGCCGGACGCGCTCATCGGTGAATGCAAGTGCGGCAACCTGTTCGCACAGCGTTTCCTGCAGCTCGAAATGGCGCGCTTCCACCAGCTTGCGGATGCCGGTTCGGAGGAAGTCATAGTCGACCACGGCGTCGATCCGGTCCTCGGGCGGGGCGGGATAGCTGCAGGTCATCGCGACATGGAGGGTCACACGCTGCGGGGCGGCGCGTTCCTCGGGGTGGATGCCCAGGCCCATGGCGACTTCGAGGCCATCGAGCAGGATCGTGTACTCAGCCATGCGGACGCTCCCGGCCTTCGAACATCACGTCGCCGTCGCGCTGCAGGAAGCGCTGGCCGCAATCGACGAAGATGTTCTGCCCGGTGATACTCGGTACGGTGAGCAACATCTCCACCGTGGCGGCGATGTCTGACAGCGCGACCGGGCGCTGGAGCAGGTTCTGCCGGGCATGCTCGGCGAACTCCTCCGCGGTCTGGTCGAGGCTGGGGAGGGTGAGCCCCGGCGAGACGGCGTTGACCCGGATGCGCGGAGCCAGACCGCGGGCGAGCAACTCGGTCGAGGTGGCGAGTGCGGCCTTGCTCAGCGTGTAGGTGAGGAAGTCCGGATTGAGATTGGCCAGCTTCTGGTCGAGCAGGTTGACCACCGCGCCCTGATCGAGATCGTCCTGCGCCGCCAGCGCGGAGGCGAGGGCGACCGGGGCGCCGCAGTTGATCCGCATATGCTGGTCGAGCAGTGCGAAATCGGTGAGGGGCAGGGCGTCCCAGGCGAATTGCGAGGCGTTGTTGACCAGGCCGTCGATCGGGCCGCCAAGCCCTTCCCGGGCGGCCTCGATCAGGGTGGGAGCGGTTGTAGCTTCGGCCAGCTCTCCGCTCACGACACAGGCGATTCCGCCCTCAGCCGCGATCTGCGCGGCGAGTGCCTCGGCTTCCTCGGGGGCGTGGTGGTGGTGGATTGCCACCTGATGGCCGCGCAGCGCGAGCCGGCGGGCGATGGCCGCGCCGATCCGCTTCGCGCCGCCGGTAACCAATATTCGCATCAATAGCCCATCAGCTTGAGCACTTCCTGGCGGCTCCGCTCGTCGTCGCGGAACACGCCCATCATACGGCTGGTGACCATGCCGACGCCGGGCGTGCGCACGCCGCGCGCAGTCATGCAGCCATGGGTGGCTTCGATCACCACGGCGACGCCCTGGGGCTGGAGCCGTTCCCAGATGCAGTCCGCCACCTGCGCGGTCAGGCGCTCCTGCACCTGCAGCCGGCGGGCGAAGCCGTGGAGGACACGCGCGAGCTTCGAGATGCCGACGACGCGGTCCTTGGGCAGATAGGCGATCGATGCCTTGCCGGTGATCGGCGCCATGTGATGCTCGCAATGCGACTGGAACGGAATGCCGTTCAGCAGGACGATGTCGTCATAGCCGCCGACTTCCTCGAACACCCGGTTGAGGTGGTGCGCGGGATCCTCGTCATAGCCCTGGCAATATTCCTTCCAGGCACGGGCGACGCGCTGCGGCGTATCCAGCAGTCCTTCGCGGGTCGGATCGTCGCCGGCCCAGCGGATCAATGTGCGGATGGCTTCCGCGACGTTGTCGGGGACAGGAATCTTCGGCGGCGAGGCAACAATATCGCCATCCTCCGGATCCTCGTGATCGTGCATCATTTTCGTGCTCCCCTGACTATTCTCTGCTTTACGCTACGGCATCTGCGTTTCTGGCAGAAACCGGGTGTGGCTCAACTGTATCTCCCCGGGAAAAACGGCCGGAAACCACGATGTTCCGGCGCTTATCCCCGTTGACGGGCCGAAAAATGCAGCGTTAGTTTCGTCCGCGATAAAAGCAACGCCGAGACCGGTATAGCCGGCCGGCACCCATGGAGGGGGATGCACCGTATGAAGAAGCTCGACCTGCTCGCAGCGACTGCGCTCACGCTGCTTGCGACGCCTGCTTTCGCCCAGCAGACCACGCCGGCCGCGGACGACGGCCAGGAATATCAGTCCTCCAACGAGATCATCGTGACGGCCACCCGCCGCAACGAGACGGTGCAGGACGTGCCGATCGCGATCACCGCCATCGGCGCGCAGGAACTGCAGAACGCCGGTGTCGACAATGTCCGCGACCTTGAGCAGCTGGCGCCGTCGATCCAGACCTCGACCGGCCAGTCCTCGGCGACCGGCACCACCATCTATCTGCGTGGCATCACCACCGGCGGCGACAATCCGGGCTTCGAGCCGGCGGTCGGCGTGTTCATCGACGGCGTGTTCCGCGCCCGTGCCGGCGTCGCCATCTCCGAGCTGCCCGAGCTGGAGCGCATCGAAGTGCTGCGCGGCCCGCAGGGCACGCTGTTCGGCCGTAACACCTCGGCCGGCGCGCTGAGCATCTACACCGCGCTGCCGCAGTTCGAGACGCATGGCTATGTCGAGGGCTCGTACGGCAACTACAACGCCTATGGCGTCAAGGGCGCGATCACCGGGCCGGTGAGCGAGCAGATCGCGCTTCGCCTCGATGGCAGCTATCGCAAGCGCGACGGCTATATCAAGGACGCCAATAGCGACCGGCGCTTCAACGATGTCGATCGCTGGGCGCTGCGCGGCCAGGCGCTGCTCGACAGCGGCGACGTCACCTTCCGCCTGATCGGCGATTACTATCAGACCGACGAAGTCTGCTGTGCCACCGTATCGGTGGTGCGCGGCCCGCTTGCGCCGGTGATCCAGAGCATCGCCGCCTCGCAGGGCCGCACCGGCATCTATACCGGCCCACCCAGCGACCGCATCCAGGCCGCTTCGCCGAACCGCAACTATGGCGAGAAGGTGAAGGACTGGGGCTTCTCGGGCGAGCTCAACTGGGATCTGGGTGACGTCAAGCTGACGTCCATCACCGCCTATCGCGACTGGCGCGCGCTGCGCAGCCAGGACATCGACTTCTCGGGCATCGATCGCGCCTATCGTGACGGCTATCGCACCGAGCTGAAGGACTTCACCCAGGAAATCCGCCTCCAGGGCTCGGCGTTCAACGGCAAGCTCGACTGGCTGATCGGCGGCTTCTACCTGAACGAGAAGAACGACCTGACCGACACGGTGCGCTTCGGCAACGACGCCAACCGCTATGTCGACACGATCTTCGCCGGCCAGCTTGGTGCCGCCTTCGGTACCCCGTTGCAGTTCTTTGGCTCACTCGGGCCGACGGTGCCGACGCTGGGCGCAGCGCTGCTGAATCCGGCCGTGCCGAACAGCCTGCCGGCGCTGCAGGCTGTCTATGGCGCCCAGCTCGCACCGCTGGTCGGCTGCTTCCGCGCCCAGGCGGGCACGGCACCGGCCAGCCTGTGCGGCATCCCGGGGGTGACGCCGATCGCCGGTCTCGCGGCGCTCGCGGCCAATCCGCTGCCCGGCGCTTCCGCCGGTCAGGGCAACAACAACGACGTGTTCGGCGTGAAGACCGATGCGATCGCGCTGTTCACCCACAACATCGTCAACGTCACCGACAATCTGTCGCTGACCCTCGGCGCGCGCTGGAATCACGAGCGCAAGACGATGAACGCCTCGATCAACAGCAACACCGGCAGCTGCACCTTCTTCAACCAGGTGCGCACGGGCAACGCAGCGGCGGTGGCCTATGCCAACGTCCTCAAGCAGGTGCCCGGACTGTTCAACAACCTGTTCCTGCTGAGCTGCAACCCGGCGGTGAACAGCGAGTTCAACGGCAACTATACCGACAGCTTCACCGACGACGAGATTACCGGCACCGTCAAGCTGGCCTATAAATTCTCGCCGAAGCTGATGGTCTATGGCAGCTACGATCACGGCTACAAGTCGGGCGGCTACAATCTCGACCAGGCGACCTTCGACTCCGTGCTGCTCGGCGGCAACGGCGCCCAGGGCCGCGACCTGCGCTTTGGTGCCGAGACCAACGACGCCTTCGAAGTCGGCTTCAAGGCGAGCCCGAGCCGTGCGTTCACGCTGAATCTCGCGGCGTTCTACATGAACTTCTACGGCCTGCAGTCGCTGGTGTTCTCGGGCAACAACTTCGTGGTCCAGAACGTCGACAAGAGCGTGTCGAAGGGCGTCGAGGTGGAATCGTCGATCCGCCCGGCCAACAACCTGACCTTCCAACTCGCCTACAGCTACATCAACGCGCAGTACGCCAAGTCGAACAATTTCACCGGTACGCCGCTGCAGGGCCAGGAAGGCCGCCAGTTCCAGAACCAGCCCAAGCACACCGTGACCGGTGCGGTTACCTGGGAGCCGCGGGTTGCCAGCAACCTGAAGGGGCTCGTGCACCTCGACTTCCGCTACAACAGCGAAGTCAACATCCCGTCGAGCAACCCCGATCCGGTGACCGGCCGTACGGCGATCCGCAACGAGGGCTATGGCCTGCTCAACGGCGCGATCGGCCTGCAGACCAGTGACGGCAAGATCCGCGGCGAGTTCTTCGTCGAGAACATCACCAACACCTTCTACTTCATCTCGGGCTTCGCAGTGCCCGAGCAGACCGGCAATTATAACGGCTATCCGGGCTATCCGCGCTTCTACGGCGCGCGGCTTCGCTTCGGCTTCTGATACACACGCTTTCGAGCGGGGATGGGGCGCTCCGGGAAACCGGGGCGCCCTTTTCGTTGGGAGGTCGTCAGCGTTCCCTTTGCTTACCCCGGCCCTCGCCGGGGTAAGGCTGGGTTCGGCTTGCCTATCCCCCGAACAGCGCGTCGATCGGGCCCTTGGGGAGGAACCACAATATGGCCACGAGTGCGGCGCAGCCCAGCCCGGCCCAGGGGCTGACGAAGGTAAGGGCGATGCCGCTGGCGTAGATTGCCGAGGCAACCGCACCCTTGCGCAGCGAATATTGGTGATAGTCCTGCGCGGCATTGTCCTGCCGTCCGGTGCGGCGGATCACCGACTGGAGCCAGACATAGGCGAAGCTCGGCAGCATCATCACGCCCATATAGACCAGCGTCGCGTCGTGGCTGAAATGCTGTTCGCCGAGATAAGCGGTGGCGAAGGGCACCAGCGAGAGCGTGAACAGCAGCGCGATGTTCGACCAGAGCAGGTCGTTGGTGATGCGGGTGGCATGGGCGAACAGGCGGTGATGGTTCACCCAGTAGATCGCGACATAGGCATAGCTGAGCACATAGGCGGTGAAGACCGGCCACAGCGCCCAGAGGTGCGAAAGGCCATGTTCCTCCGGCGCCTTCATCTCGAGCACCATGATCGTGATGATGATCGCGATCACGCCATCGGAGAACGCCTCCACCCGGGTTACGCCGCCATGGCCTTCGATCGTTTCGTTCATTGTCCCTCCACCAGCTTGTGCGGAGAGCATGCCGCCGAACCGCGCACGGCTCAACTACCCGGAGGGTGAGGGCGGGTAGCATCCGCCCATGCGCGTACGGCGCTTGCGCAGATGCGCAGGATACCGGCCTTGTCCGAACATTGCGCGAGCAATGGCCGGTTGGTCCGCTCATTCTCGCCCCAATAGCTGCCGCCGTCGCGCCAGGCGCCCTGCTGGGCGGGGTAGAGAAAGAGATATTCCTTGAAGAGCCGCGCTCCGGCTTCAAGCGGGGCGTCCACTTCGTGCGCGCGGATGCGATATTCATCCGGCCAGGTATCATCGAACCAGGTGCCGGATTGCTCCTGCTTCAGCACCAGCTTCTCGAGGCGGGCAGACAGGAGCTGCAGTGTTTCCGCGGCTGCGTCCAGTTGCGCGGCTGCTGCCATGGCAGTTCGATAGTCATCGACCATGAAATCGCTCCCGAAACCCAGTTTATCACAGGTTTCGGGAGCGGTCGATCTGACGGGATGCGCCTTACTGCGCGGTGAAGGCCGCGTTGATCTGAATCGCGACTTCGTCCGAGACGAAGGGGACATACTTGTCCATGCCGAAATCGCTGCGCTTGATCGTGGTGGTCGCCGCGAAGCCGAAGTTGAGCTTCTTGCTCATCGGGTTATCGCCGGCGCCGACGAACCTGGTGTCGAGCACCACCGGACGGGTGACGCCGTGCAGGGTGAGGTTGCCGGTGATCTTCGCGCTGGTGCCGGTTGCGACGACGCTGGTCGAAACGAAACGGATGTCCGGATACTTCGCGCTATCGAAGAAGTCGGCGGTGCCGAGATGCTCGTCCAGCGCCTTGACGGTGGTGACGATGCCCGAAGCCGGGATGGTCACGTCGAGCTTGGCGGCGGCGGGCTTCTTCGGATCGATGGCGAGCGTGCCGGTGGCGCCGCCGGCCTGACCGGTGAACTTGCTGAAGCCGAAGTGATCGACCGTATAGCTGACCTGGGTGTGGCCGCCGTCAACGGCATAGGTGCCGGCCGCGATGCGGGCGGGATCGGGCTGGCCGGGAAGCTGTGCTGCCTGCTGGGCGGCGAAGGCGGCGAGCGGGGTGGCGGCAAGCAAGGCAACTGCGAACAGGACGCGCATGGAAACTCCTCTTTGGGGCAGGAGTGCGCTTTGTGGCGATGCGAGGCCCTGGACGAAACCCCGCAGCCGGCAACGCATGGTTTCCGAAATCAGCCTACGTAGCGCTCCGTAGAGTATCCACCCCGGATGGTCGGTGCGGGCTGCGTGTGAGAAGTTCGCAGAACAACAGCAGCCGGGTGTTCGCATGATGCGTTTTCCGCGTTTCCTCCAGCCTCGCCGCCGCCCGCACGGCATCCCGAATGTCCTCGCTCCGGCCCGATCGGGAGCGCTGCCTCCGGCGCCGCCCGAATATGATCCGGTGCGTGCGCAGTTCGAGCGCGAATGCGGCTGAGGCCGACGAGTTTCCTCGCCGGCCCCAGATTTCAGCGAGAGGTCCCGCTCAGTTCTTGCTCTGATCGACCAGCTTGTTGGCGCCGATCCACGGCATCATCGCGCGCAGTTCGCTGCCGACCTGCTCGATCTGGTGACGCTTGGCGGCGATACGGCTGGCCTTGAGTTCGGGCTGACCGGCGCGGTTGTCGAGCACGAAGTCCTTCACGAAGCGGCCCGACTGGATGTCGGCGAGAACGCGCTTCATTTCCTTCTTGGTCTCTTCGGTGATGATGCGCGGGCCGGTCTTGATGTCACCATATTCGGCGGTGTTCGAGATCGAATAGCGCATGTTGGCGATGCCGCCCTCGTACATCAGGTCGACGATCAGCTTGAGCTCGTGGAGGCACTCGAAATAGGCCATTTCCGGCGCGTAACCGGCCTCGACCAGCGTCTCGAAGCCGGCCTGGACCAGCGCGGTGGCGCCGCCGCAGAGCACGGCCTGCTCGCCGAACAGGTCGGTCTCGCATTCCTCGCGGAAATTGGTCTCGATGATGCCCGAACGACCACCGCCGACGCCGCTTGCATAGGCGAGCGCGACGTCATGCGCGTTGCCCGAGGCGTCCTGGTGGATCGCGATCAGGCAGGGCACGCCGCCGCCGCGGACATATTCGCTGCGCACGGTGTGGCCGGGGCCCTTCGGCGCGATCATGATCACGTCGATGTCGACCGGCGCCTCGATCAGACCGAAATGGATGTTGAGGCCGTGGGCGAAGGCGAGGGCGGCGCCGGGGCGCAGATTGCCCTTGATGTCGTTCTCGTAGATCGCGGCCTGATGCTCGTCCGGCGCGAGGATCATGAGGATGTCGGCCCAAGCGGCCGCTTCCTTGTTCGGCAGCACCTTGAAGCCGGCGGCCTCGGCCTTCTGCGCAGAGGGCGAACCCGGACGGAGCGCGATCGCGACTTCCTTCACGCCGCTGTCGCGCAGGTTCTGCGCATGGGCGTGGCCCTGCGAACCATAGCCGAGGATGGCGATCTTCTTGCCGGTGATCAGGTTCAGATCGGCGTCGCGATCGTAGTAAACGCGCATTTCTCTTCTCTTCCCTTATTGGTCGTCATCCCGGCGAAGGCCGGGACCCAGAGCGGCAAAGTCCGTCGCTCGTGACCCTGGGCCCCGGCTTTCGCCGGGGTGACGGGTTGGTTCAAACTTCAGAACTCAGGCCGCTTCGGCCCCTCTCGCAATTGCGACGATGCCGGTGCGGGCGACTTCGACCAGGCCGAGATCGCGCATCAGTTCCA
>PJUL01000876.1_pt1 | contig 16732 bp, 12 predicted proteins | sample 1512221 | NCBI WGS metagenome assembly PJUL01 (sample SAMN08177667, study PRJNA422409) | Feces metagenome, whole genome shotgun sequencing project.
CGCAAGAAGGTCGAGATCTACCAGCTGTACGAAGAGCAGTGCCAGCGCGAAGGTGTGGTGGACTTTGGCGAGCTGATGCTGCGCTCCTACGAGCTGCTGCGCGACAACGACCCGATCCGCGAGCATTACCAGCGCCGTTTTGCGCACATCCTGGTCGATGAGTTCCAAGACACCAACAAGCTGCAGTACCAGTGGCTCAAGCAACTGGCCGGCAACGATGTGGATGGGCGTTACGAAGCGCGCGGCAGCGTGATCGCCGTGGGCGACGACGACCAGAGCATCTACGCTTTTCGCGGTGCGCGCGTGGGCAACATGACCGACTTTGTGCGCGAGTTCGATGTGCAGCGCCAGATCAAGTTGGAGCAGAACTACCGCAGCTTCAGCAACATCCTCGACTCGGCCAACCACCTCATCAGCCACAACAGCCGCCGCCTGGGCAAGAACCTGCGCACCACGCAGGGCGCGGGCGAGCCGGTGAGGGTGTACGAGGCCAGCTCGGACTTGGCCGAGGCGCAGTGGATGGTGGACGAGATCAAGCAGCTGGTGCGCAGCGACGGATTTGAGCGCAAGGAAATTGCCGTGCTCTACCGCAGCAATGCGCAAAGCCGGGTGATTGAATCGGCGCTGTTCAATGCCAGCGTGCCCTACCGCGTTTACGGGGGGCTGCGCTTCTTCGAGCGTGCCGAAATCAAGCACGCGTTGGCCTACCTGCGGCTTTTGGAGAACCCGCACGACGACACCAGCTTCACGCGCGTGGTCAACTTTCCGCCGCGCGGCATCGGGGCGCGCAGCCTGGAGGTGTTGCAGGACGCAGCCCGCGCTGCGGGCTGCTCGCTGCACGACGCGGTGAGCGCCGTGCCGGGAAAGGCGGGCGCCAATCTGGGTGCTTTTGTCGCCATGGTCGATGTGCTGCGGGAGCAGACGCAGGGCCTGAACCTGCGCGGCATCATCGAGCAGATGCTCGAATCCACCGGGTTGGTGGAACACTTCCGCACCGAGAAAGAAGGCGCAGACCGCATCGAGAACTTGCAGGAACTGGTGAACGCTGCCGAAAGTTTTGTCACGCAGGAGGGCTTCGGCCGCGACGCAGTGGCGTTGCCGCTCGATGAGCATGGTGCGCCACTCACCCAGAGCGCTGTCAGCCAGGGGCTCGACCCGAATGCGCCCGGCCTGGACGAACCTCTGCAACCCGCGGTGCCCGGCATTGTGGACATCGACACGGGCGAAACCCTTTCGCCGCTGGCGGCTTTCCTCACCCATGCCGCATTGGAGGCCGGCGACAACCAAGCCCAGGCCGGGCAAGACGCGGTTCAGCTCATGACCGTGCACGCCAGCAAAGGCCTGGAGTTTGACGGCGTGTTCATCGGCGGCATGGAAGAAGGTCTGTTCCCGCATGAGAACTCGGCCAACGACCGCGACGGGCTGGAGGAGGAGCGCCGCCTGATGTACGTGGCCATCACCCGCGCGCGCAAACGGCTGTACCTCAGCCATTCGCAGACGCGCATGCTGCATGGCCAGACGCGCTACAACATCAAGAGCCGTTTCTTTGACGAACTGCCCGAGGCAGCGCTCAAGTGGATCACGCCCAAGCAACAGGGCTTCGGGTCTTATGCGCCCGGCAATTCCTATGGTTCTGCTCCTTATTCAGGAGCTGGTGGCGCTTATGGATCAAGCGCTAGAGGCGGTTTTGGCACTAAATCTGAGGCGTTTGCCAGCCCGCCTGTGCCCGTGCAGAAGGCGGCCCCGTCCCATGGCTTGCGTGTTGGCACCAACGTGTTTCACACCAAGTTTGGCGAAGGCAAGGTGCTGGCCATCGAAGGCACGGGCGACGATGCGCGCGCGCAGGTGAACTTTCCGCGCCACGGCACCAAGTGGCTGGCGTTGTCGGTGGCCAAGCTGACGGTGGTGGATTGAGCGCAGCCCCTGCATCTGTATCCGCCCCGCTATTGGTCGCGCTGGGCGGCTTGCCCGGCGTGGGCAAGAGCACGGTCGCCCGCGCTTTGCTCGCGCACTGGCCTGCGGTGTACCTGCGCATCGACACCATCGAGCAGGCGCTGCGGGATTCCGGCGTGCTCATTGCTGGGGAGGTGGGCGCTGCGGGCTATATGGCGGCGTATGCATTGGCACGTGCCCAGTTGGTGCAGGGCTTGCGGGTGTTGGTGGACTGCGTCAACCCGCTGCCGGTGACGCGCGATGCCTGGCGCGCTGTGGCGCGCGACGCGCAGGCGCTACTGCTGGAGGTCGAGGTGGTTTGCTCGGACCCCGTGGAACACCGGCGGCGCGTGGAGCAGCGTGTGTTGGATGTCCCTGGCCTGGTGGCGCCAACTTGGACATCGGTGCTGCAACACGACTATGCGCCCTGGAACGTGGCGCCGCTGGTCATCGATACCGCCCGCATGGATGCCGATCAGGCCGCGTTGCAGGTGCTGGCTGCAGTGCAAGCGCTACAGTGCCGGGTCGGCAGCGCCTCTGGCTGAGGCTAGTACCAGCGCAGCAGGCCTTCAGGCGGCAAAAGCCTCTGCGCGCGCCACCTTGGCCAGCGCCACCGCATCGGCCCCTGCCGCATAGCGCAACCTCGGCGTTGCATCGTTCGCAGCCGCCCACACGGCCTCGGCCACATCCTGCTCCGAGGTCACTGCCGCAGCCTGCCCCAGAGTGGCAAAGACCGACTGCGCACAGGTGGCATAGGGCGCGGTGATGAGGCCCTGCATGCGTTCGGCGCCGTTGGCGGTGAATTGCGTGGTGGGCGCGTAGCCGGGCTCGACCAGCTTCACGCGCACACCCAACCCCTCCAGTTCAAAAGCCAGCGACGCCGTGAAACCTTCGACCGCCGTCTTGCTGGCCGTGTACGCCGCCACCAGTGGCATGGGCGCCAGCGTGGCGCTGGAGGTAACGTTGATCACCAGGCCCGCGCCGCGCTCGCGCATCTGCGGCAGCACCGCCTGGGCCATGGCCAGGGTGCCGAAGGTGTTGGTCTCGAAGATCTCGCGCACGGTGGCCATGGGCGTGGCCTCGAACGCGCCGAACAGGCCCAGGCCCGCGTTGTTCACCAGCACATCGATAGGGCCTGCGTCGTGCACAGCCTGGGCGATGCTGGCGGGATGGGTGACGTCCAGCGCCAGCACACGCAGGCGGGGCGATGAAGGCAGCACGTCAGGGCGGGGCGTGCGCATGGTGGCGATGACGTTCCAGCCCTGGGCAAGGAAGTGGCGGGCGGTGGCCAGGCCGTAGCCGGACGAGCAGCCGGTGATGAGGATGGTTTTCATGGTGAGTTCCTGAGTGAATGTGGTGAGAAAAGGGGCGATCACGGGGCGCTGCGAAATCAGCAGGGGTCACGATATCGTTCCTTGGTCGAACTAACTACAATCAATCGTCTGGTTTTTATCTTCAGGAGTCCGGCTTTGGTGGATCCTCTGGCGGAAGTGATTGCGCTGCTGCGGCCGCGCGCGGTGTTCTCCAAGGTCATCAGTGGGGCGGGGGCCTGGGCGGTGCGGTATGGCGAATTCGGCCAGCCGAGCTTTTGCACCATGCTGGAAGGGCAGTGCCTGCTGACCGTGGCGGGGCAGGAGCCAGTGGCGTTGCAGGCGGGCGACTTTGTGCTGATGCCGGCCACGCCCGGCTTCACGCTGTCGGACATGGACGGCACGGCCGCGCCCGTACTGCGCGACCCCCACCAACGGCCCGCGCTGGAGGGCGACAGCAGCCTGCGCCATGGCAGGCCCGACGGCCCGCCCGACATGCGCATGCTGGGTGGCTACTTTGCGTTCGATTCGCCGGATGCTGCGTTGCTGGTGTCTCTGCTGCCCGCCCTGCTGCATGTGAGTGGCAGCGATCGTTTGCCCACGTTGGTGCAGCTGGTGCGCCAGGAATGCCTGGCCACGCTGCCAGGGCGCGATTTGGTGCTGGAGCGGCTGGTGGAGGTGTTGCTGGTCGAGGCCCTCCGTACCAGCCACCGCCATGGCGCGCCCCCCGGCCTGCTGCGCGGGTTGGCCGATGCGCGTGTGGCCGTAGGCTTGCGGCTGATGCACGGCGCGCCGGAACGCTCCTGGACGGTGGATGCGCTGGCGCGCGAAGCGGCCCTGTCGCGCTCCACATTCTTCGAGCGGTTTTCGCGCGCGGTGGGCCTGCCTCCCATGGAGTACCTGCTGGCCTGGCGCATGGCGCTGGCCAAAAAGCTGCTGAGCGGCGGCCAACTGGGTCTGGCCGAAGTGGCCGAGCGTGTGGGCTACAGCTCGGCCAGCACATTCAGCACGGCGTTCAGCCGGTATGTGGGCCTGCCGCCCGGCCGCTTTGCGCGGCAGGCATGATGGGAGAGCTATTTTTTATGTAGCTATTAGCGCTTGCCTGGTAAGCGCTAGAGCCATTTTTTGCTTGAAATTTTCAGCCGTGTTGCGCCAGCATGACCCAATGGTTGTCCAGGCGTGCACCTTGCAGATCCGGCCCGTGCGGGTGCACCTGCGGTGCCGCAGCCTGAGCGTTTTGCAGGCTGCTGGCCAGGCCGCCAGCCCACAGTGCGCCACCGCGCACCGCCAACGGGCAGACTTCTGGCAGCGGCACCAGGCCCTGCCACGCGCCCTGCAAGGAGAACGTGGCAATGCCGTGGGCGCGCGGGCAGCTCACGGCCCAGCCGGTGGGCGTGGCAGCGATGCTGCCGCCGTATCCGTGAATCGTTTGGGCAATGTGCTCCGGCGCAGCCACCACACGCAGCGCAGTGCCATCGAACAGGGCCAGCACGGGGGCTGTGTTTTTGGCGGCGGGGTCGTCATGCTCGGCCTGCAGCGCAATGCCCAGCGTGGCGCCATTGGGGCTCCAGGCCAGGTGGCGCAGGCTCAAGCGCTTGTCTTGCAAGCGCCATTGGCCGAGCAGCTGGCCCGTGTGGGCATCCAGCCGCACGAGCGATGAATCCATGGTGCCCAGGTCGCGCTTGACGCGGCCGGTTTCGGGCGCGGTGGGCACGCCGCCGTTGGCGACGATCAGCGTGGGGTGGGGGCCTGCGCCGCGGAATCCCTGCGTGTCCCAGGTCAGTTCGTGCGCGTCAATGCCGTGCGTGGGCCACTGCGCGGTGGTGGCGAGCGTGTGAGCGTCCCGCACCACGATCCAGCTTGCGCCGGTCTCGACATCGGTTTCGGTGGTGTACAGCCGCTGGCCATCGGCGCTGGCCAGCACGTGGCCGTTGAACGAGCGCTCGCCGTCTTGCCACAGCCACTGGGGTTTGCTGTCTTTGCCCGGCTGCCAGCGCACCAGCCAGTCGCCGGGCCGGCGCGCTGTGGCCAGCACCGACCCGTCGGGCAGCACGCACAGGCCGTGGGCGCGCGTGGGCACCTCCAGCGATGCGTGGATTTGCAGCGCCTGCCCGGTGCCATCCTGCGTGGAGAGCACGCCGATGTGGAAACTGCCCTGGCGTTCCCAGGCGGCAGCCAGCTGCACGCTGCCGCACGGGTTTTGGGCCCACGCAGCGGTGGGGCCAAGCGCCCACACGCCGAGGCCCGTTGCCATGGCGGCCAGGACGGTGCGCCGATGGTGCAGGTCAGTCGCCATCGGCATCCGAGAACCCAATGCTCACCTGCAGCGCGGGCGCCACTTCCGACTCGGCCAGGAACTTCAGCGTAGCCAGGTCCTTGGCCGTCTGCTGGATGGCCGCCTTGTTCTGCAAGCCGCTTTGCTGCACCTGCGCCATTGACGTGTCCACCTTGTCGGTGGCCTGGCGCAGCTTGTCGGCCAGCGGGTTCAGGCCCTTGCCGCGTAGGTACATCTCCAGCGGAACCAGGGCTGCGCCAGCAACGGGGACGTTGGCGCTGGCGGGCAGCGTGGTCACGCTGCGCAGACCACCCCAAGTGGCCGCCCAGGCCGCCAGCGTGCCGCCGCTGGCCGCGCGGGGGTAGTCGGGCGCGCGGGCGCCAGATCCCGACCCTGCAGCGCGCAGCGGCTTCTCCATCTGCGCCCAGCGCAGGCGTTCGATGCCGCCCACCCATTGGTTGACGAATTCGCTGATGGCCTGGGTGGACGCTTCCTGCTCGTCTTCGGCGCCCCAGTCGGTGCCTGCCGCGTCGGCAAAGGCTTTTTGCAGCGCGGCGGATTCGCGCGCCACGTCTTGGGCCACTTCATACCCATAGGCGCACGCAGGGCTGCCGGGCTGCACGGGGCGGGTCCACAGCAGCCACTCCAACGCCGGCAGGCCCTTGGCGGGTGTGCCGATGCGCTCAAACGCCTTGGCGCCCTGCGGCTGGGCCACGATGGCTTTTTCGATGAGCGCGGGCCGGGTGGGCGTGAAGTCGATGGCGCGCTGGCTGCGGCGGGCAATGACAGGGCCCACGGACACCGCGGCCAGTTGCTCCCAGGCGCGGGCCGTGGCTTGCCAGGCGTTGCGGGCCGCGTCCAGCGCGGCCTTGCCATCGCCACCCTGTGCCCTGCACAGCGTTTCCATGGCAGGCACCAGCGCGCGTGCGGTGGTGTCAAAGTCTTGCGCGCGCGGCAGGGCCCAGTGGCCGTAGATGCCTTGCAGGGCGTGCACCGTGTCGTAGAACGGCACGGCGTTGCGCTGCCAAGCCGGCACAGTGGCGGGGGCCTGAGCCTGAGCGGCGCAGGGCAGCAGCGCCACTGCCAGCCAAAGTGCAGCAGGGGCTAGGCGTTGCACGGTGGGCTTCATAGTGACTCCACAAATTTCACCAATGCATCGCGGTCGGCTTTCTTCATCTTGAGCACCTGCTCTTTGGCCTCTTCGGCCTCGCCACCGTGCCACAGGACGGCTTCGAGCACGCCGCGTGCGCGGCCATCGTGCAGCAGACGGGTGTGGCCGTTCACGTCCTTGATCAGGCCCGTGCCCCACAGCGGCGGGGTTTTCCACTGGCGGCCATTGGCGCCAAAGTCCGGTCGGCCATCGGCCAGGCGCTCGCCCATGTCGTGCAGCAACAGGTCGGTGTAGGGCCAGATGCGTTGGCCATTGAGCGCCTTGCTGGTCAGCTCGGGAAAAGGGCCGCTGTGGGTGACGTAGCTGGGCCGGTGGCACGTGGCGCACTTGGCCTGGCCAAACAAGGCCTGGCCGCGCAGCACCTCTTTGTCGTTCACGGCGCGGCGCGCGGGCGGTGCCAATGTGGCTTGGTAGAAGATCACGTCGGACAGGGTCTTGTCGTCGATTTCCACCTCAGGCTCACCGTGGGCGCCGGCGCTTTTGCCGCTGGGCGCCGCCAGGCAGTCTTTTTGGGCAGGTGTGCAGGCCTCTTGCGCGAAGTGGCGCGAGGTGATGCCCATGTCGCCCAGGAACGCACCGCCCGTCTGGTGTGCGATGGTGGCCACGTTGGCCTTCCAGCCAAAGCGGCCCGTCATCATGCGGCCTGCGGGGGCGTCCCACACCTTGTTCGGCACGCCCTTGATGGGGCCGGGTGCGGCGGCCTGGTCGGCTGCGTTGGCCAGGATGTCGGCCTCGGCAATGGCCTCCAGCAGGCCCACGCCGATGATTTGCGGTGCAATGCGCGGGCTGAACATCACGTCGGGGTGCATGGGGCCGTAGCCCAGGTCCGCAAACCCATACACGGGCTTTTGCAGCGTGTAGGGCGTGCCGTCGGCAAATTGGCCTTTTACGGTCTCGTAGCGCAGGGTCACGCGGCCCTCGGGCTTCACGCCTTGGATGGCCGCGTTGTTGAACTGGTCACCATAGGTGGGCTCATGCCGGGGCCCGCCGTGCGCGTCGGTGCCTGGAATGGACAGCCGGATGAGCAGCGCCACCATGGGGTCCTTGGTCTCGCCCAGGCGGTTGAAGATTTCCGGTGGCTCGCCCCGGCCGTCCTGCACATGGCAGCCGCCGCACGAGCGTGCGATGAAGTGCGGACCCAGGCCGTCGCGGGCTTTGGTGGAGGCGGGCGCCTCCACCCAGTTGCGCTTGAAGAACGAGTTGCCGATCACAAACCGCGTGCGTTCCGCATCCTCCAGGTTGGCCGCAGGGAACGAAAACGCGTTGCGCCCGGTGGCATACACCGTGGTGTTGCCGCCGGTTTTTTCGCCCAGCGGGTCGGGTGGGGGCGCGGCGGTCACGCTGCGCCAGCCCCAAGCGCTGCCCAGGGCGGCGATCACAACGCTGGCTGCCACCAGGCGCACGGTGCGCTGGCGGCCAATGGCTGGCAAAAATCGCATGCTCAAGGTTGCACCAGCGTGAGTTTGGTGATGCCGATCGCGTTGGCGGCAGTCACCAGGTCCTTGCTTTGCTGCGTGAGGCTGTCGATGGTCTTTTGAATGCGCAGGCGGCCCGGGGCATCCTTGCCGCCGATGATCTCGCGGTCGAACGGTGCCTGGATGCCCTCGGCCGCCGCCACCGACGCAGCGATTTGCTGCGTGGTCTTGTCGGCCAGGGCAGCATCTTTGGCGGCCACCAGGTCGCGCAGCGATGGGCCCATGACCACGGTGCCGTCAGCGCGCTTGTACTGGCCCAGCCACACGTTCTGAATGCCCAGCGCATTGGTCACCGCGTCGCGGTGGGTGTTGTCCGAGAAGCACGAGTGTTCGTCTTCCTGGTCCTGGCTGTTCAGCGCCACTTCCAGGCGTTCGCCAGCCAGTTCGCCGCGCGAGAGCGAGCCCAGGCCCACCAGCATCTTGCGCACCGACTCGCGCCCGCCCTTGGCAAAGCGGGTGCGGTAGTTGTTCTTGGCATCAGGTGCCCAGGCCTTGGTGATGGTGCTCAGGTCATCGATCAGCAGCTCCGTGACCACCTCCAGGTACTTGCGGCGACGGTCGGCGTTGGGCTTCTTGCCGTCCACGAAGTCCTCGAAGTTGCGGTCGCCCGGGCCGGTTTCCGACAGGTCCTGGCCCCACAGGAAGAACTCGATGGCGTGCCACCCGGTGGCGATGTTTTCCTCACCGCCGCGCTCGTTCTGGGCCGCCAGATTCTTCTTGCTGATGACGAACTTGCGGTTGTTCACCAGGCCTGCGTTGGGCTTGCCCTCCACGCTGTCCACAAACGATTCGTCCATCGGCCAGGCGTTGATCTGGCCTTCAGGGCCGTTTTCGTCGTCGATGGGGCCGCCGTAGAAACGGAAGGCCTCGGTCTGGCCGTAGAACTCGCGCGCGGCCAGCCATTGCTTGCGTGCTTCTGCCAGGGTTTCCACAGACGGTTTGGCGGTGAAGGCCTGGATGGCAGTTTGCATGGTCTTGGCGGCGGCCAGGGTGTCGGCGTAGTTGGCGTACACCAAGTGGCCATAGTGCGCGGCCACCGTCTGGAAGCTCGCGGCCGATGCCTGTGCGGCACCCGTGCTGGACTGTATGCCTGCCGGTGCTGCTGCGGGGGCGGTTTGTGCGCTGGCACTGTGGGCCCAAACGCCCAGCGACAGGGCTGCGATCAAAACGGGGCGCTGGAACAGCGAGCGGTGGGGGTGGGTCATGCCGGGGTCTCCGCAAAAAGGCATGCAGGCCCCATGCCGCTGCCACTGAGGCAATGGGGGCGGGCAGGGCGCTGCGATGGTGGTGGATTCAGACGCACCGCACTGGCTTTGACGGACCGCACGGCGCGCAGGGCGCACACGAGGCAGACAGGGCATGGCTGGCGGATCAGGGAGCGTTGATTATACAAATGCTAGTGATTCGTATTTGATGTGCATCAGGCCATGAAGGGGATTGCCGTGTCATCAAAACGCCGCAAAAGCTTCACGGTCACGTCACAGCGGGTTTCTACGCTGCAGGGGTTCTACAACAACCCACACCCCCGAGGAAATCCAATGACCCACCGCGTGGACGCGCCCGAGCAGGCGATCGACTTCAACAACGAAAACTCCAACACCTCTGCCAACCCCACGTTCGACGATGTGCTGGGTGCACGCCTGTCCCGCCGAGGTCTGCTGCGCGGCGGTGTGGGTTCGGTCGGCACGGCCATGCTGGCCGGTTTCGGCGTGACCGCCTGTGGTGGCAGCGATGACCCCGCCGTGGTGGAGCCGCCTGCAGCGCCCAAGCTGCTGGGTTTTGGCGCTGTGCCCAAGCACCTGGTGGACGTGGTGGCCGTGCCTGCGGGCTACACCGCCAGCGTATTGTTCGCGCTGGGCGACCCCATTGCGTCGGGCGTGTCTGCCTACAAGAACGACGGCACCGACACCGATTTCGACAAGCGTGCCGGGGATCACCACGACGGCATGGAGTGGTTTGGCCTGGGCGCCGATGGCAAGCGCAATGACAACGCCACCGAGCGCGGCCTGCTGGCCATCAACCACGAAGCCACCACCGACGAAAAGCTGTCTTCCTTCTTCCTGCACGCCAACGGCGGCACGTCCACGCTGCCCCGCCCTGCCGCCGAAGTGGACAAGGAAACCGACATCCACGGCATCGCCGTGATCGAAGTGGCCAAGTCCGGCGGCAAGTGGGCGTATGTGCCCGGCTCCGCCAGCAACTTCCGCCTCACTTCGCTGAGCCCCATCGAGATTGCGGGCCCTGCGCGCGGCAATGCACAGCTGGTCACCAAGTACTCGCCCACCGGCACCACCACGCGCGGCACGCTGAACAACTGCGGCACGGGCAAGACACCCTGGGGCACCTTCCTGACCGGCGAAGAGAACTGGTTTGGCTATTTCACCCGCGCTGCGGCTGACAACACTGCCCGCGGCAACGACAAGAGCGTGACGGCCCTGAACCGCTACGGCCGCGCCCAGGGCGCCGCATCGCGCCATGGCTGGGAAACCGGCGGCACGGCCGACAAATACCAGCGCTGGAACAACAGCAAGACCGGTACTTCGGCCGATGGCAGCGACGACTACCGCAACGAGATGAACGGCATGGGCTACATCGTGGAGATCGACGCCTACGACAAGACCCGCATGGCCAAGAAGCGCACCGCCCTGGGCCGCTTTGCGCACGAGAGCGCGGCCTTCGGCAAGGTGGAAGCGGGCAAGCCGGTGTCGATCTACATGGGCGACGACTCGCGCGGCGAATACATCTACAAGTTCGTCTCTACCGCACTGTGGAGCGCGGCCGATGCCAACGCGGCCGACCGCATGGCCGTGGGCGACAAGTACATGGACAGCGGCAAGCTGTATGTGGCCAAGTTCAACGCCGACGGCACGGGCAGCTGGGTGGAGCTGAACCTGGCCAACACCGCCATCGCCAACTACACCACCTACAAGTTTGCCGATGCGGCCGACATCGTCATCAACACCCGTCTGGCTGCCGATGCCGTGGGTGCCACCAAGATGGACCGCCCCGAGTGGAACGCCGTGAACCCTGCCAATGGCGAGATCTACTTCACGCTGACCAACAACAGCAACCGCAGCATCAACCCCACCAGCAGCCAATACCTGCCGGACGCCGCCAACCCCCGAGCCTACACCGACATGAAGGGCAGCACAGCGCAGAGCGGCAACCCCAACGGCCACCTGGTGCGCCTGAAGGAAGGCGCTGCGGTGAACAGCTTCAGCTGGGATGTGTATCTGTTCGGCGCGGAAGCCGGTGCCGACAAGGCCCTGGTCAACCTGTCGTCACTCACGGCCGACCAGGACTTCTCAAGCCCGGATGGCCTGGTGTTCAGCAAGGCCACCGGCATCTGCTGGATCCAGACCGACGACGGTGCCTACACCGACGTGACCAACTGCATGATGCTGGCCGCCGTGCCCGGCCAGGTGGGCGATGGCGCCAAGAAGACGCTGAGCTACACCAAGGCCGATGGCAGCAAGCTGGACATCGTGACGCCTGTCGGCAAAGCCGCCACGGACACCACGCTCAAGCGCTTCCTGGTGGGCCCGAAGGCCTGCGAAATCACTGGCCTGGCCGAAACGCCGGACGGCAAGGCCATCTTTGTGAACATCCAGCACCCTGGAGAAACCACGGCAATGGCCGACATTGGTGACCCCGCCAAGTACAGCAGCCAGTGGCCCGCCAATGCAGGCTACGGTGCCGGCAAGCGCCCCCGCTCGGCCACCATCGTGATCACCAAGAACGATGGCGGCGTGATCGGTAGCTGATCTGGCAAGAGCAAAGGCGAAGGCAAGGAGGCGTGTGCCTCCTTTTGCCAAACAAAAGGCCGTCTGCAAGCTCCTTAGCGGGAGATGCAGACGGCCTTTGTGCTGACAAACCCAAAGCCGTATGGTGCGGCAGCAGCGCCTGGCGCCTCACAGCACTTGCTCAGTTGCGTGCGCCCGGTGGGTCGCCGGTGTAGGCCGGCGCAATCACGCCGCGCCCATCCTTGCTGCCTTTGCGCCCGGCGATCTGCCAGGCGGTGCGCTGGTTCACCAGGCCGGCCAGAAACTCCAGCTCTTCATCGGTGTGGTTGATGGCGCCCGCTGGCGTGAGCATGCGGCCATCGCGTGCCACGGGCTCGGCCCAGAAGGCCTGGTGGTAAGAGGCGCGGCTCACCACGCTCTCGCTGCCTGCAGCCAGGTCTACCGTGCCATAGCAGTTGCAGAAATAGCCGCGCAGGTCTTGTTCCGGAAACACCTCGGCATACACGCCCGTGCCGCGAATCCCGGCGGTGGCGGTGGGCAGCACCACCTGCCGGTCCGTGCCCTTGCCCCACACGCTGGCCACGGCGCCCGTCAGCAGCCGCAGCACCTTGACGGCAGTGGGCGTGTCGCCCTCCAGCACCAAGCGCGAGTTCTGCCGCACCATGAACGCGCTGTCGCCCACGGTGAACACGACGGTGGAGCCCGGCCCGGTGTCAACCCGGTCACCCGGCGCAATGGTGGCTGCCGTGCCTGCGCTCAGCGTTTCGCCGTTGCGCAACACATCGCCGCGCACCTCCACGATGTTGCTGCGTTGCTGTGCATGGGCTGCGGCCCACCCGCCAGCGGTGGTCCACGCCGCTGCCGCCAGCAGCAGGCTGCGCCGCTGAAACCAGTACAGCTCTTGCTCAGTGCGGCCCAGCAGCTGGTGGTTCGTCGGGTGGGGTTGCGGTGGTTGTTGTGCCATGGGGCGCCTCTGCAGAAGGGGTGTGTGGGGGCTCGAAACAATCGCGGAAGGTGAAGACCACCGAGGTGAAGAACATGGCCGCCATCATCATGGCCGTGCCCACCATGATGCCGCCCGTCACCGCGCCTCCGAGCCCCGCCACGGCCAGCAGCGCCGACACCATGGCAATGGCGATGCCGCCAACCAGGAAGACGCCCGCCCACCCCAGGCCGTACACCAGAAACGCTCCGAAATTGCGCACGCAGGCCACGATACTGAAGAATAGCGCCTTGACCGGGGGCACGCCGTGCCAGTGCACCAGGCCCGGTGCGTGCCAGAACAGCAGCGACAGCGGCAGATACAGGACCATCGACAGCCACATGGCGCTCTGGAAAGACGGGTCTTGCGCCACTTCGGGCGTCAGCTTGGCGCCGCCCATATAGACCTGCGCAAACTGCCCGCCGTCAATCAGGGCCGACAGGCCCATCACGCCCAGAAAGCCCACGGCATACAGAGCACCCAGCACCAGCATGTCACGCAGCCGCTGCTGGCCCGTGCGAAACGCCACCAGCAGCAGGGCCGGCGTGGGAAACCGCCCTTGGGTGGCTTCGGCAGCGGCCACCATCATGGCCAGCGTGGCCGATGGCAGCAGCGCCAGCGCAATGGCAGGGCCTACCAGCGGCACCATGGCGGCCAGCGACATGGCTGCCATGGTCATGAAGAACAGCGCTGCCAGCGCCATGGGCTGCCGCCAGAACGCACGAATGCCGAGCTTGACCCAGGCGATGCCGGTGCGGGCGGGAACGATGTGGAGTTTCATGGAATGGATCGCAGGAGAGGGAGGCTCGCTTGCAAAACCTTTGCCATTGCCCCAGGGCCGAGGGCTGGAACAGGCTGGGGTGGTTGCTGCGGGCAATAGACGGGAATTTACCCCAGCGGCCCATTCCGGCCATGGCGCAGGGGCAGCGGGGTGCAGAAATAGGCGCCCCGCACCAGCGCCGCGTTGCGGGCAAACAGGTTGGGCCGTGGGGCGGACAGGTCGGGGGCGGCCTCGTCAGGAGTGGACGGGGTGCGCCACGCGGTTGCGCAGCACGCGTTCAAAGTGCGTGGGGTCGTGCGGCGTGAGCATGGAGGCTTCGCGCGGCAGGTAAAAATCCCACAGGCGCGAAATCCAGAACCGCAGGGCCCCTGCACGCAGCATGGCGGGCAGCAACTCGCGCTCTGCCCCTGTCAGTGGGCGCACGGCCTGGTAGGCGTCTAGCATGCGCGTGGCGCGTTCGGCGTCGTGTTTGCCGGTGGGCAGGTCAATGCACCAGTCGTTCAGGCACACAGCCAGGTCGAACAGCCAGGTGTCCACGCCAGCAAAGTAGAAGTCGAAAAAGCCGGTCAGCTCTTCGCCGTCAAACATCACGTTGTCTCGGAACAGGTCGGCATGCACGGGGCCGCGGGGCAGGGCGGAATAGGCTGCGCTGGCGGCCACATGGTTCTGGTAGGCCAACTCCGAGCGCAGCAGCGCCGACTGCGCTTCATCCAGGTGCGGCAGCACCACCGGCACCGTCTCGTTCCACCACGGCAGGCCGCGCAGATTGGGCTGGCTGCGGTCAAAGCCGCGCCCCGCCAAATGCATGCGCGCCAGCATGGTGCCCACAGCGGCACAGTGCACGGCCTCAGGCGCCAGCTGGCTTTTACCGCGCAGCTTGTTCACCACGGCCGCAGGCTTGCCACACACGCTGTGCAGGATGTCGCCGGCCTTGTCGGCACGCGGATCAGGCACCGGCACGCCACCATGGGCCAGGTGCTTCATCAGGTGCAGGTAAAACGGCAGTTGCTCGGCCGTCAGACGCTCGAACAGCGTGAGCACGAACTCACCCTGGTCGCTGGTGAGAAAGTAGTTGGTGTTTTCGATCCCGCCCTCAATGCCGCGCAGCGCTACCAGCTCACCCAGTTGCAAACGGCGCAGCAGGTCTTGCGCCTCGTTCGTGGAGACTTCGGTGAAAACGGCCATGGGTCGGGGGAGGGAGAAGGAAAAGGAACAAAGGCGCGGGTGCGCCACGGGGGCGAAGGCAGACGCGGAAGTCGATGGGGCGCTAAGGCGCTAAGGCCCTCAGAACTTCAGCACGTTCCAGACACGGGGCGCCGTGTTGGTCTCGGCGCCGTTGTGGCTGCCAGCACGGCTGCGCGCGCCGTCGGGCGACTGCACTTCATAACTGGGCATATTGCCCGCTTTGGGCTGCACGGAAATGGTCTGCGTCTGGCCGCCGACGCGCAGCTCGTCCACACGGCTGCCGGCGTCTTCGATCTGGATGCGTTCGGTGCGCTGGTTGCCGCGGCCTGACAACTGCTCAGGATTTTGTAGCGGCTCGCGCTCGCTGGGTGCGGGCTGCGGGGCGTTTTGGCCTGAAGTCTGTGCCAGGGCGGCGCCACTGGCCAGGCCCAGCAGCAAAACAAGATGTAGGGGAAGTTGAGCAGCGCGCATCGGGCGATTGTAGAGCGCTGCCCATGCCCGGCGGGGCCGTGCACAATCGCCCGCATGAGCAACAAAAAGACCCTGGTGCTGGTGGACGGCTCCAGCTACCTCTACCGCGCCTTCCACGCCATGCCCGACCTGCGGGCCGTGCCGGGCGACATGACCAGCGCTGCCACGGGCGCCATCCGCGGCATGATCAACATGATGCAGGCGCTGCGCAAGGAGGTGGCGGCCGACTACGCCGTCTGCGTGTTCGACGCTTCAGGCCCCACGTTCCGCGACACCCTGTACACCGAATACAAGGCCACGCGCTCGCCCATGCCCGACGACCTGCGCAGCCAGATCGAGCCCATCCACGAGGTGGTGGACCTGCTGGGCTGGAAGGTGGTGGCGGTGCCCGGCGTGGAGGCCGACGACGTGATCGCCACCTTGGCCCATGTGGCGGCCGCTCAGGGCATTGAGGTCATTGTGTCCAGCGGCGACAAAGACTTGAGCCAACTGGTCAACGAGCACATCACCATCATTGACACCATGAGCGGCAAGCGCCGTGACGTGGCGGGTGTGACGGCGGAGTTTGGCGTGCCACCTGCGCTGATGGTGGACTACCAGACCCTGGTGGGCGACACCGTGGACAACGTGCCCGGCGTTGCCAAGGTAGGCCCCAAGACGGCTGCCAAGTGGCTGGAAGAATATGGCTCGCTCGACAACCTGATTGCCAACGCCGACGCCATCAAAGGCGTGGCGGGCAACAACCTGCGCGAGGCCATTGCCAGCGGCCAACTGGCCTTGAGCCGACAGCTCGTCACCATGCGGACGGACTGCGAGTTGGTCGACTACATCCCCGGCCTGCCCGCGTTTGACGACATCACGCTGGACGCGCCGGACAACGAGGGCTTGCTGCCGTTTTACGAAAAGTACGGCTTCAAGGGCCTGGCTGCCGCCATCAAGGGCGCTGCTGCATCTGCCACCACGGCCCCCACCGTTGCCATGCCCGGCCAAAGCGGCGATTTGTTTGCCGACCATTCTGCCAGCACTGTGGCCGAAGAAGCCCAACACCGCACCGTGGTGTACGACACCATCCTCAACTGGGCCGACTTTGACCAGTGGCTGGAGCGCCTGCACAAAGCCCCACTCGCGGCCATCGACACCGAAACCGATTCCCTCGACGAAATGCGCGCGCAAATCGTCGGCATCAGCTTCAGCGTGCAGCCCGGCGAAGCCGCTTACATCCCCCTGCGCCACGAAGGCCCCGATGCACCTGAGCAACTGCCCATCGACGAAGTGCTTGCCCGCCTCAAGCCCTGGCTGGAAGACCCCAAGCACCCCAAGCTGGGCCAGCACATCAAATACGACCGCCATGTGTTCGCCAACCACGGCATCGAGGTGCAGGGCTATGCGCACGACACCATGCTGCAA